>ENA-OWPM01000210-OWPM01000210.1-human-gut-metagenome-genome-assembly--contig:-NODE-210-length-78175-cov-6.620673_pt1 | contig 78175 bp, 72 predicted proteins | sample MGYA00248267_ERZ651852 | MGnify/ENA primary metagenome ERZ651852 (study PRJEB26924, sample SAMEA4378228) | human gut metagenome | biome: human gut; feature: human-associated habitat; material: faeces... | reverse complement strand
TAAAATAGTTTGCATAGAAACTAATTAGTTTCTATGCAAACTATTTTATGCTTAAAATTTCATTTAGTCAATATAAAATTCCAATATATCTTTAAATTTTAATAAAAAAATCGCCAAGGCGACTATGATATAATCCCCCATAAAATATAAATCCAATAGAATACAGTAACTTAAATTCAAAAAATCCTTTAGCCGTCGATTTTTTCAGCGCATTCTGGATTTTCTGAGCTTACCGAAGAAAAGGCCAGGCGCATATATTTTATTTTTTTATTCTTTAGGTTAAATGACATTAGTTTATTGCAATATTTTTCAAAACAGTTTATACCCTCAATGGGTACCTCATCCACAGATTGTCCATCAATATAATTTCCTAAAGAATAAAAAAATCACTAAGGCAATTATGTCATTACAAATTTTTAAGAATTAGTTCAATAATGAACAACTGCTACTTAATAGAAAATTAGACTTATTGGGACTTGTCTAATTTTCTATAATTTTTTATAGTTATCTTATTTAAAATAATCTTTATTATATTTTGTTTTCTATCTCCTCTTTAAACATTATGGCAAAAGCTACTAACAAAATAATACAACAAAATAACACAGACTTCTCATTAAACAGTTTTGTTACTAAGGCTCCAATAGCAGCTCCTAGTATGAAAAATAGTATTATCCCATAATACTGAAGAGTCCTATGTAACATACTCTTATCCTTAGTTTTTTTATACTTATAAAGTTGCTCTGTTCCACTTCTTAGATTGCCTGTACACATAGTTGTTGCAAATGCATTTCCATGTACTTTACGAAAACTCTCTACCTGCATTGAGCATACAAAAGAAATAGCAACATTCACAATTACATTCATATTACCTGATGGAACAAATCCAACAATAAATAAAATTATTATTTCAATCACTATTATTATCTGTCTCCAATGAATATGATTGCTATCTTTATATTTACTTTTGATAACTTCCGATATTACAACGCCTAAGGCAAAAGACAATATTGGAATCAAATAATATATTGAATTTTTAAAATTTCCTTCTGCAATATTCAATCCTAAAAGTACAATATTACCTGTTTGTGCATTTGCAAATACTTCACCTCTTGATATATAAGTATATGCATCTAAAAATCCACCAACAATAGCCAATAATATTCCTAGTCTAAACGTTTCTGACATCTGCCTCTTTTTATTCATGATACAACTTGCCCCCTTCGTAAAAAATTATACAACATAAAACACAGAAATCAAGGACAAGCTTAATTTCTGTGCTTATATATTTTTCTTAAATTAAGCTATTATTTTAAATACAAATACTAGCTTAGTTATCTTCCTAAAATTAATGCTGATTGAGGCTGTATCTTTATTGTACCTGATACATATTCATCTTTTTCAAATTTAGATGAGCTTTCTGAATCAGCTAATACCTGCCATTTATCATTTGGAAGAGTTACTTCTATATTTTCTACTGTACTATTATATGCTACGTAAACCTCATTCCATAAGTCATCAGTTCCATCATCACTTTGTAGTGTATAAATTACACCCCCCTTATGTGTCACTGGTAGAAACTTTATTCTATCTACATTATCTAATTTTCCATTATAAAACGCAGAGAAGTTATTTCTAATTTTAATAAGTCCTTTGTAATATTCCACAAGATCACTATATTCATATGCTCTAGTCCAATCAAGCTTATTAAGTTCTGGTGATAAATTATAGCTATTATCTTCACCTAATTTTGTACGTGCAAATTCCTCTCCTGCTTGAAAAAACACAGTTCCTTGACAAGTAAATACTATAGCTGCAACTAACTTGTTAATTCTTATTAACTCTTTATCTGTTTTACGATAATCTTTCTCTGTTTTTAAGCACTCCATTAATTTATCATATAGAGTAAAATTATCATGTGCTGATACATAAGAAATAATTTGCTTTGGTGATTTTGGATTCCATTCCTCAACACTATTACACCAAGCCCTTACAGATGATTTAATATCTTCTTCAAAACCTTCTCCGCCATTTACAAAGCCAGGTACTTCACCATAAAATACATGCCCTTTAATGGCATCTCTTGTGCTATCACAAAATATTGCTATTCTTTCATCAAGTTTATCAATATTTTTCTTAAGAGCTGGAATAGCATTTTCCTCCATTGGTGATTCATCTGCAGCCCATGGCTCTCCATACATTAGAATATTCTTTCCATTTGGAAGTTTATCTAACTCTTGCCTAATCTCATTCATTAATTCTACATTGTGAAGTCCCATTAAATCAAATCTAAAACCATCAATGTGATACTCATCAGCCCAATAAAGAATAGAATTCTTCATATAATTACCAAACATTTTTCTCTCACTAGCAGTATCATTACCACAAGCAGAGCCATTGCAAAGTGTTCCATCCTCATTTTGTCTATAGTAATAATACGGAACTGTCTTTTGAAACCATGAATCTAAAGAATAAGTGTGATTATATACAACATCCATAACAACACTTATTCCTGCATTGTGAAGCGCTAATACCATTTCTTTGAATTCTCTAATCCTTACATCTCCTTTAAATGGATTAGTAGAATATGAACCTTCTGGAACATTATAATTAAGAGGATCATACCCCCAATTAAATTGGTTATCATCTTTACTTTCATCAACAGATGCATAATCAAATGCAGGTAAAATATGAACATGAGTAATTCCAAGTTCCTTTAAATAATCAATTCCTGTTTTATGAACATTATCATTATTCAATGTTGTTCCATTCTCAGTAAAAGCAAGATATTTTCCTCGATATTTATCACTTATTCCACTGGCTTTATCATAAGAAAAATCCTTTATATGAAGCTCATATATTATTGGACAGTCGACTTGTGCTCTTGTATGACTATCCTCATTCCATCCAGTAGGATCTGTTTTATTTAAATCTATAACCATACTTCTATTTCCATTTACTCCACATGCAATTGCATATGGATCTGCACTAACAAAGACTTCATTATCTATTTTTATCCTATAATCATAGTACACCCCATCTAAGTCATCCTCTATTTCTTTTTCCCATATTCCATTATCTGATTTCTTCATGTTAAATGAATTAAGTTGTTTAGAGTCTGCTTCTTCATCGCTTCCAGCATTATATAATCTAATAACAACTTCTGCTGCTGTTGGTGCCCATAATTTGAATACAGTCTTGTCTTTCAAATAAGTAATACCTAGGTCTTTTTCATTATATATATACTTGTTTTTAAATTCTTCTGATGAATAGTATCTTTTAAGTTCTAAAGGAGTCATATTAATATATCCCCCTTTCTTCTATTACTTTATATACTCTTAATATTGCAGCTACACTCCATGCCTGTGCGAAACATCCTTTTGAAATAGTAGGATTATTTCCATCATAGATTTCAGGGATTTGACCTATACATCCCTCTCTTAAACATGCTTCCATAACTTCGAGCTGATTTTCAACTATATTTACTGCTTCTTTTGAATAATCATTTACTTTTAAGTATGCAATGTAATATGCTCCAAGTGGAAATGCCCATACGGTTCCTTGATGATATGCCAAATCTCTTTTTAACTGCTCTCCTCCATAAAATCCTTTAAATTCTTTATCATCCATAGATAATGTTCTTAGCCCATATGGAGTATATAATTTTTCAAATACAGTCTGTACAACCTTCTTCTCTTTTTCTCTTTCAAGCATTGTAAATGGCATTGATACTATCCATATTTGATTACATCTAACTTGATTATCTGCATCTGTTCCAGAAATAACATCTTTTAAGCAGTTTTTTCCTGCATTCCAAAATTTCTTTGTAAAACTTTCTTTTACTAAGTCTGCAAGCTTTATATATTCTTGATCTTTTTCTCCTATTAAATTTGATAATTCATTCATAATCATAAGAGAACTATACCAATAAGCATTTATTTCTACTGGCTTGCCATGTCTAGGTGTTGGAAGAATATCATCTATTCTTACATCCATCCATGTAACCTGATCATAACCACTTCCTGCTTGAATTAAACCATCAACATCCATTTTAATATCAAAGTCAGTTCCATTTTTATAGCAATTAATAATTTCTTGCATTACAGGATATGCTTCTTTAATAAATTCTACATCATTAGAACTTTTATAATATTCATAAACAGCATTAATAAATAAAAGTGAAGCATCTGCTGTGTTATACATTGCTTCATTATTACCTTCTGGAAAGATATTAGGCATAATTCCATTTTTACAGTAGTGCATAAATGTTCTAAATATATTTTTTGCATCTTCAAACTGCTTTGTTGCTATGCAGCATCCACTCAATGCAATCATAGTATCTCTTCCCCAGTCTTCAAAAAACGGGTATCCTGCTATAATCGATTTACCTTTTGTTGATTCCCTTTTGACAACAAATTGATTTGCACTTTTAACTAACATATTAGCAATATCATGATTCATATCTGCTGTTTTTATTAATTGTTTTCTATACTCCACTGACTCATCTATTATTTTCTCAGCAGTATCATTTATTTTTTCTGTGCTATACACAATATAAAATTCTTTTGATTCTTTAGGTCTAACATTAAAATGTATTTTATGATTATGTGCAACATTTCCATGTCTTTCCCTTCCATCACGTTCATCGTGTTCAAACAACAAATTTTCTTCATGCTCTGTAGGATAAGTTGATACTTTCCCATTAGTTTTATAATAAAGATTTATGTTATTACTTTTTATTTCATTCTCATTAATATAAAACTGCTGATCTAAAGAAAGAATAGCTCCTTTTTTTATAAATTCCATATATGGTGTTATTTCAGATTCTACTTCATAGTTCGTAAAATTATTTATCTCATAAGTAATTGCTACAGTATTTTTATTTTGCCTCATGGCAACCTTCTTTATTATTTCTACACCATGGATATGATATGTCCATTCTGGTATGTCTTCAAAAGAAAATTTGCTTTGATAATTAAATCCTGATCTATTATTTTTAGAATCTAAATATTTTTGGCTGCTAAAATCAATATAAACATGGTTTATTTTTATTCTTTGTCCTAAATTAGAAATTATATTGTATCTATTATTAGGTGCTTTTAGACATGCCATTAATAGCGCATGATCATTTCTTGCATTAGATCCTATCATTGTTAATGAAGAAAAACCGCCTAACCCGTTTGTTAACAGGTAGCAGTTTTCTTCTCCTCTTTCAATAGTACTCCAATCATTTTTTCCATAAATGAATTTCATATTATATTCCTCTCTAAATTAATTACTTACATTTTTTTGTTCTTTATATGATTTAACTTCTTTATTAACTTCTTCAACTATCTTATCTCCACCTTGCTTGTACCACTCAGCAGAAAATTTATCAAAATAATCTATAGGTTCTTCTCCTGTTATTATCTTAAGATAAGCCTCACTCTCTAATTCTTCTAGTTTCCACCAGATTCTCGTCATAGTATCCGTTTCTCCAAAAAAGACTCCCTTAACCCTCTTTAAATTGGCATTATATAATACAGAGGTTGATGTTATTCTCGAGGTATATGCAGCCCAATCCTCTAAAGAAGCATCATCTGGATTCTCTAAATACCTTTTGCATTGTTCATAATACGAATATTCTATTAGCTGTAAGCTGTATGGCTCTATTTTATCATTTAATGCATTTGTTATATTTTCATAACCTCGTATTAATGCATCTTGATAATCTACATTTATTCCTAATGGTCTAGCTGTCGGGTCCACATTTTCCTTATAATAATCTCCAATTTCTTTTAAAGATTCATCTGTACATCTTAAATAATCAAAAAGCACACTATTTATCTTCATTACAATTTCAGGATGTTTATAGCCCTTTCTAACAACTAAATATTTGCTGCTAGGGTTTTGTGTACAAAAACTTGTACTTCCATCTGCATTAGTTGAAATAAGATATGGCTGCCAATCTGCTTTTTCATTTACTCTCTTTGATTCAATTAACGGATTGTTTGGTGCCCACCATAATCCAAAAAAAGAACCACATTGCCCATTTATAATTAATTCTTCAATATTATTTTGTGCACGCAATAGAAATTGTTTATCTAAAATTCCTTCATTATATAATTTATTCATATGTGCTAAAGCATCTTTTGCTGCTGGTTGTACCGATCCATATACAGCATTTCCATTCTCATCTTCAATCCATTGTTTTGGATAAGAATTAAAATTAGCAAATATAATATCTGCTTGTGTCATATAGCTATACCCATTCTTACTTGTTATTTCAGGAGAACATACTAATCCAATTGTTTTACCCGATCCATTTTCTCCTGGATCTTTTTCTATAAACTGTCTAATTATATTTTCAGCGTCAGTTAATGTCTTTGGTGGCTCTAGTCCAAGCTTGTCCATCCAATCCTTTCTAAGCCATAGTAAGTTAGGTCCATATTCTATATTAGTTTCAGGTAATGCCATCAATTTACCATTAAAAGTTATATTATTAAAAACAGTATCTCCATAACCTGAATAAATTGCTTTAATTCTATCACTAGCACATTCTTTATATACTTCAGTTAAGTCTTCTATCATATCATTCTTAACTAACAATTTTAAGTATTCATAATCATCAATTAACATAACATCTGGAATATTTTTAGAAGATATAGCCATGGTTATCATGTTATTATAATCATTATCCGTAGCCTCAAAAGTATCTATATTTTGAACATTTAATTTTTCTTTTAAATATCTTGTGTATGCATTATTTTCATAAGTATCACCAGCAGGCATATTTGAATTATTTACACCAGTCATTTTACCTAAAGTATAAGTAATAGTTTCTGGATATCTTCCAAAGGGAGTACTACATGCTTCTTCATACTGTTTTGTTTTATCAGCGACTTTCTTTTCCGCATTACTTGTACTAAAGCATCCATTAATACCAGACATAATATAGAAAATAATAATCACTAAGCTAAATTTTTTTCTCATCTTTCTCCCTCCAGAATTCATAGTCTTTACTATTTTCATAATAGACTAAACCACATCTTCTAGCAATATTTATAATTTTTTATTTAATAATCCAAATATGGAAAGCTTAAAAAAAGCCCGAAGGCTTTTTTTAATTTGCTGAATTACACATATTAGAATTTATCCTTTTACTGCACCAGTACTACCTTCCATATAATATTTCTGCATAGAACAGAATAAAATAGCAATTGGAATTGATACAAGTACTGCTCCAGCCGCAAATCTAGTATAATAATTCGTTATATTTTCCTTCTCAAGCATATTCCAAAGCCCTATTGCAACAGTGTAGTATTTAGATTCAGAACCTGCTATTACTTTAGCAAAAATGAAATCCATCCACGGAGCTATAAATGCAGACAAGATTGTTTGTACAATAATAGGCTTTGATAATGGAATAGTTATCTTAGTGAAAACCTGCCATTTTGTACATCCATCAATATATGCTGCCTCATCAATTGATTTTGAAATTGTATCAAAGAATCCTTTGGCAACATAAAATGTAAGCCCAGCTCCTCCTGAATATACAAGCACTAATGCCACTAACTTTAATGCTCCTGTAGTAAGTCCAACTCCCTTTAATATATAGTATACAGCTATCATAGCCATGAATCCTGGGAACATTCCTAATACTAAAGCTATATTCATTAATTTCTTTCTCATCTTAAATCTAATTCTAGACATAACATATGATACAGATAATGTATAGAATGTAGATATTACACAACTAAAACAAGCAACGATAAATGTATTCCTAAACCATAGTGGAAAATTAAACATATCAGTTTCTGTAAATAAACGAACGTAATTATTAATTGTATATGTTTTAGGTAAAACTGTACTTGTATAAGCTCCTTGTTCGCCTCTAAATGAAATTAAAATTATCCATATAATTGGCAGAACCCACACAATAACTAATAATGCTAGAAATAAATGAACAAATATATTGATTAATTTCTTTTTATTCATTATTGGAATCCCTCCTCATTCTTATAAGCATTAGTTCTTCTATATGTTATAATTGATGCTGTTGCTGTAATTATAAATACTAAAATACCAATAACAGCTCCTAAGTTATAGTCCTTATTATCTATTGTTAATTTATATAACCAAGTAACTAATAAATCTGTCTTACCTGCAGTCATCTTATAATAATCCATAGTTGCTGGTAATCCTGCTGTTAGAAGATAAATTACATTGAAGTTATTAATATTACCAACAAATGTTGTTATTAATGATGGTCCAGTGATGAATAACATATATGGTAATGTTATTTTAAAGAATATAGTAACTGAGCTTGCACCATCTATTCTAGCTGCTTCATATAACTCTGTTGGAATATTTTGAAGTATACCAGTCATAGTCAAAATAGTATATGGAATACCAACCCATAGGTTAATTATAATTACAGTAACACGTGCCCATGTTACATTTGTAAGAAATGGAAGTGATTGTCCTGCTGCTAAAACTCCTATATTCCTCAATAGAATATTAACAGCCCCTTCTGGCTGTAGCATTGTTCTCACAACTAATAAACTTACAAATTGAGGAACTGCAATAGATAATATAAATCCAAACCTCCAAAATGATTTAAACTTTGTATCCTTACGATTAATAATAATTGCTAAAATCATTCCTAATATATAATTAAGCCCTGTAGCAAAAATTGCCCAAACTATTGTCCATCCAAGCACTGGCCAGAATGTCTTTCCTAAATCTCCTGTAAAACTTAAAGTTCTTCCGAAGTTTACTAATCCAACCCAATGGAATAGGTTTCCTGGTGGTTGATGATCACGATCATAATTTGTAAATGCCATACTCATCATAAATACTAAAGGCATAACTGTGAATATAATAACTCCCATTATAGGGAAAAACAGCAATGTCTTATGTATACAGCTATCTGAGTAAGTTTTCATTTCTTCTAAAAAAGTAGGAATATGTTTGCTTTGTTCTTTTTTAACCTGTGCCTTGTATGCAGATTTAACACCTGCTCTCCATATAATTATAAATCCAAAAATAGCAAAAAAAGTAATTACTCCATAAAGCAAAATAAGCATGGAGTTATCCCCCATAGCATATTCATAAACTTGAGTTTTTTCATTAAATACTTCACCTGTTACTTTTTCTCCTAAAGAAATCATCATGTATAATGCATGAAATCCTTCTGATACCATAATTCCTATAAATGTAAATTCTGATAATAAAAATAGGATACCTTTTATAAATTCTTTTCTAGCAAAGTTACCTGCTCCAAGAATAATCATTGAAAGCCTTGTAAATATATCTCCTTTTTTTATTGCATTTTGAACAGTATATTCTGTATAGAAATCATTAACTTTAGATTTCTTAACTTTTGCTATATCCACTTTTTCCCCTCCTTTTAGACATAAGGAGTCCATTAAAGGACTCCTTTGCCTATTAGCCTACTTACTTTTACTTATTAACACTATCACCAAATTGCTTTGTAGCTTCTGCTGCATTAGCTTTTGTTACGTCTCCTTGATGTATAGATTTTCCTAATGATTCAGCAGGTGTCCAGTAATCATCCATCTTCTTAACCATTGGTTGTGTTTTTGATGCTTCATTAATTTCTGTAATTTGTGCTGAAACTACTGGATCTGATTTAACATTTTCAAGATCAGCAACTGATTTCCATGTTGGAGCATAACCTCTAACTTCAAAGTGAGCTTTTTGGGATTCTTCTCCACCTAAGTAAGCTGCTAAAGCTACTGCTTGCTCCATGTTTTTGCATTTTGGATTAACACCAACTGCTTTACTACCAGCAAAAGAAAGCAATTGACTTTCTTTTCCGTTCAAGGTTATAGTAGGTAATTTTGTCACTCCAAAATTATCGCCTAAAGCTTCTTTTACTGCTGCTGCATCCCATGAGCCTGATACAAATGCACCTAAAGTACCTTCTTTTATCTTTGTAACAGATGCTGCACCATCTGGATCAGAGAAGAATTTAGGATTGCTCTTTAAGTCAACTAAATATTCTGTAGCTTCTGGATGATCTCCAAAAGTTGTACCTGCGTCTGCATCAGTACCATCTGGTCCAAATAATTCACCACCAGCTGCATAGAAGAATGGTGCTAAATACCAGCTGTTACCCAATTGATATGCGAAATTGTAAACACCATTTCCTAAATCTTTAGCCATCATAGTATCTAAATTCTTTACTTCATCCTCTGTGTATTTGCTCTTATCATAGAACATGAAATAAGTATTAGATGTATATGGAACACCATATACTCCTTCATTATAAGTAACTGAGCCTACCATAGACTCACTATTATTAGCTTTTATATCATCAACAGTTTTGCCACCTAATTTTGCAATAGATCCGGCTTCAACTAACTTAGGTATTTGATCATTTGCATACATAAATACATCTGCCCCAGCATCTAAATCCTTCATTAAACTTGTTGCTGCATCAGCTTCTGACATAACTCCATATTCAAACTCAAGATTCCACTCTGGATGTTGTTCTTTAAATTTTTCACATAAATAAGGAATAACACCATTCGGATATCCTTCTGCTGCTTTCTGATCTTCTTGTGGTGCCCATACTTTTAATGTAATCGGATCACCAGATACTGAATTTGACGATGCTTGTCCATCTCCTTCAGCATTAGAACTACCACAACCTATCATAGTTGCAGATAACATTGATGCTGTTAAAACAAGTGATAGCATTTTTTTAATCTTCATAATTTTCCCTCCATATATCTTTATAAAATCATCTTCTTGAAACCGTATTCTCTTTACTCTTTAATTTTAAATTTTTCACTTTAAAGGGTAAATATAAATAATTTAAGAAACATGCCACTTTTCTTTGTTCTTTTATAAATCTACATAAAAAATAGAGATGAATCTAAAATTACTTAGATTCATCTCTATCAGCATACTAAGCTCTATATTTTATATATTAATTTCATTTATTTACGTATTGGAATTGTCACTTTAACTTTTGTTCCAATGCCTATTTCACTTTCTATCTTAAGCTGATACTGTTCACCATAATATAGTTTAATTCTTTCATTAACATTTTTAACTCCATATCCATTGGATTTATTAGTTAAAATGCTTTCGGCCTGTTCATTAGACATTCCAACTCCATTATCTGAAACTATTAGTACTATTTCATCATTTTGTTTTTCTCCTATTATTTTTATACATCCACGTCCATTTGTCTTTAAATCTATTCCATGATTAATAGCATTTTCAATTAAAGGCTGAAGAATAAGATTAAGTATATTGTAATCTAAAATATCTTCTTCTACCTGTACATCAACATCGAATTCATAATCATGCATCATTAACTGTATATCTAAATATGATCTCATATTTTTTATTTCATCTCTGACTCTCAATATATTTTTTCCTTTATTTAATGCTGTACGATAAAATGTTGATAAACTCAAAGTGATTTTGCTTATATCTTCTTGATCAGTTTCTAAAGCCATCCAGTTTATAAGAGATAAACTGTTATATAAAAAATGTGGGTTAATTTGTGCCTGCAATGCTTTCATCTCATAATCTTTTTGAATTAACCTACTCTCATAAACATCTTCAATTAGTGCTTTTATCTGTATAATCATTTTTTCAAACCCCCGTATTAAAGCACCAACCTCATCTTCATTATTGCTTTTAACTGTTATCTCCATATTTCCTTTTTCTACTTCTTCCATATTTGCTCTTAGCTTTTCAAGTCCGCTCACCATTACTTTAGATAAAACTGATGTTATTATTATTGAAAATACTATAAGTAACATAATTGCTATTACATTACCTGTGATCATAAAATTAGTTGATTCATAAATTAATTTTTGTGGTTTATATAAGCTTACTGTCCAATTATTATTCACAGAATGAGCTGTTACTATTGTATATATATTTTCTTTTCCTATACCTTTATTGAACTCATCAAATGTCATTTTCCTGCTCTTATTAAGATCTTCAAATTGATCAAAATTAAATATATTATCTCCCAGCTCGTCCATTATAAATATTCCATAATTAGAATCATTCATTTGCTTAAATGATTCAAATAGTTTCTCATAATCTACTTGTACATAAAGTACCCCTACTTCATAATTATTTTCTAATGTGGGTATATTTCTTACACAAAATACTTTCTTTTCATCTTGAGATACAAACCAATGAATATCATTATTTCCTTTAATAATCTTGTACCAATCTTCATTCTCTATTTCTGTAATTGGTGCAAGAGTTGTATTATGTTTTACAACATTATTTTTTGTGTATATTGTGATTTGATTTATATCACTATGGAAGTATTTTAGTGAAGCAAGCATCGGGTCAAGCACATTAGAAAATTGATTATACATATCATAGTAGCTATCATATTCATGACTAACAACATGAGATATCTGCTGGTTAAATGCTATATAATCTGATAAATTATTATAAATTCTCAATTGGTTATCCATATTCGAAACCGCTTGAGTTAAATAGTTCTCTATACTACTCTTTTCTTGCTTCATCAATATAGTTCGTGTCTGATTGTACCAAACCAATCCCATTATAGTCATTGGAATAACACCAAGTAATATATAAGTTGTTATTAATTTATATCTAAATTTCATATTACGAAAGAATTTAATCATTCTCTTCATGAATTTCACCTTTATCCCTATATTTTTGAGGAGTTACTCCAAAATACTCTCTGAAGATTTGGCAAAAATAAGATACATTTGGATAACCAACAGCATTACTAATATTAACAATTTTTTCATAAGTATTATCTAACATTTCTTTTGCTTTATTCATTCTATAAGACTTAATAAATTTGCTTAAATTTTCCCCTGTCTCTTTTTTAAAGACAGAACTTAAATAATTTGGTGCTAAACATACCCTCTCTGCTAGTTGTTCAACACTTATATCCTTGTTATAATTTTCATAGATATATTGCTTAATAGATTCTATTTCCCTATGCATCATTACCGGATTATCTAAAAATAGTTTTTCTATTCGTTTTAAGTACATATTTATTATTTCCATCACACCAAAGAAATCATCACATTTATATATCTTATCTATATCTTCTTTTAACTTATTTTCATTAATTTCTGGTATACTTTTAAAAAATTCCTTTAATAAGCTGGAGAATATAAATTTAACGTATACAGGGGAAAAATTTTCATCACTACTATACTTTTCACATAGATAATTAAACTGCTTTTTTATTGAATAAATATTTTTTAATTTAATATCTTGTCTAATTTGTTTTAAAATAGCATCATCATCTAATTTAATTACCATATCGCTATTACTTATTATTTCATCTTCAAAAAAAATATTTTTATCAGTATTATAAAACTTTTTTTCTATTAAGAGTTGAATCTTTTTATAGCATTCTGAAATTTTCTCAATAGTTTCAAATCTATTACTAATAGAAATATATAACTTAATATTTAATTTGTCTATAATGCTATTATGAATTCTATTTACAAGATCATAAATTAAAGTATTTTCATTAAAACTAAATATTAATAAAATTTGTTTAGGATTTAATTTTAAATAGTCAAAAGAACTTTTTATATTTTCTTCAATTACATCTTTTATTCTTTCATATTGATTATCTGTAATTTGATCATTAAAATCTAACAGTATTAATCTATTACTTTTCTTAACAACAGATAAATCTATAAGTTCAGATGCTTTATTTTCAACAATATCTAACGGCATCCCATCTAGTAATGATTTTAAAAGCTGCTCCTTCATAAACTTTAAGTTCTTATTCTTTTTATTTCTTTCATCTACTTCTAAATTCAAATTATTTATAATTTTAAGCACTGTTGCTTCAAATTCTTTTGGATTAACTGGTTTCAATATGTAGTCTTGTACCCCCATCTTTGTTGCAAACTTTGCATATTCAAATTCTTCATATCCACTAAATATGACTATTTTTATGTCAAGATTATTATTCTTAACATTTTCTATAAGTTCAATTCCATCCATAAATGGCATCTTTATATCTGTAAATAAAATATCTATTTCATTTTCTAATAAATATTCCAACGCTTCCTTACCATTCGATGTCTCATGAATCTCTAATTCTATATTAAGTTTTTTAAGTAAAGATTTTATTCCTCTTCTTTCAATTTTTTCGTCATCTACAATTAAAATTTTATACATAATGCTCTCCGCTTTACCTTTATTCACTAAATATATTTTTGTAAACATTTTATTACATATATATTTTATCATGGTAATAAAAAAAAATCAGTAAAATATAGACTACTATCTAATCTATATTACTGATTGTACATTCATTTATAAATATCTTAAAACTACATAAGTTAGCAAACTAAATAGTTTCTTTACTTCTAATTTTAATTTTCTTTCTTAAAGGATAAAAGTGTCACTGTCACTAATATAAATATAAAACCTAATATATCCATAAATTCAAATGGTGATCCTAAAAACACAACTGTTGATATAATCGCAACAACAGGCTCCATGCTTCCAATTAGTGATCCCTTTAATGGACCTATAATGCTGACACCCTTTAAATAGCAAGAAAATGCAATTGCTGTTCCAATAACAATTACTCCTATAAGTGCATTTATCATTCCTAAATCATATACTACATCATATTTCCATGGCTTTACAATTATATTTAATGCAATACCGCTAATTAACATTCCATATCCAACAACTTGATATACTCCATATTTAATTAATATATCTGTAGCAAGTATATTATAAAGTACAGCTCCAATTGCTGCACCTATTCCATATATTAATGCATATTTAGTAATAATTATGTTGTTAATATTTCCATGTGTAGCTAACAGGAACACCCCTATTGATGCTCCTAATATAGCAATAAATTCAATTTTATTAGGTAGCCTCTTTTGTTTAATACATAATATTATTAAAATAATAATTGGTGATGTAGATTGAAGTACTGTTGCTGTACCAGCATTAGAATACTGAATTGCAGCAAAATATGTATATTGGCATACTAACATTCCTAAGAATGAAAATATAATTAACTTCAGTATATCTCTTTTTTCCTTAAATATACTTAAATTATTTTTACCATCTTTAAAAAATCCAATCAAAAGTAGTAAACTGCCTGCTGCTACCAACCTTATTGCTACAAGCCATTCTGCCGTAACAGCCTTTTCTTGAAATAAATATTGCCCAAAGCAACCGGATATTCCCCAACATGATGCCCCAATGATTGTAATTATAATTCCAAATTGCATGCTCTTAGTAAAATTGCTTATTTTCATTTTCTTTTCTCCTAAGTATTTGTATTTAATTTCTTTATAATAATATGTTGCAATAATGAAATTTCATTTAAGATGTCCACAGGCTAAGTAAATACCAGCATACAAAATGTATAAAAGTAATTGCAACATATATATAATTTTACTAACATTTTTATTAGTAATTTATTTTAATTATTCTGCTTTTTTTAATATTAATACAAATCCTTTATTGGCATATGATTAATAACAAAATATTAATTTACCTACATTTATTCAAATAAATAACTAGTCATCGAAAGAGAACCCATTGTGCAAGCTTTGTTAAACACAGTGATTTTATCTTGATTATTTGCTGCTCCTAATACATATAATAGTGGTGCATAATGATCTATAGTTGTAAATGCCATAGATGCAGGATTTCCTGCTTTTTGATAATTTATAACATTTTCGTCCTTTCGCTCCAAGACATTTTTGCAAATATAATTATCAAATTCTTCTGCCCAGGAGTAACCCTCATCTTCCATATTCCAATTGATTCTTGCTAAATTATGGACAACATTTCCACTTCCTAATATTAATACACCTTGTTCTCTAAGCTTATAAACTTCTTGTCCAATTTTATAATGTTGGTCAGCAGATGCATTTCTATCCACACTAAGCTGAAATACTGGAATATCAGCTTCTGGATAAATTCTATGAAGAACAGACCATGTTCCATGGTCAAATCCCCAAGAATTATCTGTGATAACTTCTCTTCTAATCAAAGATTTTACTTCTTCTGCAAAATGCGGTGATCCCTTCGCTCCATATACTATTTTATAAAGTTCCTCTGGAAAACCATACATATCGTAAATTGTTTCTGCTGTCTCAGATGTCATAACCCTAGTACCATCTGTAAACCAATGTGCAGATACAGATAGTATTGCTTCTGGCTTAGGAATTTTATTTCTAAGCTCTTTCCACTCCTTAACAAATTGATTTTCTTCTATTGCATTCATTGGAGAACCATGTCCAATAAATACTGCTGGCATTCTATTCATACTATTACCGGTATAATGAATCATAAAAAATTCATTATACATTTTCCTTTCTTTTTTATTTTATATAATACATTAAACACGATGGTATAGTCTGCCACATAACCATGATAAAAATAATGGCTGAATTTAAGTCTTTTATAACATAATTTCTAATCATTTTTTACTTTAGAGCCAAAATATCTTTGGCTCTATCCATTGTTTTTCTTATCCAAGCAGCAACGTGTTAGCAAAACTACACTCTCAACATGGCTCGAGAAGACAGAATGAATGTCATTTGAAGTTGCCCGTTCTCGGAAACATATCCACTGCGTTTTTGGTACTATCGGTAGACGGGAACATATCCACCAATCGTACCATTTACGAAAAGGGCACTCTTACTAGGAGCACCCTCAATCATAAACATTGACGTCATTAATAGTCTTTTTTCTTTACCGGAATCCAGATTTCACTTCGATACTTTGGATTTCCTGTGTCTGGACTCTCGTTCCACAAAATTTCAGGACCTTCAACTGCCTCATACCCTGAAGACGGAAACCACTCTGAGTATATCCTTCCCCATACATTTTGAAGTGTTTTCGGGAAGGGTCCAATGGATTCGAAAACTGCCCAGGTACTGGCTTCTATTTTCAATACATCAAATTCTGATGTTTCATCACTTGAAGTTGCTACACCGATGTAATGATCTAGTTCTCCTCTTTCTTCCATTCTTCCTTCCGAGAAATTAGTGGAAGCACTAATAATACCAGTTGGTTCTACATTTGAAATTGCTTTTAATTGTTTAATAACCTCCAGGGTTAAACGTTCAGTCATTTTTGCAATCTCTGGATTAACATCTTTAAAAACAACTGGAACTCTCTTCTTAAATCCTACTAACTTAAATGCCTCTTTTTCAACAATACGATAGTTCATTTTGCATCCTCCTTGTATTGATAATTGAAAGGTCATTCGAGGATACGCTTTTAATTGTGCATTCTCACTCCTTGCTTCAGAAGGGAGAATGCCATGAATAGAATGAAAAGCACGGGAAAATGAATCTGCCGAATTATAGCCATATTTGACGGCTACATCAATTATTCTCAAATCCCTATCTTTCAAATCAAGTGCTGCCAGCGTTAGTCTTCTTCTCCGAATATATTCTGATAAGCTTATGCCTGATAAAAAAGAAAACATACGCTTAAAATGATACTCTGAACAGTAAGCGATTTTAGAAACTTCACTATAATTAATATCATCAGTTAAGTGCTCTTCGATGTATACCATTGCATTATTCATACTACTTAACGAATCCATCAAACAACCTCCTTTCATCATCAATATTATCAAAGGATGTGCTTACTAATCCGACAATCTGTGCACAGTATAGTCGGCTATTATTTAAAATATTTTCTTATGAGACTTAAGAAACGAAATCTAATTCATGCTTAACTTTTCAATTGCCTGTTTCCCATTAGTTAGGAAGACCACATGCTTTCCTTTGTTACTTAAATTTTTGCCTATTTAAATTAGAATCTGTTGGTTACTTGTATTCACTCGGAACAGGAATATTAAATCTCTCACACAATAGTTTTACATCATGCACATCATTTTCATCATACTCATAGCCCAAGTGAAATAATATTTGATTTTCAGCATCAATACATCTTACCGTTTTATCGCCTATTTTCCCAATGCCGCTAAACACTTCTGGAGGATACGCTTCTCCTTCAAAAACAATGTATCCTTGCTCGTTGAATTTAAATATATGAAGATCAATTATCCTGCCTTTACTATCCTTCCAAACCGTGTGAGATGTGGTGGTATATGCTTCGGTAACTTCAGCAAAGCCTTTTTCTTTTAATATTTCAATAAACTTTTTACTATTACTTTCTTCCACAAATAAATCAATGTCGTTGTGTGCTCTTGTTTCTTCTTCTAATAATGCATCTACTCCCCAACCGCCATCAATCCATATGTTAATTCCATTTTCTTCAGCGTATGTTATTATCTCAATGGCATCAGTTTTACTTACCATGTAATCCCTCCGTTCAAATTCTTATTTATTGGTTTACCTAAAATAATTCTTACGCCTTATTACACAATGCATAATTTTAATCTACTCTTCTGTATCACACTCTTCACACCCGTCAAATACAAACAAGTTATTGACTGGAATTTGTTTGTGCAAATAATAAGTCAAATCAATATCACCGACAGTCACTCCGCCACAAAGTGAGCCATTGAAATGAAACGATTCACCTGTAGGTGGAAACATATCAGTAGATACGTCTTACTACTTACGAAACTTGCACTTCCAATGCCTTCTTCGCCATCTGAACATATTCCTCAACACCAGATACCATTGCAAACTCAGCAATTGAAACTGGATATGCAGCAACTAATTCAATAATATGCTCTTTCATCTTAGGCCAGTAATATCCACCAGCTTCTTTATAAGCAAAAATCAGAGCTTCTAGCCCCTCTTCTCCAAAAGCCTTATAATGAAAAACAAAGTCATTTGATATATCCGTAACCTTTGCTTCGGTCCAGTCGATTAATCCAATTACATTAGCATCTTTATCAATCATAGTATGGCCTGCATGAACATCTCCATGAATTAATCCAGTTTTCATTGGCCACACTTCATCATCATTAATCCATGCCTGCCATCTGTTCCATAGGTTCTCACCAACACCAAACTTTGCTTTTACATCATCCATACGCTGCTTCATTGATATTCTTACCTCTTCTGGGGTTTGCACTACTAGTCCAAGCTCTGTAGCCTTATCACTAGGTATGCTATGAAGCTCTGCTAACACTCTACCAAGAGACTTGTGAAATGATTCTGGAACATTGTTAATATCTATTTCCCAAACATAATTTCCTATATTATGGTCTATAGTTCCTGCTGGCACACCAGATAACTTCTTGTAAGCGATTAGCTCATCCGTATAAATAATCCAATTTGGTGCCTGAAAAGATTTCGCATACTGATTAACCAAATCTAATGCTTGTTTTTCTACCTTTGTTCTGGGCATAACATCTTCCCGCCTTGGCAACCTTAGAACCCAGTCAATTCCACTTTCATCTTGTGCAAATACAACTTGAAAATCAAGCCCGGATTCATTAAACTGCATTGTTTCTTCCTTTAGAATAATATTATGTTTTTTAGTTATTTCCTTAATTTGTTTCATATCTTTACTCATTAAAATCACTCCTATCTAAAAACTTTTTTTAAATTTCAGTTATAAAACTCGATACACGCTTTGATATAGCATTAATAATTTTATCCCAATCATTATAGTGAAGCTCATGCCCAGCACCCTCTAAGGTAACGAATACAGCATTTGGTATAATTTCAGAAAGATGAACTCCATGCTCATAGGGTATAATAGGGTCTTCTGTTCCGTGAATTACAAGTGTAGGAGCTTTAATTTCGCTGGTTCTAGATAAATACAAACCCCAACCTCTAATAAATCCATGATTCTCCATACTCTGCAAATTACTAGCTCTATCAAATTCCTCTTCATTCAGCCTTCTTATTTTCTCTTCATCAAATACATTTTTAGACCCTACAAGAACTTTGCTTTTTTGAATAAAGCATTCTATCACTTCATCTTTGTCCTGCCAATTTTTAATTTTAAGCTCACCTAAGGCTTCTGTTACTTTACTATCCTTTTTAGGAAGATTAGAATCAAAATTTGATGTCATAATTAATGAAATGGTTAGAACTCTATCTGGGTGTTTAAGAGCTATTATCTGCGTAATAATTCCACCCATAGACATACCAACTATGTGAGCCTTATCAACCTTATAGGCATCTAGTACCTCAATTGCATCATCAGCCAAATCCTCAAAAGTATACTCTGGATGACCATATGTGTAAGTAATTGATTTACCTGTATCTCTATTGTCATAACGTATAACATGAAACCCTTGATTGCTTAATCTCTTACAAAAGTCTTCTTCCCAATAAATCATTGATGCAGTAGCTCCCATAATTAACAAGATTGTTGGATTATTAATATCTCCAAAGCTCTCAGTACAGATATGAACATTATTAAAGTGAATTATTTTTTCCGTCATAAATATCACCACTTTCTTACTTTCATCTGAAATTATCATTACCTATACCCCATTAAGGTCGAGTAATTTGATTAGTAACCGCCTCGAATAATAACTCTCTAATTTTTTCATAATTATATTGCTGCAAATCTCCTTTTTGAGAGCCTATTAGTAATGCCGATCTTAAAACTCCAGCTATAACGCCTGGGTCTTCATCGATAACCTCCTTAGAGTCTTGACGCGACTTTATAAACTCCATAAGAGGAACAATACTTCTTAGATGCTCCGAGCCAACATACTCTGGATTTAGTTTTCTTGAAACAAGTTTATACTCCTCAATGTCGTAAACCAGTCTTTGAGTTAAAATCTTTGTTTCTAGTTCTAAAGCCATCTCATTTAAATATATCTTTATAGCTGAACGTATATCATTAGCAGCCAAAACTTTTGGCCAAACCTGCTTTTCAATTTGTTCTCCCTCATGCGCTAACAATTCCATATATAGCATTTCTTTTGATTCGAAAAATATATAAAAAGAACTCTTTGCAATGCCGACTGATGAAGTAATATCCTCAAGAGATGTACTTTTAAAACCTTTATCTATAAAAAAAACGATAGGAAACTTCAAGCAATTCCTTTCGAATTTTTTCTTTTTCTAACTCTGTAAATTTAGCCATAACATAATGTACCTCCATATAAAAACATAAAAACAAAATATTTATTTGTTTTTATGTTAGCATGGAGGGATATAAAAATCAAGTAATTTTAGTTTTGTTTTAACACAAAGGTTATATTTCTATATCAATTTCGATTCCTGATTTGAATTCAACGGTGAGCTTATCTTCATATATCGTAACCTTTTCAATGAGACGCCTTACTAACTGCTCATTATATTCTTCCAGCTCGCAGGATTGTTCATTCAAGAAATCAGTCATTTCAGCGATTCGTTGCCTTTTTCCTTCACGTTCTGCGTTTTCAACCAATGCATTTTGCTTCAGTTCCCGAAGGCGGTAAATTTCATCAGCAACATCTTCATAGTCGTTCTTGGATTTTGCTTGTATAAGAAGCTGCTGCTGTAATTCTTCCAATTTGCTATCGATGTCATCAGTGGCATTATCATTTCCTTCATTAAGTATGGCGGCTATGTTTTTTTGTAACGTTGAGAGGAAGGGTTCTTTGTTAGCCAAAAGTTCGTTAATAGCCTTGACCACTGCTGTCTGCAATATTTCCTCGTTTATGGTAGGGGCAGTACATTCAGATCCTTTTTCCTCCAAGCGGCTGACGCATCTCCAAACAATAGACTTGTAACCTCGGTTATTCCAATGTACCCGTCTGTAAATATCACCGCACTGTCCGCAGTAAACAATACTCGATAAAGCATACTTGCTGCTGTAAACTCTCTTTTTACCGCCTTTCCCGCCACGAAGGTTGGCTCTTCGAACCATCTCTTCTTGAACCTGCATAAAAAGGTCTCGTGGAATGATAGGCTCGTGGCTATTTTCTACATAATATTGGGGAACGATGCCGTTATTCTTGACTCGCTTTTTCGTAAGTACATCCACTGTGTATGTCTTCTGCAAAAGGGCGTCACCAATGTATTTCTCATTTTTTAGGATTTTTTTTATAGTTTCTGGTCTCCATCTTGCTTTACCAGCTGCAGTTAGGATACCATCTGATTCCAAACTTTCTCCAATTTGTTTTAGGCTCGCTCCTTGCAGATACTCCAAATAGATGCGTTTTACAATCTCTGCCTCAGTAGGTTCAATAATCAGATGACCTTCATCATCTTTGGTATATCCCATAAAACGATTGTGGTTCACCTGTACCTCGCCGTTTTGGTAACGGAACTGCAATCCTAGCTTTACGTTTTTGCTTAAGGATTCCGATTCCTGCTGTGCAAGGCTCGCCATAATTGTAAGTAAAATTTCTCCCTTAGAATCTAAGCTATTGATATTTTCTTTTTCAAAGTATACGGAAATGTTCTTTTCCTTTAATAATCTAATGTATTTCAGGCAGTCCAGGGTGTTTCTCGAAAATCTGCTTATGGACTTTGTAATAATCATGTCGATGTTACCTGCCATACACTCCTCAATCATTCTATTAAACTCATCACGTTTTTTTGTATTGGTTCCACTTATACCATCATCCGCAAATACACCACTTAGCTGCCATTCTTCATTTTTTTGTATGAAATTGGTGTAATGCTCTATTTGTGCCTCGTAACTTGTAGCTTGCTCATCGCTGTCGGTACTTACACGGCAGTACGCTGCGACTCTGAGTTTTGGCTTGTCTTCCATTTTTACAGTATTGCCTATACGTCTTCGTGCTGGGATAACTGTTACACTTTTATTCATTTTCTGTCACCTCACTTTCTATTAATCCATATGCATATTTAGCCTGTTCAAATGGGTCAGTATATTTTAACTGTACCCTTGGCATGGTAAAACCCACCATTGGCTTTGGTTTTTCTTGCTTTTCAAGTTCTCGAATTCTTCCAAGAGAACCTGCCCTTGCAATTCTCATTTCTTCAGCTTTATCAAATGTTTCTTTATCAATTATGGAAGGATAGAAGTCATCCCCAAGGTAATACCTCTTTCTAAGCATCATTCCGGCACTACTATGAGATAACTTTAATCCTGCATTTTCAGCAGCTACCTTAAGTGCCAAGCCTGAAATATATCCTTTGTAAAAATTTCTTATCTTTTCAGCCCGTTCTTCATCAACCACTGCTTTTCCGTCTATAATTTTGTATCCATAAGGTATGTGTGCCATTAATATGCCATCCTTTCCCTAAGTTCTAATCCACATTTTAATAGAAATATAATTTCCTCTCTTGAAACAACTGTAATCTTATCCACGTGGGCAAGGAATACTTCATCTTCATACTCCTTCAGCATTTCACTTCCAGAAACATATTTTATTAGCTTTTCCAAAGCATCAAATTTTGTTCTATCACCACTTACTGAATGCATCAGCTTGTTTTTTTCAGTCTCTAACATTTCTTTTTCCTGGATCAAGGTGTTGTTTTCACTGTTAAATAGTGCAGGTTCTAAAATTCCACTTGCCATTAGGCTTGTAAGCACCTGCCTTTGTTCCATATTCTTTTCAAGCTTTGTTTCGTACTCTTGTATCTGCAGTAATCGGTCTTTATCATCTAGCCCTTGCAAGCTGCGAAGTAGTGGTCTTAGCACCACCTGATGTGCAAAAATTAGCTTATTCATCATTGTAAGAAAAGCCACCTTTATGCTATCGTCTGTGATATATTTCATAGAGCAGGAATATTTATCTTCAATGTGATGGGTGCAACACCAAGCCACATAATTTCCACTTGGTTTATTATGAATTCTTCGTTTAAAAACACTACCACACTCTCCACATCTGATTTTCCCTGAAAAACCATAACGATTTTGATAACGCTGGGTATTCTCACCATTGCCTTTTTCCTTACCACGTTGACTTATAGCTTCATTAGCTTTGTTAAAAACCTCGTGGCTTACGATTGCCTCGTGATGGGCTGTACATAAATATTGGTCTTGCTCTCCATAATTTGTATGGCGGTTAAAACTGCTATCTGTGTATGTTTTCTGGAAAATAACATCTCCTGTGTACTTCTCATTTCGGATAATCGCATTGATAGTTCCAGGAGTCCATTTACCGCCTTTTTTACTTATAACACCGCGTTCATTTAACTCTTTTCCAATTATATGGGTACTCTTTCCTGCAAGAGTATCTGCAAATATCTGTTTTACCACCTCTGCCTGCTCTGGCACAATTACCATTTCTCCATCTATGTTGAAATATCCATAGGGAGGATAAGAAATAATGTAGGTGCCATTCTGAAAACGTCTCTTAATACTCCATTTTTCATTTTCTGAAATAGACACCGATTCACTTTCTGCAAGACTGCTTAAAATGGAAAGCATCAGTTCACTTTCCATAGAACCAGTATTGAGATTTTCCTTTTCAAAATTAATGTATACATTTAAATCAAGAAGTTTTCTTACTAACTCTAAACAGTCTGCTGTATTCCTGCAAAATCGGCTGATGGACTTTGTAATCACCAAATCAATCATACCCTTTTCACAGTCTGCGATAAGAGAAAGTAATCCATCCCTGACTTCCTTTTTGGTGCCTGTAACACCTTCATCATAGTAAAGACCTGCATATTCCCATTCATCGTTGGATTTGATGTAATTTTCATAATGTGCCTTTTGTGCATCAAGGCTTATTAGCTGTTCATCACGTGCTGTAGATACTCTGCAATAGGCAGCAACACGGATTTTCTTCTTGACTGATAACACTTTGGTATCGATGATTTTTGTTATTCTTTTCATCAACTCACCTCGCTTTCCGTTAGGTCACATATTACCTCTGAACCCCATATAAATCAACGGATTCAGAGCATTATTTCTGCCAGATATGGCGAGAAAGTTTGGCGGTTTTTCTCTGTGATTTTGTTATATTCATCCACACTTATTAGTCCTTTATAAAGCATTAACTTTATTATTTTTTGTGCAAGGTAATAGTAATAGTCCTTACGCATTTGCTCTTCTGTCATTTGATATCTCAATGGAACAGGAACCTGGTTCTGTTCCGTAATTTTTGTTACCGTTCTATTTTCATCTTTCATAAGAAAAAACACCTCCTGCCTAATAGCCTTGGCGGGAGGTAAAATTGGACACTTTCCTATATTTATTTAATCTTTCTTATAAAACGTGGTTTCATAGCCATCGGCTCTTAGTAACAAACCTTCAATCCAAGGTGGTGTTCTTCCCATCTGCTCACATATTGTATCTACGGATACATCTTTTTTGCATTCGATAATAACCTCATCGTGAACATGGCCACATATAAAACAATGACTAAGGGTTCTGATGGCATACATCAAAATATCACGGCTGATTGCCTGAACAATATTTTCCACAAATTTAGGCCCGTAACTTTCAATCCTCTCCCATTTCTTCGTAGCACCTACACCCTCATAGGTAACAGACTCTCCTCCGAATTTATTTTCTCCTATTCGTGGTTTCACATAGGAAAGGCATCTGTTGGAGGGTAGTTTTATAAACAGCATTCCACTTTTACAAATAAAATGAATGCCATGTGTTTCCGTGGATATTTTCTGCTTTACTGCACTTTTTACAGCACGGTCAACATCCCACCAAAATTGAACAATCATAGGATTAGCACTACGCCACGCATCCACAAGTGGCTGCAGTTCTTCCTCAGCAAGACCCATGTCCAAGGCCCCCATTGATTTTAATGCTCCAATCGAGCCACCATAACCGAGAGCCAGTTCTGCAATCTTTCCTTTCTGCCTCAGATGACTATTTACACCATGCTTTTCCACAGGAACGCCAAACATTGCAGAGGCTGATGCACAATAAATATCCCCATTATCCTTGAAAACCTTATTTCTCCATGTTTCCTTTGCAAGAAAACTAAGCACCCTTGCTTCAATTGCACTAAAGTCTGCTACCACAAATTTCATACCCTTTCTTGGCACAAAAGCTGTACGGATAAGCTGCGAAAGGGTATCTGGAATATCATCATATAAAAATTCCAATGCATCGTAATTATTTTCTTTTATAAGAGCACGTGCCTGTTCTAAATCTTGCATATGGTTCTGAGGAAGATTTTGTAGCTGAATCAATCTACCTGCCCATCTGCCTGACCTATTTGCACCGTAGAATTGGAACATTCCTCTTGCTCGGCCATCTTCACAAACTGCGTTTTCCATTGCCTGATACTTCTTTACTGAAGACTTGGCAAGCTGCTGCCTTAATATAAGCACGGAGCGAAATGGCTCGGTTGCTGTTTTCAAAAGATCTGCAACAACTTTTTTATCAAGTGAATCTGTTTCCAAGCCATTATCGGATAACCACAGTTTCATCTGCTGTACCGAGTTTGGGTTTTCAAGGTTTGTCAGCTTCTGCATAGCCTGTGACAACTGCTCCTTGGAACGCTCATCAATTGATATTGCATTTACCACTACATCCATATCAAGTTGAATTCCTCTGTCATTTATTTCTTGGTCAAGATGATATTCTTCCCATATAAAATTCGGTACATGGAATTTCTCAAGTTTTGCTTGAATAGACATTTCTACTTCCACATCTCGTTTATTATAAGATATAAAGGTGTGCCACTTTGCCATATCATGGTGAGGAAGATTTCGCACCCTTCCACCGTTGGTTTTGGTGGACTTACACGGTACACAAAAATATCGTATAAGGTCTTTACCTTCTTTTAATTTTTGTTCTTCAAGTCCAAGCACTGCACCTACACCTGCAAGGGAAAGGGGAAGTCCCATATATGCAGACCATATCATGGAGCACCTCCATGATCTAGGGTCAAGATAATCTCCTACAGTGTCTTCTGGAATACTGTAACTGTAAAAGTACTGTGGATAGTATTTTTTCAAATATGCCGATAAGCATATTCTTTCAAACTGAGCATTAAAAGCCCATTTGATGATGGTTTCATCTGTTAATGCCATGATGATATCTACTGGGATTGTTTCTCCCTGTGCCAGATCTACAATAATAACATCCGAGCCGTTTATGGAATATCCAAACAATAATATCTCAAACATAGAGGATTGCACATATTTATAAACCCCACTTTTTTGCAAATCTACATCAGAAAATGTTTCTATATCAATCGAGATTGTCTTAATTTTGCTCATAATTTGCCTCCGTTGCTATGATAAAAGCGGCAAAGATGAACTCTGCCGCCCCGTTTATTTGCTAATTGTTAAGATAAGAACCCATCATCTTCCTCTGTAGCAAAGTCATCTTCTGCACGAGATTTACCGCCGAGAGGCTCTCCATCCTTAATCTTCTGAAGATTATTAAGACCGCAGGCAATGCCCTTGTTCCCGTTGGAATTGAAAGCATAAAAGCTAATGCTGGCACGGCCGTAAACACCACTATATACTTCACTTCTGTCGATAATCGGCTGGCGGTCTGCATCTACAATACCCGGTGCAGCCGCACTGTTGGCATTGATAAAATAGCTGTCTGCATATGCAGGGTCATCAGGTCTTTCAGTATCACCATCACGAAGAGGTGTTTTAAGTACAGAAAGTGCAGGAACTGTTTTACCATTGCCCTTAAGTTTACCCTGACCTTCCTCGTATGCCGCCTTAATAGCAGCCTGAATTTTCTCCACTGTGTTTTTGTCAGACTTTGGAATGATAAGGCTAACACTATACTTCGGTGAGCCTCCGTTGATTGACTTAGGCTCCCATACATTTGCATAAGACCATCTTGTTTCTGTACCTGTGATTACCTTCATTGGATTATTAATAATTGACATAATAGTTTCCTCCTTAATTTTCACTAAAATCTTCTATTGCTGTATTCATTGCCGGACGCTTGTCACTCTCTGGCACAAGTGCTGGCTTGCCCTGAGGTTTATACACAAAACCACCAAGTATCTCTTCAAATTTCTTTTTACCGAGAATTTTCTGCATTGCCGTAATTCCTGCCACCTTCTTTTCATATGGGTCAAAGCCCGCACTGGATACGGCTTTTACAACCCCATCTTCATCGGTATATTTACGAATAGAACGACCTTCAACAACCTTAAATCCATTATATTTTGTGCCGCTTAATGCCTGCTGTAATGCATACTCTTTCACATCTTCTGCCCAAGATGATAATTCATCTACTTTTGAAAGAATAACTGCAATTTCCTCATCACCTAGTGTGGCAGGCATTTCAAAATCATACCTAGCAAGTTCCATGTTGTATTCCATACGCTTGCGACATTTGCCTTTCACTTTACAGAACTGACAATGCTCTCCGGCTTTGAAATCTCCTTCTCCTGCAAAGGCAAGTTTTGCCGTAGGAACAAGGATTTCTTCTGCCCACTTTATAAGTTCTGCCTTGGAAATAGAGTAGGTACTGATGTTTTCTCTTCGTGGCTGATAAATAGTCATATTGACAGTATCAATATCATAAATGCCGTCAAATAACTCCAATGCACCCAAAGCGTAACACATCATCTGAGGATTATCTTCTGCTGATACCAGCACTCCAAGACCGTGCTTATAGTCAATTACCGATACAGTACCATCACCAACAATCACGCAGTCTCCAGTACCAAAGCCCTCCTCTACATACTTGGAAAAATCTAATTTCTGTTCAATTAACAGGACAGGGTCTGTGCATTTTTCCTTTGCTTTGGTAAGCTGTTCTGCTACATAACCTGCGTAACCATCGGCACATTCTTCCATTTCCTCATCATAAAAGGAAAGGTTTTTTATAGGGTTCTCGCATTTCATTCCTAGCAATTTTTTAAGCTTATACTCACAAAGCGTATGTGCATCCGTTCCTTGTAATGCATATTCACTGCCTTTATCTTCATATTCTGCACACAGCCTTGCCGATGGTGGGCAGGAAAGCCATCGGTGGCTGCTTGATGCAGAAAGCAGCGCGTGTTTTCCCATATCAAAGCACCTCCACTTCAGCAAGTAACTCTGCATATTTCGATGGATCAATTTCAGACAGCTTGTCTGCTCCATATTTTATAAGAAGTTCTTTTACCTGTGCCGTATGACCGTTACGGGATTTTTCCGCCAATACCTTACGAACATCTGTAAGCGTGAGTGCTTTTTCCTGCTTGTCTTTTGACTCTTTGATTTGCTCCTGCTTGTCCTGTGTAGCATCAGAACTAAACATCTGTGTCAGCGTTTCTGATATCCCTATAAGGATTTCTCCACAATTCTTTAACTCTGTAAGTTCTGCTGCAAGTTTACTCATTTTACTCATGAATTTGTCCTCCTTCCTTGATTTCTTTAATTGCCAATTCTGAAACAGTGTCACCTGGTACGATGATAGTCAGTTTGTGCTTGTCACCGAGAAGAAAACGCAAGAGGCGTTCTCGCACGGTAACATTGCGGCAACTGACAACACCTTCCTTCTTTGGCTTTTTGGATACACTTATTGTTAAGTTGTGTCCCATATCCATCACCTCTTTCCGAGGGTCTTATTTGTTACCCTCTACCTAATAGCCTTGGGAGGAGGACATATTGGACAACTTTCAAAAAATAAAAAAAGCCTGCAAGAGTGATTAAACTCCTACAGGCAACTTCCTACTTACTATTCACATTTAATATATGCATCAAAGCCAGCTGACTTTAACTTCTGAACTTGCTTTTCAGCATTTTCCCTTACTGAATATGAACCTGCCATTACCCTGTAGAGAGTTTGTCCATTTGAGGGTTGTGTTGGTGCAGAAGGTTCAATATAAGTAACTCCTACTTGTGCCAACACTGCTGTTGTTATAGCTTTAATTATTTCATTTCTTTTACTATCAAATAAATTATTATCTCCTGTGTTATCTATAAACCCCATTTCAATTAAAACTGCTGGAGCCTTTGTTTCTCTTAATACATGAAAATTAGCTTCCTTAACTCCCCTATTAACAAAGCCTAAGGTTACAAGAGATGTTTGTATCCTTTGTGCCAAACTTTTAGATTTTACTCCTCCGTTTAAATAGGTATAGGTTTCAGCTCCTTTAGCCTGCTCTGGCTGAAAGGCATTCCTATGAAAGGATATAAAATAATCATAGGTATTTCTATTTTCGAAGTTACTTCTAGATTGTAAACTTACTGTAGAATCTGAAGTTCGTGTTTCATCAACTGTAACTCCATGCCTTCTTACCTCAGCAGCTACTGCTCTACCTAAACTTAATACATCATTAGATTCCTTTCTGTCTTTGTAGCAAGCTCCACTATCTTCCCCACCATGTCCATAATCAAAACATAATCTAGCCATTTATATCATCCTCCTTGTTTAATTGCTTTAAAATATCCCTTAGTTTCTCTGGTATTGGTAAGCCTATCTTAGCTGAATTTTCAATAATACTTATTCCTTCATTGGAAACATAGAAAAAAATAACAGCAGTACGAATTGCACTACCGTTTCCAATCAAATGAACATCTATTATATTTCCAATGCCAACCAACGTGAAAATCATCACCTTTTTAAATATTCCTCTAAACCCTACCTCACTCGACAGCTTTTTTTCTAGCACAGCTACCATGAGGCCTGTGACATAGTCAATGACAACAAAGGTAATCAGTGCATACATAAAGCCATCAACTCCCCCTAAAAAATAGCCAATATAGCCACCGATGGCAGCAAATACTGCTTGAATAAAATTAATTGTGTTTTTCACTTTACATCTCTCCTCCTAAACATTTATTTTTAATAGGTGTCCTCACCATAATTAATCAAATCAACCTCAAACATATATTGAACTTTCATTGTATTTGCCTCAGTTTTTTCAACAGGCTGTACAAGTTTGGTATGCGCTCCTATAGGTCTGCTTGTTAAAAGTGCTTGTATGCATAGATTCACATAATTGCTAGAAGCATTAAGATATCTGCTTATCCATCTATCAGTACCTAAAATATTGTGATAACTATAATAGCTGTAGCCACTTGGAAAGCTGAAATTCATTTTATAGGGTTCTAACAAATTCCCTTGAGGTGTAATTACTTGAAAAAAGCTTGTACCCCCTTGAGTAGGATAATAATAAAGATAAATCCTATTAGCACTTCTGTAGAAGTTATAAATATAGCACCTTCTTTCTATATTTCCACTGTCCAATCCCTTACTTCCAAACCAAGTGCTGTTCCCTATCTTAGGCTTAATATTCATATCCTGGACCTTATTGCCTGTTGAATCCACCCTAATCCATCTGCTTGTATAAACAGTTTCATTAAATTGGGAATCTGTTCTTTGGTTATATCCTATAATATCAATACAGCCATCAAGGTAAATTCCATCACTAGAAACTACCCTATAAGTAAAAGGTACATTATAAGCTTTGTCTTTAAAGGCTTGGCTCATATTTATATCTACAAAGCTTAATTGAACTCCAACCTTTGTCCACTTATATATTCTCATATAGCTTTCACTGTTGATGCTATACAGATAATAACCAATAAAAATCAGTTCACCATCAGGCTGAATATATGGGCATACATGATTTAGTCCATCATATTTTCTTACTGCATGATTGCTTTCAATGTTTAAGGCATTTCCTTCTGAATTTAGTAGTTTAACAACCTTATCCCAAAGCACAATATCATTTGTATTTATATCAAAGGGAAACATCAGCCAGTGTCCTTTTAAACTATCTGGAAATTGGATATAGCTTGATTGCGTTATACTTGTATTCCTTGAATCAGCTAGTATCCACCCTTTTGTTGGGCTTGTAAATTTTATTGTTGTTGCATAATAAAACAAGGTATATGCTGCCCAGTATCTCCGAGGATTTGTTGTATTATATATAGAGTAATCAGAATCTGCGGTTTCTCTTCCATAAATAGCGGCTCCTGGATAAAAACAATCCTTATTATCAGGATCGCTTTCTGCCCAATAAATGCTCTCTATTTTTCCATTAGCAGCATGGGTTGGAAAATCAAAAACAAAGTTCATTTTAATCTTAGAATCTGTAACTTCAAATTTAGATTCAGCTCTATTTATAGTTCCTTTTCTAGTATCATTTCCTGAGTAAGTTGTATTTCTATGGGCAAAACCAATGATATTTCCCGTAATCCTTTGCTCATTAGTATTTTCTGGCTTGTCACTGTCAGTAAGATAAAGATACTCAAACCAGCTGTAATTATCGCACCTTCTATTACCCCCAGAACCCATGATTCCCTGCACAAAATGCCCTAAAAATGTATCCTTGAAAAATAAATCTGGTATTAAATTTTCTGTGTATGCTTCTTTTATCTTCTCTTTAGTTTCTGCATTAAAGAGTTCCAATAAAACCTTCCCCTTAATGCCCCTCTGCTTTTTATCTTTTTTATTTATAAAAGTTTCACCTGTTAGCAAGTCTTTATTATAAGCTATGCTTTCGTAAGGCTGTCCTTCTTTGAACATATCATCACTCCTCAATTGTAGAAGATTTTTATCTTCCTTAATTTACACACGTCATTTAATGCAGGCTTTTCTAAAATATAAGCAAATCTCAGCTTTCTATCTTGAGCAATCATTGTATTTAAAGCCACATAATCTAAGCTTGTAAGTATTGTAGGGTTTATCCCATTTTCAAGAAATGCTGTTATATCTGAAATGTCAATCTCTTCAAACTTTGCAGTATTTATATTATAGGTAAGCCAGCTTACTCCAGAATCAACGCTTAAAGCCATTCTTATCTTTCCATTAGTTGTAACATCATTTAAGTTTGTATCTTTTTTAGTATACTGAACCAGTGCCTCTATCACTTTTATTGTTTTTCCATCATGTATATTAAAATCATAGTTTTGGACTATTACCTTTGGTTTACTTGTAACTGTTTTTTCTATGATGAATTTATTATTGTTTTTATTAGCTTTAACATCTGGATTATCTGTGTAAATATACAAAGCAGGAGAATTGCCAATAAATCCTGCCATTGAAGCTGGAACAGTATCAACTCCATAGGTTTTAAACATATCTTCTGTTAGAGGTAAATCTCCAATTTTAACCCATGTGGTGCCTTGATAGTTTTTAACTCCTTCACTATCAACCATAAGAAACTTTGTTATACATGGGATGTAGGAACCCTCTTGAATAATAAAGTTTTTCCCTGTAGCATCTGAAGGAGTAAATATATATGATTTACCCTGTGCTAAGGCTAAAGTTTGCGCTCCTATTCCTGGATTATTAAAGCTATTTGTGCCGTTATTAGGCATCCTTTCAATAACAAGCCTTATTACCCCTGTTTCAAATATAGAAACCTCCCACACAAGGTCATTACTGCCCCAACTGCTGTAGGAACTGTTTCCTTCAAACCTTACTCTGAATAGCTTTGTGCTGTATTCTACTTCATATGAGTAATAAAGGTTATTATAGCTTGTGTCTTTTCTATTAATAGATAAATGCTCACTTCCTGTACCAAATCCTATCCATGTATTACCGCTTGCATAGATTTGCCTAATGGTTGAGCTATTGTACTTAAAATCAAAACCAATGTCAGGAAGAGTTACTGTAGTATCATCATTTCTTGTACCATATAAAGTCATTCCTGCATTTCCCTTTGGTAGTGACACTTGATTTATAACTGGCATTTTCTCTCCTCCTAACTCTGCTTAAGATAAGCATTTATGGCAATCAAATCTTTATAAAGCGACATATCTGGGACATTTGCAGCGTAAACCACACCATTTCCTAAGTCCTCTATATAGCCACCTTCCCTTTTTAATATAGGCTCTTTTATAGTAATCCTATTATAAAAATCATAGCTTCCATCCTTATTTTTATCATAGTCTGAATTCCACTCAATCCAATTAGCATCAAAAGTATAACTGCTCGATTTACTACTATAAAACTCTTCTATAATTCCCATCACATTAAGGGTTAACTTTGGATTGCCATGAGATATAGCACCAATATTAAACCTTGTATTGAAATTCTCAAGACTATAGGTATCTACTCTCCTTACATTTGTGTCTAAATAATGTTTAAAGTTATATCCTGTTGAAAACTTATATGTTCCAATCTTGATATTAAACAAATTATAAAGGAAGGTATAAACAATTTCTGCTCTTGGTATACTTGCACTAAGTCCTCCCTCTAAGTCTCTTCCCTCAATACTTACCTGCAAATTATTCTTCAAAATAGTAAAGTTCCCACTTGAAACCTTTATTTCTACCATAAAGGTGTGGTCTCCTGCTGTAACCTGTGGCATTGGCAGTGGCAGTCCTATAACATTATCTCCTGCAGCCAACTTTTGAACAGGCTTAAAATCATAATACTTTCCATCTAAAGAAAAAAGAATTGTTAAAGTGCAATCATCACTTGCTTTTCCTGTCATGGTAATATTACAGTTTAAGTTTGTATCTGCTTTTGTTGTTATTCCTATAATCATTGCTGGATAACTGCTTTGAGTGATTGTAATGGTATCAGAATTTTTCTTAATAATTACACTGCTTAAAGTTCCGCTTATTGCACTGTTTATTTCTTCTAAAAGTTTACTTGTATCAAGCTTTTCAATGATTGTATTTAATGGATCTCCAAGCTCTATCTTTGTATTTATAGGATTAATTAAATCTGTCTTTTTCTTTATAACCCTAAGGTCTGTTGTTACAGCTATCTTTTCATTTCTAACCTTTACAAAATCACCGACAGCTACCTTAGTCAAATGACTGTAATTCTTGTATTCTTCAGTTTTGCTAAGTTCCATAAAATCAATAGTTATAAATATCTTTGGGTTTGCTGATTTTTCAGCATATTCCTCTGCCCTTGCCCTAAGACTTTCTACATCTTTACAGTCCTTAAACTCGACTCTTTTAGTTATTGGATAAGGAAGAAGCTTTGCCCTTTCTCCCTCCACTTCAATATACCTTTCAGGAAGTAATAGATTATTTGCTCCTACTGCATATATCCTTGTAGCAAGTTCACTGGTATCTTCAATAACCTTCATTCCTTTAATGTTCTTACCGTATTTTATTAAGACTCCTTTATCCTCACCAACAGAGTCCTTTATTTCCACGTTAAAATTATCCCTTGAAAGTTCCCCACCATAAACTTCAATAAGCCTAAATATTGCATCCACTGCATTAATCTCTTTAACTGCAAATGGTGCTATATTTCCTTCTAAAGCTTTAAATAAAAACAGTCCTTGAAGTTCTGGTGGTATTGTCCCTTCAAGAGCCTCTTTCATATTGGCATTAAGTATCTTTGACGATTCTATAAAATAAAAGGCAAGATCATAAAATATATGTCTCGCCCAAACCTTAACTTTACTTATCTTCTCTTGAGTTCTTTCTACTTTGTATATCCTAAAAAGTTGTCCATCAGCTTTAATAATATTGAGTTCCTCTAAATACTGTGCTTTTTTAGATACAACAGGATACTCAATTTCTAAACTATAATTTCCATTTAGCTCTTGATTTATCTCAGCCATAAGGCATTCATCTAAAACAGCAAGTCCGTTATTATCAAAGTTTCCTCTAGCTGTCTTTTTATCATATATATAAATCATTATAACCACCGCCAATTCGGAAGAACTTCTATTTTAGTAACACTTCCAGCCCATTCAAATTTATTAGAGCCTGTTTTTAATATTATAAAATCACCATTTACCTTGTTGTTTAAGTTTTCACTTGCATCATTATAAGCATCTTGCAAAACTGAATCTAATATGATTTTTCCTGTTATATCATTTAAGTTCACAGTAGTTTCATTAACCTTAAGGTTTACCTTCCCAGAACCATAGACTGATATTATTGGTTCACTTTTAAGCGTACCAGGATTTATTATTGAAGTACCATTTTGAGTAATAGTAAACATGTTATTCTGCACAGCATATTTAAAGGGTCTGCAATTAAATATTATTGGGAAAACAGATGTGTATTTGAATACTTGTTTAAAATCTATGGCATTAACTACTTGTGCTTTATATTTTTTATCATCTTGAAATGAAAATATTAAATCACTTTCTCCTACTCCAAATAGCCATGCTTTTATGTTATCTAGCTTTTCAGCTATGTTATTGCCTTTAATACTGCATTCTATTGCAATTGTTATATCTTCAAAAGTACCTTCATCATATTTTAAATTTGAATCTCTTCCTGGAATATCAATATAAGATACTCTTCTTTTAGGTGATGGCAGGGATGGTCTTTTAGAAATAATAATGCCAAAATCCGTATAGCTATTTTTTCCACCAAAATTAAAACTAAGCATTAAGCACCACCCCTTCCCATTGAAACTCTCTGCCTATAAAATTCAAGTTCATATGCAAGCTGCTCTATATCTTTTTCTGTATTATTAATGAAGTTTTCTATGTGCAGTGCTAATCCCCCTCCACTATTACTTCCTTTTGCTTTTTCAATTGCTCTAGCCATAAGTTCATCAAGCCTGTCTATAGGAAGTACAGCCTCTGTTCCTGCCTCACCAACACCAATTATACTAGGTCTGTTAAAGATTCCTCCCTTTGCATACCAATCTACACCTAGGTGAGGCACGCTAGGTGGTGACAAGCTAAACTCACCTTTTATGTTGAAGTGCGGCAATTTAATATGAGGAAATTTGATATCCAGCCTATCAAAGAAACCTTTTATTTTATCTAACTGCTCCTTCACAAAATTCACTGCGGCATTGATTGGAGTCATTATTGCAGATTTAATATTATTCCAAATACTAGTTGTAACTGATAAAATACTGCTCCATACATTAGATACAGTATTTTGAATACCTTTTACTGTATTTGTGAATAAACTTGATACCCCGCTCCACATAGTTGAAAAGAAACTTGAGATAGAGTTCCAAACAGATATGGTGGTACTCTTTATTCCACTCCATACGGCATTTAAAGCTGATTGTATAGCATTCCATACAGTAGTTGTCACTGATCTTATGGTATTCCAAGCTGTAGTCAAGGTAGAAACTATAGAATTTATTATTGGGATAATAAAACTCACTATTGAGTTCCAAACAGCGCTTATAGTCGAGGAAATTGAATTAAATACAGTGGTTGTAACAGCTTTTATGTTATTCCAAGCTGTGGTTATCGAATTTCCTATTCCTTGAATTATAGGATTTAGAAAGCTTACAATGCCATTCCAAACAGTACTTATAACCCCAGATATAGCATTCCATACAGTGGTGGTTACAACTTGAATAAGCTGCCAAGCCACACTTATAACAGATGTAATTATGTTTATATAGGTTTGTACAATGGATGAGATAATAGTCCAAGCACTGATAAAGATAGCTTTAATCACTTCCCATAAGAAAGCAAATCCTGTTTTTACACCTTCCCATATAGTTTTAATTACATTTGCTATTCCTTCAACTATTGGAATAACTATGGCCTTAATTGACTCCCATGTAGAAACGATAACTGTTTTTATTGCTGTTACCGAACCTTCAATGGCACTCTTCATGCCCTCCCATATGGCACTAACTGTTGATTTTATGGTATCCCAGTTCTTATAGAGAAGAACTCCAACGGCAATTAGTCCAGCAATAACTGCTATTGCAATACCAACAGGCCCAGTAAGGGCTGTAAAGGCTGCTCCTAGTGCCGCTGAAGCACCTCCTGCTGTTGCTATTGCTCCACTAACTGATGCTATTACTCCACTTATTGCACCAATAGCTGAAATCACCTGCCCAATTATAATAAGTAGTGGCCCTATTGCTGCTACAATTCCTGCTATAACTATAATTGTTTTTTGTGTTGCTGGACTTAAATTAGTAAACTTATTAGCAAGACTTCCAATTAAATCAGCAATCTTTTTTATATGAGGTGCAAGAGCCTGTGATATCATTATTCCTGCTGTCTCAAGACTTCCTTTCATCTGTTCAACGGAACCCTTAAGGTTATCTTGCATAGTGCCAGCCATTTCTTTAGCTGCGCCATCTGAATTTTTAAAGCTTTTAGTTAATCTTTCAAGTTCCTCAGGTCCTGCTTGAACAATAGAAAGCATTCCAGACATAGCTTCCTTACCAAAAATAGTGGAAAGTGCAGCTTGTTTTTGCTGTTCTGTTAATCCCTTCATTCCATTTTGAAGGTTTGCAATTACATCTTTTAAAGGTAGCATCTTACCTTGACTATCAAAAGCAGAAAAGCCTATGGCTTTCATTGCTTTTTCAGCTTCAGATGATGGATCTGCAAGACTTATAAGTGCTGAACGTAGTGTTGTTCCTGCTTGGCTGCCTTTAATACCTACGTTAGCCATAATACCTATTGCCGCAGATATTTCTTCTATATTTAATCCTGCCGCTTTTGCATTAGGAGCAACATATTTTAATGCATCACCCATGTCTGTAATACCAGCATTTGTATCAGCTGCGGCTCTAGCTAGTACATCTGATACATGGCCTGCTTGACTTGCTTCAAGTCCAAAACCTCTAAGGGCACTGGCAGCTATATCAGAACTTGTAGCAATACCTGCCCCAGAGGATGCTGCAAGGTCTAACATTCCAGGCATAGCTGTCATTATTTCATCTACTGAAAAACCTGCACTAGCTAAGTTTTCCATACCTTCTGCAGCTTCTTTTGCACTAAAAGCAGTATCAGCACCGAGTTTTAAAGCTTGTTTATTAAGTTTTTCAAAATCATCCCCTGTTGCACCTGAGATTGCCTTAACCCTGCTCATTCCTTCTTCAAAGTTCATTCCTGCATTTACTGCTGCAGTACCGATTCCTACAAGAGGAAGGGTGACAGCTGTTGATAGGCTTTTCCCAACAGAAGTCATTTTATCCCCTACAGACTTTAGCTTTTGGCCTGCCTTTTCCATACTTTCAGACAGCTTATACCACGCTGAACTCTTTGTATTTAATTCCTCTGTAGTTTTCTTAAGCTCCTGCTCCAGCTTATTAAGTTCTGCTACAGCATAGTTGTATTTAATTTTAAGGTTTTCAGTAGCCTTGGCATCTTCACCTTTTTTCTCTACACTTTCTTGATAACTCTTGTTTAAGGCTTCAACCTTGGACTTTTGGAGTTCCATTTGTTTGTTTAAAGTATCTGCCTTTAGCTTTAAGCCTTCAGTAGACTTTCCAAAGTCACCAAGCTTAGAGCTTGCTGCTGCAAATTCACTTTGAACTACCTTAAGACCCCTTTGAATTTTTGAAACTCCTTCTTGAAAGCCTCTATCATCAAGTCCTACCCTTGCTATTACTGTATTTGTACTCCCTGCCACACCATCACCTCCCTCGCTTTAAAAAATAACGTTATCTATATAATCAAGCTCCTCTTTATCTTCAATTCCATTTACTCTCTTGTAGACATTGAAAAGTGCTTGTAACTTCTTAGGTGTACTCTTCCAAAATTGCTCCTCCGTCATCTTTAGAAGATTGGTTCCCAAATAAAACAGCCACTCCCAATCCCATCCTTTAGAATTGGTGTGGCTTTCTATTCCCCCATGCTTTCATTTATCTCCGGCATAGCCATATTTAAAGCTTCATTAATAGCTGCGCCTAATCTCTCCATATCATTAAGTGTAAGCATTCTGCCTACTTCTTTAAGAGTAACACTTTCATCTTCTGCTTTAATTGCTGAATAAATAAGTGCCCTTATTGCTTTGATTTTTCTATTCTGTAAATCTTCAAAGGCTTGATTAATATCACCATAGACCTCTTCAAGTTCACAAAAGGTATTCATATCAAATTTAAGTTCATATTCATTGTCTTTAAGTTTAAACTTTATTCCTTTATTTTTTAGTTCAGATGCTTTCAAAATTATTCCTCCAATCTATTTTTAGACAAGAAAAAACAGGGTTAAATTCCCTGTTGTAAGATACAATATAAAATTATTTAAAATAACAACTACATCACTTCATACATGAATAAATTCAGTGCATTATCTTCTACAGTATTTAAAGTTGTTTTAAAAAACTTAGTCTTAATGCTTCTTTTATTTATAAGCTTTAAAGGAGCATTGTCTCGGATTAGATATCTATGGTTTTCATCTATATCTCCACCGTAGCCTATTATAAATACATACTTTTTACAACCCCGTTCCTTTTGAAGCTTTAATACATCATTTTTAATATCCTTATCGTCATCTTTTATCCATATTTTAAATTCAATTAATGAATCCAAAGTTCCATCTTCTTTTAACAGGGCAAGATCACAATGATTCTTTGTATTGCTAGGATATGGGTACTCCCAATAAACAGTAAATGGATATTCCTTTCTTAAAAGCTCCTTAAAAATCAAATAAACAAAAGTAGTTTCATAAAGATTGCACACTCCATGATGACTCTTTTTATAATAGTTTGCATTTAATTTAAAAAGTTCATTTAGTTCATGCTCTTCGCATAAAATAGCTTCAAGAGCAGAATTAAAAAAAGAATTTATCATCGTTATACCTCCTCATTAATTTCTTGAATTATTTTTTAAACACAAATACCTCTGCATAGTTGCCTTTATTGCTTACCTTTTTGACTGGTGTCATAATAACTGCTTCCATATTAGGGTATATACCTTCTAAAACATTTGAAAAGTTAGATAATCTATTTAAATGTTTAGTAGAAACAAATAGTATTACGCCTACTTCAAAATCTGCTGTTTCAAAACTTTTTTTGAACTTTTTAATATCTTCAGCTTCATCAGCGCTATTTAAATTTATTTTTACATACTCAATTAAACTTCCTTTTGTCACTGCCTTAATGTCGCTAAAATCAGCCATTCCCACGCCATAGTCTTCTGATTCATATTCTTCTATCATATCCAAGTAAGCCTCAATATGATCCTTACTTATAAAAGCATCTACCCTATCGCTTAGTTCATCCACATTTATCTTAAGATTACTCTTAGAATCTTCTTCCATAAATTCATAGTTTCTATCTACTATACAAATATCACTATCTTTGCATTCAGCTACAAATTTAAGTTGTCTATGCTTAAATTTTTCATTTATCCATTTAACATTTGTATAACATCTGATCTTAAAATTCGAATCATCAAGTTCAAAATCAAGCAATTCTTACACCTCATTTTAACTTATAAATATTATTTATTCTTAGCACCTTAATTTACATTATCTAACAATCAATTACTAGCTATATGCTTTATTATACCAAACATTTCCTTACAGTTGAATTAGATCCATATAATATTTTATGTTGTTGATACTGGTTCTTCAGGAACAGTAGTAAACCATGAACTTATTATTGTTGAATCTATTCCTTCAATATCATTATCAGCAATGAACCTGTAATTCCCATCAAAATCCCTTGAGAAGAATTTACCCTTAAGCTTTGCACTTTGTGCCTTTGGCTTTTCTGCCTCTGTATCATATTCATCTGTAGCAAGTTCAAATTTTCCTTTTAGTAGCCATACAAATCTATACTTACCATTGTTTTTCTTAGATTTAAATCCTAGTGCTATAGTTGGTGGGATATCATCCTTATTTTCCACTAATACACCTTTTACAACTTTTGCTCCTTGTAGTTTTGCCCTGCTTGTAAGTGATAATTGATTTACTTCAATCTCAACATCCACCCCTTCAAATGCAGTTATAACATCCTCAACGGAATCATCTGAATAAATATTATCTGAATTTGACTTCGGTGAAATCTTTGCACTTATTGCTCTTTCAAGCTTTATTGGTGTATCATATTTTACTCCCGTATTATCATCGCTTTTTAATACAGCAATGTGAATATCTTTTAAGCCTATTTGCCTAGCCATTTATACCACGCTCCATTTCTTCTAAATAATAAAATTTAAGACCCTTATGATAGATTTTTGTATCTTCCTCATAAAGGTCTATTTCATTTAATCTTTTAAGCCCTGCTTTAAGTAAAAGTTCTTTAGTTTTTTTCACTATTTCTGAGTAATCCACCTTTGACCAAACATCTACTTGTATATAATGTGCCGTCAAGGCTTCCTCATCATCTTCATATTCTTCACCACTTGTAAAATACTCGTGAAAGGTAATATAGGTATCTGCTTTTCCAGTGTATCTTTGAAGGGAAACTGGAACATTAAGTGGCTTTAAGGTATCCATAATCAATTTATTTATCATTCCTCAAGTCCCCTTTTCAATTCTTCCATAATGGTTTCGTTTATCTTCTTCTTATTCTCAAGAATTGAGTTTTCTGCCCAATGCTGTGCTGGTATTTTTGAAGTCCCAAACTCTGTGAACTTGGAATAAAAGAACTCCGAGTTATCCCCTTTGTTAGGACCAATATTAACAAAGTCCACACCATTTTCAGTCTTTATATCTGAAACCTTTATATTATCAGCCATATGTTTTTTAGATATTTTAGACCTTGGTGCTTTTTTCTCCATGCTGGCTTTAACAAGGTCCCCAGCCTTATCTAAGGTTTTCTTTTTAATAACTTCACCCTTTAGTCCAAACTTATTAACCTTATCAATAAGTTCCTGCATTCCCTCAAGTTCTATTTTAGCCACTGCTCTCCACCTCCAGAGCCTTTATCTCTATGAATTTATTTTGATATTTTATGTTGTCAATAAAGGTGATGTTATAAATCTTTCCCTTAAACAAAACCCTCATGGATTCATCAAGGCCATCTAAAAACCTTATTGTAAATTTAACTGTTTTTTGTGCTTGAACTGCTGCTGCTTCAAAGAATTCCTTGCCCTTTAAGTTAGTTACTGCTGCCCATACTGTTTTTATTTCTATCCAATCTTCTATCTCAAATCCATTCTCATTGGTAGTAGCCATTAATTTTTCAAGGGTAATTCTATGCCTTAATTCACCAATCTCCATAAAATCACCAGCTTTCCTTACGAAGATTCCCAAGAATTAATTTCATTATATTTATGGTTTCTGAAATACTACCACTTTCATTTTTCATGTAATAGAATGTTCCTTCTCTTTTTTCATACATATTTGCTACTGCATAAAGGACTGCTTGCCTTACTGTTTTTGGTACTTCTTTAAGTTCAGATAAAGGATATCTTAATATATCTTCACAGATTTCTTCAGCTGTAAGAATAAAATTAGTGATGAGTGTATCTTCCTCATCACCATCTATTCTTAAATATAACTTTGCTTCTTCTAGGGTTACTACCATACACTCATCACCTCACCTTAACTAGCTTTCATTTTTAAAATCTGTACTGCCTCTGGAAGAACAAGCCTACCATCTACACGCTCTTTGGCTACAAACCCAACCATACCATTGCCTGCAAATAGTTCTTTAAGTTCTGCAAAGGAACGAGAACCACGGTCACCAACGTTGTAATAGCTGAAATCTCCAAAAGCCATAACAGGGTTTCCTGCACCAACTGTTGGCACATAAGCTGAGGTGTAAACAGGATAACCAAGTAGACTATCTGGCTCCCCAACTTGATAAGATGGTTGCCAGATATATGCTCCATTACCGTCCTTTAATTTTCTAAGAATGGCAAGAGTCTGGTCATTGGTTATAAATGCAGCATTCTTTCTATAAGGGCGCTTTAGTGAATAAATTAAATTAATTACCTCATCTGCTGTAATTGTAGTAGCACTAGCAGCTGTTACACCAACTTCCCCACCGCCAGTAGTTGCAAAAATGCCTAGTGGTTTTCCTTTGCCATCACCATTTAAGAAAGCATCTTCTTCTGCATTTGCAAGAGCCTTAGCAAATTTGTCTAAGATATATGTTTCAAGGTTAAACACATTATCATAAAGAAGTTCTTCTGTCACTTTAACTGCAACATGGAGTTTGTGAGCATCAAGATTAATCTGGTCAAATTTAGCATCTCCAAATGTTAATGAACCACCTTCATCAATCCAAGCTGCCGCAGGAGTGGATGCCGCAATATTAATCTTTCTTTCAGCACCTGTTTTGATAATAGTTGAAAGCTTACGCATAATATTTTCTTCTGTTAACCCTTCGATTAAGCGAGTATCATATTCTTCAGGAACAAGGTATCCACCATCAGCATCAACACCTTCTTGAAGTACATTATTAATTCTTCTAAAGTTAGAACGGAGAGCATTTAACATAGACTCTTTATACTCATCTGCCGCAACTCCTGTTTTAATTTTTTCATCTGTCTGTGGTTTTGTAGGAGTGCCTAGAATCGGGCTACTAGTAGGCTTTGACATTTCAGCATCGATTGCTGTTAGCCTGCTTTCCCTTTCAATTTCCTTAGTTAATGCCATAATTTTGTTCTCCATTTTTGTGTAAGTAGCATTATCCTCCTCTGAAAGAACATCACTTTCGTTTCTTTTGTTATCAAGAAATGCCCTTGCATCAGCCACAGCTTTATTACGTTTTTCATATAATTCCATAAGTTTATTCATAGTAAAATTCCTCCCTAAATTAATTTAAGACGCTCTTTTAGCGCCTCAATTGATGGTTGATTTTTATTTATTGTAGTAGCCTTTTTAACTACCATTTTATCAAGCAGTGAGTTTGTTACTGCTTTTCTACTAAAAGCATAGGTCACATCTTCACTTTGTTGTGACTTTTTCTCATCTTTTAAAATCCCATCTGCAAAGCCAAGCTCTAGGGCCTTATTTGCATTCAGCCATGTTTCTGCATCCATAAGATTAGATAATCTTACACGGGATAGTGAAGTCTTAATTTCATAAGCATTAATTATACTTTCCTTAACTTCTGAAAGCATATCGATGGCTTTTTGCATTTCCTCACTATCACCAATAGCAACTGTAAGCGGGTTATGAATCATCATAAGTGCAGTAGGTGCCATAAGCACATTAGTACCTGCCATAGCGATAACACTTGCTGCTGATGCTGCAATACCATCTATCTTTACAGTTATGTTTCCTTTATAGTTCATAAGCATAGAGTAAATTTGGCTTGCAGCAATGCAATCTCCACCGGGAGAATTTAGCCAAATAACAATATCACCCTGAGAAGATTCAAGTTCTGCCTTGAATGCCTTAGGGGTAATCTCATCACCAAACCAGCTCTCTTCAGCAATTGCACCGTTAAAGTATAATGTTCTGGCATCGGAGTTTTCATCCTTTACCCAATTCCAAAATTTCCTCACTTGATTTCCTCCATTCCTAAATTATTTTTATTAGCAAATATTCCTGCGTCCTGTAGTTTTGTCATATTTCCATTAATCAAATATAAATCTCCACCCTCTTCTTGTGGAATAAGGTCTAGATTTTCAAGTTCCCTAATATCATTTGCACTCATCCAGCCATTCTGCCTTGCAGTGGCATAACCACTCATACGGCTTTGATAGTCACCCCTCAAAAGGCCATCTACATTGAACTTTATAAAATACTTACTTTTATCACTAGGGGACAGTAGAGAACGTACCATTGCTTGTTCCCACCTTGATACCCAAGGGTCAAGAGTATACTTCACAAATTCAAGTGATTGTTGCTCTATATTAGAAAAGCTAGACTTTTCAAGGTCACCAACCATATGTGGTGGTACTCTGAAAATCCTAGCTATTTCATTGATTTGAAATTTTCTTGTTTCGAGAAATTGTGCCTGTTCAGGGGAGATTGATATAGGTGTATATTTCATACCTTCCTCTAAAACAGCTACCTTACTTGAATTACTGCTGCCTCCAAAGGTTGCATTCCAGCTTTCCCGAACTCTTGTAGGATCTTTTAATGTTCCCGGATGTTCCAGCACACCACCTGGTGCAGCACCATTAGCAAAGAACTTGGCTCCGTATTCCTCGCAGGCAATTGCCATACCTATAGCATTCTTTGCCATTGCTATTGGAGAATATCCCACAAGTCCATCAAATCCAAGACCGGGAATATGAAGTACGTCTGAAGGGTGTAACTTTACGGTACTCCCTTTCATATTTGGGATATCAAGACTGCTAGTAAAGTAAGTGTAATAAAGTTGTCCATTTTCATCTCTATCAACAGTCATTCGATTTGGCATTAGTGGATATAAGGCTACTACTTCGCCTTTACCATTTCTAATAATTTGAGCATAAGCATTCCCCCATAAAAGCAAATGAGTCATCAGTGTTTCACGAAATACAAAGGATGTCATTTCGGGATTTGGTTCATCATGCAATATAAAGTATAGTGGATTCTTAACCGCTTTTTCTTTGCCGCCGTTATCGGTATACTCATATAAATGAAGAGGCAATCCTGCTACTGCCTCTGCTAAAATTCTCACACAAGAATACACAGCAGTCATTTGCATTGCTGTTCTTTCAGTTACTGGTTTTCCTGAAGTTGTACCCCCTAAAAAGAAACTATATGCGCTTCCTGCTGTTCTGTTTGTAGGTTTATCCCTAGACTTAAATAAACCGCTTAATAGATTCAATTTGCATCACTCCTCTCAAAAACGTGCATAAGAAAAGCACCTACCTTTTTTGATAGATGCCTTAACTAAAATAATATCGTATTAATAAGTTTCATAAACTAATGCATTGTTACTGGATAATTTGTTCTTGCCATTAACCAAGCACTGTCTTACATTGCTAAATGGTACCTTACCAATCTTGCTTCCAAAACTTCTTCCAATAGAAGCTCGTACTGTACTCGGCTTTTTTCCACAAGTCATGTCAATTTCCCTGTAGGTTTTCGATGCAGTATTCAAATCAAATTCAATTGGTGCATTTGATTTGTTTATATATTCCTCAACTTCCTTTAGAACAGTAGTTGTCAGCTGAGTTATTGTAGACCCATTCTTTTGAGCCAATCCATAATATTCATTAAGCAAATCTGTTACAAAAGTGCTAACACTAACCCCATTTTTCTTTGCCTCAGCCTCTAAAATATTAGCCAAATCCACACTCGGATAAAATTGTACCCTTTGCATTTATTGCCTCCTTCTAGTGATTAACTCACTCACTTTTTATTGATTTTAACACAACGTAGCGTATGAGTCAATCACTTAAATTAAAAACTAAAAGCCCTCGGCTATCGTAGACACTCTTGCTTGTATCATTACCACATCGAATTGCTCTATCAAGAGCCATTATCGTTGCAACCGCACCATCTATCTTTTCTGTTGATTTTTCTTTGTCTGCCTTGATGTTTCCGGCAGGGTCAGTTCTAATGAAGATATTATCCATCATCCATCTTAGAACTGGATGTCCTCCATGAGCAAGCTTCTGTTCTAGCGTCAGTTTCATAAGTTCCTTTGTTGGCGGACTCATATCCTTAAATCCTTGTCCAAATGGCACTACAGTAAACCCCATACCCTCAAGGTTTTGCACCATCTGAACAGCACCCCAACGGTCAAAGCCTATTTCACGGATATTAAATTTCTCCCCAAGCTTTTCAATAAATTTTTCAATAAAGCCATAATGAACTACATTACCTTCTGTAGTTTGTATAAAACCTTGCCTTTCCCATACATCATAAGGAACATGGTCACGCTTTACACGAAGATCTATAGTTTCTTCTGGTATCCAAAAATAAGGTAGTACACAGAATTTATCATCCTCATCCACTGGTGGAAATACTAGCACAAAAGCTGTAATGTCTGTTGTACTGGAAAGGTCTAAACCTCCATAACAAACACGCCCTCTTAAGGATTCTTCATCTACTTTAAAAGAACAAGCATCCCATTTATCCATAGGCATCCATCTGATTGCTTGTTTCACCCACTGATTAAGTCTAAGTTGTCTAAAGGAGTTTTCTTCAGCAGGGTTCTGCTTTGCAGATTCACAAGCAGCTTTTACTTTATCCATTCCAACAGTTATTCCTATAGAAGGATTAGCTTTCTTCCACACCTTAGGATCTGTCCAATCATCTGATTCATCTGCACCATAAATAACAGGGTAAAATGTATCATCTTTCTTTCTGCCCTCAATAATATCTTTTGCCTTTTGATGGGTTTCATAGCAGATAGAATTTGTATCTGTTCCTGCAGTAGTAATTAAAAAGTACAGTGGTTGCATTCTTGCATCACCAGAACCTTTAGTCATAACATCAAATAGTTTTCTATTTGGCTGGGTATGAAGTTCATCAAATACTACTCCATGGATATTAAAGCCGTGCTTGGAATAAGCCTCTGCTGATAGTACTTGATAAAAGCTATTTGTAGGGGTATAAATTATTCGCTTTTGGGATGCTAGAATTTTAACTCTTTTACTAAGCGCAGGACACATACGCACCATATCAGCAGCTACCTCAAATACGATAGATGCTTGTTGGCGGTCAGCTGCACAACCATAAACCTCAGCTCTTTCTTCAAAATCACCACAACATAAAAGTAGTGCCACAGCAGCTGCAAGTTCTGATTTACCTTGCTTTTTAGGAATTTCTATATAAGCAGTATTAAACTGCCTATAACCATTAGGTTTTAATGTTCCAAAAATATCACGTATAATCTTCTCTTGCCAATCTATAAGTTCAAACTTTTTACCCGACCATGTACCTTTGGTATGACAAAGTGCCTCAATAAAGGCAACAGCATAATCTGCGTGTTCTTTGCTGTATGTGCTGCCCTTTGCCTTAAACTTAGTTGGAGTGTATTTCTTTAATTTTCTCAAAAGCTGTCACCTCTCTTTCTTTGCATTAAAAAAAGACCACCATCAGCAGCCTATTATCCGTAACTAGAAACAGCCCATAAAGGGCTGTTCCATGTATTATTTTGTTTTACTCCTCATTTACAATCTTACATTTATCAACTCCATAAATAACATGAAGTCCAGAGCCATTATCCCAATGCACCAGAATTGATCCTGCATCATCAACACCCCATACTGTACCCTTTGTTCCCATTGAAGGTGCTTGAACATCATCCATCTCCACAAGTTCTACCCTTGTGCCTGCTGGATACTTCTTGCGGAGCATTTGAACTATTTCTTTACTCGGAAACTTCATTCTTGGCACCTCCCTTGAAAGCTGATGAACCAGAAAGGTTTTGAAGGAGAATCTTGCGTTCCTTCTTATACTCTTCGCCAATGAATCCCAAGCGAAGAAGGAAACAGCGGAATGCGTATTTCTCATTGTCTACTTCCTTTTCTCTTGAAATGATGCGTTTCTGATTTCTTGCCATTTCGCAAATACTGTAAATGAAATGGGTGTAGGCTTTAACTGTGTCGCTATCCTCTGGCATGAATGAGAACCAAGGGAATGAAACCTTCTCATCATCCTTGTGAATCGGAAGACTGTCTAGTCCAAGTGCTCTTTTGATTAGGTTTCCTTTTGCCTCGATAATGTGCTGTAGGTTTTCCAAGGCGTCATCTACAAAGTAGGTCGCAGGCATTGCCACCGTTAACCCTACAGTTTCGCTTTGTGGCCCTTCTTCTAAAGTATTAGTATGTTCGTTTGACTCTTCAGTTATTTCCGCCACAAAGCCTTTTTCAGCAAGTTTCTCAAGCAGAGTTTTGATTTCCTCCCTATCTGCTTTATCATCAAAAATAAGTGTTCCTTCTCTATCAATGGTGAAGTAACTAACTGCATAATTGCAGCTTGGAACACCAAGGTATTTTACTTCTGCACCAGTGATTTCTCCTACTATCTGTACAAGGTGTTTTCTCTCCTTGCCTGTTACATTAAATTTAACTTCCATCATGTGTACCTCCTTGTTTTTTGGTACTTACATATATCACTCTAAAGGCACATAATAGCAAGTGGTTTGTATAACATTCTAATAAGAAAAAAGGCTTTTCAGCCTATTTTTCTACCGCTGTGTACCTTGGGTATGTGTATCCTTCTGAATCTACTAAGATGCATTTCTTTGTCTTTATATTCTTAACTCTTATGCATCTTAATTCTCCCTTTTCATTGCAGCCACCGTCTTCTTTTGTTATCCAAGGCTGGTCTTTGCAAAAGTCCTTTTCAAATTCCTTAAACTCCTCATCACTTAATTCAATTACCTTTGTAACTTCATAGGCTGTACCTTTTGCTCCATCTTTCTTAGCTTCTCTTGTAAGCTCCTTAAGCTCCTTTAAATTTAAAACCTTTCTTCCAAATAATGCTTTCATTTTCTTACCTCCAAGTGTGTTTTTGTTATACTATATATCACTCTAAAACACACATATAGCAAGTTAATAATGCATAATTAACCAAGATTATTTTGTGCGTAATAAGCAATTCCTGAAAGCACCAAACAAACACAAGGAAGTGCCACACCATTACCCCACATTTTATATTCTGCTGAATCCGAATTTGGATTTTGTATCCACTTTATAATTTGCTTTTCTGTCTTTGGCTTTGCAGACTTTCCTATAATCTTTCTATGGGTTTCAAATACACCTGTCCAGAAGGCAATATCTTCTTTTGTAGGGTTCTCTGTGCCAAGGTTTTTACACCAAAAATCTGGGAAACCTTGAAGTCTGCCACATTCTTTTGGGGTTAATCTTCGAACAGTATAATTAGGTTCTACTACTGAAGTGAAATTTCCCTTATCAGGCATTCTCTGATTTCCGCCTGCGTTATTTGCCGTAAGTGTTGGAGATACATTTTCTCCATTCCAAGCAACGGCTGATGGCCCTTGTGCATTTAAAGTTGCTGCAACACCATCTTCTTTAATTCCAGGATTCCTTTCAAAGTTCTTCCCAGAGTTAAAGGTTTCCCTATCAATAGAATAACAAGGCTGTGTCACTATAGATGGGTCTTTATAATCTCTTGAGCATAGTGTTGGTGCAGTTTCCTCATTCACCTGCATAAATTCACCGGTTGTCATAGAAAAAACTGCGTGCCTATCGGTAGTATTAAGAGTAAACGATACTTCTTCGTTTATACCATCTCCATTAGGCCCATTCTCATCTTTACGCCCAATCATAGAGCCTTGCAGAGAATAACTTTCTACAACTGCTATCCCACCTTGATTACAAGATGGGTTACCACCATTTCCATCAATAGTTCTTGAAGTTTCAGCTTTATAAATTCCACTATGAGGATTATTGGATTTCATAGAGTTACTACCATCAGAGCATATCCCATATGCCGTTGGAACAAATACAGACTGATCATTAATACATGATAAAGTTGCAGATTTGTTATCCTGTATTAATGCTCCCTTTCCACCACCTTCACAACCACTACGGATTTTAAGAGTTTTAGGGGTATCTACTTCTATAGCTGTAGTTACAAAAGGCTGATTGTTTCCCCCAGTTCCATAGGTTGCAGAAACTGTTGGAGCAATATCTAAAGGCCCATTATAACGGGTATCTTGGCTATGATTTTCAAACATAACACAAGGTGGATGATTAGCTTTTGCCCTAAGTGTTGATGTCATATTATCAAGTACATCCATACGCTGACCGCCTTGGTCATTTAAGACAATAGTGCTTGTCTCTCCAAAGCAAACTTCAGTACTTCCGGCAGTTCCTTGCCACGAGCAGATGCTCTTCTTAAAATCCCCTGACAAGCCTTCGGACTCAAATAATATTTTTCCGGCACACCTACCTATAAAATCTGCGACAAGGTAGATACGTTTTCTTCGTTGGGGAACTCCAAAGTATTGTGCATCGAGAGTTCTCCATGCAACGGAGTAATCTCTTCCCACGATTTCTCCTGCATTAAGCCATTTTTTAGGTTTAGGAATAGATAAGGTTTCATTTTTAACTTTTGCGATGCTTTCAAGGACGGCTTTGAAATCCTCTCCTTTGTTTGAAGAGAATGCTCCCGGCACATTCTCCCACACGATAAATCTTGGATAGCTGCCATTTGTAGCACACCTCATTTCTTTAATAATTCTAATTGCCTCATAAAAAAGGACAGATTGTTCTCCCTCAAGTCCTGCCCTCTTACCTGCTACCGACATATCAGTGCAAGGTGAACCAAAGGTAATAATGTCGACTGGTTCTATTTCAGCACCATTAATAGTGCTGATATCACCTAAGTGCTTTACTTGAGGCATTCGTTTTGATGTGACCCTAATAGGAAATGGCTCAATTTCTGATGCCCATAAGGGAGTAATACCAGAAATCAAGCCTCCTAAAGGAAAGCCTCCACTGCCATCAAAGAGCGAGCCAAGGGTAAGATTACTCATCTTTAACCACCTCATTATAAGGCACTTGTTTACCACCTCTTATTAAAAACACACCTTCATCACTTGAAACCTGTTCAATGTATCTTTTTACAATGACATCACAGAATTTCTCATCAAGTTCAATGGTGTTGCAAATCCTATCTGTTTGTTCACAAGCTATAAGTGTTGAACCACTTCCACCAAATGGGTCTAATACTATTGAGTTTGTAAGACTTGAATTTTGTATTGGATAGGCAATAAGTGCCACAGGTTTCATAGTTGGGTGGTCTGCATTTTTACTTGGTCTATCAAACTCCCATATGGTAGTCTGCTTTCTATCTGAGTACCATTGATGTTTACCCGTTTTCTTCCATCCAAATAATACAGGTTCATGTTGCCACTGGTAAGGACTTCTGCCTAACACAAGGCTTTGTTTTTTCCAAATGCACGTGCCACTTAAATAAAACCCTGCCTCTGCAAAAGCTTTTCTAAAGTTAAGTCCTTCTGTATCTGCATGGAAAACATAAATTGAACCATCGTTTGCTAGAACCTTTTCCATATTGCTAAAGCTATCAAAAAGGAAATTAAAAAAGGCATCAGCTGAAAGATTATCGTTTTGTATCTTTCCTGCAGTGCCTTCATATTTGACATTATAAGGGGGATCGGTAACTATTAAGTTTGCCTTTTTACCCTCCATCAACTTTTCATAGGTTTCAGCTTTTGTACTATCCCCACAAATAAGTCTATGCCTTCCCAAAATCCACAAATCCCCTTGCTTTGTAATGTTAGGATTTTTAAGTTCTTCTTCAACATCAAAATCATCTTCTTTTACATCTTCAGCAGAGTTTAAAAGTGTATTTAATTCAGCTGCATCAAATCCTAAAAGGTCTATATTAAAATCCAGTTCTTTTAAATTTTCAAGTTCTATGGATAATAAATCCTTATCCCATCCCGCATCTTCAGCAAGCCTGTTGTCTGCAATAATATAAGCTTTCTTTTGTGCCTCAGTTAAATGGTCTACAAAGACGCAAGGTACAGTTTTCATCCCATCTTCTTTAGCTGCTAGAACTCTTCCATGACCGGCTATAATATTAAAATCTCTATCTATTAAAATTGGATTTACAAAACCAAATTCTCTAAGGCTTGATTGTAATTTCTTTATTTGCTTTTCATTATGGGTTCTTGAGTTATTTGCATATGGCACAAGCTTTGATATCTCCACTTGCTGCATTTCCTGTGTAAACTTATTTTCTCTATTCAAACCTTTCACCCCGTCTTAAGAATTTCATAAGTCCTTTATTTGCACCAGCAACATCTCCTGCTACTGCTTGCCCTTTTAAGGTCCTATATTGCTGTTTGGTTAATATATTTTTATTTTCATTAAGTTGTTTCATAAACAAGCATATCTCCACTTTCTATTACCTTCCTTTCCTCCCCGATAAAAGAGCCTCCATAATATCATCTTGAGGATTTCCAACAAATGCAGTGGTACAATTTTGCTTAACGATATCAAAAATCTCATACCATAGTAGATTGGCTTGTTTTAAAAATGATTGACTCATCTGTACAAACGGACTTGCTATAGCACCACCTGTTGTAGGATGCTTTCCTAAAAGTCCGTAGGTACTAATAGCCTCCTCACATTGGATGTATCTTGTAAAGGCTTGGGCATAAGATTCGATAAGTCTTGGATTAACAAATTTCTCGCAACCTCTCTCTTTCAGCCATTTCCATGTTTCAGTGAATAACAAATTTGCTCCTAACGGCTTACCATCTCTTTGTTTTGCACTAAGATAATCACTTGGACTTGGCATATCTTCACCATTTAAATTTTCAGCACCATCTAGCTCATCAACCTCAAATATTGTTTCTGGTTGTAGGTTTGGTACTTCTAGTATTTTTGCAGCCTTCCCTTTTGTGATTTTATCTGAAAGAGGTATCTGCTTATCCCCCGCACGAACTCGTCTACCACCCCTATTTGTTCCATCTTTGGCCACATTTTTCACTCCCTTCTTAGCCTAAGGGTTTAATCCCCCGTTTGAACTGCAATTTTTGTGCGTGTGACCCCCCGCCCGTTCCCCGGTGGGTTAGTCCTAGAGATTCCTACCGCCCCTAGGGTGCTAGTCCATCAGCCTCTATTCCATCTATCGCCATCCCTTGCAGTAATAGCAGAGTGACAAGACTTACACAAAGCCATAAGGTTACTCCTCTCATGAGTACCTCCACGTGATAAAGGAAGAATGTGGTGTACTTCCTCAGCCTTTGTTAGCCTTCCACTTCTTTCACACTCCTCACACAATGGGTGCTGTGAGATGTAACTGTCACGGATTCTTTTCCATGCTCTGCCATACCTACGGCGTACAGCTGGGTCACGGCCATACTTCTCGTAGCGTTTGTTATCTATCTTTTCATGTTCCTCACAGAATCTACCCTCTGTTAAGTTAGGACAACTAGGAAAGGAACATGGTCTTTTAGGCTTTCTTGGCATTACATTCACCTCCAGTTTTTTTGCATAATAAAAGCCATCACAGATTTCTCCGCAATGGCCTCTTAATTATTTTCTCTATCTTAACAATAACATAATTCAATAGTGAATTATAGTGGCTTTTAATGGCTTGTTAATTAATTAATTATATCTTTTACTACTGCCAATGCTCTTTGGTGTAATCTATAAATCCAACGTAAGTCATATCCTATCTCCATTGCTATTTGTTCCCAAGATTTGAAACATAAATAACGCAGTTCTAAAAGCGTTTGATACTCTTGATTATCAACTTTTTTTATAGTAGTTACAACCTCTTGCTTTATATTAACAAGTGCATCTATATCCAAATTTATTTCATTTTCTAAATCCACCATTTTGGCTATTGTGTCCTCCATAGAATGTACATTACGAGTACCACTAGGAGGTGTATCACTTAATGTAGATGTAGCTTTGGTAGCTAATGCCCTTAAGGAAACTATCTGCTCAAGTTTACTATTTATCCTTTGGTCAATTCTGTATGCTTGTGATAGATATTCTTTTGCTGTCATCTTACTTTTCCCCCTTTAGCCAAGGCATTTTGCCATTATAATAAGTATCAGCAATGCTTTTTTGAATTGCCTTATTTAGTGAAGCAATACGAAAATTTGCTTTATTAAGACTTTCTTCTTGTTCCTCTTCAGTTTTGAAGAATGAACAAGTATTGTTAGCACACTGTATATGCTTAAGGATTTTACACCTATTGTTTTTATAGGCAAAGCAATTTTTATTCATAAGTTTTCTCCTCCTTTAACTTAGCCTTTACTGCATCTATTAAATCTGATTGTACTTTTTCTTTTCGTCTTAAAGCTTTTATAATATCCTCATCAATAGTTCCTTTTGCAATAATGCGATGAATAACTACTGTTTCATTTTGTCCTTGCCTCCATAGTCTTGCATTGGTTTGCTGATAAAGTTCTAAACTCCAAGTAAGACCAAACCATATAAGAGTTGAACCTCCTGCTTGAAGGTTTAATCCATGTCCTGCTGATGCAGGATGTATTAAAGCTACTTCTATTTCACCATTATTCCAATCCTTAATATCTGCTGAAGTTTTTATTTCTCGAACTTTAAACCTCTTTTTAATTCTTTCTAAATCATGCTTGAACCAATAAGCTACAAGTACCGGCTTTCCATTAGCAGATTCAATTAAATCTTCTAGTGCATCTAACTTTTTATCGTGTATTTCAAATACTCGCTTGTCCTCACCATACACAGCACCATTTGCCATCTGACAAAGTTTGTTTGATAAAGCTGCGGCATTTACTGCATCTATCTCTTCATCTTTAAGAGATAGAACCAAATCTTGCTTCATGCCATCATAAGCTTTACGTTCTTTTTCACAAAGTGTTACAACAACCTCATTTATAACACATTCTGGCATTTTTAAATAATCCGTACTTTTCATAGAAATTGTAATATCTGAAATAAGGCGATAAATTGCATCTTCAGCACCTGCTTTAGGTTTATAACTAAACACCATCTGCTGATTTCTTTTATCTGGGTCAAAGAAGTTATTTCGATAATGAGTAATAAATCTTCCAAGCCTTTCCCCCATATCAAGGAGCCTAAACTCTGCCCATAAATCCATTAATCCGTTACTGCTTGGAGTTCCAGTAAGTCCTACAATGCGTTTTACTTTAGGTCTTACTTTTAATAGGCTTTTAAATCTTTTAGCACTATAGGACTTAAAAGATGATAGCTCATCAATTACCACCATATCATATTCAAAAGGCATACCACTTTCATTTATCAGCCAATCTACATTTTCACGATTGATAAGATAAATATTTACTTTTTGCATAAGTGCAGCTTTTCTTTGAGTTTCACTGCCTATAGCTACTGAGTAGGTAAGTCCTTTAAGATGATCCCATTTTTTTATTTCTAAAGGCCATGTATCTCTAGCAACTCTTAAGGGTCCTATTACTAAAACCTTTGACACTTCAAAGCTATCCAGGCAGAGGTCAAATATTGCCGTTAATGTGATTACACTCTTACCAAGTCCCATATCAAGTAGTACTGCTGCTATTGGATTTTCTAATATGAATTTAGTTACAAATCTTTGATATTCATGAGGATTGTATTTCATCAAGAGTCCCTCCAATCTGCTCTATATCATCTATGCAGTAAACTAAAAAGCCTAACTGCTCCAGTTGTCTTTTTCTCTTTACTTGCAGTGGTCTTAATTTCTTCCCCTTTGCTTTTAATTCAACAAAACCGAACTTTCCCTTCGGTAAAATCACTAATCGGTCTGGCATACCATCAAATCCCGGAGATGTGAACTTCGGACAAATTCCACCCATCATTTTTACCGCTGATACCAATTTCTGCTCTATTTCTTTTTCTCTCAAATGTTCTACCTCCATCAGATATATTTGGAGGTGATGGTCAGAGATGGGCATTTCTATAACTTTATATATATATCTATTTTTTAATTCTAAGAATAGTTATATATAAGACTGTCATCGACCATCACCATTGGGGAAATGTCTTATTCTAAAAATTCTGATTTGAGCCTGAATCCTTTAATAATCATACCTAATTTGGTTTTATGTTTTTCAAACCCAGCTGATTCCAAGGCAGTATAGAAATCAGCTGTGCTACGAATAAAGTCACCCACCTGCGTACAATATGCTCGGTATGAGTTATAAACCTCTCCGGATTTTGCCGTATAACCTTCATCCACTTCACAGCACTCCATCAAAAAGTGAGACATCCAATCATTATTTTCCTTATATTTATGAATAGCGTCCTTGACCTTCTGCGGAGGTTCAATATGGAAGTTTTCTTGAATCACTTTTTTAGCTCCCTCAATTACCCAAGCTAAAATAGCACCACCCGCATTCTCAAACAGATAATCTGCAAAATTCTTTACATCTGCACTGCCTTCAATCTTTGCTTCAAAAGGAATAACAATCAACCTTCGCCATGTACCTTTATCGATAGCACCGACCTTTGGCAGGTGATTGGTATAAAGCACAAGTGTATGGCTTGGAATATAGGAAAAAGGTGCTTTATATTTTTTCTCTGCGTAGATTTCATCCGTAGAGCAAAGTTGTTTTACATTGGAGGTATTAAGTCGCATCCCTTCCTCCAGTTCTGCTGCAATCAAGAGTCTTTTACCCTTCGCCTCCGCAAGTTCCGGCTTTACATTTCTTTTGCATCCTACCGTTAATACATCAGCGGAGATATTCCCACTATAAGTACCAAGCACACGGGATACCACATTCCAGAATGTAGATTTTCCGTTTCGTCCTTCACCATAGGCAATAATAAGAGCCTCCACATATACCTTTCCTATAGCAGACAAACCCACGATTTTCTGAACATAATCAATAAGGTCCTTATCTTTGCAGAAAAATGTATCAAGTGCATCCTCCCACAAATTTGCACCCACATCAGTTGCATCCACCGCAGTCTGTTTTGTAATATAGTCAAGTGCATCGTGTTTTCTAACTTCGCTGATGTCTTTTCTAAGATCATAAGTGCCACTGGGAGCATTAAGTAAAAATTCATTTTCATCAAGTAGGTTCTGCGTAATACCGACCATCGGTCTTACTTCCTTTAATGCCGATGAGATGTATTTTGAGTCACGTCTTTTGATAGCATATTTCTTATAATTGATGGCATCCTCATAGAGTTCAAAGGAATGTGCCTGAACTTCATTAAATGCTGACACTGCTTTTTTCGCACCCATCTGTGCCAGTATCTCAAAGGCACCGTTTTGCTCCATTTCCTTTAGTCTTTTTTTAATTTCTACCTCCGCCTCAGCAAGCTGTCTTGTGGTTAGCTCCTGTGCCACCTCCTGTGACAAAGGGTCTGACTCCTCCCAAAAACTTCCGTTATATACAAGGTATCCTGTAGATGGAGAGTATCTTAGACTGCCATAATATTCCCTTGATAGAACAACTGCCTGTCCCACATCTGAGTAATCTTCCGGTTTTAATTCAAAACCAGCATTATACTGTTCTGGTGGAATATATCCTTCCTGCGTGGATACTTTTGCACCAAACTTTAAGGCACTATTCCATATAGTTTTCAGTTCAGCATCCTCAAGAGGAGGATTGCATTTTTCAGCTTTTTGTAAATATAACTGATACGCCTCCTCGGTATCCCCATAGCGTTTGATGATTTTTCCAGCATAGTGTGACATGGTATTATTACGCTTTCCCTGCGGAACCTGACTTTGCTGGTTATCCCATTCTTCAAAGTCCAGATCATCAAGAAAATCTACAATGTTTCTTCTGCCCTCATAAAACTCTACTTCTGGATTTGTAACACCAAAAAGCAGTCTTGCACTATCAAGAGCATTACTGTCAAAGTAGGGGAAAGTAGCTGTAATTCTCTTTTTTAGTGATGTATATTCCTTGGAATCTGTAACAGCTGGTATCACAAAATACACATGAAATCTTGGACGTGCAGACTTTCCGTCTTTTATCTTCATATGATTTCTACTATATACAGCCACAAAGGATACATCCGGAAATGCCATTGCAACTTCAAATGGAGTAATCCATTCATCTGGGTTATCACTATGGTCATTATCACAATCAAGAGGAACATTGTCGGCACTGATAAAGTTGGAATTGCTACGGTAATTATCCTTATACTCTGCTGTTACATGGTCATGCTGCATTGCAGCTTTCATTGACTGCTCATCTGTAATAATATTTTTATTGGGATAAACACAGTTAGACAGACTGCCTACGCAGTCTGCCGTATAAAGCGTTAATCTTATCATTGCGACACCTCCTGTAATTCTTCAGTGAAATATCTTATTTTCTTTCTCATTTTTCCTGCCTGTTCTATTTCTTCAGACATTCCTGCAGATACTTCACTTCCAAACACCCATAATTCATCACACTTACCGAGAAACACCTTATTCATAAACATAGCAAGTCCACGCTCATGATCCTCTGAAATGTACTGTGGCAACAACAAATGTGGCGCAAATGGTATGGTTTTCTTTGCCACGGCAAATCTTGAGTACATTCTTGCATTTGCTGTATTTTTTTCGGTATTTCCGGAATAAGGACTGCAAATATACACCATAGGGCGAAAAGCGGCAGCCTTTCGTGCTGCTCGCTCTTCCTTTTCAATTTTCGTTAATGCCTCATAAGTAACAGGGTCGTAATAACCCTCTGCATTGAATTTATTCATGGCTACCAATCTCCTTACTGCACTCTGTACAATAAACAGCTGTTCCAAATAGGTCGATTTCTCCATCTTGAAAAACTTCCGCCAAATCCACCAAAACCTCTGAGCCACATTTAGGGCAAGTACAAAATACATTTTCATCTGTGATATCAATTCTTAAATGAGCCTCTTCATTAATTTGTGATTTTACATAAAACATAGCTACCCCTCCTATTTCTTTTCCATTTGCATTTTGTACCACTCAAGATGACGCTTACGCTGTTCATAATCTGGTACAGCTACAAGCAAACCTACATCAACCTTTTGCAGAGTTTCAAGCATACTAATTTGCTCATCGCTAAGATATGGTCTAATACTTTTTCCCTTTTCTATTCCGTTTGCCAATCTAAACTGCTTTGCTGACATTCCAATTACAATGCGGTTAAGCATATCACACTCATTGGAAAAGTGGTAAGGCTTAGGGTTTTCGTGTAGCAACTTAATATTTGCTGTTAAAAGTGGGAACTCTTGTCTTGCAGAAATAAGCGTTTTAATAAAGCTTTCCATTTCATTAAATCTTCGAATATATAGTTCCTTAAACTTTGCTGCTTTTTTCCCTCGATAACCCATAGCTAAAAATACAAATCCATCTCTTGTCATGTGATAGCAAGGCTGTTTTTTCCCTTGTGAGTTTAAGTAATAGGACTGTCCAAAGTTGGACACTCGAAATTCATCAGAGCAATCCAACTCACGAATGTCACGGATAACGTGTTGGTGGTTCTTTTCAAAAAACTCAGCTACAAAAAGACTATCCACTCTTGCAGTGTCCTTGGTATCGGCGAATACTCCATATTCGTCTTTTGGTATCATTTCTTTCATTAGAAATCCTCCCTTTATTTAATTGAGGTTGACCCTCACCTAGTAGCCTTAAGGAAGGGGCAAATTGGACACTTTTGCAAAATTTCTTTACATTTTTTCTTGGCTCTCTGTAAACGCTTGTACACCGCATCTCTTTTTTCACCTATTTCTGCTGCATATTCTTCCGGAGTCTTGTCCTCTAAACAAACAGCAATGATGACTTCAGCAAATTCTGGTTTCAATACCTCACGGAGTTTTTGGCACAAATTCTCATATTCATACTTACTATTGCGTTCTGCTTCCTGCGAATTATCTGCTACTGTATCCATTCCATCACTGTCATCAGCATTTTCATCATCTTTTCTGAACTGCTTTTTCAGATTCCCTCGATGACGGTCAAACTTGTGCCAGTTATTGTATTCCGGCTTATTGAATTGCTCCTCAAAAGCATCTTGAATAAGAGTTTCCTTTTCTTCCTGAGTTAGGTCTTCGCTACCTTCAAGTGACAAGCTGACCCACATCTCTTCACTGTTAACCTCCAATATTTCGTACTTTTGTTCATAACGAATCTTTAATTTCATCCTCTTGTCCTTTCTGCCTGTTTCTTGCAGAAGGGCAAGGAATACAAATATTGGTGCTTTAGAAGTACCGACTCAAAAAAAGCCTGATTAGACCATAGGAAATAAAGGGTACCTCTATCGCAACATTCACAGCTTTCGCTGTGAAGATTCCGATATTTGTATCCCAATGCCCTATAGCTAATCAGGCCTTGTGATATTGTTTTTTTGTTAATGCTCACATGGGGAGATAGGCAGGCTTATTAAATAAATCAGTCTCTACCTATAATTTTGGTAAATTATTTTCTACCTGTCTTTGTTTGTGCTAACGCACTTCCTGCAACAGATTTTGCAGTTTTTCCATAGTAACTGATCTTTATGTTTGCTTTGTATTCTTGACCATGAATTTCACCTCGCTTTCCAACCGACATAAAATCTTATCTTTGATGAGATCAGCTAAATGTCAAAAGAGAAGCAACAGCAATCAATCTTATTGTTGATTTCTGCGAACGCATACTAATAAATTGTGAAAGTGCATATTTTTTCATAATTATCTGATATAATATTAGACAGACCAATTTCCCAATACCTATCTACTATCACTAGCGTTCTTTTGCTTGTTTTTACACTTTGAATTATAGAATATCGGCTTGGTAGCCATAGGTAGGCACGGGTAGGCTTGGGTAGGCTTCGATAAAAGGTGGTGAAATAGATGAATTTTGTAGAATTCGTAAGCATAACAAGACCCATAATCGGTGGAAAAGGTGGCGTTCACATCTATGTAAGAACGCTCTTTGACGCAATACTTACTGAAAATGGCAAAGAAATTCTCGATGGTTATAGCCCCTCAAGTTACAAAGCTTATGCTAATGGCAAAACTAGCATCACCGATATATCCAAGGCTATGGTTCAATACATAGATCCAGTTGAATTTTCATCCTTTATCTTTAATACTGAAGAATCCGCTCAAATAGCTTTATGCGAGCAATTTACTGAGTTCTTGCCAAACATCAATGTCAATAATGTTGGTGATGAAATAGCTGAACTCTTTGCAAATATAATAAGGACTGCTGCTCAAACCAAAAGAAAAAAGCCAGCATCCAAAAAGGACACTGGCACAGGTTCTGTTGAACTTCCTGACGAACAACATTCTGACGAAAGTCCATATTCTTCTGAAGACAATGAGTTGCTTCAAGAATTTACAGCAGATTATGATGAAATCATGTTTACGATGATTGGGGAAAGCTATGGTGTTTCATTAATCGATATGTCGTTACCAAATAAGGTACAAGCCTTGTATAAAACAAAATGGAGTACAAAAGCTGACGCATTCAATAACCCCACTTTGAAATCATATGTATTCAGCTTGCTTGGAGAATTAAATCAACTCAGCAACTGTCTTTTGACCGATGGTGCTGAACCATTCTTCATTAAGCAAACAAGAACAAGAATAAGAAACTTGTATGTAAAACTTCATCCTGACTCATTTGCTGGAGCATTTCCGTATGATGCTTTCATTGATGATTGGGACGATGGAGAATTTTATTAAACAGAAAGGAGGATGTCGATGCCAACGATAGATGATTCTATCCGAAAAATAGACAATGTAATATGTAGGCATTTAGATAATATTGAAGACTCATCTCGTGGTGTTATATCTCAAGATATTTTAGAGCAGTTAATGAAGCTCGTAAATCATATCATGCTCAAGTTTTATGCTAACGGCAGAGATATCTCCATTAGTGAAGAAAATATAGCTAAAGCAGTCGAATTTGCTCAAGTAAACAGTGAAATAAACACTTTATATAAATTTCGCAACTATCTACAAATTGTTACCACTCAATATACTTTAGATGAAGATGGCTCAGAACGATTAATGCTGAAGTATTATCAATACCTGCTAGAAGCCAAAAATCTACTTAGCCAATATTATGGTATACAGATACTACATAATTTAGATAAGTTTCCTCTCCACCTAGATGATACATTGCAGGAATACTATGCAAAAATCTCTGAAAAGATTGAACAGTACCCTGTACGGACAGATAGTTATGAAAGCAACAAATATTATATACTGAAGACAAAGCCTCTGTTTTTAAACAGAAAAATATATTATGAAATCACATTTGCTCCTGTAGATGATAGAAAAAACAAATCTAAATCTAACAGAGTAATTGCTTTTACAAAAATACCTGTTAAAAGTAACTACGCATCCAAATTTCATCTTGTACAGGATTCAATAGAAATTCTAGGCAAGACAATGCCAATTATCATTATTGATGGTTGGGAAGTATCAATCCGTGACTGTGAGTTTAAAAATTTTATTTTGTTAATTAAAGGCGAGAAAAAAAGAGTACCATACCCGGAACAACGATTAATCTGTGACTTTCTTACTAAAAAGAAATTTACACTGAATGATCTAATGGACTTCCCGGATAAGGCGTATGATAAAATTACGCTCGAATGGAAAAACAATCTTAATTCTTCGGTGTTTATTCCTATTTTGGATGACTGTAGAAATCTTATACGAAGTGGTCGCAATGGACAAAATGTGCTGAGATATCTTCTTTATAACATGAACAATGTCATTATTAAAAGCCAATATTCATCTGGCTACTATAGTAGATATTATGAAGAGTGGATAAATACTGGAAATAATAACCTTTCTAGGTTGTATTTATCTAATGGTTGCAGACAGTTTGATTCGCTACCATTTAATAGATCTCCGATTGGACACAATCCAAAATTAGGAGCCATATTTGATTGCATTCCGTGTAAGGATAAACGGCCCGAATTGTTCGCTAGATTTATAAGAAATAATACGGAAGGTAAAGGTCAACTATTTACCGACATCGATGAACTGAGTAATTTCCCCGATTACCAAACCCTTATAAAGAAGTATAACGATAGTCTTTGGGATGGGCATAGACCAGAAAGTGATTTGATGCTTGAACATAATCAAGTGTTTATAAATGACTACAAGTTGGATACCTGTAAAATAATTGAGAAATTACAAAAGTTGGCTGAATCGGGCGTTGAAAATTACTCCGATGATGTTGACATTTGGTTGCTTCTTGATGACTACGAAATTGATTGTGACGAAAAGAAAAATATCATCAACAGTATTTTCTCAGAATCAAGAGTTGGTGTAATATATGGTTCTGCTGGCGTAGGGAAATCTACACTGATAAACCATGTTTCCCACTATCTAAATGCTAAAGAAAAACTTTATTTAACACAGACAAATCCTGCAAAAGAAAACTTGATGAGAAAGATTGATGCTGATAATGCAACTTTCTCAACAATTGCAAGTTTTCTGAATCAAGGTTCTAGTATCACAGAATATGAACTGTTAGTTGTAGATGAATGTAGTACTGTTAGCAATAAAGACATGGTTAAAGTGTTAGAAAAAGCAAATTTTAAAATGCTATTGTTAGTCGGAGATACTTATCAAATAGATGCTATTCAATTTGGTAACTGGTTCTCTGTATTGAAATCATTCTTACCTGAAAGTTCTGTTTTTGAACTTACCCAGCCTCATCGGACTAAGGACGAGCGATTACTTGAACTTTGGGACAAGGTTAGACATATGGAGGATACAGCAAAAGAAGTTATCGAGAGAGAAAGTTATTCTTTAAAAGTTGATGAAACCCTACTCTCCTCTCTTGAAAAAGGCGAGGCTATTCTCTGCTTAAATTATGATGGCCTATACGGAATTAACAATATTAACAGATTCCTACAAGAGAGTAACCATAACCCTGCTGTCACTTGGGATATTCAACAATACAAAGTCGGAGACCCTATTCTTTTCCTCGACTCAGACAGATTTCGCCCCATTATACACAACAACATGAAAGGCATACTTCAAGGGGTAGAAATTATAGATGCAGGCACTATGGAAGAGCGTATTCAATTTGATGTTGAAATACAAAAGGCTGTAGATGAACGTGATGTTTTAGGTTTGGATCTCGAACTTCTTGAATGCTTTGAGGAAGAAGAAAAGTCTTTAATTAGATTTTATGTTCATAAACTAAAAAGTGCTGATGAGGATGGCGAGGATTCCAGCACAGCAGTCCCATTCCAAGTTGCTTATGCTGTATCTATCCATAAAGCACAAGGCTTGGAATATGACTCTGTTAAAATAGTAATCACTGATGAGGTAGAAGAATTAGTAACTCACAATATTTTCTACACTGCTATCACAAGAGCAAGAGAAAAATTAAAGATTTACTGGACTCCAGAAGTCGAAGAAAAGGTAATCAACAGAATCAAACCACGAGATATAAGCAAAGATGTAGAACTTTTGAAAAACTATCTGACTGATAAACAACAAACTGATTCACTTGCTTTTTTGCTGTAAAACAAGGAGGTGCAAAATGCGTATCAGCTATAACAAACTATGGAAGATGTTAATAGACAAAGAAATGAATAAAAATGACCTTAAGGAGGCTGCAGAAATCAGTGCTGCTTCCATTGCTAAACTTGGCAAAGGTGCGAACATTACCACCGATGTTCTTCTTAAAATCTGCGAAGCAATGGATTGTAAGTTAGAAGATATCATGGAAACGATAAAAGAATAATTACTATATCAAACACTATTAAAGGGGGAATATCAATGATTTCAAGAACATACGGTTGGGTTCAGAACCCTTCTGATTTTTCAAAACTAAAACTAGTTGTACAGATATTTGATACTCAATCAATCCACTATAAAAACTTAAGAGAAAACCTTGTGCCAAACATCATCTACTTTGATGATGTTAAAAATCAATTACTAAAAAAACTGAACAGCAGTATAGCCGAATTCTCGTATTTAGAACTTGTTGGTACTTCAAAAGGAGAAGATGGAAAATCACCAAAGTCACGTGCAGATGCCGTTGCAGACTCCTTAATTCAAGTAACAATCCTACCCCAATCTGTTAATACAACTGGAAAGCGCTGGACAGATAACTGGACTTCTGATGGATATTTACGTTGGGCACTTAGCCTAAACTTTATCAAACACGATAGAGAAACTGATATGTGTACTATAACGCAGCTTGGACTTGATTTTTCACGAACTGATAATGATTCAGATGAAGAGATTACAATTCTCCGTCGTGCACTTTTGTGTTATCCACCAGCTACACAAGTGCTTAGCATTCTTAATGATGCCAATAAGCCAATTACAAAATTTGCTATTGGAAATCAACTTGGTTTTGTTGGTGAAAAAGGCTTTACCTCCTACGATGAAGAACTTATGCTTGATTGGTTTATAACTGGAAGTGAAGATGAGCAAAAGAAAATTAAATCTGACATTGAAGGAACAAGCGATAAATATGCACGTATGATTGCATCTTGGCTAGAGAAAGTCGGATTCGTTGCAAAGCATAGTACAACTGTGCAAACACGAAACGGAATCAGAGCAGGATTTCAACAGTTCAGCATTACTGGTCGCGGAAGCCATGCACTTAAACAAGCTCATGGCAGTTCCAAAAACACACGTGTTTCAAAGTTTTTAACTTGGGAATTTCTCGCAGTTGATGGTAAAAACCGTGATTATGTTCGCACAAGGCGTGCTTATATCCTTAAACATTTACAAGAAACTAAATCTTTTAATGTACTAATTGATAAACTTCGTCAACTCGGCTTTAAAGATGATAAAAAGATATTTGAAACTGACTTAAACGGATTGAATACATTCGGTATTAGGATTAACAAAGATGGCGATATAGTCGAGTTGAAGGATTTGCTTGCTGATTTTACAATTCCTGCACTTAACCTTACACAAGAATTGAAAGATGCAGAAACTGAAAAGCGTAAAGCTGAATTTATGAATATAACAAACCTGCCTGCAAAATATATTGAATTGCTTGAAATAGCATATGATGGAAAACGTAATAGAGACTTTGAAATTGTAACAGCTGAACTTTTCAAAAAAGTTTATGGTTTACAATCCATTCTACTGGGGGGCGGCCGTAAACCTGATGGTATTGTATTCACAGACAAATTTGGAATTATTATTGATACTAAGGCCTACGGGAAAGGGTATTCTAAAAATATTAATCAGGCTGATGAAATGATACGATATATCGAAGATAACAAAAGGCGAGATAGTGAACGTAACCCTACTGAATGGTGGACTGGCTTTAACGATAATATCCCTCAAGATCAAATTTACTTTATGTGGATTTCAAGTACATTTGTTGGTCGCTTTCAAGAACAACTTGACTATACTTCTAGCCAAACAAATACAAATGGAGGTGCGCTAAATGTTGAACAACTTCTACTTGGCGCTGATGCAGTTTTAAAAGGCACACTTGACGCAAATACCTTGCCTAGCTATATGAATAACCAAGAAATTAGATTTATCTCTAGATAGTAAAAGGAGCCAAATGGCTCCTTTTCACCTTAATATTTCATAATTGTTAAGGTTTATTTTTTAAATTCGAATGTTTTAGTATCATAGTTTGTTACTAACACTTCAATACTTCCCGAACCGACCGTATTATGTGAAGAATTATCATAGTTGAAATCAAGATAATTCACTTCAACATTAGAATTTGCAATGAATGATTTCAAATATTCATTAGAGCGTCCCTTGTGTTCTAATACATTACTTAAGGCACAACGAACACCTTGTTTAGTCAGCTTTCGTATGAGGTCATACATAGCAACTTCTTGTTCTTCTCCCCAGTTTACAAAGCCACGATTCCCATCATTATAATTTCCTGTAGTAATAAGGTATGGTGGGTCTAAATAAACAAAGTCTTTTTTATTAAGATTTGATAAATCTAAATCCGTAAATAATCCATCTATGAACTTTGCATCTATAGTTTCAAGTCTTGAAACAAATTCACGTAAATTTTTTTCCATGTTCTCACTAAACTGGCTTCGATTACGTCCAAAAGGATTGTTAAATTCCATTGAATTATTAAATCTAAATTGATAATTGTAACTATAAGATACAAGAACATATAAATCTAATGGATTGGGATTATTATTATAGTCAGAACGAAATTTCAAATATGCCTCTTCATTTGTCTTACTCAATCCATACTCATCAATCCTATTCTTTATTGTTTTAATTAATTCCTCTGGTGTTTTCGTAGCAAAATAACGAAACATCTCATTAATACGATTATTCATATCATTAAAAATATAGTGATTAGCTTTTACATTTATACCTACGTTTGCTCCACCACTAAATAAATCCACAAATGTATTTATTTTGTCCGGAAATAAAGGCATGATTTGCTTTAATAACTTATACTTTCCACCAATATAGTTCAACGGACTTTTAATGTATGTATTCTTGCTTGCCTTCCATGTATTCGTAGTTTGCGAAGCTGTAACAATCATCTTATTTTTTTTGATTGGTTTTCTTTGAATATAAATAAGTGTTTCATTTAAGTTATCCTTTTTAGATGGAACTTTAGATTTATACTTACGATAATTAATGTGTTCAAAATCAACTAAACCGTCAACAGAATACTTCTTCATTAATTCAACTAATTCATTAATTGGAATAATACCTTCATCGTTGTAACTCAAAACAACATGGGTCGCATTAATATTTTTAACTAAGTCTTCCATCGCTTTTAATGCCTTTCGCTTCATAGCGTAGTCACTTCGCAAATTAGACCAATCGAAAATCTTAGTTTTCCCGCTTAAGGTTGGTTTATTATTTCGAGCGACATTCTCAAGTAAGTGATAGTTCGAGGCATACTGCCGATTGTTATATGGAGTATCAACATATACAATATCAACACTTAATTTCTTTACTAATTCATTTGCATTTTCGTTAAAAGCTTTATTATCTTTTTGGTTATCCATTACTTCAAGTGGAACTAATTCTAACGATTTTAGAGCACGTTTATCCCAATGCTTTAAATACGCTCCATAAGTCCCCGTTATATTGCTAACAAAAGGAATGGCTTCAATCAACGAAGATAATAAATAAAAATATTCTCCATTAGTAATCCATGATTTATTTTTCCACAATTCTATAGTTTCACGAATGTAATCTATTCTTTTTCCATTTTCAACTGAAAGGTACATACTATCACCAGTTGGCGTATAAGCTTCTTCGTAATAGCAACTCTCTTTGAAATCCAATTTGTCTGCATTCTCTTGTAAAAACATGAATGGGTTACAAATTCCATTATTTTTTAATCCATCAAACGATAACTCTTTATTATTCTCAATAACGGCTCTTGCATTAACATAACTGAAATACAACAAGTCATTAGAATAGACTGTATAATCTTTTTTAAAATAGCTCCCAACAACATTTGTTCCTGCGAACAAGTCAAGGAATGTTTGCTCACTACCAGTAATGTGTTTAGCAAGCATTTTTTCAATATTCTCTATTAGTAATTGTTTAGATCCAATGAATCTCAAAGCCAACATCCCCTTTCATCCTAATCTCATATATAATACTATTATTTGTTGTAATATTCAAGAGAAAAAGAAAAAAAATATTATGGTTTAAAAGCATTTGTAATCTGACAACTTAATAGAAATACTAACCGAAGCTTCAATGTCCCAAATAGAACAACCTTCCTATCTCCACAACCTATCCATTTTAATCCTGTCAACTCAACCCTACGGCTTTTTCTTCTTGGATATGTTTGGTTCTGATTTATTCAATAAAAAATCCGAGAGCCAGAGTTTCTACTCCGACCCTCGGAAATCCCTTTATTTCAAGGCTTTTTAATCCTTTACCTATCTTTTCTTGTTATCAATACAACACTCTCAACGTGCTTTGTCATAGGAAACATATCTACTGGTTGAACTTTTACAGTCCTATATCCCTTTTCTTCTAAACATTTAAGATCTCTAGCTAAAGTACTCGGATCACAAGATACATATACAACTCTATCCGGCTTAGCTTCTCCTATAGAATCTAGCAGCTTAATATCACACCCTTTTCTTGGTGGATCAACCACAATAACATTTGGTCTTATTCCCTTACCTATTAAATTAGGTATAACTTCTTCTGATTTACCAACAAAGAACTCTGCATTAGCTACATTATTAAGGGTTGCATTAACTTTTGCATTTTCTATTGCTTGTTCTATAACTTCAACTCCATATACTTTCTTAGCTTTTTGCGATAAAAATAAAGTTATAGTTCCTGTACCACAATAAGCATCAAATACAACTTCACTTCCGCTTAAATCAGCATATTCTAAAGCCTTATTATATAATACTTCTGTCTGATAAGGATTCACTTGGAAAAATGATAATGCAGATATATTAAATTTGAAATCACCAATATAATCTGTTATATAATTTTGACCAGCTAAAGTAATACATTCTTCTCCCATTACCCAATTTGTATCCTTATCATTTATATTTTGAATTATGCTCCTAATACCTGTAACGTTACTATTTAATTCTTTTATAAGCTCCTCTATATATGGTATTTCTTTATGTAACGTTACTAAAATCACCATTATTTCATCTGTCTTAAATGCTTTTCTAATCACTATATTTCTAAGAATCCCATCACCAAAAAAAGCACCGTTCTTTTTAGCCGGCATAATAGAATGTTTTTTCATCCATTTTTTTATTATTCTTATTATAATTTCTGATTCTTCATCTTGTATTAAACAGCTGTCTATATCAATTATTTTATGACTTTTTTCACTATAGAATCCGATCTTGACTTCATTATCGACTAAGTCTACCTGAAACTGTCCTTTATTTCTATATCTATATCCATCTTTCATTCCTAAAGTAGGTAGAACAATATCATCATTTAATCCACCTATTTTTCTTATACATTCTTTAACCCTGTTCGTCTTAAATTCTAACTGACAATCATATTTAAGATGTTCTAATGTACATCCACCACATTTTTTAAAATAAATACAATCGGGTATTTTTCTGCCATCTGATTTATCTATTATTTCTAATATTTCTCCAAATGCAAATTTTTTTTTAGATTTTATTATTTTTATTTTTATTCTTTCACCGGTTAATGCCCCTTGAATAAAAACCGGATAACCATTTATTCTTGCAACACCTTCACCTTCATAACCTAAGGTTTCAATAGTAACTATATATTCTTTATTTATTTCTAGCAAATTCACACGTCCTATCTATATTAAATAATAATTTTATTATACCTTATAGTTAAGTAATCATACAGTCTCAAAGATACCAAACTATTTTCAAAATAAATTACTAACATTGCTTTTTCATAATATAATTATATTGAAGATAAAAAAAGAGCACCTTTCGGTGCTAATACAGAATCAGTTGCCATTTAATTCCATACATATTTATAAGTATATCTCACTTGATGCGATAATATACATTATATATTAAGTATACCATAAATAATTGTAAACTTTTTGTAAACTTTTATTTTTTTTAATATTTCATTCAATTTTTTATGACAAAATATGAAAAATTTGATTATTTACTCTTAAAATATTCTATTACTTAGATAAAAATAAAGACCTCTGTAAACACAAAGGTCTTTATCTTATGTTAACTTTTAAAATTATTTAACAACGCCAACTTTTAATAAGTTAGTAGCTCCAACTTCATTTACAGGAACTCCTGCTGCTAATACAACTGTATCTCCTGCTGCAACGAATTCGTTATTCTTAGCGATTTCAACTGATTTTTCTAACATTTCATCAGTAGATACCATCTTATCAGCAACTACTGGGTATACTCCCCAAGAGAATGCTAATTGTCTTGCAACTATTACATCTGGAGTAACAGCTATGATTGGACATTCTGGTCTGCATTGAGAAATTCTCTTAGCAGTAGCTCCAGTTTGAGTTGAAGAAATTATAGCTGCTGCATCTAATTCGTTAGCTGCATTAGCTGCTGCTCTTGATATAACTCCTGATATAGCTGGAGTGTGTGATTTAGCTTGAGAAACTGCTACCTTGTATTCTAAAGTCTTTTCAGTTTCTTCAGCAATCTTAGCCATTGTAGAAACAGCTTCTACTGGATAATCTCCGTTAGCACTTTCACCTGATAACATTATACAATCAGTACCATCTAAGATAGCGTTAGCAACGTCTGAAACTTCAGCTCTTGTTGGTCTTGGGTTTCTGATCATTGAGTCTAACATTTGAGTTGCAGTTACAACTGGTTTACCAGCTTCATTACATTTCTTGATGATCATTTTTTGTACAGCTGGTACGTTTTGTACTGGAATTTCAACACCTAGATCTCCTCTAGCAACCATGATTAAATCTGATTCTGCTAAAATTGAATCGATGTTATCAACACCTTCTTGGTTTTCGATCTTTGAGCAGATTAATATTCTTTCTCCGCCATTTTCATCTAAAACTTTTCTGATAGCTTTAACATCATCTGCTTTTCTAATGAAAGAAGCAGCAATCATGTTAACGCCCATTTCACAACCAAATATTAAATCTGATTTATCTTTTTCAGTTAATGCTGGTAATTTAATTGATACATTTGGAACATTAACACCTTTATAAGTTCCTACAAATCCTGTATTTTGAACTTCACATTTGATTGCATTTCCATCTATTGATTTAACAGTTAATCCTACTAAACCATCATCTATTAATATAGTGTTTCCTGGAACAACATCATTTGCTAATCCTGCATATGTAACACCACATTTAGTTGCATCACCAACTAATTCCATATCTCCTGCATATACTGTAAATTCAGTACCTTTTTGTAATTCAATTTTCTTTGGTTCGAATTTACCAGTTCTTATTTCTGGTCCTTTAGTATCAAGAATAACAGCTACTTCTCTTCCTAATTTCTTAGCTACTTCTCTAACTTTTAAGATTCTACCTTTGTGTTCTTCATGGTCACCATGTGAAAAGTTATGTCTTGAAGCATTCATACCTGCAAGCATTACTTTTTCTAATGTTTCCATATCTTCACTAGCTGGTCCAATAGTACAAATCATTTTAGTTTTTCTCATTAAACTAACACTCCTCTTTTTTGGATTAAATTTATAAAATTTATATAAATAAACTATAAGCTAATTAATTATGATAATACTTTTGCAATTTCATATAATTCAGTATCAAACTTGCTTTCCATATCTAAAGCTTCGTCGATATCTTGATCTATTATCTTATTATCTCTTATTCCTATAACTCTTGATGTCTTTCCTTCTAATAATACTTCAACAGCCTTTGCACCCATTCTTGATGCTAAAACTCTATCTGAAGCACTTGGACTTCCACCTCTTTGAATATGCCCTAAAACAGTTGCTCTAGTTTCAATTCCTGTTATATTTTCAACATATTCTGCTAGTTCAAATGCGCCTCCAATTCCTTCTGCAAGGATTACTAAGTTGTGCATTTTTCCTTTATTTTTGCCTTCTAAAATAGTTTTGCAAAGCTCATCTCTATCAAAAGCTTCTACTTCTGGAACTATTATTGCTTCTGCTCCACCACAAATACCAGCATAAAGAGATAAATCTCCACAATTTCTTCCCATTACTTCTACTATTGAAACTCTTTCATGAGAAGTTGAAGTGTCCCTTATTTTATTTATTGCATCTACAACAGTATTTAATGCTGTATCAAAACCTAATGTAAAGTCAGTGTAAGCTAAGTCATTATCTATAGTTCCTGGAATACCTATTGTCTTTATTCCAAGTTTTGATAATAATTTTGCTCCTGTAAATGATCCATCACCACCAATAACTACTAAAGCTTCAACTCCATATGCTTGTAATATTTTAGCAGCTTTTTTTCTGACTTCCTCATTTTTAAATTCAGGACATCTAGCTGTTCTTAGTATAGTTCCACCTCTTTGAATTATATCAGAAACAGAAGTTCTATCCATAGTGAATAATTCTCCATTTATTAATCCACTATATCCTCTTTGTACTCCCATAACTTCTATTCCATTATGAATAGCAGTTCTTACTACAGCTCTAATTGCAGCATTCATTCCTGGTGCATCTCCACCACTTGTTAACACAGCTATCTTTTTCATAATATATATTTCCTCCTTAAATGTATGGGACTATTAAAGCCCCGTATGTACACTTTATAACCATAATTTATCAATCAAGAATTATTGTACATAACTTTCTGCTAATTATCAATGATATTTCACCAACTTTTACTATTATTCCAAAAGAAATCATTCATTTTTACAATAATAATTTTTTTATTGTGAAACATTATTAATTAGAGTACTCAACTAATATAATATTGTATACTTTTTAGTAAACTTTAAGATAGGTATTACACATTAACAATTTAAATCTGCATAGATAAAATTACATATAATCTTCATATTAAGCCACATTAATAACTTTAATTAATATGAAAATATTTATTCTACTCTATTATAACCAAACTCACGAAAAATAATATGATTTAAAATAAATTTTATAATTTTAATTTTTGTAATATATTTCATTTAATCAATTCATAAAATTGCATTTATAAATCCCTACATTTAATAACAAAAAAATAATAATTTAAAGTATAATCAATCTATTTTACTATAATATTTATAATATAACTTATAATCTTAAGTATTTTTTTGTTAATTTTACAATTTTATTAAGTATATCACATAAAAAAAGGTGATAGCCAATATATTAACTATCACCTTTAATCATAAAATTCAATTTTATCCGTCAACTATTTTTACATTTTCTTCACCAAGTTTTTCAATTAAGATTTCTTTTATATCACTTTCTAATGAAATCCATCTATCTCTTGGTGCTCTGAATTTTTTATTTTCTTTGCTTGCATAAAAGTATATAGGAGTATCACCTTTTCGATCTTCTGTTAGTAATTCTTTTAAATAGAGATTAAATTGTTTTGCTTTTTCAGAATCCTCTAATCGTAAATATAACTTTGAGCTATTTATTTTTTCTAAAGGTTCTATATTTTCGCAAATTAATTTAGGAGCTTCATCTTCTTTTATGCTAAGTCTTCCTTTTACCACCACAAGACTATCAGTAACGCACAATGGTTTTACGCTTTCTAATGTTTTTGGAAAAACAATAACCTCAATACTCCCCGTTAAATCTTCCAGTGTGAGAAATGCCATTATAGCATTATTTCTTGTGATTTTCTGATTAACACTTGAAAGTATTCCTCCAAATATTACTCTATCATTGTCATGAAGGGAATTTCCCTTATTAAAAATTTCAATTCCTGTTATAATTTCATCTGTTTCATTAGTATCTAAAGTCTCAGATGAAGAATATACCTCTGAAATTTCATTAGTAGTCTGAACCTTTAAGCTTTTTACATAATCATCTAGAGGATGCCCCGTAATATAAAGACCTGTCATTTCCTTTTCCATTGCTAAAAGATTTCTCTTATCAAATTCTTTTATTTCTGGGTATCTTACCTCCGGATTTTTTAACTCTTCTGTGGCACCAAATAAGCTAATTTGACCATCAATGTTTCTTCTCTTATCACTTGAAATATTTTCTATAAGTTTTTCGTGCACAGCAAGCATTTTAGATCTGAAAACTTTAAATCCATCCATTGCTCCTGCCTTTATTAAGCATTCCACAGCTCTCTTATTTAATGATGATGGTTCCATCTTATTAATAAAATCAACTAAAGATTCAAATTTCCCTCTATTTTTTCTTGCTTTTACTATTCCCTCTACTACATTTGAGCCAACATTCCTTACTGCTGATAATCCAAATCTAATCTTGTCACCATTAACAGTAAACTTTGAGTAACTTTCATTTATATCGGGTGGTAATACTTGAATACCTAAGCTTTCAGCTATTCCAATATAATGTGCCACCTTCTCACTTATGCCCATTATAGAATTCATCATAGCAGCAAGCATCTCTACTGGATAGTATTTCATTAAGTATGCTGTTTGATAACCTACAACCGCATATGCAGCTGCATGAGATTTATTGAAAGCATATGAAGCAAAATCCATCATGTTATCAAATATCTTATTTGCAATTTCTTCTGAAATTCCATTTCTAATACATCCTGGAACCACAACTTCACCATTTTCTACTATTCCATGAATAAAGTTTTTACGTTCTTCCTCCATGACCTTATGCTTCTTTTTAGACATGGCTCTTCTAACCATATCACTTCGTCCCATTGAATATCCAGCAAGTTTTCTAACAATCTCCATTACTTGTTCCTGATAAACCATTACTCCATATGTAACATTAAGTATTTCTTCTAACTCTGGGGTTTCATACTTTACTTTATCGGGATTTCTTTTACACTCTATATATCTCGGTATCTCTGCCATTGGTCCCGGTCTATATAAAGAAATACCTGCAATAATATCTTCTAATGAATCTGGTTTCAATTCTTTCATAAATGAAGTCATACCCGCTGATTCCAACTGGAATACTCCTGCTGTATTTCCTTCACCAATCATCTTATATACTTCTTGATCCTCCATATCAATCTTATCAAGATCAATATCAATTCCTCTATTTTCTTTCACCATATTTATAGCATCATTCATTACAGTAAGAGTTCTTAATCCTAAGAAGTCCATTTTTAATAGCCCAAGTTCTTCTAGTGTTGTCATTCCAAATTGAGTCACTATCATTTCATCATTTTTTTGAAGTGGTACATACTCAACTAAAGGCTTTGATGCTATAACTACACCTGCTGCATGGGTAGAAGAATGTCTTGGCAATCCTTCTAGATCCATCGAAACATCTATTAGATTTTTAACTCTTTCATCACCATCATAAGCAGCTTTTAACTCTGGATTAATGTCTAGAGCCTTCTCTATAGTGATTCCAAGCATTGTAGGAATCATCTTAGCTATTTTATCTACTTCAGTATAGCTGTAATTCATAGCCCTTCCTACATCCCTTATACATAGCCTAGCAGCCATTGTACCAAATGTTATTATTTGGGATACACACTCTTTTCCATACTTATCAACAACATAATCTATTACTTCCTGTCTTCTTTCGTAACAAAAATCCGAATCTATATCCGGCATACTTACTCTTTCTGGATTTAAGAAACGCTCAAATATCAAACTATACTTAATAGGATCAATCTTAGTTATACCTAAGGTATATGCAACTATAGAACCAGCTGCCGATCCTCTCCCCGGACCCGTTGGTATTCCATTATCATAAGAAAATTTAATAAAATCCCATACGATTAGGAAGTAATCAACATATCCCATTTGATTAATTACGCCAAGTTCATATTCCAATCTATCCACATATTCTTTTGCCTCTTTGGAATTATCCACAATTTTATTAACTTCTTCATAGTTTAATTCCTTTTCTCTAAGACTGTCAAATACGTCATATCTTTCTATAAGCCCTTTATAACATGTATCTTTAAGGTATTCATATGGATCCTGCCCCTCTTCTAAAGGAAACCTTGGAAGTTTTGATTCATGGAACTTATATTCAAAATTACATTCTTCAGCAATTTTAACTGTATTCTCTAATGCCTCTGGTATATACGAAAACATATCCCACATTTCTTCTGCTGATTTTAAGTAAAATTGATCTGATGGATATCTTCTTCTATTTGGATCATCTATAGTTTTAGCTGTTTGAATACACATAAGAACATCATGAGACTTTGAATCTTCTCTTTTTATGTAATGGACATCATTAGTAGCAACAAGCGGTATACCTGTTTCTTCTGACAATTTTATATTTAGTTCATTTACCTTCTGTTGCTCTTCCATACCATGATTTTGTAGTTCTATATAAAATCCATCTTTAAAAATGTCCTTGTATAGTAATGCAACATCTTTTGCTTTCTCATAATTTTCTTTAAGTAAATAAGACTGAACTTCTCCTCCAAGACATGCACTTAATGCAATTAACCCCTCACTATGTTCTCTTAAGTAATCATGATCTATCCTAGGCTTATAATAAAATCCTTCTATAGATGCAACTGATACTATTTTCATTAAGTTCTCATATCCTGTTTCATTTTTAACTAGCAAAACTAAGTGATGAGTTGCATTTTCCTTATCTGGTTGCTTTATATGTCTAGATTTTGCTACAACATATACTTCACAACCTAATATAGCTTTAATTCCATTTTCCTCAGCAGCCTTAAAAAAATCAACGAGACCATACATTACACCATGATCAGTTATAGCTATACTCTTCATCCCCAAATCTTTTGCCTGGCTCATTAGTTTTTTTATTTTCCCTGATCCATCCAATAAACTATATTCAGTGTGAAGATGAAGATGTACAAAATCCTTTTTATTCTCCATACTAATCCTCCCTTCTTTTAATATATTATTTATAATTGACAGTTGTTTATTAAATTTCTTCAAATATATTTTAATTATTATTAACTGTTAATTGTAATTTAGTTTTCTTAATAATTATAACAATCTAAAAGAATATTGTCATTTATGATATTTCAGATTTATACATTGAAATTATATCCAAATTTATCAATAAAAAAATCGCCAAGGCGACTATGATATAATCCCATATAAAATATAAATCCAATAGAATACAGTAACTTAAATTCAAGAAAATCCTTTAGCCGTCGATTTTTTTT
>ENA-OWPM01000208-OWPM01000208.1-human-gut-metagenome-genome-assembly--contig:-NODE-208-length-78432-cov-6.552024_pt1 | contig 78432 bp, 74 predicted proteins | sample MGYA00248267_ERZ651852 | MGnify/ENA primary metagenome ERZ651852 (study PRJEB26924, sample SAMEA4378228) | human gut metagenome | biome: human gut; feature: human-associated habitat; material: faeces... | reverse complement strand
TGCTCTGCTCTGCTCTGCTCTGCTCTGCTCTGCTCTGCTCTGCTCTGCTCTGCTCAAAATTGTGTTGCCGATTTCTGCAAATGTCAAGAGCTTATCTCGGTAATACTCGTACTGCTTCTGCCGGCCTTCAATTTCAGCAGGCAAACCAATGTTGAGGTCGGAGCAAATCTTCTCAAAGTTATCTAGTACATTCACAATGCGGTTTTGGACATCAAGAGGAGGAACAGGAATTTTATAGGCCAAAACTTTCTGAAAATCCAGAGAATCAACTGTTCCTCCCTGCTTTTTAGTCGTTCTGCGAATACTCTCTCCATAGGCTTGCAACGCATGGGAAACATACCGAGAAGATATTCCTTCTTTTGTCACCAGAATTTTAATATCCTGATTTACCGTCGTTTCAAACGGAATATAAGTAACCGGGAACGTATGTCGCAAAATTCCAGAACGTGTAACGATTGCCACACTTCCAGCCGGATATACCGTCATCGATGCCTCATCAATCGCTGCATTCGTGATATGGTCAATCGTATCTGACAAAATCGGCTGCTTAACATCTTTTGAAGATACCCACGGAATCGTGCCACTCTCCCAATATTTCTTTTCAGCCATCGAGGGAGTTTTGCCGCCAGACCACTTTCCCAGATCAGCAATTTCAACCATCAACGCTTTCATTTCAGTCTTGTCTAACAACTTTTCTCGGTAAAAACTATACTGTGTCTTTCTGGCTGTAAGCTCCGCTGTAAGCTCCGCTGTAAGCTCCGCTGTAAGCTCCGTGAAATTGTCCAAAATCCGAACAATTTCACGCTGAACTTCAATTGGCGGAAACGGTATTTCAAATTCCTCTGTCACAGGCAAAGAAATCTGTGGCAAGGATCCCATTCCTGAAGCAGCATCACGAAATCTCTGCACATTATTTTTTAGAACATAAAACAAGTACTTTACAGTCGTGGAATCAGATGTTGTGTATGCCCACATTTCATTCTTGAAAGTGAATGGCTTATCGTAGTAAATAACGTCAATCACGCCTCTTGACTGGACTAAAACTGCTGGAACTCTAATGATATTAGCATTCGGAATATCTTTCTCTTTCGCAGTTATTACAGTTTTGCCGCCAGCAAAGACTTTTATTTCGCCTTCCGGGTTATTTATTTCTTTCATTCTTGCTGCGGTAATAGGTGTTCCTTTTAATCTTTGAAAAGCATTTTTAATTTTTACAGTTTCTACTCCATTTGAACAGAACTCACAAATCAACTCGCCCAGTTTACTCATCTTTATTTTCTCCAGTCATCTCTTCTACCTCATTCCAACCAAGTTCATGAATTTTTTGAAGTATTTCTTCACTATTTCTTATCAGTTCCTCTTTATTTTTCACGTTGTCAAGAATTCCGATAACAAGACGACGAAATGCACTATACTTTTTCAGACTTATCTCTTCGTCAGAATGACCATGAACAACTTCGCTCAACTCGCTGAATAATATATATCCTTTTTCTGAGAACTCTTTCGGAACAATGTGACACTCTCCATCGATTTTCTCCAGCGCCTGTCTAAATGGAAGTTTCCCTCCATTTTTTCCCGTTAGCTTTATGCCTTCATTTTGTGCTACTTGATATGTAACACCTTCCATGATCTCTCTTAAGTAAACAATTGCCCCTGCTCCCAAACCGTCTCTAAATGCTCTGTCAGCCTTATCAAGGAACTCTGTATACTTTCCATATTTTCCATATGAAATTATCACATCATTCGGAAGTTTTTCTGTTCTCTTCAATACTCTCACCCACACTGCGGAATCAGCAATTTCATTTCTACTTTCTACGAGATACCAAACCGGGACTGTCACTGTACAGCGTGGGCACTTCAATACACAGTCAATACTTACTAATCGATTTGTAACGCCAACACATGCAATCTTGGCCTTGTCGCCAGTTGAAAACGTCAATTCGCTCTCACAATTTTTGCAGTAAAATGTTCGACAAACAACTCCTACATCCAACCTTTTCTGTTCACCATATGGAAGTTTCTTCTTTAAGAATCCATCAACCTGTTTGAACTCCAAATCTGGTTCTTTTGACAACACATCTGATAAACGCATCTTTTATGTCCTTACATCAGTTTTCACTATTTTCAGCCAAATACCTATCAAAATCGCTCTGGTACAGCCGATCCTGCACCACACGGTACTTTTCAAACTCCGTTTCGGCGTGCATCTTTGCAAGCTGCGCCGAGATTTTGCCTGCGTCCTTCAGCACTTCCAGATCATCCGCCTGCAAATAGATGTCCAGCCGCTTAGCCCAGTCCTCCATGGTCATGGGGATATGACGGCGGGCACGGTTCTCGGCAAGGTCGAGGTATGCCGAAACGATCAGCTCCATGGACTTCATTTCATCTTCGGTCAGGTAGTTTTTCGCCACCGAAACATCGCTCTTTTTGATTTTGCCGTTGGGAGCATCCTTCCATGTGTGAAGCCCCATGTGCGGCTTTTCGGCATCCGCACGCTCATAGATCAGTTCTGCCGCCGTATGGCGATGCACGGCATAGTGCATCTTGTTCTGTACCTTCGCAAAGAACTCTTTTGTGGTCAGCGCGTTGCGGTCATAATCCAGCGAAGTAGCGTAAATGTCAGTGAGTCTCTGGTAGAAGTTGCGCTCCGAAATGCGAATCTCCCGGATGCGCTCCAACTGCTCTTCAAAGTATTTCTTGGTCAGGACTGTGCCGCCGTTTTTCAGGCGCTCCTCATCCATGGCCCACCCCTTGATGGTATACTGCTCCACAATCTGATTTGCCCAGACACGGAACCGCACCGCTCGCTGGTTGTTCACCTTGAAGCCGACCGCAATAATCATTTGCAGATTATAGTGGTTCACGCTGCGAGTAACCTGTCGGCCACCCTCATTTTGAACTATTCGGAATTTCCGAATAGTTGCCGCTTCGTCCTGCTCATGGTCAGCATAAATCTTTTTGATATGCTCATTGATGGTCGGAAGCCCCACATCGTAAAGGGTCGCCATCATCTTTTGCGTCAGCCAGATGTTTTCATCCTCGTAGCGCATCTCAATGCTGTCCTTGTCCTCGCCCATAGAGGCAACAAAGGTCAGGTATTCCGCCGCAGAAGAACGTACCAATGCAGAATTTTTCTTTTCGTTTTCCATCTCAGCCCTCGATTTCTGCTACGATCTGGTCAATGGCGGCTCGCAGTTCGTTTTCTCGTGCTACGATTTGCGCAATTTCAGCGTTCAGCTTTACAATGTCGATCTTCTCGCGGGTATCCTTAGCTTCTACATAAGTGGAAACCGACAGGTTATAGTCGTTTTCCTGCACCTCGGAATACTCCGCCAGATGGGAGAAGTGTGCTTCTTCTGCCCGCTGTGCAAAGGTGTCCACTATTTTGTTAATGTTCTCCGGCGTGAGTTTGTTGTTGTTCGTCACCTTGACGCACTCGGAAGAAGCATCAATGAACAGCACTTTATTGTCCGTTTTGCCCTTTTTCAGCACCATGATGCAGGTTGCAATGCTGGTGCCGAAGAACAGATTGCTCGGCAGCTGAATGATGCAGTCAATGAAGTTATTGTCCACCAGATACTTGCGGATCTTCTGCTCTGCGCCGCCACGGTACATGATGCCAGGGAAGCAGACAATTGCAGCCGTACCGTTGGAAGCCAGCCATGCCAGCGAGTGCATGATAAAGGCCAAGTCTGCCTTGCTCTTCGGAGCCAGCACACCAGCCGGAGCAAAGCGAGGGTCATTGATGAGCAGCGGATTCTCGTCACCGGCCCACTTGATAGAGTACGGCGGATTCGATACGATCAGCTCAAAGGGTTCATCATCCCAGTGCTGCGGATTGGTCAGCGTGTCCTCACAGGCAATGTCGAATTTGTCAAATTCGATGTCGTGCAGAAACATATTGATGCGGCACAGGTTGTACGTTGTGATGTTGATTTCCTGCCCAAAGAAGCCGTTGCGCACGGCATCCCGTCCCAGCACCTTTTCTGCCTTCAGCAGCAGCGAACCGGAGCCGCAGGCCGGGTCATAGACCTTGTTGATTTCCTTTTTGCCTACCGTACCCAGCCGGGTCAGCAGCTCCGAAACATCGGCAGGCGTAAAGAACTCGCCGCCGGACTTGCCCGCATTGCTGGCGTACATGGTCATCAGGTATTCATAGGCATCGCCAAAGGCATCAATGTCATGCTCTTTCACATCGCCAAGGTTCATATCTGCCACGCCGTTCAGCAGCTTCACGAGCTTCTCATTGCGCTTGGCAACAGTCGCACCCAGCTTATTGCTGTTGACATCGTAATCATCGAACAACCCTGCAAATTGCCCCTCAGAGGAGCTGCCCTTTGCGGATTCCTCAATGTGCCGGAAGACTGTTTCCAGCGTTTCGTTGAGGTTTTCATCGCTGGCCGCTTTTGCCCGTACATTGCAGAACAACTCACTGGGCAGGATGAAGAACCCTTTTTCCTGTACCAGCCCTTCCCGTGCCTGCTCTGCCTCTGCATCAGGCATATCTTCATAGCGGAAGTCCGGGTTGCCTGCATCAATTTCGCCCTGATTGATATAGCTGGCAATGTTCTCCGAAATATAACGGTAGAACATCGTACCGAGAACGTAGCTCTTGAAATCCCATCCGTCCACTGCGCCGCGCAGATCATCCGCAATCGCCCAGATTGCACGGTGCAGTTCTTCGCGTTCCTGCTCTTTTTTGGTGTCTACCATTTTTATTTCCTCCATCAAATGCGGATTTCCGCATTGTTTTCTTTCATTTTAACATAGTAAATGTACCACTATTGGTACACCATGGTGTCTTTTTCTAAAAAGGATACACTTTTCCTTTATACTATCCTAGTAAAGCGTACCACAGCTTTTCCGTGATTGCAAGCCGATAAAAATTTCTATTGCTTTTTCAGAGTCGAATTATCACTTATATGTACAGACCCCCGCCAACATTCGCTGACGGGGGTCTGCTATGCTTACAGCTCTACGCTGTTCTGCCTGTTCTTCTTTTGGCTCCTATCTGTGGTCTGCTCCTGCCCCCTCATAAGCCCAATGACCTGCTGCATCTTCTCGGCACCGAAATAGTCCCACACTCGCCCGAAATCACGTTTCATCGCATAGAACTGAGAGTTTTCAGCCTCTACCTCTTTCAGTCGCTGGCTTAGATGATGAGTGGCCTTCTTCTCGTCCTGATAGAAGTGCAGATACTTATCCCGCTCGTCCTTGACCTCCCGGTACTTCCGATGGAGGGCAAAGAGTACCTTCACCAGCTTCTGGATCAGCGGTATGGCCTTTTTCTCCCGGTAACTCTTGGCGGTCTCAAACGTGGCTGCTTCCGGCACCCATTCCTCCGGCCGCTGAGAGTACTGCGCCGACAGTTTTTCCAGCCCCTCCATGATGGGAGCCAGCTTGCTCAGCTTCCGCATCGCACAATACGAAAGCAACACCCGCACACCCAAGGAAGAGCTGCTTCGCAAGATTGCGGAGGTGCTGGACGTGAACTACCGTTCCCTCTATGAGCCGACTCTGTACGCCGCAGAGGATGTGATGTACACTCTGTTCGAACTGGATGAGCACTATCCCGGCACCCGGCTCTACGAGGTCACAGACACCACCGACCCGGATCTCCCGGAAAAGCACATGGCAGTCAGCTTCCGCTATCGCCTGCTGGACGATTTCCTGAAGGAGTGGCAGCTCCGCAAGAAACAGCTCCGGGAGGGTGAGATCACCAAGGAAGAGTATCTGGAATGGAAGCTCAACTGGCCTCAGACCGCCGATGGCTGCGGCCGGTACGAGCCGAAGAAAAAGTGGCGTAAAGAATAAAAGACACAAAAATACCCTCTGAAAAACTTACCGTTTCTCAGAGGGTATTCTTATGTCTCTCTTTATGAATAATCGCCTGATAGTATCAAAGCAGTATCACAGAGCCTTTTGGCTCTCAAAATATTGCATTGCATCAACACTTTTCAGGGTTTGCAGATCACTCGAGCTCGATCGTGGCCGGCGGCTTACCGGTGCAGTCGTAGAACACGCGGTTGACGTGCTTGACCTCATTGACGATGCGGCTGGTGACAGTACCCAGCACGTCCCAGGGCATATTGTAGCTCTCGGCGGTCATGAAGTCAGTGGTGGTGACGGCGCGCAGGGCCACGGCGTAGTCGTAGGTGCGCTCGTCGCCCATGACGCCGACGCTGTGCATATTGGTCAGAGCCGCATAATACTGGCTGATCTCCTTATCGAGGCCCGCCTTGGCGATCTCCTCACGCCAGATGGCGTCGGCGTCCTGCACGATCGCGACCTTCTCGGGGGTCACTTCGCCGATGATGCGGATGCCCAGACCGGGGCCGGGGAAGGGCTGGCGGCTGACCAGATACTCGGGCAGACCCAGCTCACGGCCAGCCTGACGGACTTCGTCCTTGAACAGGTTGCGCAGCGGCTCGACCAGCTCCTTGAAGTCCACGGTGTCAGGCAGGCCGCCGACGTTGTGGTGGCTCTTGATGACGGTGGACTCACCGCCCAGACCGCTCTCGACGACATCGGGGTAAATGGTACCCTGTGCGAGGAAATCGACCTTGCCGATCTGCTTCGCCTGTTCCTCAAAGACGCGGATGAACTCCTCGCCGATGATCTTGCGCTTGCGCTCCGGCTCAGTGACACCGGCCAGCTTTGCAAAGTAGCGGTCACGGGCGTCCACGCAGATGAAGTTGATGTCAAAGCCGTTGGCGTTGCCGGGGCCGAAGACAGAGCAGACCTCTTCCTTCTCGTTCTTGCGCAGCAGGCCGTGGTCAACAAAGACGCAGGTCAGCTGCTTGCCGATGGCCTTGGCCAGCATGGCAGCCAGCACGGAGGAATCGACGCCGCCGGACAGGGCGCAGAGCACCTTGCCGCTGCCGATGCGTTTCCGCAGGGCCTCGACATTGTTCTCCACGAAGGAGTCCATCTTCCAGTCGCCGGTGCAGCCGCAGACGTTGTACACGAAGTTGTGCAGCATCTTCTTGCCCTCAGCGGTGTGGAGCACCTCGGGGTGGAACTGAACGGCGTACAGCCCCTTTTCCTCGTTCTCAGCTGCGGCCACCGGGCAGTTGACGGTGTGGGCAGTGATTTTGAAACCGGGCGCAGCCTGCTCGATATAGTCGTTGTGGCTCATCCAGCAGACGGTGGAGGGCTGCACATCGGTGAACATCTTGCTGCTGCTGTCCACGAAGACTTCAGTCTTGCCGTACTCGCGCTCGGGGGCGCGGCAGACATGGCCGCCCAGCAGGTGCATCATGAGCTGACTGCCGTAGCAGATGCCCAGCACAGGCACGCCCCAGCTGAAGATCTCGGGGTCGATGGTGGGCGAATCCTCCAGATAGACGCTGTTGGGGCCGCCGGTGAAGATGATGCCCTTGGGGTTCTTCGCCTTGATGACGGACAGGTCCGTCTTATAGGAATAGATCTCACAGTAGACATTATTCTCGCGGACGCGGCGCGCGATGAGCTGATTGTACTGGCCGCCAAAGTCCAGCACGATCACGGTTTCATGCTGCATGATGTTCTCCTCTCTATCTATCACTGGTGTGCTTCTTATAGCTAGGGTTTAGTATAGCACATTTCACAACCAAAAGCGACATCTTTTGTGTATTTTTCTGTTTTGTTTTTCGTTTCGAATTGTAAACCTTTTCGCGAATCCAAAGTTGACGCAGCGTTTGCAGTCTGCCATACTGGGAGCATGGCCGCTCTGGGCCAGAACGTATAGGAGGAACAATTCTTATGAGTCAGAACACCCAGGCCGCTGCGGCCGCCAAGTCCAAGTTCTCTGTGCGGGACATCTGCTATGCAGGTCTGTTCGCCGCCGTCATTGCCGTCATGGCTCAGATCTCCATCCCGATGCCTCTGGGCGTCCCCATGACCATGCAGACCTTCGCCATCACGCTGGCTGCTGTGGTGCTGGGCTCCAAGCTTTCCGCCATCGCTTCGCTGGTGTACCTGGCACTGGGCGCTGTGGGTGTGCCGGTGCTGGCAAACTTCTCCGGCGGTTTCGATAAGTTCGTCGGCCCCACCGGCGGCTTCCTCATCTCTTTCCCCCTGATGGCCTACATCATCGGCCTCGGCGTGGAGCACCGTGACGCCTTCAAGGGCGCTTTCGTCACCGCTGTCATCGTCGGCACGGTGGTCAACTATGTGGTAGGCGTTGCAATGTTCGTGGTCGTCGCCCACAGCACCATCGCCGTGGGGATCATCGCCTGCGTCCTGCCCTTCATCCCCACTGCCATCATCAAGGCAGTTCTGGCCTGCGCCATCGGCCTGAATCTGCGGAAGCGCATTCCGGGGCTGAAAGCATGAGCATCGTACTTCGTCCCCATCATCTGCTCTGCACGCAGGGCTACTCCGGCAAAGGCTATGACAACGATTTCGTGGCCCACATGACCGACGTGGTGCATCAGCTGCGGGATGTTCCCGGCACCACCATCCACCTCACCTTCTCCACCGACACCCTCTGCTCCTGCTGCCCCAACAAGCTGGGGGCTGACCTCTGCGACACGCAGGAAAAGGTCAAGCGCTACGATGCAAAGACGGTGGAATACTTCGGTCTCGAGGAAAAGGATTACGTCTACCAGGACCTCATCCGCGAGATCGACGCCAAGGCCACGCCGGAGATCCTCGCCGACATCTGCCGCGACTGCTGCTGGTTCCCCATCAGCGCCTGCTGCAAGAATATCTGCGAAGGCCGGTATGTGAAATAAAGCGATAAAAAATACGGGATGCCGCAAAATGCCGCATCCCGTATTTTTGTTTTATCAGGCGATGAACTTATCGTACAGGCCGAACACGAAGATGAACAGGACGATGAGGGGAAGGCCATAGGTCAGGTAGCCGCGCATCCAGTCGTGCATCTTGAGGCCTTTGCCGGTGTTGACTTCCTTCTTGTAGTTGTCCCAGCCCCAGCCGCAGCGGGTGACGCAGAACAGCAGGTAGACGAGGGAGCCCAGCGGCAGGAAGAGGTTGCTGACGAGGAAATCCTCCACATCCAGCACCGCGCCGCCGAAGATGGCGAAGCCGTCCCAGGCCCAGACGTTGTAGCCCAGCACACAGGGCAGAGAGAGGGCGATGATGAGGAAGAAGTTGACGAGGCTGGACTTCTGACGGTTCCAGCCGGTCAGCTCCATGCCGCAGCAGATGATGTTCTCGAAGACGGCCAGCACGGTGGAAAGCGCCGCAAAGGCCATGAATAGGAAGAACAGGCTGCCCCACAGACGGCCCATCGCCATATTGGCGAAGATGTTGGGCAGGGTGATGAAGATGAGGCTGGGGCCGCTGGTCTGGTCCACACCGTAAGTGAAGCAGGCCGGGAAGATGATGAAGCCGGCGGTGATGGCGACGAAGGTATCCAGCACCACGACGCGGACGCTCTCGCCCAGCAGGGCGTGCTCTTTGCCGATGTAGCTGCCGAAGATGGCCATTGCACCGATGCCGAGGCTCAGGGTGAAGAACGCCTGATTCATGGCCCCCACCAGCGTATTGACGATGCCCACTTCCTTCATCCGCTCAAAGTCGGGTACGAGGAAGAAGGTCAGGCCCTCCTTTGCGCCGGGCATGAACATGCTGTTGACTGCCAGCACCACCATGATGACCAGCAGGGCGATCATCATGACTTTCGTGACTTTCTCGAGGCCGTTCTGCAAACCGCGGGCGCAGACGAAGATGCCGATGGCCACAACGACCACCATCCAGAAGCCCATGGTCAGCGGGCTTGCCAGCATCTCGGTGAACTTGCCAGCCACCTGGTCGGCGTCAAGGCCCACCAGCTTACCGGCAGCGGTCATGTAGAAGTAGTGGAGCATCCAGCCGGACACCGTGGTGTAGAACATCATCAGCAGGTAGCAGCCGATGAGGGTGAAGTAGCCGTGGATGTGCCACTTCTGGCCGGGCTTTTCGAGGGCCTGATAGGCGCGCACCGGGCTCTTGTGGCTGGCACGGCCCACGGCGAACTCCATGGTCATGATGGGCAGACCCAGAATGACGAGGAACAGCAGGTAGAACAGCACAAAAGCGCCGCCGCCGCCCTGACCTGCCATGTAAGGGAACTTCCACACATTTCCGATGCCGATCGCGCAGCCGGCGGAAAGGAGGATGAACCCGAGTCTCGATTTGAGTTTTTCGCGTTCCATTGATTGTCTCCTTTATTGCACCTTGCAAAGATCTGCGCCCGTCGTTTCGTCCACGACGGGCGCACAGTATATTGATTATATCACAGCTTACGGCAAATTTCCCAGAAGTCTTGCTTGAATCTTTTTCATGTTTTTCTCAGGAGAGTTCGCTATATTTTCATGTTTTGAGCAGCTCCGACTGCATTTCGTCCAGCTGCTCGTAGCTGTAAAGGCGGTTGAGGGCTTCCACCAGCTCTTTTTTCGAGAGCCGGGGCGGCAGGCCGAGAGCGCAGAGCAGCTTTGTTTTCCGCTCAGCCGAGCCCGCCGTACCCGAAAGCCCCCACTCATAGAGGTCGGTATAAGTAATTTGCCGCCCCTCCGGCTTTGCAGGGGCAATGCCAGCTTCTTCGCCCAGAGCGTCCCGGAGCGCCTGCAAAACGAGGGCATCGTCCACCCCCTCGACCCCCAGAAGCCCCTCTTTGCCGGGCTGAGCCTTCCGCTTTTCCTTGCCGTGGATGGCCGGAACGTAGGCTTGCACCACGTTCTTCTCCCCCACCAGATTTGTGATGTAGGTGCGGATGCGGAAGCCCGCCGCATCGGAGTCCGTCAGGAGGATAAGGCCGTTTTTGTGGGCCAGCTGTTTGAAGAGCCGCTGACGCTTCTTATCCTTATAAATGCCGAAGCCGTCCGTCAGCAGGATCATGGCGTCGGTCAGATGGGAGAGACGGGCTGCATCGTATTTGCCCTCCACGATGAGCACACGGTCGGTGTGCAGCAGTTCCAGTTTCTCGCTCATCTTCTTCCTCCCGCCATTGCCAGGCGGCAGAGCGCCGTTTCCAGCAGGGTCTGCGCGCTCACGGGCTGGCTTTTCAGACTCTTGTCCAGCTCAAGCAAGATCTGCATACAGGCTTCCAGCTGGGGCAGCGTGTAGTGGCTGGCTGTCTCGGCAGAGCGCTTGAGCCGGTAGTCGCTGCCCTTGTAGCCGAAATCCTTGAACACGGTGCTGTAGCTCTTCCGCCTGGCTGCGCCCAGTTTGACCCGATAGAGATCCACATAGCTGCCGATCATGGCCGCCGTGATGGGGATGGGCTCCTGCTGCAGGCGGAGAAGCGTTTGCAGCTTTTTGCAGGCACCGGTGGCGTTTTTCGCCGTTATCATCCGTATCATCTCGAAGACGTCGGCCTCGAGGCTCACAGTCCCCATCTCGGCCACCATGGCCGTGGTCACGGTCTGGTAGCCGGAGAGGGCGCAGAGCTTGTCCACCTCGTTCTCGAGAAGGAACGGGTCTTCGCCGCAGCGTTCCAGCAGGGCCGCCGCCGTACCCTCGGAGAGGGTGGTGTCCTGCGCCTTGGCGCGGTCCATCACCATGACCTTCAGCTCGTAGGGCTTGGGCTTGGCCAGCTCTTCGGCAAAACCGACCTTGGTACACTGAGCGATGAGCTTCTGCGCCCGCTTGCCCAGCTTGAGCTTATTGCGCTCCATCTCGAACACGCTGCCCAGCACCACCACGGCATTCTCGAGGCTGGCCAGCGTGGCGCACAGCTCGTCGAGGTCTTTGTCGCTGTAGGCGGCGGGGTCCGCCTCGGGCAGAAGCACCACGCGCCGCGTCCCGAAGAAGGAGATGGTGCCTGCCGCCATGATGAGCTGCTCGATCTCGGGCGCAGCACCGTCCAGAACGGTCGTCTCTTCATCCTCACCCTCGGCCAGAAGCTTTGCCGCCCGGGCCACGGCCTGTCGGACAAGATAGCGCTCGCTGGAATAAAAATAGTAGACCGGACAGCCTCCCTGAGCAAGCTGCCGGAGTTTTGTTTCCGTTGCCAAATGATCGGCTCCTTTGTATTAGGATTATTTTATTTTATCATACTCTGCCCGCTTTGAAAAGCGCTCACTCCTCGAGACGGAGGCGCAGACGTGAGACAGTCTCTGCGTCCTCTTCCATCCAGCGGTATTTGCTGCTCAGGGTCAGGCAGCCGGTGTACCGGATATTGTCCGGCCTTGCCGACGAGGCCAGCAGCCACTCGGCCCGGATGGGCTTCGCAGGCCGGACGGTGCCGCTGAGGGTGATGAACCTCTGCCCGCCGACACGCATCCGCAGAATGCAGCCCTGCCGGGTGCGGAAAAGTTCCAAGTCCACCCCGCCGCAGGAAACACGGCGGGTGGTGTTCTCGGCCAGAGCGGCAGCCTCGATACGCTTTCGGGCCTCGATACGGCAGGGTCCTTCCGGCTGCATCCGCAGGTCAACCAGAAGCTCGACCGTCTTTACGCTCCGCTTTTCCAGCTGATTTTCCACCGCCCGCCGGGTGGTGCTGCCGCCCCGGAAGAGGACGACGGCCTTCTCCCTCTGCGTAATAATGACAGCGGGTGAAGCCCGGGTCCCCACCAGCTCGATGTTAACCACATTCCAGCTCAGGGCCGTTTCCAGCCCGAAGGCCAGCGCTGCCAGCAGAATGACCGTCGGCAGAGCTGCCCGGAGCCGGATGTGCCGCCGCATTGCCATTGCGCAGAGCAGGATCAGCACAAGACACACCAGTGCGGCATAGGTCCCATCAAACCAGAGGGACGCTCCCGGCAGAACGGACACCCGGAAAGCCCACTCGTTCATCAGCCATGCCAGCCCTTCGGCACAGAAGGCCACCGGGCGGCGGATGAACTCAAACAAAGGCAAGGATTCGAAATTCTGGGCCGCCAGACCCAGCAGAGCTGCACCGAGGCCGAAGCTCAGCATCGGCCCCACCAGCCAGAGGACGGCCACGCCCGACGCCACAGCCCAGACCGTCGTGCTCATCCCGCGCAGCACCAGCACCGGGAAGGTCGCCGCCGAGGCACAGAGGGAGACGCAGAGCGAGTCCCACACGCCGCCCGCAAAGCGCCGGAAGAGGAGCACCGCGCGGGGCGGTTTCTCGCGGCGGCTTTTCCGTTTCTTCCTTCTGTCGTAATAGCGCTCCCGCCCACGCCCTGCGCACTCAGCACCGGCCAGTGTTCCCATCACTGCCGCAAACGACAGCTCGAAGCCCACGTCATAGACCGCGTATCCGTTGCCCAGACACATGAGGACGCCTGCCGCGCCCAGCGAGGTGAGCGTATCCGCCGGGCCTCCCACCCAGACGCCGAGGGAGCTCACCCAGACCGCCACCGCCGCCCGGAGGACAGAGGGCGTCGCGCCGGTGATGCCCACCAGCAGAAGGGCCGTTCCGGCCCGGAGCAGCGACCGCATCCGGCGGTAAGCCCGGCTCCGCTCCCGCTCCTTGTGGGGCAGAGCATCCAGCAGGCCGCAGAAGATGGTGACGTGGAGGCCGCTCACCACCAGCACATGGGAAAGCCCCGCGCCCCGGTAGGCACTGCGGAGAGTCGAAGTCAGATGGCTCCGGTCGCCCACCACCATCGCGGCCAGAACGCCGCCGGTGTTTTCGGCCATGCCTTTTCGCAGGGCGCGGCTCAGCGCCGCCTGAAGCCGAGCCGTCCGGGCGCGGAAGCTCTCGCTCTGCCCAAGACGAAGCATCCCGGACAGATATTCCGCGCTGAGAGCGATACCGTCGGCGTAGTCGTCCAGACGCTGGGTGGCATCCGGCACATCCAGCGAAAAGCGGCCCCGGATGCGGCCTCCGGCCTCACATTTGGGCAGACTGGCGCACTCCACCCGGAAGCGGACAGCTTCCCCGTCCACTTTTTCCACCATCAGCACAGCGCTCACCCGGCCCGCCGTGTAAGCGCGGCCTGTGCTCTCCACTTCGGCGGTGAGGGCCACTTCTTTTCCGGCGTAGGCGTCCTGTATCTTTGCCAGCCGCGCGCCGGTCGTTTTCATGATGCCGACGCCCAGCACTGCGCCCAGAAGCAGGCAGACCGCATACCCTCTCGCGGCCCCGCCTCTCCACCAGACCAGCAGGCAGAAGACAACAAAAATTGCCGCAGACGGCAGCAAAAGCCCCATCTGCGGCAAAAATGAGCACAACGCTAACACACCCAGCGCACTCAGGCAGAACGCGCAGAGCGGGCGTCGCATATCGGTTTAGTGGAGGAACAGAGGCAGCGGCTCGAGGAAGATGATGTCCTTGCGCTGGGCAGCATCACCCTCGGCCAGAACGGCGGCCTGACCCACGATGGTACACTGGGTCTGCTCGGCCAGCTCGTCCAGAGCCTTGAGAGAGCCGCCGGTGGAGATGACATCATCCACGACCAGCACCCGCTTGCCGCTCATCTTGTCCAGCTCCTTGCGGTCGATGACCAGCTTCTGCTTGCCAGCAGTGGTGATGGACTGGTCCTCGACGACAACAGGGTCGGGCATATACAGCTTGACGCCCTTGCGTGCGCAGACGTAGGGCTTGCCGCTCTGGCGGCTCATCTCGTGAGCCAGGGGGATGCCCTTGGCCTCAGCGGTCAGCAGGATGTCAAAATCCGGGCATTTCTTGAGCAGCTCAGCGGCAGCCGCCACCGTCAGCTCGGCGTCGCCCAGCATGATGAAGGCCGCAATGTCCATGTGGTCGTTCACCTTGCAGATGGTCAGCTCACGGGTCAGGCCCGCGACATTCAGCGTATAAGTCTTAGCCATATTCAACGATCTCCCTTACTTTTTCGGAATCAGACAGGCAGCTTCTCGCCGCCCAGAACATGGAAGTGCAGATGCTTGACGGTCTGGCCGGCGTCCTCGCCCACATTGGAGATGACGCGGTAGCCGTTGTCGAGACCCTGCTCCTTGGCGAGCTTTGCGATGACCGCAAAGACATGGCCCAGCAGAGCGCCGTCTTCCTCGGTCAGCGCAGCGGCCGAGGGGATGTGCTTTTTGGGGATGACCAGGAAATGCACCTTGGCCTGCGGGGCGATGTCATAGAATGCCACCACCTGCTCGTCCTCATAGAGCTTCTTCGAGGGGATGTCCCCCGCTGCAATTTTGCAAAACAGACAATCTTCCATGGGAATCGCTCCTTCCTACTTTCTATTATCTGGATACTGCGGCGTATTGTCAAGCCTCTCCCCTTGGGAGAGGTGTCTGCGAAGCAGACGGAGAGGGCAAGGGCGCTGACAAGAAATTAAAAGCACAGCGACGCTATCGCTCTGACAAAACTCTTGCCTATCACGCCGCCGCAGCTCTGGGGCCACAGGCTTGCCCTCTCAGTCACCTGCGGTGACAGCTCTCCCAAAGGGAGAGCCTTTCACGCGCAGCTCCTTTGTCCAAACATCAGCCCAGCTGCTTCTCCACGATGCTCTTGACAGCGGCCAGAGCCTCGTCGATCTTGGTCTCGTCCTTCAGACCGGCCATAGCGAAGTCGGGCTTGCCGCCGCCCTTGCCGCCTGCGATGGCAGAGATCTCCTTGACCAGATTGCCGGCCTTGAGACCCTTTGCCTGAGCGTCCTTGGTCACGGTAACGGCCATGGTGATCTTGTCGTCAGACTTGCCAACCAGAACAGCCACAGCAGCAGCCTTGGCATTGTCACGGATGGTGTCGCACATGCCGCGCAGGGTGTCGCCGGAGGTGCCGGTGAAGTAAGCGGAAGCGATCTTGACGTCGCCGACGGTCTCAGCGTTGTCAAACAGGCTGGTGACCTTGGAAGCGGCGACCCTTGCCTTGATGTCCTCCAGCTCCTTGCTCATGGCCTTGTTCTCAGCCATGACAGCCTCCGCACGAGCGGGCAGAGCGGCGACGTTGTTTGCCTTCAGGGTGTTCGCCACAGCGTGCAGCATCGCTTCCTGCATATTGGCACGAATCAGCAGATTGCGGCCGGTGACAGCCTCGATACGGCGGATGCCGGCAGCAACAGAGCTCTCGCTGACGATCTTGAAGCCGCCGATCTGAGCGGTGTTCTTGACGTGGGTGCCGCCGCAGAACTCGGTGGACCAGCCCTCAATATCAACAACACGGACGACCTTGCCGTACTTCTCGCCGAACAGAGCCATAGCGCCCAGCTTCTTGGCCTCTTCGACGGGCATCTCCTTGACGGTGACGTTCATCGACTCGAAGATCTTGTCGTTGACGATCTTCTGCACACGGACCAGCTCCTCGGGAGTGACAGCGCTGAAGTGGGTGAAGTCGAAGTGGGTGATGGAAGCGTCCTGATAGGAGCCTGCCTGATGGACGTGGTCGCCCAGGACCTCGCGCAGAGCTGCCTGCAGCAGGTGGGTAGCGGTGTGGTTGCGGGCGATGGCCATGCGGTATTCCTTATCCACGCGGGCGGTCAGATGGTCGCCGACATGGACGATGCCGCTCTCGAGGGTGCAGGTGTGGACGTAGTAGCCCTTGGGGGTCTTCTTGACGTCCTGCACACGCAGCACGCACTCAGCGCCGGTGATGACGCCGTGGTCTGCGGCCTGACCGCCCATCTCAGCGTAGAACGGGGTCTTATCGAGAACGACCAGCACGCCTTCCTTGGCCTGCTCGTCGGTGGCGATGGCATCAGTCAGAGTCTCCTCATCGCTCAGAGCCACAACGACGCTGTCGCTCTTGAGGGTGTCGTAGCCCACGAACTCGGTGGGCTCAGCGGTCAGAGTGCCGAACAGGTCTTCGCTCCAGCCGGAGATGTTCTTCTTGAGGCGCTCTGCACGGGCGCGCTCCTTCTGCTTGGTCATCTCGGCGTGGAAGCCCTCCTCGTCGATCTCGATGCCCTGCTCCGCAGCGATCTCCTTGGTCAGGTCGAGGGGGAAGCCGAAGGTATCGTTCAGCTTGAAGACGTCCAGACCCTTCAGCAGGTGCTCGTGAGCCTTTTCCAGACCGTCGATCATGTTGTTCAGGATGTTCATGCCGGCGTCGATGGTGCGGGCAAAGTTTGCCTCCTCGGTGCCGATGACCTTCTTGATATAGGCGTCGTGCTCACGCAGCTCGGGGTAAGCGGACTCGCTGGACTGGATGACCGTCTCCACCAGCTCCACGAGGAAGGGGCGGCTGATGCCCAGCATACGGCCATGGCGGGCAGCGCGGCGGAGCAGACGGCGCAGCACGTAGCCGCGGCCCTCGTTGGAGGGCAGGATACCGTCCGACACCATGAAGGTGCAGCTGCGGATGTGGTCGGTGATGACGCGGATGGAGATGTCCTCCTTGGGGTCGGCACCGTAGGTCTTGCCGGCGATGTGCTCCACATGGTGCAGCACGCTCTGGACGGTATCGACCTCGAACAGGTTGCCCACGCCCTGCATCACGCAGGCCAGACGCTCCAGACCCATGCCGGTATCAATGTTGGGGCGTGCCAGACGCTCGTAATGGCCCTTGCCGTCGGCGTCGAACTGGCTGAACACCAGGTTCCAGATCTCCATATAGCGGTCGCAGTCACAGCCCACGCCGCAGGTCGGCTTGCCGCAGCCGTACTCGGGGCCGCGGTCGAAGTAGATCTCAGAGCAGGGGCCGCACGGGCCGGAGCCGTGCTCCCAGAAGTTGTCTTCCTTGCCCAGACGGACCATGTGGTCGGGGGCAACGCCCACCTTCTTGGTCCAGATGTCGTAAGCCTCATCGTCCTCTTTGTAGACGGAGATGTGCAGTCTATCCTTCGGGATCGCCATCCACTCGTCGGAAGTCAGGAACTCCCATGCCCAGGGAATGACCTCTTTCTTGAAGTAATCCTGGAAGGAGAAGTTGCCCAGCATCTCGAAGAAGGTGCCGTGGCGGGCGGTGATGCCCACGCGCTCGATGTCAGGGGTGCGGATGCACTTCTGGCAGGTGGTCACGCGATGACGGGGCGGCTCCTCCTGAGCGAGGAACCACTTCTTCATGGGTGCCATGCCGCTGTTGATGAGCAGCAGGCTGGGGTCGTTCTTCGGGACGAGCGGGAAGCTGTCCAGACGCAGGTGGCCCTTGCCCTCAAAGAAGGTAAGGTACTTGTCACGCAGTTCATTCAAACCGGTCCATTGCATAGTTTTAATCTCTCCTCGTGTATCGGCGTCCTCCTCCGGACGCAGTTTTTATGGCAGACTGACAAAAAACAAAAAACAGCCCTCATCCCGAAAAGGGACGAAGGCTGTCTGAAAAGCTCCGTGGTACCACCCAAATTGCAGAAATGCCGCCGGGGCGCTCCTGCCGCTTTGTGCGCTGTAACGCTGCGCAGCGTCCGGTTTGTTTCGCCGGAAGCTCCGGGGTGGCGTAAAAAATGCTCTGCCGGAACGCCTTTCAGCCAAGGGCGTTCTCTCTGGGCGGCGGCACACATCCTTCTGGCCCCATCCTTGCCATTTGCCATAATTACCATTCACGCGCAAAGGGCATGCTGCTCCTTTGCGTTCATTTCAGATTATAGCATAGTCAGGCCATTTGTCAACGGGTTTTCCCAAAAATCGCGCGTCACGGCACCCAGATGCGGAGGATATTGCTGACGACGCCGTCCTTTGTGAAGACGGTGGTGTTGTAAGGCGTCCAGTTGTCCTTGTCCTCCGAGACGGCCTTGCCCACCTCGATGGTGCCGCTCGTCTCCACCGGCACAGCGTCCACGCTGGCGGAGCTGTCGCTGAGGGTCACACTGTCGTCCACGGGCAGCACGAGTTCTCCCATCATGTAGTAGACCGGGTAGTCGTCGTAGGTGACGGTGCGGTAGATGTCGCCGCTGCGCCAGAGGTCTACGCCGCCCTCTTCGATGCCGCCGTTGATGGAGACGGTGCCGTTCTCTTCATTCTTTTCGATTTTTTCCACAGTCACGTTCTGTGCTTCCACAGCGCCGTCCAGATGGGTGCTGAAAACGCTGCCCACGTCCAGTGCGTCCACGTCCTCGGCGCGGTAAGCGTCGTAGCCGTAGACCGTCAGGGTCATCTGGCGCTTCTTGGCGTCCACGCTCGAGATGTTCGCGGCGAACTTATAGGAGCCGGTCTTCATCTCCTCGAGGCTGCCCTGATCGATGGGCATCACGACGCCCTCTTCGCCGGGCAGGACGCGCACTTCGGTGCTCACCTCTTCGGCTTCGCTGGCGGCGGGCATCGAACCGGCCATGCCGCTGGCGGCACTGGCAGCGCTGGCAGAGCTGCATCCGGCCAGCATCCCCAGAGCCAGAACGCCTGCAAGGAGCATCAGTTTCTTGTCGTTCGTCATATCAATACCTTCTTCCCTCTTCAATCATGTAAGGCTTTCATTATACCATAAATGGAGATCTGATGATGAAGCCATCGTTAAATTCCGATGAATTCTTTTTGCACCGGCACAGTATACTCTTGTTTTTTGAAAAAGTAAACAACCAACTTGACGCAAGAAGTTGGATTCGCTACAATAAAAGCAAATCTTAACCTATTCTTAATTTAGAGAGGAAACTTCCGTGAAAATATTGAAAGTCAAATGTCTCGCCCCCACCCGGCTGGACAACTATCTGATGCAGCAATTCCCCGCGCTGAACCCGGGCCGTCTGAACAAGGCCCTGCGCGAAAATAAAATCAAACTGAACGGCAAAAAGCAGTCGCTCTCCACCCGCGTGATGGCAGGCGATGAGATCAAGCTGTTCATCCTTGACGATGTTCTGGACGCTGACAAGCGTGTGGACGGCCCGGCGTGGAAAAACGCCCGCGGCCCGGCGCAGGTGGTGTACGACTGCCCGCAGATCCTCATCGTCAACAAGCCCGCCGGCCTCGCCGTGGACGGCCCCGACGACGACACCCTGCTGAACCGTGCTCTGCTCTACCTCAACCAGCAGGGCGAGTACAAGGAGAATGACATCTACACCCCCGCCCTCTGCCACCGCCTCGACACCGGCACCAGCGGCCTTGTCATCATCGCAAAGACGCCGGAGGCCGAGGAGCTGTTCCTCGCCGCCATCAAGAGCCGCGAGGTGAAAAAGACCTACCTCTGCGTCACCTTCGGTCGTCCCACGCCCCCGGACGCCACCCTCGGCGGCTACTTGCTCAAGGATGCCGACCGCGGCATCGTGAAGATCGTGGAGGACAAGCAGCCGGGTGCCAAGGACGTGGAGACCCGCTACGAGACCATCGCCGTCTCCGGCCGTCTGGCCCTGCTGAAGGTGCGGCTCATCACCGGCCGCACCCATCAGATCCGCGCCCACATGGCAAGCATCGGCTGCCCCATCCTCGGCGACAGCAAGTACGGCAACAACACCGCCAACCGCGAGCTGAAGCTCAAATATCAGGCCCTCTGTGCGTGGGAGATGACCATGCCCCACTTCAACCAGCCCGATTTCGAGTTCCTCAGCGGCAAGACCTTCCACGCCCCGAAGCCGTGGTACTATCAGCAGGTGCTGGATGGGACGCTGAAGTAATTTTTGATAACGCAAAAGCGGCATCACAGTGGTTAGCTGTGACGCCGCTTTTCTTTGTTATTTTAGCAAATCAGAAGTCTTTGTCCTTCCGAATCTCAAACTCTAACCCGTGGATTTTTTCTTTTCGCACTACATCGTACTCGTAGCCCGGGAAATCCTTGTGAATCGTGATGGTATTCAGACAATCGTATCCCAGTTTTCGATACAGCCGGATGGCCGCTTCATTCCGGGCAGCAGCTTCAATGTAAAGCGACGCGGAATACTGCTTTACAATCTCTTCCAACTGATGAATTGCTTCACTGCCGAAGCCGTTTCCCTGATATTCTGGCAAAATAAAAAGTTCTTCCAACCAGTCTGTTTTTCCACCCCGACTGCCCAAATGTGCAAAACCCACAACGGTTTCATCGTGTTGGATAAAATAAATAATATGTCCGTCTTTTGTCCAGTTGGTCAAATCTTCCTGTGCTTCTTCTCCGCTTTGGTCGTAGTGGCTGTGTGCCTTCCAAAAGCCTTGAATCAGCGGAAGGATTTGATTTTCCTCATTTGTATATTGCTTTAATGTAATCATATTCAGATTCCTCTTATTTTCAGCCGACCCCCGTTTTCTCCATACACCACCATTCAAATTATATCAGGTCTATTATAATTCAGCAATGAAGTTTTCTATTTCAAAATAATGTCCCCCCTGAAAAATCATCTTTTGACTTTTCAGGGGGATGTCTGCTTTTTAATAAACGATGTTTTTAGACCCGCACCATATCCGGCGTGATCTCCGCGATGGAGTGTGCGCCGCACATCTGCATGGTGTCGGCCAGCTCACCGGCCAGCTTGTCGATGTAGCACTTGACGCCTTCCTCACCGCCGCCGTAGACAGCCGTGACGAAGGGGCGGCAGATGAGGACGCCGTCCGCGCCCAGTGCCAGTGCCTTGAAAACGTCCACACCGGTGCGGATGCCGCCGTCCACCAGGACCTTGACGCCAGTACCCTTGAGGGCCGCGGCGATCTCAGGCAGGACTTCGGCGGTGGCGGGACACTGGTCGAGGACGCGGCCGCCGTGGTTGGATACCACGATGGCTGCGGCACCGGCCTCCCTGGCCTTCAGCGCGCCCTTGACGGTCATGACGCCCTTGACGATGAAGGGACGCTCGGCCAGCTTGACGATCTCAGCCAGCTCGGCCACGCTCTTGCTGCCCGCCGGAGGGGTCATATTCTTGAGGAAGGGCAGGCCGGCGGCATCCACATCCATTGCCACGGCAAAGCAGCCGCTGGCCTTGGCCTGTGCCATCTTCTCCTTAATGGTGTCGATGTTCCAGGGCTTGATGGTCGGCACGCCGCAGCCATCGGCATTGCCGATGGCCTTGGTGGCCATGGTCATGACGTCAGGATTGGTGCCGTCGCCGGTAAAGGCGGCGATGCCGCTCTCGGCGCAGGCGCGCACCAGCACGTCGTTGTAGGTCATGTCGGTGTAGACGTCGGAGTAGTGGAGGTTCACCGCGCCCACCGGGCCGGCGAAGAAGGGGTACTTGAAGCTGCGGCCAAACAGCTCCACGTGGGTGTCGGGGGTGCCGTTCTCGCAGAGGGTATCCATGTTCACACGGATGTCGGCCCACTTATTATAATTGCGGATGGCCGTGTCGCCCACACCCTTTGCGCCGGGGCCGGGGATCTGATTCTTGCAGGCCACGCCGTTGCACACCGGGCAGGCCCTGCAGTATTTGCCGATGCACTCGCGGGCATTGGCCAAAACCTCTGAATAATTCATCTGTTTTTCCTCCTGAATTCCTTTTGTTTTCCGCAGAGTTTCCCGCTCCGCATACTCTCTGCCCTCATCATAGCCCCGTTTGCCGCCTGCGTCAAGGGGGCCTTCGTCTCCTTTTCATTTTCGGCCATCGAAGCTGCGTCATTTTTGAAAAAATGCAAACTTTTTTGAAAAAATGCTTGACAAAAGACCTTCTTTCAGGTATTATAGTGGAGCGCTGAGGGCCGCGGCCCGAAGCACTGAAAACTGAAGATGTGGAAAGATGGCTGAGTTGGTCTAAGGCGCACGACTGGAAATCGTGTAACGTGTCAAAAGCGTTCTGGGGTTCGAATCCCCATCTTTCCGCCACAAAACCCAGAACCGATGGTTCTGGGTTTTTGTTATATCCAGAAGTTGAAAGGATGCTTGTTATGTCTGTCACCATCGCCATGCCCCGGATGAGCACTGACCCGGAGCTTACCACCGCACAGTCAAAATATGTGGAAAGTCTGGCCCGGGCCGGTGCCGAGGTACACTGGGTAGAGCTTTCCGACCCGGACGCCGCCGCAGCCGAAGCGCTGACCTGCGACGGCCTCTTGCTGCCGGGCGGCGGCGACATGGACCCGGCCTTCTACGGGCAGGAGCGCCTCCCCGCCTGCGGCGAGCCGAACCTTCTGCGGGACGCCGCCGAGCCGAAGCTGCTGCGGGCGTTCCTCGCGGCAGACAAGCCGGTTCTGGGCATCTGCCGGGGCATTCAGGTGATGAACGTCGTGCTGGGCGGCACGCTGTATCAGGACATCAAGCCTTTCGAGCACGTTCCCCACAATGACCACTGGGCGAAAGTCCATACCGTCACGGCGCGGCAGGGGACCCTGCTGTCCCGCCTGCTGGGGCAGGACACCGTGCTCGTCAACAGCCAGCACCATCAGGCAGCAGACCGCATTGCCCCCGAATTAGAAATAGCCGCCCTCAGCGAGGACGGCATTGTGGAAGCACTGGAAAAGCCGGACGCGCACTTCTGCCTCGGCGTCCAGTGGCACCCGGAGTGGCTCAGCGACGCAGACCCGGCACAGCAGGGGCTGTTTGGGGCGTTTGTCGAGGCTTGTAGAGGGTAACGGCTTCTCGCGCTGGTGGCGCGGGGTCAGTTTTCTCTTTCGGTCAAATGGCTTGCGCTCCGCACGGGCCAGAGGCAGGGCTGGTTTTTTCTTTGAGCTGGTTCTCGCGCTGGTGGCGCGGGGGATGTTTTTCTTTCGGTCAAATGGCTTGCGCTCCGCGCGGGCCAGAGGTAGGGAGGGGTGTTTCGACTCCCCCCTCCCTACCTCTGGACTCCACTCTCCCCGCAACGAGTTAAGGGCTGCTCGCCCTTAACGATTCCGAAGATGAGGTCGAAGCCCAAAAATGCTAGCCGCTTCGCTAAACGCATTTTTTTGTGCTTCTCCCATTTACGGCTCCGCCGAAGATTTCACGTTTCTGCTGGACGTTACCGTCAGCAGAGAGGTAACACCAGCTGCGAAGCAGCAAATCGGAGAAACGAGAAAAAAGCGTTAAGCGCAGCGACTAGCTTTTTTCCGTTTCGACAACTCCTTCGGGGTCTGAAAGGGGCGAGCAGCCCCTTTCTCGTGGATCCAGCGCGTCGAAATCGCTGGTGCTTTTCTGGTTCTCTTTTGACATCAAAAGAGAACAATTAGCCTTAATGAAAAAGCGCTCTGCCCCGCGCCATCAGCGCGCGCAGCTGCCTTCCAATTACAAATCCACTACGCTTCCGACTTCCGCCGGCGTCGCCGGCACCGGTCCGAGGCGGACGGCGTCGGCATCCCGGCGCACCACGAACTCCACCGGCTGTCCGGCGGCAAAGGCGGGGCGATAGCTCAGCTCCAGCGCCTCCCAATCCTCCGGGACGGCACAGAAGCAGTGGAGCATCGCGCCCCGCCCGGCGGCGAGGTTGAGCGTAAAGACCGAGGCATCGGCGGCATTCTCCGCGTAGAGCGGTGCCGCAAAGCTGCCGCAGGGGACGCTCTCGCCCCCGCAGCGGGCGGTCACACCGCTGTCCAGACTGTAAAGCTCCTTCAGGGTCGAGACATCCCGGCTGTGGAGGTAGCTTGCGCCCACCGGCAGGGTGCGGGCCGAGAGGTTCTCCACCGAGAGGTAGACCAACACGCCGCCCAGCCCGGGTGCGGGCGCATAGCCCAGCAGCTCCACCGCCGCCTTGCCGTCCAGCAGGGCGGGCTGGCCCATCACGCGGGGCTGTGCCGCAGCCGCCGAAACGCCTGTGAGCAGGGCTGCGGCCAGACTGACCGCGCCCGAACCGGCGCATTTCAGGAACGACCGGCGGGAAAGAGACTGAGACATCGGGGACCCCTCCTTACAGCGAGAAAAATCATTCACTTTATAGAGTATCGGTTTCTTTGCCCCCTGTCAAGGGTTTGAAAGCGTTCTGCCGCAGGTTTTGCGTTTTCTTTGCTGATTTTGTACCAAAAGAGTGCAAAAATGCCGCCCGGCGGCAAAAATCGCAGGGCGGCAGAGCGTTCTTTCTTATTCGAATGCTTCATTCTCCTCGGCTTCGGCCTGACCCCGCAGGGTATCGGCATAGCCGAAGGGGACGATGTCGATGGCCTCCACCAGACGGTCGCGCATCCAGAGCTGAACGTCGGTCTGGACGGTGTAGCCGCAGCCGGGGTCTGCCATCCACTGCTCAGGATGGCGGGAGGGGAGGGCGCGCTGGCTCAGCATGCTCATGATGACGCCGCCGTGGGTCACGCAGGCGGCCTCGGTGACGTCCATCCGGATCATATACTCGAACAGCTTGAGCAGCGTCTCCGAGCAGCGGGCGTGGAACTGCTCCGTGGGCTCTGCGCCCTCCGGCACAAAGCCGGAGCCCGGGGTGATCCACTTCTTGAAGTCCTCGTTCTTCACCAGCTCCTTGACGGGATGGTTCTCAAAGACGCCGAAACCGGCCTCCCGCAGGTCATGCACCGAGAACTGGTGGGCCGCATCGGGGAACAGGATGTTGGCCGTCTCCACGGCGCGCATGAGCGGGGAAGAGAAGACGGTGTCCACCTGCGGATACTCGAACCGCTCTTTCAGCTCGGCCAGCTGGGCGCGGCCCTCGTCACACAGGGGGATGTCCGTGCCGCTGCCGATGTAAAGGCCCTGTAAGTTGCCGGAAGTCAGGCCGTGGCGGATGAGATGGAGCTTAAAGGTTTTCATGCAAAAACACCTCTTATGAGCTATCTGTTCCTGTGCTGATTCGCACAAATCTTGCTTTTCTGCTGATTTTTCCGGCACCATCAGACACTAAATATATGCCGGTAAGGTTTATTTTAACATAGATATGGTAGAAAGAGCAACCCCTTTGACAAAAACACCGAAATTCCGGCGGAAAAACCGTCACTTTTTCGCTTTACAAGTCGTTTTCCATTGTGTATAATCAACGTGCTGTAAACCAAAAATCAAGGAAGTCCTATTTTTATCTGAGGAGCCAAACATCATGGAGTTCAATCGCATCATCAAACTGCTGCGCAAGGAGCGCGGCATCACCCAGAAACAGGCGGCAGAGGATCTGGGCGTTTCGCAGGCCCTGCTTTCCCACTACGAAAAAGGAATCCGGGAGTGCGGCCTGGATTTTGTGGTACGGGTGGCAGACTATTACAATGTCTCCTGCGACTATCTGCTGGGCCGCTCGGCAGAGCGCAACGGCATGATGCTCTCGGCAGAGGACATCCCCAACCCCGACAAGATGAAGGACAACATCTACCACGGCAGCGTCCTGCCCACGATGAACAAAAAGCTTATCTCCAACAGCCTGAACGTGCTCTACGCCAAGATAGGCGATTGCCACAGCAAGGCCCTGACCACCGAGGTGAGCGCCTACCTGATGACCGCCGTGGCCAAGATGTTCCGTCTGCTCTACTCCGCCGAGTCCCACAATGCCTCCAGCATGTTCAGCGTGGACGCCCGGCGCTGGCCCGGCTACTCTGACGCTGTGATGCACTCGGCTCAGGCCAATGTGGAGGCCCTGCTGGCCGGCGAAGCGCTGCCCGGCGGCGAGGGCGTGGCCGACCCGTCCTGCCTCGCCATGACCACCGAGAGCCTGACCCGGGAATACCCGCTGTATACTCCCAGCCTGCTCAATCTGGTCAAGACCAGCGAGACCCGCGCCCGGGAGCTGACCGGAGAGGACCGCACTTAAGTCTCTGTGAAACTAGTGTAAATTCTGCCGTTTTTTGCTTGCATCTGCGTGCAAAAGATGTTATAAACAAAGCAGAGCATTTTCATCGCACTTCATCATAAAGCGAATTCAAGGAGGGACACATCCATGTCCAATAAAATTTCCCGCCGCACCTTCCTCAAGTGTACCGGTGCCTCCGCAGCGGCTCTGGGCGCTGCTGCCATGCTGGGCGGCTGCGGCTCCAGCACCAGCAACGCCATCGAAGTCAAGGTCGGCGACAAGGTCAGCAACTGGAACAATCTGGGCGTCCAGCTCACCAGCGTCTTTACCATGGCCAACACCCCCGACCTGCCCAATCATGAGTATGTCGCTGTGCTCGTCACCGCTGTGAACCGCTCCGGCGCGACTACCTTCAACATCGGCGCACAGAACCTCGCCGAACTGGATGCCGCCTATCCGCTGAATGATGAGGCTACCAAGCTCGATGTCGCCCGTCAGTACTTCCACGCTCTGGCTGCCTCCACCACCGATTTCACCGCTGTCTGCGACGGCGCTGAGGCCGAGGTCGGCGCTTACATCCAGCTCTATAATGCCGCCGCTCAGAGCTTCTCCGAGTCCACCAATCTGCCCCCGCAGGGCGCAGGCTACATCCAGCTGATCTGCTGCGTCCCCACCGGCTGGCAGAAGCTGAGCGTCACCTTCACCCCGACCTTCGTGGCAAACAAGAGCCTCACCTTCTCTCTGAGCTCTTCTGACCTGACGCAGGCCTGAGGCATTTTTCCGAGACGAAATTCCGTCATAAAGGGCAGAGCTTCCCCACAAAATTTTTGTGAAAAGCATTGACATCTGCTGATTTTTCGCCTATTGTATAGGCAAGACGCCCTTCGGGGGCAGTACAATGAATTTATCTGTTTCTGCATAAAGGAGGAACGATCATGTCCTTAGAATTCAACCGCCGCTCTTTCCTGAAGTACAGCGCCGCCGCTGCCGTGGCTGTGGCTGGTTCCAGCCTGCTCGTTGGCTGTGGTGAGGATGAGTATCAGAAGACCGGTAAAATCGGCAGCACCCTGAAGCTGATGGGTACTTTCAGGATGTACGATAACCCGGCTCCCACGTTCGCTCTCGATACCGGTAGCACCACTAATGGTACTTTTACCTGCAAGCTGAACATCAAGTGTACCACCAAAAAGGTTCCTCTGTATGTTGCAGCCGGCTGCTTCCAGCTCACTGTCATCCACGACGGCAAGAAAACGAATTATGCCGACTCGGGTTATGTTACGGTCGATAAGCCCAACTTTAAGCTGGCTGAGAAAGATGACGCAGAGGATTTCACCATTACCGTCAAGGGTAATACGAGCAATCCCCTTAATATCGTTGCCGGTGACAAGGTCGAGTTCATGTACTGGCCCCGCATTCAGGCCAGCAGCGGCAACAGCGGCTACACCCGTGCTTTCTGCACCTGGAAGATGACCGCCAAGGCCGGTACTCCCAGCGGCATCGTCCTTGAATAATCTTTTTCCGCACTCAGCGCCCAAGGCTCACGCCTTGGGCGTTTTTATTTGCACCTCTCCGTCATTCTGCCAAAACGCAAGCAAGGATTTTTAGTGGTTTTGTGTCTTGTGCATAAGGTGCCTTTCCTGCTACAATAAGAGCATCCCAACCGGGGGAGCGCAGCGGCCGGACAGATGTGCCGCCGCGCGGTTTTGTTTTTCGGGATGGGCGTCCTGCCTGATTTCACAAGAACAGGAGTGTGCAGTTATGATCAATATGGTAAAGCTTCCCACCAACAAGAGCAGTCTGTTCCTGCGCGTGGCAAAGGGCCACTTCGCCACCAGCCACAGCCACATCAACTACTACATCGACGTCACCACCCAGAAAGCCCGCCTCTCGGAGGCGAAGGCTGTCGCCAAGGAGCTGGTGGCCGCCTATCAGCACAGCACCATCGTGGACACCGTGCTCTGTCTGGACGGCACACAGGTCATCGGCACCTGTCTGGCCAACGAGCTGACCAAAGACGGCTTTGCCAACATGAACGCCCACCAGACCATCTACGTCATCACCCCCGAGTACACCAGCGGCAGCCAGATCATCCTCCGCGACAATCTCGCCCCGATGGTCAGGGGCAAGCACATCCTCATCCTGTCGGCCTCCATCACCACCGGCTACACCGTGCAGGCGGCCATCGAGGCGGTCAACTACTACGGCGGCACCGTGGCGGGCCTGTCGGCCATCTTCGCCACCACCCACGAGTGTCTGGGCATCCCGGTCATCTCCATCTTCGACCCCTCCAGCCTGCCCGACTACGCCAGCTTCGACAGCCGCGACTGCCCCATGTGCAAGGCCGGCCAGCACATCGACGCGCTGGTGAACAGCTTCGGCTATTCGGCCCTCTGAATCTGAAATTCTCCTCCCTCTTTCTCCCCGCCGTGCAGCTGCATGGCGGGGAGTTCTATTATAAAAAAGAGCCGTCAAAGGCATTTTATTGCCCTTGACAGCCATTTAAAAAATGATTATACTACAAATAAGAAAGGCGCTGGCCTGCAAACGGCTTGCTCCTTACCTTAGTGGATCAAGAAAAAAATGACCGCACAGATGTAGAGAGTCAGGCGGTCATTTTTTCTTGTCTTTATCATTACTGTGAGAAACAGTCCATGTGATTTGAAACGTCACAAAAATTGCTCCACCGAGAAGTGAAAGCAATAATACGACCTGTTCAAACGTCATGGTGCATCCCCCCTTTCCGCCCTTGAGCGTGCAGGGGAGCGAGAATCCAAGAAAATCGCCTTGCCCGGCGCACTCAGGTGCCGGTAAGGAGAAAGCCGCCTGCGTTTGTGGCACAGCGCCCCGCCGCCAAAAGCGGCAGTTTCATGATAACATATTTTCTGACAAAAAACAACAAGGCTTTGCGAACGCAAGGCCTCGTTGTTTTTATTTTTTCATCTTCGGAAACACGAAGGGATCATGCCGGTATGCTATAAGCAGCTCTATGGTCATGAAGCACCAGATGACCGGCTCGCAGAGGATGACCGCGTTATACTCAAAGCGGGGGATGAAGAGCAGGACGAAGACAATCTTGCCCAGAAACTCGATGACGCTGGACAGCAGGGGCAGCACCTTCTCGCCCATGCTCTGCAGAGCGTAGCGGGTGGAGAGCAGCATTCCCAGCACGGCGTAGAAGGGTGCGTTCCAGACCAGATACCGCGCGCCGTTTTCCAGCACCACCGGCTCCGAAGAGCCGGACACCAGCTTTACCATCCACTCCGCGCCTGCCGCCATGAGCAGGACAGCAGCCACAGCCACCACGACACTGTAGAGATAGATGTCCCTCATTCCGCGGCGGACGCGGTCGGGATGGTTCGCGCCGTAGTTCTGGGAGACGTAGGTCGAGCAGGCAGAGGCCATCGCCGTCAGGGGCATATCCGTGAACGCGAAGAGCTTTCGGGCCGCGGTGTGGCCCGCGATGACCAGCGTACCGAGGCCGTTGATGCCGTACTGCAAAACGACGGAGCCCGCCGAGACGATGCTGCTCATGAGGCCCATGGAGATGCTCTGGCTGAACAGCTCCCAATAGAGGCGGCTCTCCACATGGAAGTGCTTTTTCCCGGGCAGGAGCAGCCGGGCGCTGCGGAAGACATACAGGATGCAGAGCGCCACCGACACGCCCTGAGAGATGACCGTCGCCACACCGGCACCGGCCACGCCCATGCCCAGCACGGCGATGAACCAGAGGTCGAGGATGACGTTGAGCACCGACGAGAGGATGAGGAAGACCAGCGGCATGAAGCTGTTGCCGATGGCCCGCAGCAGGCCGGCGCAGAGGTTATAGGCAAACATGACGATGACGCCGAGGTCGATGATGATGATATAGCCGTAGGCGTCCTCTAAAATTTCCGCCGGGGTGTCCAGCAGCTCCAGCAGCGGATGCAAGCCCGCCGCGCCCGCCAGCGTGATGACCGCCGACGCGATGATGCCGATGACGATGGAACCCGCCACGGTCTGTTTGAGCCGGTCCTCGTCTCCGGCCCCGTAGGCGCGCGCTGCGACGATGGCGAGGCCGTTGCCGATACCGATACCGAATCCGACCAGAAGCTCGTAGATAGCCCCGCAGGCGCCAATGGCGGCAAGGGCGGTATCGCCCAGCACATTGCCGACGATCATGGTGTCCACGGTATTATAGAGCTGCTGGAAGAGGCACGACACCAGGATGGGCAGCATAAAGACGAGCAGGCTCCTGAAGATGGGGCCGTTCATCAAATCGACGTTCCGGTTGAAGAATGATTTTTTCGCAGGGGACTGGGTCATAGGCTTCTCCTTTATACTTTAAGGCGGCTTGCCCTCTCCGTCACCTTCGGTGCCACCTCTCCCAGAGGGAGAGGCTTTTGACTCCCCCCTTTTGAGGGCGCTGGCGTGTGAGCGCCTGAGAAGGCGCAGGCCGCTCACCAGAAAACAAGGCTACCGCACAGATAAACTGCGCAGCAGCCTTGCTTCAAAAATTCAGAAATAGTTACAGTTCCTGCGTCTCGAAGCCGTTGACGGTCAGCACTTCCACGCTCTTGAAGCCTGCGGCCTTGACGGCGGCAGCAGCCTCGTCGAAGCCGAAGGTCAGGCTGCCCACATCGTGGGCGTCGGAGGTGATGATGACCTTGCCGCCCATCTTCTGCCACTCGCCCAGCAGCCATGCGCCGGGATAGAAGTCCTTGCGGTAGCCGCGGTAGACGCCGCCGGTGTTCACTTCCAGCAGGCAGCCGTGCTCTTTGGCAGCATTCAGCGCCTTGAGGGCTGCGGCCTTATAGCGGGGCGACTCCTCGTCGAAGAACTCACCGGCAGCGTTCAGCTTCTTGATGAGGTCGATGTGGGCGAGGATGTCGGGGTCCATAGCCGCCACCTTCTCCACCTCGGCGAAGTATGCCTCCACAGCGGCCAGCGGGTCGCCGTCGAAGTCGTCGTAGATGCAGTCGTGGAGATCCTGGGGACGGAAGTCGATCTCGTAGTACTTGCCGGTGTTCTTGCCGTAGAGGTGGTGCGCAGAGCCGATCCAGTAGTCGTAGCCGGTGCGCTTGTCCTCGCTCAGCAGGTCCCACTCGATGCCGCAGAGGATGTCCACCTTGCCCTTGTACTCGGTCTTGAGCTTGGCGATGGTGGCCTTGTACTGGGCCGTGCGGCTGGGGCTCATGCAGTATTCACGGTCGCGCTGGGTATAGCTATGGCCCGTGAAGCCCAGTGTGGTCAGCCCCTTCGCACACGCAGCGGAGGCCATCTCCTGCAAGGTGTTTTTGCCGTCGCACATCGTCGAGTGACAATGGACACTGGACTTCTTATAATCTGCCATAGTGAATCACTGCATCCTTTCCTGTTTGACCTTGTGGTCGATAACGTGTCGTTTTTCCAGCTCGCGGGTGATGTCCTCCACCGTGATGCCGGCCTGCACCATCAGCACCAGCACATGGTATGCCAGATCGCTGATCTCGTAGACCGTCTCGGCCTTGTCTTCCTTTTCGCCCGCGATGATGACCTCAGTACACTCCTCGCCCACCTTCTTGAGGATCTTTTCTTTGCCCTTCTCGAAGAGATAGGTGGTGTAGCTGCCCTCTTTGGGGCTGGTCTTGCGGCCCTTAATGAGGTCATACAGCCCCTGCCAGCTGAACTGCTTCAGCTCCGGGGAAACATACACTTCGTTGAAAAAGCAGCTCTTGGCACCGGTGTGGCAGGCGGGGCCGCTCTTGACGACCTCCACCACCAGCGCGTCGGCGTCGCAGTCGGCGGTGATGGACACCACACGCTGGACGTTGCCGCTGGTCTCGCCCTTGCGCCAGATCTCCTGACGGCTGCGGCTCCAGAACACCGTCCGGCCCTCCGCGATGGTCAGCGCCAGCGTCTCGGCGTTCATGTAGGCGAGGGTCGGCACCTCTTTGGTGTAGTGGTCCTGCACGATGGCGGGGATGAGGCCCTTTTCATCAAATTTCAGGTCCATAATGTTTCTCCTTCCCCGCAGGGGGGACAGCTATAGTTTAGCGTATTCGGCGGGCAAACGCAAGGGCTCAGAGCCGCATTTCCACGCCATTTTCGTTTAAGTATTCCTTTAGCTCCCGGATGGTGAGCAGCTTCTGGTGGAAGATGCCCGCCCCGGCCCCTGCGCCCCGCCTTTTCCCGGGCGCTTTTGTCTTATGATAAGGTTATTTTACTTTATCTAGATAAAGTTGTAAAGTGTGAAGGCGACCGTGTTTTCATTTTTATGATACGATTTTTCTGTGCGTTTGTACAGAAAGGCGAAATGATTTCACGAAAGCCCGCTTTGAGATGATGGGAGCGCAAAAAAGGAGCCGCCGCACAGCGTTTTCCGTGCAGCGGCTCCTCGCCGTTTTATTCTCAGCCCAGCAGTTCCAGCACGCCGCTCTTGGGACGTGCGCCGACGGCCTGACGAACCAGCTTACCGTTCTCGAACAGCAGCAGGGCGGGGATGCTCATGACGCCGAACTCGGCGGCCAGCTCGGGCTGCTCGTCCACATTGACCTTGCCCACCTTGACGTCGGTGCGCTCCTCGGCCACCTCGTCCACGACGGGGCTCAGCATCCGGCAGGGGCCGCACCAGGCGGCCCAGAAATCGAGCAGGACGGGCTGAGCGCTCTTCAGCACCTCGGCCTCAAAGTTTTCTTTCGTGATGGTGATGACTGCCATATCGTTTCCCTCCATAAAGAGTGTTTTTTCATCTGACAGGGACAGTATACCCCAAACTCCGGCGTTTTTCCGTGAGCAAGTCACATAAAAAGCCCGGGGCAGGCATTTTCTGCTCCGGGCTCTGGAAATTATTTTGCGATTTCAGGCTCAGATGTCCTTCAGGGCGTTCTTGCCGGCGACGTAGCCGTAGTACATGGCCATGGAGTGGCTGACGCCCTTCAGGCCGATGGGGTACTCGGTGGCAAAGCGGTTGCCCTGGATGTTGCCGGCGACGTACAGGCCGGGGATGACCTATTCCACACCGGTCTGGCGGATGGTGGAAAACTACGAATCGGTCTACGCCGAGCTGTTGGCCGGGCGGGGGATGTTCCTCTGCCCGATGATATACCCGGCCTTCCCTGCCGGGTGGCACATCCCGCTGCATCTGTCCCTCCCGGACACCCGCCTGCTGACCCTGCGGGATGACCCCCGCCCCGAGATATGCACCCTGCGCAAAGTCTTCGCCGAGGTGTACGCCGAGAGGGAAAAGCTGATAAAAGCTCTGTGAGATGCAAAAACGCCGCCGTGCAATATCCGGGTGGTCATAAAACAGTAAATCCTCCGTATGGTTCAGATCATACGGAGGATTTGTTTATGTCTAATCTTCAAACTTGCTGGCGGTAAACGGTTTGCCAAAACCGTTTACGGACGACAAGTCCACAGAGGATAGCCGCTTTAGCGGCGCAAGGGGGTGTAGCCACCTTGACGGAACGAAGTAACGCAACCATTCTCGGTCAAGCAGTTTTCTCCTGCTGACGGAGAATGAAGCTCCGCAGGACGCACTTCTATACTCTCGATAGAGAGTATAGAAGTGCGTCCTTTCGTTCCTAAAGGGATTTTTCGTTTGCTTCTCTCTTCGACAAATCATAAGTTGTCAATCAGATTTGAATTTGAAATTCTCCGAACTCAAACAGTCCGTTTCCTTGTTTGAGTTGTCCGTTTCTCTCCAATTGCGCAAATCCAGCTTCGATTGTGTTTATCAATGAAACAGGAATATTCAGCTCGTGATGACCAGGCATAATCCTTTCTATTTTGAATTTCTGCACCTGCTTTACAGACTGATAGAAAAGCTGCGGGTCGGTGGTTGGATAAAAGGCATAAAGGCATCCCTTGTAGACCAAATCGCCGGAATACAGGTATTTTCGTCCCTGCTCGTAAAAACAACAGTGTCCGGGAGAGTGGCCCGGCGTGTGAATTACCTGAATAACTCGTCCACCTAAATCCAATAAATCGCCATCGTGCAGAATTTTTTGCGGCTCTCCCTGAAAAACCTGATAAGCGTTAATATCAAACTCTGGCGGAAAATTACAAGGAATTTTTGCCAGATTATCCTTAACAACCTGCATCGGTATGGGAAACCTGACGGATAGCCAATTCTTTTCCTTTTCATGTACGGCGATATTATGAAAATATTTATGCCCGCCGATGTGATCCCAGTGAATATGGGTTGTAACCACCATAACAGGCAACTTCGTCAAGCTGTCTACGATTTCTCTAATATTTGAAACACCCAACCCGGTATCAATGAGAACTGCACTTTCCTCACCACATAACAGATAGCAGTGTGTTTCTTCCCAGTGCTTATACTCACTAATCGCAAATGTTTGGGAATCAATTTTTTCGACGGTAAACCATTCACTCATATACTATGCTCGCTTCTGTAAATTCCGATTTGTCTCGTGCTTTTTCAATAAATTAAAATTATGAAGAAATCTACCGTTAGGATAAGACCGCCCGAATATGTTTGGCTCGGGCGGTCTCGGTATCAATCATAAATCAATTCAAACTTCACGATAGCTTCTGCCTGCGCCGTGCAAGCGTTCGTCTGCCGTACCCATTCCATTTGGTTTTCGGCTTTCAGCTGTTCGGTCACGCCGTTTCGCTTCGCCAGCTCCGGCACGATCAGCTCCATGCGGTTTCGTGCCGCTTTGTTGATTTCAGCACAATACTGTCTTACGCACACCTGCCAATGCACAGCGGCGTTCGTTATTTCAGAGAAAGAGCTTACCTGCCCAGCATTTCCTTTGCGGTCTTGCAGATGGTGGCAGCGTCCAGACCATACTCCTTCAGCAGGTCCCAGGCGGGGCCGGAGCAGCCGAACTTATCCTGCACGCCGACGCGGCGGACAGGGGTGGGCAGCTTCTCGCTGAGCAGGGAGCAGACAGCCTCGCCCAGACCGCCGATGACGTTGTGCTCCTCGGCGGTGACGATCTTGCCGCACTCCCGGGCAGCCTTGAGGATGATGTCCTCATCCAGAGGCTTGATGGTGTGGATGTTGATGACGCGGGCGTGGATGCCCTCGGCGGCCAGGGTCTCGGCGGCCTTGCGGGCCTCGTTGACCATCAGGCCGGTGGCCACGATGGCAATATCACTGCCCTCGGTGAGCTGCTCGCCCTTGCCGATCTCGAAATGATAGTTGGCCTCGTCGTGGAACACGGGAACCGCCAGACGGCCAAAGCGAAGGTAGACAGGACCCTGCATCTCGTAGGCGGCGCGGACAGCAGCGCGTGCTTCCACGTCGTCAGCGGGGCAGATGATGGTCATGCCGGGCAGGCTGCGCATGAGGGCGAAGTCCTCGCAGCATTGGTGGGAAGCGCCGTCCTCACCGACGGAGATGCCGCCGTGGGTAGCGCCGATCTTCACGTTCAGGTGGGGGTAGGCCACGGAGTTGCGGATCTGCTCAAAGGCACGGCCCGCAGCGAACATCGCAAAGCTGGACACGAAGGGGACATAGCCCATGGTGGACAGGCCGGCGGCGACGCCCATCATGTTGGCCTCGGCGATGCCGCAGTCAAAGTGGCGGTCCGGGTGAGCCTTGCGGAACACACCGGTCTTGGTAGCGGCAGCGAGATCGGCGTCCAGTACCACCAGATTGTCGTGGCCCTCAGCGGCCAGTGCTTTCAGAGTATTGCCGTAGCTCTCGCGGGTAGCGATCATTTTCACATCTGCCATCTTACTTGTCCTCCTGTTCCAGCGCGGCGTAGGCTGCGTTCAGCTCCTGCATGGCCGCAGCGTACTCCTCGTCGTTGGGGCCTTTGCCGTGCCAATCCACAGAGTTGGTCATAAAGGAGACGCCGGTACCCTTGACGGTGTCCAGAATGATGCAGGTGGGCTTGTCGTTCTCGGCGTGGAACGCCTTGACGGCGGACTCGATCTGGTCGTAGTCGTGGCCGTTGATGGTCAGGACGTTGAAGTTGAACGCCTTGAGCTTTTCTTCCAGCGGGGCGCTGTTCATGACCGTCTCGGTGGTGCCGTCGATCTGGAGGTGGTTGCGGTCCAGCATGACGCAGAGGTTGGAGAGCTTATAGTGGGCGGCGAACATAAAAGCCTCCCAGCACTCGCCCTCTTCCACCTCACCGTCACCGAGGATGGTGTAGACATTGATGGGCTTGCCGCTGTGCTTTGCGCCCAGAGCCATGCCGCAGGCGGCAGACACGCCCTGACCCAGACTGCCGGTGGACATATCCACGCCCGGAGTCTCATTCATGTTGGGGTGGCCCTGCAGGTGGCTGCCGATCTTGCGCAGGGTCTTGAGGTCTTCCACCGGGAAGAACCCGCGCTCGGCCAGCGTGGCGTAAAGTGCCGGAGCCGCATGGCCCTTGGACAGCACGAAGCGGTCTCGGTCCGGTTTTTTCGGCTCCTTGGGGTCGATGTTCATATCCACGAAGTAGAGATAAGACAGCACCTCGGCGATGTCCAGACTGCCGCCCGGATGGCCGCACTTGGCGCTGTGAGTTCCCTCGATCACGCCCATGCGGATGTGACAGGCGTGCTTGGCAAGGGTAAGCTTTTCTGCATTTGTCATGATGGTCCTCCCGTATGAACCTCAGAAGTTGCAAGTATACAGCCGCGCAAGGCACAGCTCCCGCCGCCCCATTGCGCTATAATTCAAGTTTATATTATCTATTCTGTGCAAAAAGGTCAAGCTTCTTACAGCAAAATGTACACAGGCGGTCAAAAACTGCTCCAAACGCTTTCTTTTTTGGTCAATTTGCAGCCTGTCCGGGGACGGTCTTGACAAATCCTGCGGCACTCTGCTATAATTTTCACGATTTCCGGCAGGAAGCCGGGCCTGCGGGCCGAAGCCCGCCTTACACTCTTTTCAGCCGCCGCATTTTTGAAACAGACGCCATGAAGGGGTCTGCCGTTGGCTTGCAAGCCGACTGGCAGGCCCCTTTTTTCTGCGGCGCAGTCACAGGAGGAAACAGATGAAAACCAAAAACGCTTCTCCGGCCCGCAATGTCGTGCTGGCCGCACTCTTTCTGGCGCTGGCCTTCGTGCTGCCCATGGTGACGGGCCACCTGCCGCAGGTAGGCAATATGCTCTGCCCGATGCATTTCCCCATCCTGCTCTGCGGCTTCGTGCTGGGCGGGCCGTGGGGGCTGGCTGTGGGCTTCGCGGCCCCGCTGCTCCGCTCGGTGCTCTTCGGGATGCCCCCGATGTTCCCCATCGCCATTTCGATGGCTTTTGAGCTGGCAGCTTACGGCGCCGTGTCCGGCTGGCTCTACCGCCGGGTGAAGCACACCCTGCCCATGACCTACGCCACCCTCGCGGCGGCCATGGTGGCCGGCCGCCTCGTCTGGGGCGCGGTCCGCTTCGTGCTGGCGGGCCTGTCCGGCTCGAGCTTCCCGTTCTCGGCCTTCCTGTCCGGCGCGCTCTTCACCGCTGTGCCGGGCATCATCGCACAGCTGGTGCTCATCCCCCTCATCATCACCGCTCTGCAGAAAGCCAAGGTGCTGGAGTAACAGGTTCTCGCTGCCTTTATCGCAAGTCAAGAAATTGGTGCAGCATCCAAACAACATCTTTTCGATATGCAATTCAACGCTGTTGCTGTTGCATTAAAAAGTTGAATTGCTGTCATCAAGCCTCTCAGTCGAGCTTACGCTCGCCAGTTCCCCTGATAGGGGGAGCCTCTGGCAAAAAGAGAAAGTTTTTCTCTCTGTCAAAGCCTCTCCTCCGTAGGAGAGGTGGCATTGCGAAGCCATGACGGAGAGGTTTTTCGTTTGCTTTCTCCCTGACGTATTTCGGCGTTTCTTCCAAAAAAATCCTAAAAAGTTTATTTCAAACGCCGAAATTGCCCGCGATCTTCAATTAAATCTTGTAAAGTTGCAGGAATCATGTAAACTAGAATACAACATTGTGTCGCAACCGCAACGGGGAGATTGCGCTTTCCGGCAGGGCGGCAGGAAAAGGAGAGTTTCTATGAGAAACGCAAAGCAAAGCATCCGGCGCACCGTGGCCGGACTGCTGGCAGGCGCGATGCTTCTGGGCATGACACCGCTGGCCGCGTTTGCGGAGGGGTCTTCCTCCGCATCGGGCGACTGGCAGTTCAAAGCCTTCGGCACCTCCACTGCAGCAGGAGTCAACACCATCGCAGATGGCGCGGACATCAACGGCAAGGTCACCCTCAACTCCTGCACCATCAAAGATGATGGCACCATCGACAAGAAGGGCGGCAAGTTCGTCGCGGACTCCCCGGCAGACGGCCTGTCCTTCTACTACACCACCATCGACCCGACCACCCAGAACTTCTATCTGCAGGCCGATGTCACCATCGATTATGTGAACCCGGCTCCGGACGGTCAGGAGGGATTTGCCCTCATGGTGCGCGACAGCATCAGCGGCTCCGGCAGCTATTTCTCGAATCAAATTTCTGTCGTCGGCACCAAGCTCCCTCTGGACGGTGTTGAGATCAAAGACGCTGTGGGCGTCCGCAGCTACACCGGCATCATCTCCAACGAGACGGCTGCTTCCAACGACGTCAAGTCGAATCGTGCGGCGTTCAGCTCGCAGGCCATCAAGCAGGGCGACACCTACCGTGTGAGCCTTGCCAAGACCAGCAACAGCTACGTCGCCACCCAGTACGCCATCAACGCCGACGGCTCGACCGGCGACGTCGTCGGCTCTTCGACCTTGTACATCTCGGCGAAGGACAGCACCGCTTCCAGCGTCTCCAAGTACGCAGAGCTGGACGACCCCATGACCGTGCAGGAAGCCAACAAAGCTTATCTGGGCTTTGCGGCGGCGCGCGGCATGAACGTGACCTTCTCCAACATCACCTACACCACGAGCACGTGGAACGCTTCCGAGTGGACGCTCCAGCCTACCAGCTATGTTGCCCCCGTTTACCAGATCACCAGCCCTGCCACCTGCACCGGTGACAGCTATGAACTGGTGTTCAAGGCCAACGCCGACGGCAAAGCGACCGTCTCCGCAAACGGTGTGGTCGTGGACAAAAATGTGGACATCAAGGCAGGTGAGCCCTTCTCCAAGAGCTACGCCGTGACCGGCGATACCACCTTTAAGGTCAAGTTCACCCCGGACAAAAACTACGCTATCAGCGCGTACGAAAAGCTGAGCAGCTACGATTCCGCTGCTATCGAGAAGAAGGTTTCGCTCCGTACTCTGGGCGCGAACGGCATCATCGTCGTCACCCCGGACGGCAGCGCAGCTAACAATGGCACCCGTGCGGAAGACGCAGTTGACATTCAGACCGCGCTGAACTACGCCGCAGCAGGCCAGACCATCCAGCTGGAAAGCGGCACCTACCATCTGACCGGTGAGCTGAAAGTCGAGCGCGGCCGCGACGGCACCGCAGAAGCTCCCATCACCATGACGACTGCTGACGGCAAGTACGCAACGCTGGACTTCGGCGGCGTCGGCACTGGTTTCAGTGTCTGGGGCAATTACTGGAACATCAGCAAGATCAACATCACCAACACCGCAGACGGCGCGAAGGGTATGCAGCTGGCCGGCAGCTACTGCGTCCTCGAGCAGATGAATTTCTACAACAACGGCAACACCGGCCTGCAGGTCTCCGGCCTGTCCACTGATAACAAGGCTCTGTGGCCCAGCCACAACACCATCAAGAACTGCACCTCCATGAACAACGCAGACCGCGCGATGGAAGACGCCGACGGCTTTGCCGCCAAACTGACCACCGGCGAGGGCAACGTCTTCGACGGCTGCATCGCTGCTTACAACGCCGATGACGGCTGGGATCTCTTCGCAAAGGCTGCAACCGGTTCCATCGGCGCGGTCACCATCCAGAACTGCGTCGCCTACAAGAACGGTTATCTGATGCTGGCTGCAGAGCCGGTCAAGAAGCAGTCGCTCCAGTTCCCGACCGTCACCTGTGACGACGACGGCAACCTGAGCTTCAGCAATGTTGCTGTCACCATCGCGGCAGGCAACGGCAACGGCTTCAAGATGGGCGGCACCAATCTGCCCGGCAACCACAAGCTCCTCAACTCCATCTCCTACGACAACGCCGCCAAGGGCATCGACTCCAACTCCTGCCCGGACGTCAAGGTCTACAGCTCCACTTCCTACAACAACGAGGGCTATAACGTCGCGCTCTACACCGGCAACAAGTCCGCTGTGACCGACTATGCCGCCGACGGTGTCATCTCCTTCCGCAAGGGTACCGACGGCAAGGAGCAGCTGGCCCTCCAGAGCCAGAGCAGCACCGCTGTCTACGGCCCGAACAACTTCTACTGGGATTCCGAAACCCAGACCAGCCACAACAAATCCACCAACACCGTCACGGTGAAGGAGAGCTGGTTTGAGAGCCTCGACACCTCCGTTGCTCCGACCCGGAACGCAGACGGCAGCATCAATATGCACGGCCTGCTCCTGCTGACCGCTGAGGGTCTGGCCGCCACCGATGCAGGCGCACGCGGTTCCGCATGGGGTCAGCCCGAGGCGGCCAAGGCGACCATCTGGGTCGTCGGCGACTCCACCGTTTCCGCTTTCGACGACAGCTATTATCTGCCGCGTGAAGGCTACGGTGAGGAGATTGCGAACTACTTCAACGCAGATGTCTACAATCTGGCTGTCTCCGGTGCGTCCAGCAAGGACTTTACCGGCATGAGCAGCTACAATACCCTGATGAACGGTTCCGATACCGTTCCGGCTCTGGGCGACGCTTCCGGCGACAAGTTCCTCATCATCGGCTTCGGCCACAATGACGAGAAGACCGAGCCTGCCCGTTACACCAACCCCAACGGCGACTACAAAACCGAAGGCTCCTTTGCCAACAGCCTCTATGTCAACTACATCCAGCCTGCTCTGGAGCGCGGTGTCATCCCGGTCGTCTGCACGCCTATTGCGCGCCTGACGAACGAGAACACCAAGGCCAGCTACGACAGTGCTTCCGGCCACAAGACCCAGACCGTCACCATTGGCGACACCGTCTATGAGGGCGGCTATTACGCACAGGCCATCCGTGATATGTGCAGCGAGCTGCACCTCATCTGCGTGGATCTGACCGATGCCACCATCAACGAGAACATCACGATGGGCAAAAAGGCTCAGTACACCCACAGCTTTACCGGCGCAAAAGAAGGCAAAAAGGGCAATCTGGTTCCCACCGGTCTTGACTTGACCCACACCAACAGCTATGGTGCAAAGCTGAACGCATGGCTCATCGACCAGCTCACCATCGACACGCCGCTGGGCGCGTACAGCAAACACAAGGAAAAGCCCACCTACAAGCAGTTCTACGGCGATGCCGCAAACCCGGATTACGTTCCTTCCAGCTATGTCTCTCCCACCGAGAACAGCACGCTCTGGCCGGCCTTTACCGACGCCAACGGCACCGTCTGGAATGGTTCCGTCTTCGGCAATGTCGGCGGCAATGATAAAATCTCCGGCGGCGATTTCACCGCAACAGTTGACGGCCAAAACATCACCCTCGGCGTCACCAACAACCGCGGTAAGATCGCGTCCACGGTGGACGGCCTGATGATGTACTACGTCAAGCTGCCTGCAGGCACCAACTTCACTCTGACCGCAAAGGCCACCGTCAACTCACTGGCAAAAAACAATCAGGTCTCCTTCGGCCTGATGGCCCGTGATGAGATGTATGTTGATACCAGCATCTCCGACCCCATCGGCGATTATGTCGCCGTTGGCACCCGGAATCAGGGTGCGATCAACTGCTTCGGCCGCAAGAGCGGTGAGTTGTACGACGGCCCGGCTGCGACTGTCAAGTACGGTGCAGGCGACACCGTTGACCTGAAGCTCATCGGCACGGCAGACGGTTTCACTCTGATCTACGGCGACAACGAGACGGCTTCCACAGGCTTCGACTACGCACTGACCGCCATTGATTCCGATTACATCTATGTCGGCTTCTATGTGGCACGCAATGCAAATGTCACCTTCAGCGATATCCAGCTGACGACCAACGGCGTTTTCTCCGCTTCCGGCTCCGGCCTGAAAGCGGTATGGAACAAGGTCAAGGACCTTTTCCCGTTCTAAGCTTCGCCTGATTTTCGGGTTCTTCTTCTGATCCCTTACACACGCAAAAAAGACCAGCATTGCATCCGCAACGCTGGTCTTTTTTCAGGGCTTTCGCTCTGCGTTATGAACATACACGAAGAAAGAAGGAAGGCAATTACTTCAGGAAGTCCGGCAGGGGCTTGCCCTGCTTGAGCCACTGATGATACTCGGCGGTAGCGGCGAACTCCACATCGCCGGCGGAGTTCAGCGCAGTCTCCACAGAGTCCTGGATCACGCCGATGATGAAGCCGACACCGACCATCTGCATGGCCACATCGTTGGAGATGCCAAACAGGGAGCAGGCCATGGGGATGAGCAGCAGAGAGCCGCCGGCCACGCCGGAAGCGCCGCAGGCACCCAGAGCGGACATGGCGCTCAGGACGATGGCGGCGGGCAGGGTCACGGGGATGCCCAGCGTGTTGGCCGCAGCCAGCGTCATGATGGTGATGGTGATAGCCGCACCATCCATATTGATGGTAGCGCCCAGAGGGATGGAGACGGAATACATCTCCTTATCGAGGCCCAGCTTCTCGCACAGGGCCATGTTGACGGGGATGTTGGCCGCAGAGCTGCGGGTGAAGAAAGCGGTCAGGCCGGACTCCTTCAGGCAGCGGAACACCAGCGGATACGGGTTGCAGCGCAGATAGAGGAAGATGATAAAGGGCGAAACGATGAGCGCCATGAAGAGCATGGTACCCACCAGCAGGGCCAGCAGCTTGCCGTACTGGGTGAAGATGGCCAGACCGTTGCCGGCCACGTTGGTGTACACCAGACCCATGATGCCGAAGGGAGCCAGATTGATGATCCAGCGCACCACCTGCGACACAGCGTCGGCAGTGTCGGCGAGGAACTTCTTGGTGGTGTCAGAGCCGATGTTCTTCATGGCAAGGCCGAACATGCAGGCCCAGAACAGGATGCCGATGTAGTTGCCGCTCATCAGAGAGCTGACGGGGTTGGCGACGAAGTTGGTGAGCAGGGTGCTCAGCACCTCGCCCAGACCCTGCGGCACCACGTCCGACTGGGCAGCGTCTGCCAGAACGACCGACACAGGGAACATGAAGCTGGTGATCGAAGCGATAGCAGCCGCAAGGAAGGTGGTGAGCATATACAGCCAGATGACCGTACCGAAGCGGCGGTCCAGCTTGGAGCTGCCCTGTGCCAGCGCACTCGCCACGATGACGAACACCAGCACCGGAGCGATGCCCTTCAGTGCGCCGACGAACAGGCCGCCCAGCTCGCCGACCCAGCCCGCACCCGGCACCGCAAGCGCCAGCACCGCGCCGATGACCAGACCGACGACGATGCGAAGGATGAGGCTGACCTCATTGTACTTCTTCACAATGGCTTTTGCACCATTCATCATATAGAACACTCCTCTGTATTTGTGCGTCCTCGACGCACACTTTTCCTGTCTCTTACCCAAAGACAGCTGTTATTATAGCACACACGGAAGAAAAGTCAAAGGTTTTCAGTGAATTTTTCGGGCTGCTTCGGCAGATTTTTTCGTTTTCGCCCCTCCTCCGCGCCGCCTTATCTGTGCTCCACAGAAATACACAACTAAAATATTTCACCGCTCAGGGCAGAAAAATCCCCCGGCAGAGTTTGTCTGCCGGGGGTAGTCATTCTTATTTATTTTTTCTGATTTTTCAGTCGTCCAGATAGGTCACTTTGCCGGGGACAAAGCCCTGGATGCCCATGCCGGGTGCATCCGAAACGGTGATATTCTTCTCGTCGAAGACCGCGCCGCCGAGGATGTGGTCCTCGCTGCAGAGCACCGGGCCGTCCAGGTCCACTTTGGTGATGATCTTCTTGGCGCAGGCCAGCTCCACGGCTGCGTTGACCGAGATCTTGGCTTCCAGCATACAGCCGATCATGCACTCCACGCCGTAGACCTCCGCCGCCGAGGCGATACGGAGGGCGTTGGTGATGCCGCCGCACTTCATCAGCTTGATGTTCACGAAGTCGGCTGCGCCGGTCTGCATGATGCGCAGGGCATCCGCCGGGCTGAACACGCTCTCATCGGCCAGCACCGGCACGCTGGCGTGGCGGGTGACGTACTGCATCCCCTCGAGGTCAGCCGCAGGGACAGGCTGCTCGACGAACTCGATGTCCAGGCCCTTCTCCTGCATCTGGTCGAGGATGCGGACAGCCTGCTTTGCATTCCACGCCTGATTGGCGTCGATGCGGAGCTTGACGTCCTTGCCCACGGCCTCGCGGACGGCGGCCAGACGGGCCACGTCCAGTTCCGGGTCGATGCCCACCTTGACCTTCAGGCAGTCATAACCGCGCTGGATGGCGGTGCGGGCGTCCCGGGCCATCTCCTCGGGCGGGTTGACGCTGATGGTGATGTCCGTCACGATATTGCTGCGCGCGCCGCCCAGCATCCGGTAGACCGGGGCGCCGTACTTCTGGCCCAGCAGGTCCCACAGGGCCATATCCACGGCAGCCTTGGCGCTGGTGTTGTGGACGAGGGCCTTCTGCACGGCGGCGGTCAGATCCTCGAACTCGTCGAGGTCGCGGCCCAGGATGGCCGGGGCGATGTGGTCGCGGATGGCGCCGATGATGGCACCGGTGGTGTCGCCGGTGATGACGCCGGTGGGAGGTGCCTCACCGCAGCCCACCGCGCCGGTGTCGGTGTGCAGCTCAACGATGACGTCCTCCACGCTGCTCACGGTGCGCAGCGCTGTCTTGAAGGGGACGCGGAGCGGGGTCGAGATGCGGCCCAGCTTTACCTGTGTGATCTTCATGCCAGTCCCTCCTTATTCCTCCTGCATGTGTACGGTGGCCGACAGCTTCTGGTAGGCGACGCGGGGCGTGCCGTCTTCCACATGGATGATGCCGCAGCGGGCAAAACCGTTCTTCTCGAGAAGATGCTGCATGATCTTGTTGTCGGCGTGGGTGTCGGCCCGCAGGCTCTCGCAGTGCTCGAGGCACCATGCGATGACCTCAGACGCCACGCCCCTGCGGTCACCCGTCGAGGCCAGCCGGTGGATGGTGCCGTAAGGCACCTCATCGTTGAGCCACTGGCCGTCTTCGATTTTCGCGTAGGCGGGGTCCGGCCCGAGGATGAAGGCAAACACCGCCTCAAGACGGCCTTTCACCGTATAGACGAACAGCCGGTTGGAGTCGATGTCTTCTTCCAGCATCTCCTGCGGCGGATAGCTGTCGCCCCACTGGGTCGGGTTGCCCGAATCCGCCATTGCTTTCCGGGCATGGGCATAGATCTCTAAAATTTGCTCCAGATCAGAGCGCCGTGCTCCACGAAACATTCCATTCCCACCTTCTCTTTCTATGCGCCGCGGCGCACTCCCGCATTTTTTCAGGTCCGGCTTTTATTGTAACACACTCTGCATCGTTTTTCCATCTTAAGACATCAAAAGACGTCCCGCTGACACGGGACGTCTTTTTTCGCGGTGTGCTCAAAGGTCAGGCCGGTGTGCGGGTGCGGGCCGCGCGGCTCTGGCGGTACTCACGGGGGCTCTGGCCGTACCGCTCGTGGAACAGGCGGTAGAAATAGCTGGTGTTCTCGTAGCCGACGTAGGTGATGATCTGCTGGATGTTCCAGTCGCTGCGGCGCAGCAGGCGGGCGGCAGTCTCCATCCGGTGCTTCTGGAGCAATTCCTTGTAAGTACGGCCTGTCTGCGCCCGGACGCACTCGCTGACATAGGCCAGAGAGACGCCGTAGCTGCGGGCCACATTGGAGAGGCTGGCCTCGCGGTAATTCTTGGTGATCTCATCCAAAGCCGCCTGCACCAGCTCTTCGCGGCTGACGGCCGCGCCGTAGGCTTCCAGCGGGAATTTCTTGATGCTCATAGGTATCCTCCGTTGCGGCGCAGCCGGGGACATGGGGGATGTCGGAGCCGGGCCGCGCTCAGGTCTCATAAGCGTCCCTCTGTTGGGAGGCTTCTGCTTATAATACGGCGCATCCGGGCCGGAAATTGCATAAGACAAGAAAAAACCCCAAAATTTTTCAGACGGGGTTTCGACAAAGCAAAAGCTGCCGCCCACATGGGGCAGCAGCTTTTCAGGAAAAGAAGAAGAGGAAAACAGAACTCAGAACATCTTCTCGTGGTGATACCGGCCCGTGCGCAGGAACTCCACCCACTCGGCGATGTTCACGGCGTGGTCGCCGATGCGCTCGAGGTACTTGATGACCATCAGCACATCCAGCGCGGCGTCCACCTTGCCGGGGTCGGCGGCGATCTCCGCCGCCAGCATCCGCTTGATGGTGTTGAAGTCGTAGTCCACGGCGTCGTCGGCGTCGATGACGGCTTTTGCCGCCGCCTCATCTTCTGCCGCAAAGGCGCTCATGGTGTCCTGCAGCATCTTGTGAGCTTTGCGGCCCATCTCAATGCTCCTGCTCACGGCGGGGTCGCCCGCCTTGCGGACGCCGGCCAGATGGGGGACGATCTCCGCGATGTCGGCGGCGTGGTCACCGATGCGCTCCACGTCTGTCACCACCTTCATGGCAGCAGAGATAAAGCGCAGATCACCTGCCACCGGCTGCTGACGCAGCAGCAGGGTCATGCAGCGGTGCTCGATGTCCCGCTCCATCCGGTTGACCTCGGTGTCGCCCTTGATGATGCCCTTCGCTTCCTCGGCGTCCGCCGTGCAGAGGGCTTCCAGCGCATCCTCCACCGCGTCGGCAGAGAGCTGGCTCATCTTGGCCAGCGATCCCTTCAGGGCCGCGAGGTCGGCTTCGTACTGTGTGCGTGTGCTCATATCGCAAACCCTCCTTTTTAACCGAAGCGGCCCGAGATGTAGTCCTCGGTGCGCTTATCCTTCGGGGTGCTGAAAATTTCGCCCGTGGGGCCGCACTCCACCAGCTCACCCAGCAGGAAGAAGGCCGTGCGGTCGCTGATACGGGCCGCCTGCTGCATGTTGTGGGTGACGATGACCACGGTGTAGTTCTTTTTCAGCTCGCTCATCAGCTCTTCCACCTTCATGGTGGAGCCGGGGTCGAGGGCGCTGGTGGGCTCGTCCATCAGCAGGACTTCGGGCTTGACAGCCAGAGCCCGGGCGATGCACAGGCGCTGCTGCTGGCCGCCGGAGAGGCCCAGCGCGCTCTTTTTCAGGCGGTCTTTCACCTCGTCCCAGAGGGCAGCGCCCCGCAGGGAGCTTTCCACCAGCTCATCCAGCTCCGCCTTATTGCGGACGCCGTGGAGCTTGGGGCCGTAAGTAATATTGTCGTAGATGCTCATGGGGAAGGGGTTCGCCTTCTGGAAGACCATGCCCACGCGGCGGCGCAGGTCGGTCAGCTGCATCTCCTTCGAAAAAATATCCTCGCCCCGGAGCCGGACGTCGCCCTCGATGCGGACGTTCGGCACAAGGTCGTTCATCCGGTTCAGGGTCTTGAGGAAGGTGGATTTGCCGCAGCCCGAGGGGCCGATGAGGGCAGTGATCTCCCGTTCGCCCACGTCCAGCGAGATGCCCTTGAGGGCCTTGAAGTCGCCGTACCAGAGGTTCAGATCTTTTGCCGAGATGACCGGCATATTATTATCCATAAAATACCTCTTACTGTTTCTGTTTGAGCTTTGTTTTTGCCAGACGGGCTGCGAGGTCGATGAGAAGCACCAGGACCAGCAGCACTGCGCCGATGCCCCAGGCGGAGGCGAAGTCGCCGTCCTCGAAGGCCCGCAGATAGAGCAGGACGGAGAGGGTCGCGCCGTTGGATGTGTAAGCCTTGGCGATGCTGCCCGCAATGACTTCCGCCGCGCCGGCGGTGAAGAGCAGGGCCGCGCTCTCACCCACGATACGGCCCACGGCCAGGATGCAGCCGGTGACGATGCCGTCGATGCTGCAGGGCAGCACGATGGTGCGGATGATGTGCCACTTGCCCGCGCCGAGGCCCAGAGCGCCCTCCCGGTAGCCCTGCGGCACCGTTTTGAGGGACTCCTGCGTGGTACGGATGATGGTGGGCAGGTTCATGACCACCAGCGTCAGGCTGCCGGAGAGCAGGCAGGTCTTGAAGCCCATGGTCTGGGCGAAGACCAGCATGCCCACGAGGCCGTAGATGATGCTGGGGATGCCCGCCAGCGTCTCATTCGTGAACTCGATGACCTCAATGAGCTTCCGGTTGGAGGCGTACTCCGTGAGGTAAACTGCCGCGCCCACGCCCAGCGGAAGGACGATGAGCAGGGTGAGCAGGATGACATATAACGTGTTGAGGATAGCGGGCAGGATGCCGTCGGTGCCTTTGAGGACGCTGGCGGTGGTGGAAAGGAATTCCCAGCTGATGTTGGGGATGCCCCGCACCAGCACCAGCCCGATGACACCCACCGTGAGGGCGATGACCAGCACTGCCGCCGCCCAGACCAGCGCGGTCATGATGACGTTCCACGTGCGGCGGGAGGGGGAGAAGTCACTTTTCATCCTTGTTTCCTCCCTTCAGCACAGCGTTGAGCAGCACATTGATGACCATGATGAAGACGAACAGCACCAGCGCGATGCTGAACAGCGCCTGCTTCTGCAGGCCGCTGGCGTAGCTCATCTCCTTGGCGATGGCCGTGGTCAGGAAGGTGACGCTGCGGAAAAGGCTGTCCGGCATATTGGGGCTGTTGCCGGCCACCATCATGACGGCCATTGCCTCGCCGATGGCGCGGCCGATGCCCAGAACGATACCGGCTGCAATGCCACTCTTGGCCGCCGGGATGCTGATCTTGAACCACGTTTCCGTATCGGTCGCGCCCAGTGCCAGACTGCCCTGCTCATACTCGGGCGGCACGGCGTTGAGGGCCGTCACCGACACCGACACGATGCTGGGCAGTATCATGATGGACAGCACCACGATGGCCGACAGCAGACAGGCGCCCGACGCCTTGCCAAACACCTTCGCCACCGCAGGCACCAGCACCTGCATGCCCAGCAGGCCGAACACCACGCTGGGGATGCCGCTCAGCAGCTCCACCGCCGTGACGACCATATTGCGCACGCCGGGAGCTGCCGCTTTCGAGAGGAAGACTGCCGTCAGCAGGCCCACCGGCACGCCGATGAGGGACGCGCCCAGGGTGCCGTAAATACTCGAAAGCACGAAGGGCAGGATGCCGTACTTCGGCTCGGACGCCGTGGAAGCCCACTCGGTGCCGAAGAGGAAGTTCAGCGGGCCGATCTTTCCGATGGCGGGCAGGCCCGACAGGAACATATAGATGGTAATGACAGCCACGCAGCCCACGGCGAGGATGCCGCAGAGGAAGAAGATGGCGTTCATGACAGCTTCCAGCCATTGGGCCGGGGTGCGGGGCAGCTCGAATCTTTTCATAAAAACACCTGAGGGATCCCCTCACAAAGTTACTCGTTCACCGGCACAGCGCCTGCGGTGCGGATGAGGTCGGCAGCGTCGGTGCTGGTAGCAAAGTCGAAGAACGCCTGAGCCTGAGCGGAGAGGGTGACGGAGTCGTTGGTGACGAACACGAAGGGACGCTGCACCTCATAGCTGCCGTCCTTGACGGTCTCCTCGCTGCACTCCACGCCGCCGACGGTCACAGCCTTGACGGTGTCGCCGATGGCAGACAGGGAAGCGTAGCCGATGGCCAGAGGATTGGCCTCCACAGCGCTGATGACAGCGCCGGTAGCCGTCAGCTCCTGCGCGTACTTGCAGGAATCCTTGACGTCCACGATGCTCTCGAAGCCATCGCGGGTGCCGGAGCCAGCCTCGCGGCCCACCAGAACGATCTCGCCGTCGTCGCCGCCGACCTCAGACCAGTTGGTGATCTCGCCGGTGAACATCTGCTTGAGCTGGTCAACGGTCAGGTCCTCGACCTTGCTGTCCTTGTTGACGATGATGGCGATGCCGTCCAGAGCTACGATGGTGCCGGTGACGCCGGTCTCGTCAGCCTTCAGGGCGCGGGAAGAAAGGCCGATGTCCAGAGTCTTATCGGTAGCGCCGGTGATGCCTGCGCCGGAACCGGTGGGGTCATAGCTGATGGTGACATCCGGCTCGAGCTCAGCGAAGCCCTCGGTCAGGGCGGCGATGACGTTCTTCATAGAGGTGGAACCGCCGGTGGCGACATTGCCGGACAGCGCAGCCGTAGAAGAAGCGGAAGCTGCGGTGCTGGATGCGGCGGCAGAAGAGGCAGCAGTGGAAGAAGCCGCACCGCCGCAGGCGGTCAGGGCAGCAGCAGCGGCAGCAGCGCCGCAGACGGACAGGAACGAACGACGAGTGATCTTTTTCATAATAATATCTCCTTCAATTGGGCCGGCCCTTTTGTTCTGGCCGGGCTGTTTTCCTTTTCCTCATTGTATCTCTCTTGGGACGCCTTTATTGTAGCGCACCGCCCATCCGGCTGCGACCATGGCGGCGCAAAATGCAGGTAAAGCTTTGTGCAGTGTTTTTGCGCCGCTGTCATCCTCTGGTAAAGTCGGTGTGGAAAACAGGACACTCGATTTTACATTTCCGGTCAAACTGTCAAAAATCCGCACGTTCGTTTGTGCATCCCGCCCGCTGAAGGGTGCAAAAAAGGCTGCTTCACAGAACGTAAAGCAGCCTTTCAGAGCCTATGATCGAATCAGAATTTCTCTTCCGTGCCGTCCGGGCGGTAGAGCTGGACATATCTGCGCCACTTGTCCGCGCCCATCACCCGGCTGTAGCAGTCGGCCAGCTCTTTGTTGGCCGTCTCCGCATCCAGTGTCTCCCCCTCGGCAGGCAGGACCAGCACCCGGAACCATGCGTCGAAAAGACGCTCCGTCCAGCCGGTGTCAACGGCCCCGCAGCGGGCATAAAAGCCCAGACGCCGGACGGCCATGGCCTCGTCGTCGGCCTTCTCGGGACACTCGGCCTCGATGAGGATGGCCTTTGCGCCCTCCTCGTGGGCTGGCAGAGCGGCCAGCAGACGTGCGCCAATGCCGGTGCTGCGGTAGGCGGGCAGGACGGAGAAATAGTCCAGCTGGCTCACTTCACAGCCCATAGGCCGCACCATCAGCAGATAGGACACCAGCGTCTCCCCCTCGAACACGCCCCATGTGTGGGCCATGTCGGCGGCTTCGCTGTTGAGAATCATGCTCAGGGGTTTCAGCTCGCTGGGCGGGAAATCGCGGTGCATCTCGTCCAGATACACCCGCGTCAGCTCGTCGGCGGCGAGTTTCTTCCATGTAAAGGTCTGGGGCTTCATATCAAAACTCCTTTCCGATAAAAATACCGCCGGGCCGGGCGCGGCGGCCCGTTCCCGGCGATGTTCGAGAAGCTGTTTGCGTAAGAAAACAGCTTCTTCGTTACAGCTGCTTGCGCAGGGCATCGTACACAGCCTGCACATCGCCCTTGATGACCACCTGGCAGGCGTTCTTGGCCGGGCGGATGACGCCCTCTGCGCCTGCGGCCTTGGCAGCGGCCTCGTCCACGGAGGCGTAGCTGTGTACCTCAAAGCGGAGGCGGGTGGCGCAGTAGTCCACCTTGACGATATTATCCTTGCCGCCGAGGGCTTTCAGGATGCCGGAGGCCAGTGCCTCGCTCTCGGCAGAGCTCATGCTGGGCGTCTCGGCCCCGCCGTTCTTATGGTTGTGATAATACTTGCGTCCAAAGTAGAAGCAGGCCATGGCCACCATGGCAAGAACGATCTTGAACGGCAGCGTGATGGGAAGGAATGTGACGATGAGCGCGATGACGATAGCAGCGATCCAGCTGTAAATATCCATTCCTAAAAACATACGATAATTCCTCCTTTGGGGAACGATGCGGCGGGCGCTTCCGGCAGGAAGCCGCCCGGACCCAGTCCGGGTACAACACCATATTAACATACTGCCGGGAAAAAAGAAAGCCCTTTCGGGTATCTTTCGGCCCGAGAGCTTGCATCCCGGGCCGGAATCGGGTACTATAAAGGCAGTATATCCCCAATACACGGAAGGAGCATCCTTATGGAATGGACTGATATTCGCCTGACCGTATCCAAAGCCGACGCCGAGGCCGCCGAGGCCGTGGCCACCATGATCGCGGAGGGCGGCATTTATATCGAAGACTACAGCGACATCGAGGAACAGGTGGAGCAGATCGCCCACGTGGACCTCATCGAGCAGGAGCTGCTGGACAAGCCCCGGGACACCGTCATCATCCACATGTACCTCGAGCCGGGCGCTTCGCCGGTGGAGACGCTGGCCCTCATCGCGGCCCGGATGGAGGCCGCAGGCATCCCCTACACCTCCGAGACCGAGGGGGTGGAGCAGGAGGACTGGCAGAACGGCTGGCGCAAGTATTACCACCCGATGGACGTGGGCCAGCGCCTCGCCATCGTGCCGTCCTGGCAGGACTACGACACCGACCGCGTCAAGCTCATCCTCGACCCGGGCCTTGCTTTCGGCACCGGCGGCCATGAGACCACCAACCTCTGCCTTGAGGTGCTGGACGAGCGGGTCAAGGGCGGCGAGCGGGTGCTGGACATCGGCACCGGCAGCGGCATCCTCGCCATCGCGGCCCTCAAGCTGGGCGCAGCCGTGGCTGAGGGCGTGGACATCGACCCCGTGGCCGTCCGCACCGCCGGCGAGAACGCCGCCCTCAACGGCGTGGCCGACAAGCTGACCGTCCTCGTGGGCGATCTGTCCGACAAGGCCAGCGGCAAGTACGACATCATCACGGCCAACATCGTGGCCAACGCCATCATGTCCCTGGCCCCCGCCGTCCCCGGCCTGATGGCCGACGACGCCGTCTTCATCGCCAGCGGCATCATCGACAGCCGGAAGGATGAGGTCATCGCCGCGCTGGAAGCCGCCGGCCTCGCTGTGCTGGAAGTGAAGGAGAAGCGCGGCTGGGAGTGCATCGTCTGCAAGAAGGCATAAATTTTTTAACAGGCTTAAAGCTGACCGTTGCGTTTTTGGCTCTCCCTTTGAGGAAAGACTTCCCCCGGCCGGGGGAAGATGTCGCGCAAGCGACAAAAAGGGGAATCTGTCACCGAAGGTGACTGAGAGGGCAGGGACGCTCAAGGAGGAACCATGCCACACCGTTATTTTACCACTGAAATTTCCGATGGCACCGCCGTGCTGCGGGGGGCCGACGCCCACCATCTCTCCCGCGTGATGCGGGGCAGACTGGGGGACACCGTCATTCTCTGCGACGGCAGCGCCGTCGAGTATACTGCCACCATCACCGGTTTCGGCGACGAGACGGTGGAGTTCAGCGTGGAGCCGGGCTGCCCCAGCGCCGCAGAGCCCACCGTGGACGTCACCCTGCTGGTGGGTTATCCCAAGCAGGACAAGCTGGAGCAGGTCATCCGCCACGGCGTCGAGCTGGGCTGTGACCACTTCATCCCGTTTTTCAGCCGCTACTGCGTGGCCGCGCCCAAGAAGGAAGAGCAGAAAAACGAGCGCTACAACCGCATCGCCTTTGAAGCCGCCAAGCAGTGCGGCCGGGGCATCCTGCCGGATGTGGCCCTTCCGCTGCCCAACTTCGGGGCCGTCTGCCGCAGCCTCGACCAGTATGACCTCGTGCTCTTCTGCTACGAGTGCGGCGGCGCACCCCTGCGCCAGCTGCTGGCTGAGGCCAAACCCGCCGATGGCGAAAAACGGAAGATCGCCATCATCACCGGCGCAGAGGGCGGCTTCGCCGCCGAGGAAGCCGAGATGGCCGCAAAAGCCGGCGCAAAGACCGTCGGCCTCGGCCCCCGCATCCTCCGCTGTGAGACGGCCCCGCTGGCCGTCGTCTCTGCCGTCATGACCCTGACGGGGAATCTTGAATAAGCTCAGACATGAGAAACGGCGTCCCGCCTCGGCGGGACGCCGTTTTGCTGTATTCAGTTCTGATACACTTCACGCTGATGGCCTGCTGTCAGAGCCAGGATCACCAGCTCTTCATCCTCAATGAGGCAGAGCAGACGGTAATCTCCAATGCGATACCTCCACTGTCCGCTCCGGTCGGCCGTCAGGCCCTTGCCGTGGGCGCGTGGGTCAGCGCAGTCCACGAGGTTTTTGTCTATCCACGCTTTCAGCATCCGCTGGGTATAGCGGTCTAATTTTCGAAATTCCTTTTCAAATCGCGGCGTCGTTTCCACCCGGTATTTCATAAGTCGAGTTCCTTCCAGAACTCACCCACCGGGCGGCTCTTCTTTCCGCTGCGCTGATACTCGCCGTAGGCTTCCTCTGCAGCGGTAATGTCATACTCCTCTTCGATTTTGTCGAACAGCGCCCGCTTGAATGCTTCGCCCATCGACATGGAATGGAGCTTCGCATAGCTGTCGGCCAGCTGCCGTTCTTCTTCCGATAACCGAATCGAGAATGCCATACCATCATCTCCTTTTCATAGTACATTGTACTACATCAGCTTCAAACTGTCAATGGCACGGTTTATTTCGCATCTGCATCCCGCAGGGCCTTTTTGATGGTCAACAGGTTCTGCGGGCTCATGGAGAAGCTGCGCAGGCCGAGGCGGAGATACTGGGTCGCGTTGACGGCATTGCCGACGGCGAGGCCGCAGATGGTGACGGGGATGTCCGCTTTCCTGGCGGCGTCCACCACCATGGCGATGAGCTTTTTCATGGCCGGGCTGGCGGGACGGTAGTAGTGCTCGGCAATGGCCAGTTCCCGGCTCACCGCGTGGGTGTACTGGGTCAGATCGTTGGTGCCGATGACGAAGAAGCGGCAGCCGTGAGCCGTGAAGTCCTCTGCCGTCAGGCAGGCGGCGGGTACGCTGAGCATGACGCCGAAGGGGACATCCGGCTCGAACTCCACGCCCCGCTCGGTGAGCTTGCGGCGGCAGTAGTCCACCACCTGCATGGCGGAATCCCAGTCCTCGATGTCCGTCACCATGGGGAACATGACCCGCAGCGGGCCTTTTGCGGCGGCACGCATGAGGGCGCAGATCTGAACCGCCATCTGGGGCAGATTGCGCAGGCTGCTGCGGATGCCCCGCAGGCCCAGCTTGGAGGACTGGACGCCCTGATAGGCGTCGGCCATGGTGCGGTCGGCACCGAAGTCGAAGGTGCGCACCGTCACCGTCCTGCCCCTGGCGACGGCGAGGCAGGAGGTGTAGAACAGATACTGCTCCTGCTCGTCCATGGCGTGGCCGGGCATCATCATGTAGCTGCTGCGCAGCAGGCCCACGCCGGACGCGCCGGATTCCATCGCGGTCCCCACGTCCTCGGGGCCGAAGCAGTTGGCCAGAAGCTCGAACTCCTCGCCGTCCCGGGTGCGGTTGGGCAGCTCGAGCTGGGCGTTCAGCTCCTCGTTCTGGCGCTGCATCTCGCAGATGCAGGTGATGGCGCTCTGCCGGGCGGCGACATCCGGGTCAAGGATGCACTCGCCCTCGGTGGCGTTCAGGATGACCTCGCGGCCGTCGCAGTCTTTCAGGAACTCTTCGCCCACCTGGGTGATGCCCGGGATGTTCAGCGAGCGGGCGATGATGGCCGCATGGCTCTGGCCGCTGCCCTCGGCGGTGATGAGGCCGAGGATGCGGCCCGCCGGGACGCTGAACAGATCGGTGGGCATGAGCAGGTCAGACGCAAGGATAACCGGATGGTCGAGGGCCAGCCAGCTGCGAAGCCGGTGGCAGAGGATGTTGGTGACGCGCTGGGTCACGTCGAGGATGTCCACGCTCCGCAGCTGCATGTAGGCGTTGTCCTTCATGGCGGCCAGCTGGGCGGCGTAGCGGCGGCCCACACGGTCCATCGCCTCGGCGGCACCGACGCCGGCTTTTATCTGGAAAGCCACCTCATTCATGAAGCCCTCGTCTTCCAGCATCATGCTCTGGAACAGGAAGATGGCCTGCTCCGAGGGCGCGGCGCGGCCGGCCATCTCGTCCAGCTCCTGCTGAGCGACCTTGATGGCCTCTTCCAGCGCCTGCTTTTCCTGTTCGGGGTGGAAAGGCCCCTCGTCGAACACCAGCGGCGGGCGGTCCAGCCGGCTGACCTGGCCCAGCACGAGGCCGGGCGATGCGGTAAAGCCCTTATATACCTTCATGTTTCCATCTCCTCCGGCGGCACTCTGCCGGTCAGCGCCCGGCAGACCAGTGCCTGCAAAAAGGTGTTGGGCAGCAGAGCGGCCCGTGCGGCCTGCGCCGGGCCTGCTTCACCCTCGAACAGCGGCTCGAAGCTCCTGAGACGCTCGAAGTCGCATTTTGCAAGGAAAGCTTCTCCCAAAGTACGGGTGGTGTAGTAGGGGGCGGGGTCTACGCCCACGTCCTCGGCCGCGGCCTCCAGCGGGGCAAGCTCTGCATCCGAGAGTTTTGCCAGCAGGAGAGCAGCGTCTGCCGTCAGGGTGGAGGGGTGCTTTTCCCGCACGTCCTTCTGGACGGCCTCGAAGGCCGCATGGAATGCGGCGGCATCCGCGCTGCTCTCAGCCCCGCTGTCCACAGCGTAGGCGCAGCCCCGCAGCCGCCCGAAGGCCCGCAATGTATCGTGGTAGCCCAGCTCGATGTTCCGCCGGGCGGTGGCGGGCTCGAAGTGGAGGATGTCGCCCAGCTCCCAGTAGCTTCGGATGAGGGTGGTGGGCAGGCCGGTGCGGTTAGGGCGGGTGATGCCCACCCCCTCCAGGTCCACACAGACCAGCTCTTCTGCGCCCATCTTCTGGGCCAGCGCGGTGGGCATATTGTCCCGGTAGCCGCCGTCGAGGTAAGACACCCCGTCGATGGTGTGGGCCCGCAGGGCGGGGAAGCAGGCCGCAGAGGCCAGCAGGTAGTCTTTCACCTTCCCCTCGGGGATCTCTTCCAGCGGAAGCTCCCGGGCCTTGAGGGTCTTCTGCTCCACGGTCACAAGACCCAGCCGGATGGGGCTTTTGCGGAGTTTATCTTCGTCCAGCACCCGCTCGACGATCGCTTCCAGCGGCGTGACGTCCATGCCGCCCTGAGTCACAGCGTCTTTGAGGAATGCGTGCAGCTCGGAAAGCGGCGCATCCTCGGCGGGCAGCTCCATCACGTCCTGGCTGCGGATGGTCAGCCACATGTCCCGGGCCGTCTCGTAGAGGTCGAGGGCGAACATGGCGCCGTTCAGGCTGCCAACGCTGGTACCCGTAATGATCTGGGGCCGCCAGCCCAGCTCGGTCAGCGCCCGCCAGACGCCCACCTGATAGCTGCCGCGGGCGCCCCCGCCCGCCAGCACCAGCGCCTTTACGGGGGTGTTGTTCTGCGCCATGTTCTCTGCCTCCTTTGATGTGTTCCGGTTTTGCCTAGATTATAGCATATTTCCCGGGAGATTTCTCTCTGTTTTTGTAACAAAAAATGTGCTATAATAAATTCACCTTGCCAGAACGATTCAGGAGGACGACAGATGCACCGCAAGCAATGGATTTTCGACATGGACGGCACCCTCACCGACAGCATGACCGTGGTGTGGCAGGGCGCACCGCTGGAGCTGCTGCGCCGCTATGGCCGCACCGCAAGACCCGGCATCCACGATGTTCTGCTGAGCATGGGGATGGTGGAGGGAGCGGAATATCTCATCCGCACCTACGATCTGCCCCTGACCCTCCGGGACTACGAGCCTGCCATGCGGCAGGTCATCCGGGACCTGTACAAAAAAGTTGAGCTGAAGCCCGGCGTCCGGGAGATGCTGGCCCGGCTGAAAGCCGAGGGCGTGCGGATGTGCATCTGCTCCAACACCTGGGCAGAGCAGTGCGAAGAGGTGCTCACCCGGCTGGGCGTCGCAGACTATTTCGAGTTCTTCTACACCGCGCAGGGCGCGAAGAGCAAGGCCCACCCCGAGGTGTTCCACGAAGTCCTCGAGCGGCTGGGCGGCAGCGGACCCGCCGACGCCGTCGTCTGCGAGGACGCTGTCTACGCCACCCGTACGGCCAGGCAGTGCGGCTTTTACCTCATCGACATCGAGGACGAGACCAGCGCCGCCGATAAGCCCGAATTGCAGCGCCTCGCCGACCAGTACATAACGGATTGGACACAGCTGGACTGGACAAAATTATAAAGCAATGGGGAGACCCTTCCGGGCCTCCCCATCGCTTTATCGGAACTGCTTTTCCAGATAATCTTTCAGCGCCGTGCGGGCCGCAGGCTCCCGCCCGCGGGGGACCGGGACCCGTGCGCCGCTCTGCATCCAGAACTCACCCGCCGCCAGCTGGGACACCGCCGCCAGATTGACCACATAGGAGCGGTGGAGCTGGACGAAGCGCTCATCCGTTAAAAGCGGCTGTGCCACCTGTGCAAACGGCACCCGGACGGACAGGGACGGCACATCCTCGCCGCTGGCGAGATGGAAATGCACCACATGGTGGGTACACTCGAGGTATTCGATGTCCGCGAAGGGCAGCACCCGCAGACCCGACGCCGTGGCTACCGGGATGGCCGGGCCGTACTCCGGCTCGGCGGCCCGGGCCAGCAGAGCGTCCAGCTGTTCCGGCGGGACAGGCAGCAATAAATACTGCATGGCGTCCACCCGGTAGGCACTGTAGGCGTGGGCGGGCGTGTGGGCCAGAAAAGCCAGCGGGCTGCGCCGCCCCCGGCTGCGGAGTGCAGCCGCTGCCCGTAGCGACGCGGCGGCTGCCGTGGACGGCAGCTCGATGAGGTACAGCTCGTACCGCTCCCCGGCGTCGTCCCGGGCCAGCAGGGCCTCCGGGCTGTCCAGCTGCTCGATGATGCAGGCGTCGTCCCGCCGGGCATAATAGTCGAGACACTGCCGCTCCACCCGGCTGCGGAGGACGCTGTCCGGGCTGCACACCGCGATATGAAATATCATTCCGAAGCCCCCTTTCGGGCCTGCCGCCGGCGCTTGCTTTTTCGGCCCGGCGGGAGTATCATTGCTCTGAGAAGCCGTTTTCATAAGCACCCCGCTCACGAAAACAGCTTCTGAAAAACAGAAGGAGAAACTGCTATGGAAATGCCTCTCGTCAGCATCATCGTCCCTGTGTACAATGCCCAGAGCCACCTGAGCCGCTGCCTCGAAAGCATCTGCGGGCAGGAGTACAGGAACCTCGAGCTCATCGTCATCAACGACGGCTCCAAAGACAAGAGCCTGCCCGTCTGCGAGGAGTTCCGCAAAAAGGACAGCCGCATCCTGCTGGTGGACAAGGCAAACTCCGGCGTGTCCGACACCCGGAACCTCGGCCTGAAGCTTGCCGGCGGCAAGTACGTCCAGTTCGTGGACAGCGATGACTACATCGCCCCGGACTACACGGCCCGGCTGGTGGAGGCGGCAGAGAAGACCGGTGCCGACCTCGTCATCTCGCCCTACACCATGGTCATCCCCGCCGGGGCGTCGAAGCCGGAACAGGTGCTGGAAAAGCTCCAGGACGACCTCGGCGTCATGCATGTTGCGCGCCCGCCGGAGAACCGGGAATACGGTTTCCTGCCCGAGGGCGTCTACGACAAGGACACCTTCGCCCGCCGCCTGATGGATAAGCCCGCCTCTTACTTTTACAGCGTGCTCTGGAACAAGCTCTACCGCCGCGACATCCTCACCCGGCACGACATCCGCTTTACCAGCGAGATGCGCTGGGCCGAGGACCTCGTGTTCAACATGCAGTATATCCAGTACGCCGAGGTCTTTGCGTCCATCCCGCAGCCCGGCTACTACTACGTCCAGAACCCTCAGAGCATCTGCCACACCCAGATAAAGCCCGCCGCTCTGGTGCAGAACAAGCTCCAGGTGTTCCACTACTACAAGGACCTCTACACCCGGCTTGGGATGTATGAGCAGGTGCGGCCCCAGCTCTACAAATTCCTCATCGACATCGCCGAGAGCACTTACCCCTCCGGCCCCTTCAAGAAGGTCATCGATGAGGCGAAAGCCTACTGGAAAGAGCACAAGGCAGAGCTGGAACAGAAATTATAACGAGAAACAAAAACGGGCTGTTGCACATCCCAACCTCTCAGTCTCGCTGTCGCTCGACAGCTCCCCTACCGAGGGGAGCCTCTGGCGAAGAGATAAAGCTTTACGAAATGCCAAAGCCTCTCCTCGATAGGAGAGGTGGCATTGCGAAGCAATGACGGAGAGGTTGTCGATATGCCGCAGCCCTTGTTTTATTTGTTACGCTCCGATGGCGGCACACTTCTTAGCCAGCCAGTCGCGCTCGTCCTCGGTCAGGTGGGGAGCCAGCTTCTCGAAGACCTCGCGGTGGTAGGCGTTCAGCCAATCCAGCTCGTCGCGGCTCAGAACGCCCGGGACGATGGGGGAGGTGGCGATCGGCACGAACATGATGGGGCAGAATGCCAGGAACTCGCCGTACTGGTTGGATGCCTTGTGGTAGCACTCCAGCTCATTCTCGATGCGGATGCCGACGACGCCGCCCTCATAGACGCCCGGCTCGTCGGTGACGATCATGCCCGGCTTGAAAACGGTGGTGTTGCGGCCGTTCAGGGCGTGGGGGCCTTCGTGGACGTTGCCCACATGGCTGACGCTGTGGCCGGTGCCGCAGCGGTAGTTGATGAGGTGGCGCCACAGCGGCTCACGGGCGATGGTGTCCAGCATATGGCCGTCGCAGTAGTCCAGCCAGACAGCCCGGGCGATGTCGATATGGCACTGTAAAGTCCAGGTGTAGAACAGGCGCTCGTCCTCGGTCAGCTCACCCAGCGGGTAGGTGCGGGTGATGTCGGTGGTGCCGTCCATATAGGTCGCGCCGCTGTCCACCAGCAAAAAGCCCTTCTTCTCGAGCTTTGCGTGGTCTTCCTCAGTGGCGTGATAGTGCATCATGGCGGCGTTGGGGCCGTAAGCTGCAATGGTGCCGAAGCTCTCGGTCAGGAACTTGTCCTGTGCGCTGCGGTACTTGTGGAGGATCTCGTCGATGGTCAGCTCAGTCAGCTCTTCGCCGGCAGCCAGACGGTTCTCCAGCTCGATCTGGAAGCGCACCATAGCCACGCCGTCGCGGATGTGAGCTTCGCGGGTGTGAGCCAGCTCGACTTCGTTCTTGACGCCCTTCATGGGCAGCAGGGGGTCGGCCTCGTCCTTGACAGTCAGAGCCGGGTTGGCCTGCAGGGTCTGGTAAACAGCGTAGTTGACGGAAGCGGGGTCGGCCAGAACGGTCTGCTCTTCGGTCTGGGCGGCGAGGACGGTAAGCACATCGTCGTACTCGGCCAGCTCCACGCCGTTTGCCTTCAGCTCCGCAGCAGCCTCAGCGCTGACGCGGGCGGTGTTGATGAAGAGCGTCGCCTTATCGGGGGTCACATAGCAATAGGCCATGGCATAGGGGGTACACTGGATGTCCATCGCACGCAGATTGAGCAGCCATGCCAGATTGTCCAGCTTGCCTACCAGCTGTGCGGTGCAGCCCAGCTCAGAGAGCTTCGCACGCAGCTGGCCCAGCTTCTCGGCAGGGGAGAAGCCTGCGTACTCCTTCGGCAGGAGCCATGCCGGGGTGGCGGGCAGGGCGGGACGGCCCTCCGTCCACAGCTCGTCCTCGAGGTTCAGCAGCTTGATGGTGCCTTTCTTGGCGTCCAGTTCTTTCTGCAGGCTGCGCACCAGACCGCAGGAAGCGGTCAGGCCGCAGAGGCCCAGCGTGCCGCCCTCGGGCAGGACTTTGCCGCAGTACTGCTCGGCGGTCGGCACACCCGGCTCGCCCATCCGCATCAGCTGGATCTCCGTGCCAGCGATCTCCTTCTCGGCCTGCACGAAGTAACGGCCATCGGCCCAGACAGCGCTCTCGGTCATGGTGACGACGAAGTTGGAGTTCTCGCCGTGGAAGCCGGAGAAGTAGGTCAGGGCAGTGTAGTGGTCGGGCATATACTCGCTGGCGTGCGGGTCTCCCACCGGGATGAGGTAGACGTCCACGCCGTTTGCCTTCATAGCCGCGCGCAGGGCGGCCAGACGCTCGGGAACGGTATTCATGCTCATGTCAAAAAGCCTTCTTTCTTTATTCTGCCGGAAAAACGTCCGGCGGCGATGGTTTGCTGTACCTTATTGTATCATTCCGGGGCGCAGAATGCAATTCATGGGCGATGTTTTGACTTTTCGCGTTTTTCCGTGTATGCTAGGGTCGGAAGCTCTTTATAGAATGGAGGCGTTTTCATGGTATTTTCCATCATCATGCTCGTCTGCCTTATCGTCTGTGTTGGCATCGACTATCTGAGCCTGAAACGCATCGAGCGGAACGGCGCCCTACTGGGCGTCACGCTGCCGCAGAATGCCGCCGAGCTGCCCGAAGTGCAGGACATCGTACAGCGGTATCTGCGCCGGCTGCGCACCATCTGCCTGCTCTGTGCCGCTGTGAGCGTCGGGCTGTTTTTCGCGCCCAATTCGCTGTTTTATGTCACGGTCTGGGTCTATTTCTTTTTCGGAAGTCTGGCCCTGCCGTATCTGCCCTGTCTGTGGGGGAACCGCGCTCTGCAAAAACTGCGGGATGCCCACGGCTGGCCTGCCGCGCCCGAGGACGCCGCATGGAAATACGGTCTGCTCTATTATGACCCCGACGACAAGCGCATCTCCGTTCCCAAACGTATCGGCAAAGGAAGCGCTGTCAATCTCGCCACCCTCCGGGGTAAAATCGCTATGGCGGTCAATGTCATTGCAATCGTCAGCATTCTGCTGGTTGGGCCGGTGCTGGGCGTTCTCGACCACACCCCCGCAAGGCTGGAACTGCAAGTGTCGCCCACGGTAGAGCTGCAATCCTACCATGGAAAGACTCAGAAGTACACGATTCCCATAGACGACATCACCGAGGTTCAGGTTTATTCCTCCCTGCCGGAGGCCGGCCGGATACACGGCCTCGATTTGGAGCACTACTGGCAGGGTTCTTTTGTCATGGTACACGACGGCACCGTGCATCTCTGCCTCGACCCCACCGCCGGGAAGTTCCTCCGGGTGGAGACGGAAGACGGCATTTTCTGGTTCACCGGCGAGACGGACGAAAAGACTGAGAAAATCGCCGAATGGATTATTGAAGAGATGGGGCAGACTGCCGATTGACACCGCATTTTTTGCTCCCTGCCTGCTTGCGGGGAGCTTTTGTTTTGCCCCTGCCGCCCGAAAACGCAAGCAAATTGCAAAAAATGTTACAAATTTCTCATCAAAAAGGCCGGTTTGCCATTGACAGCCTTGTTATAATAGGAGTGTAGGAATTTTTCCGGGTCAGCACTCAGCGGCCCGGACTGCTTGTAAGGCCAGACAGGCCTGCATAAAAGAAAGAGGCATTTCGAATATGACCAAGATCGATATTTTCTCCGGCTTCCTTGGCGCCGGTAAGACCACCCTTATCAAGAAGCTCATCAAAGAGTCCTTTGCAGGCCAGAAGGTCGTGCTCATCGAGAACGAGTTCGGCGAGATCGGCATCGACGGCGGCTTTTTGAAGGAGTCCGGCATCCAGATCAATGAGCTGAACGCCGGCTGCATCTGCTGCTCTCTGGTGGGCGATTTCCGCGCCGCTCTGCAGCAGGTGGTGGAGCAGTACCACCCCGACCGCATCGTTATCGAGCCCTCCGGCGTCGGCAAGCTGTCCGACGTGACCCGCGCTGTCGAGGGCGTGGCCGAGCATCTGGATGTTCAGCTGAGCAGCTTCGTTACCGTGGCCGACGTCAACAAGGTCAAGATGTATATGAAGAACTTCGGTGAGTTCTATGACGACCAGATCAGCCACGCAAGCTGCATCATCCTGAGCCGCACCCAGAACGCCACCGAGGAAAAGATCGCCGCCGCTGTGGCCATGCTGCGTGAGAAGAACCCCACCGCTACCATCGTCACCACCGCTTGGGACGCCCTGACCGGCGAGCAGATCCTGAAGGCCATGTCCACCAAGGACGACTTCAAGGCTGAGCTGATCGCTATGGCTGCCAAGGCTAACGAGGAGCACGCCCACGAGGACGAGGAAGAAGAGCACGAACACCATCATCACCACGACCACGATGATGACCATGATGAGCATTGCTGCTGCGGCCATCACCATGACCATGATGACGATGATGAAGACGAGCACGAACATCATCACCACCACGACCATAATGACCATGATGGGCATTGCTGCTGCGGCCATCACCATGACCACGATGACGATGATGAAGACGAGCATGAGCATCACCACCACCACGACCATGATGACGATGACCATGATGAGCATTGCTGCTGCGGCCATCATCACCATCATCATGGCCACGACGCCGACGAGGTCTTCACCAGCTGGGGCGTCGAGACGGCCAGGAAGTTCTCCAAGGCTGACATTGAGCACGCCCTCACCGAGCTGGACACCGGCAATTACGGCATGATCCTCCGCTCCAAGGGCATCGTGGACGGCGGCGCAGACGGCTGGCTGGAGTTCGACTACGTTCCCGGCGAGTGGGAAGTCCGCGCACGCGGCGCGGACGTCGGCGGCAAGCTGGTGGTCATCGGCTCCAAGCTGGATGAAAAGGCCATCGCCGCACTGTTCGGCTGCTGATCGACCCTGAAAGGATAAAAGATTATGGCAAATGAGATCCCGGTTTACCTGTTTGTGGGCTTCCTCGAGAGCGGCAAGACCAAGTTCATTCAGGAGACCTTTGAAGACCCCAACTTCGACTCCGGCGACAAGACCCTTCTGCTGGTCTGCGAGGAGGGCGAAGAAGAGTACAATGAGAAGAAGTTCGCCTTCCCCGGCGTGACGCTCTACAACCTCGAGGACAAGGCCGAGCTGAACCCCCAGAACCTCGCGAAGTTGGCCAGGGAGGCCGACGCAGGCCGCGTGGTCATCGAGTACAACGGTATGTGGATGCTGCAGGATCTGGCAAACAATCTGCCTGAGAACTGGATCGTCTACCAGTGCATCGCCACCGCCGACGGCACCACCGCGCTGACCTACGCCCGCGACAACTCCATGCGCGCGCTGATGCTGGACAAGATCGCCCGCAGTGAGCTCATCGTCTTCAACCGCGCCGAGGCCGTCAACAACGACGCCGCCCGTCAGGAGCTGCACAAGCTGGTGCGTCAGGCATCCCGCAAGTGCGACATCGCCTACGAGTTCAAGGACGGCAGCGTGGCTTACGACGATATCCCCGACCCCCTGCCCTTCGACATCAACGCCCCGGTCATCGACATCCCGGACGACGATTACGGCATCTGGTATATGGACTGTCAGGACGAGCCCCAGAAGTACGCGGGCAAGACCGTCAAGTTCCTCGCACAGGTCTGCCAGACCAACCGCGCCGGCAAGAACAGTTTCGTGCCGGGCCGGTTCGCCATGACCTGCTGCGTGCAGGACATCCAGTTCGTGGGCTTCCCCTGCAGCTACGACGGCTGCAAGGCCCTCGAGCAGCGGGCATGGGTCAAAGTGACCGCAAAGGTCGGCTATAAGTTCCATAACATCTACCGCGGCAAAGGCCCGGTGCTCACCGCACTGTCGGTGGAGCCTGCCGAGAAGCCGCTGAATGATGTTGTCACCTTCTCCTAACTATAACATAACCAAGGAGGTCATGGCATGAAAGCAATCTTCCGCATTCTGGGTACTGCCGCCGCTGTGGCGGCCACCGGTGCCGCCATCGTCATCATGGACAAGCTCCTGAACGAGAAGGCCGCACCCATCATCGAATCCATCGAGTTCCCCGAGGAAGCCGAAAAGGACGACGCAGAGGCCGCCAAGACCGCCGAGGCATACGCCGAGGGTGAGGCTAAGGCAGCGGCCGAAGCCGCCGCACCGGCAGAAGAGACCGCTCCCGCTGAGGCCGCAGAGCCTGTGACTCTGCCCGACCTGAGCGAAGAGCGCCCGGTCTGTGACCCCGAGGCTCCGAACCCGAACCCCGTGGAGGCCGGCCCCGCCGTCGCCCCCAAGGACGAAAACGGCAAGTTCGACCCGACTAAAATCGCCGACGTCTCCGACTTCGGCGACTGGGAAGAGCAGGGGTGCAAGGGGTAATTCCGCACGAGAAAAGGGACGCTGTGTATATGCGCAGCGTCCCTTTTCTTATGTCTTTGATTTTTCACCAAGCCACATCTTTTTCTGATATGCAGTCCTTCAGCGGCTGATTCAATCCTTCTATCAGTTTTTCTTTTATGCTTAAAATGTCATCCGGGAGTCCTTCTCCTGACTCTTGGCCGTTTAACTCAGCTCTTTTCAAATCTTCCATTTCTATTCCCCGTAAGCGATTTTCAGCAGCCTATCCTTATCTATCACGGTCACCCCGCCGCGGTAGAGCTTCACGATGCCCTCACCGGCGAAGTATTTCAGCAGGCGGCTCACCACCTCGCGGGCGGAACCCATGTACTTTGCCATCTGGTCCTGGGTCAGGTGGACATCGTCGCCGCCGGTCTTGGCAAGCTCATCCGCAAGGAAGATGGCCAGCCGCCGGTCGGCGCTCATGAAGAGGATCTGCTGCATCGTCCACATGGTGTCGGAGAAGCGCTCGGCGGTCATCTGGTAGGCGAAGCACCGCACCTCCACGTTCTGCTGCATGAGGCTGCGGAAGACGCCTGCGCTGATGCAGTAGGCCTCGGTGTCCTCCTCGGCGTCGATGTAGAGGTCAAAGTTCACCGAGTCCATGACGCAGGAGGCGGAGAGGATGCAGATCTCGCCGCCAAAGAGGCGGTAGAGGGTCACGTCCCGGCCATCGTCGGAGAGAAGATACGCCCGGAACTGGCCGGTGCGCAGCAGCAGGATGCCCACGCAGTTTTCCACCGGGCTGTGGACCCGCTCGCCCTTGCGATAACGCACCGGGCGGGTGGTGCGGCAGAGCATCTCCTGCTGCTCGGCGGTCAGCTTGTCCCAGAAGGGGAAGGCACAGGCGAGACACTGGCGGTGCTCGCCGCATTTGGGGATGGGCAGGATCTCCGGCATCTTAAATCACCTCTTCCGCAGCGCTTTGGCGGCTTCGGTGCCTGCCAGAGCGCCCTCATAGACGGCCTTCGCCACCTGCAAAAGCCCGCCGGTGCAGTCTCCGGCGGCGTAGAGGCCGGGGACGGTGGTCTGCATTTTTTCATCTGTCACGATGCGGCCGTTCTCCACAGCGGCACCGATTTTCCGGGCCAGCGCCGTACTGCCCGCAACGCCCAGCGCCACAAACACACCCGCCAGCTCCACCACATCGCCGCCGGACAGCTGGACGCCGGTGACTTTCTGCTCGCCGAGGATGGCGTCGATTTTTTCAGGCCGGACAGCCACCTCCGGCGGAAACTCTGCCGCCGGCGGCGCACCATTCAGCAGGAGGGTGACGCTGGCCGCCACCGGCAAAAGCGCCTGCACCTCATGCAGGGCGTATTCGCCGCTGCCTACCACGGCCACATCTTTGCCGCGATAGAAAAAGGCATCGCAGGTGGCGCAATAGCTGACGCCGTGGCCCTCGAGGCCCGCCAGCCCCGGGATGCGGGGCGTCGCCCGCGAAGCACCTGTGGCGAGGATAACAGCGTCCGCCGGGTAATCTCCATCGAGGGTTTCTACAGTGAGTTTATCGGTATAGGTCAGACCCACGGCCTCGGTGGTCACAAATTTGACGCCCACAGCCTTGGCCCCCTCGATGCCCTGACGCTCCAATTCCGCACCCGAGATGGGGGCGGCGAAGCCGTAGTAGTTCTGGATAAGCTCCGCGCGGTCAAGCGCACCCGGCCCCCGGGTGAGGACGGTGGTGTCCACCCCCGCACGGGCAGTGTACAGCGCGGCGGACACCCCCGCCGGGCCGGAGCCGATGATGACGATGTTGGACATAGTGGGCCTCCTTATACTTCTTGTATTACTGTAAAATCCGTTACTTTCTTTGCGCGCCGGCGGCGCGGATTTGTGTTCTTTCTTTTGGTCCTTTTGGTCAAATGGCTTTGCGCTCCGCGCGGGCCAGCGCGCAGGGCTGGTTTTTTCTTTGAGCTGGTTCTCTTTTGGTACGCAAAAGAGAACTTGACCCCGCGTAACAGCGCTCTACTCTATTATACACCAAATCCCCCTGATTTCTATTACCAAGTCCCAAAAGCCTCCATTTTCCGCCCGAGCGCCACTTTGCAAGGGCGGGCGAGTGTGTTATACTTTCCATGAATGCGATTCAATCTTCCTGATGGAGGCTTTTTTATGTCCACAAAGCAGCGTCTGCTTTTTATCACCACCGGCGGCACCATCGCCAGCGTCCGCACCCAGCAGGGCCTCAAGCCCGTGCTCACCAGCGAAGAGCTTCTGGCTCATCTGCCTGAGCTGAACGAGCTCTGCTGCCCCGACACGCTGGCCCTGTGCAGCATCGACAGCACCGACCTCGGCCCGGAGCACTGGCTGATGATGGCGAAGGCCGTGCAGGAGAATTATGCCCTCTACGACGGCTTCATCATCTGCCACGGCACCGACACGCTGGCCTACTCGGCGGCGGCGCTGTCTTATCTCATCCAGAACGCCGACAAGCCCGTCATCCTCACCGGCGCACAGCAGCCCATCTCCAACGAGATCACCGACGCCAAGAAAAACCTTCGCGACAGCGTCATCTGCGCCCTTGACCCCGGCAGCCGGGGCGTCATGGTGGTGTTTGGCGGCCATGTCATCGCAGGCACCCGCGCCAAGAAGAACAAGACCATCAGCTACGACGCCTTTGCCTCGGTGAATTTCCCGGCGCTGGCACTGGTACAGGGCGACCGTCTGGTGCGGTATGTGCCTTCGCCCTGGCCCACCGGCCCTGTGGAGTTTGGACGCTCGCTCAGCCCCCGCGTCTTCCTGCTCAAGCTGACGCCCGGCCTCAGCCCCGATTTGATCCCCGACATTTTCCGCCTCTACGACTGCGTCATCGTGGAGAGCTTCGGCGTAGGCGGCATCCCCCAGCGGCTGATGGACGCCTTCGCCGAGGGCCTCGGCGACTACGACAAGACCCACAAGGTGCTCATCCTCACCACCCAGGTCACTTACGAGGGCAGCGACGTGGGCATCTATGAGGTGGGCAAGCGGGTCAAGAACCGCTTCCGCTTCCTCGAGGCCCACGACATGACCATTGAGGCCGTCGTGACCAAGATCATGTGGCTGCTGGCACAGGACTGCGACAGCTTCGACCAGCTGCAGCAGCGGTTCTACCGGCAGGTCAATTTTGATACGTTCTATCACTGAGCACGAACATGGCCGTCATGACGAAATCGGCGCCCTCGGTGCTGAAGGGCAGGACAGATTATAAAGCAAAGAGGGTTCTGTGCGGACGCACAGAACCCTCTTTGCCTTCTATCTTTTATTTTTTGGTGAGGTCTTTCGTGTAGAGGGCGCGGGTGGCGTTCAGGACAGCGAGGACCATGACGCCGACGTCGGCGAAGATGGCCGCCCACATATTGGCGATACCCAGAGCACCCAGCAGCAGGCAGGCCGCTTTGATGGCCAGAGCAAAGACGATGTTCTGGTAGACGATGCTCTTGGTGCGGCGGGCAATGCGCATGGCGAGGGCGATCTTGGCCGGGTCGTCATCCATCAGGACGACGTCGGCGGCCTCAATGGCGGCGTCAGAGCCCAGAGCACCCATGGCGATGCCCACATCCACACGGGAGAGGACAGGGGCGTCGTTGATGCCATCGCCCACGAAGGCCAGCATCTCTTTGGGGTTCTTGGCGGCCAGGAGCTTCTCGATCTGGTCCACCTTATCACCGGGCAGCAGGCCGGCGTGGTACTCGTCGATGCCCAGCTCTGCCGAGACAGCCTTTGCCACCGGCTCTGCGTCGCCGGTGAGCATGACGGTCTTGCGGACGCCGGCCCGCTTGAGGCCCTTGATGGCCTGTGCGCTGTGGGGCTTCACCACGTCGGAGATGAGCAGATAGCCCGCATACTTGCCGTCGATGGCCACATGGACGATGGTGCCGGTCTGGGGGACATCGGGGACGGTGAGGCCCAGCTTTGCCATCAGGCGGGCATTGCCGGCGGCGACCGGCTTGCCGTCCACCTTGGCGGTGACGCCGTGTCCGCCCAACTCCTCCACATCGGTGACGCGGGCAGCGTCGATGTCCTTGCCATAAGCAGCCTTGATGCTCAGGGAGATGGGGTGCTTCGACCAGCTCTCGGCCAGCGCAGCGGCTTCCACGAGGGAATCTTCGGTACCGCCCTCCACGGGGCAGACCTTGACGACCTTGAAGGTACCCTGGGTCAGGGTGCCGGTCTTATCGAAGACGACGACGCGGGTATCGGCCAGCTCTTCCAGATAGGTCGAGCCCTTGACGAGGATGCCGCAGGCAGAGGCGCCGCCGATGCCGCCGAAGAAGCTCAGCGGGATAGAGATGACCAGTGCGCAGGGGCAGCTGATGACGAGGAAGGTGAGGGCGCGGTAGACCCAGTCGCCGAAGCGGGCGGGCTGGCCCATCAGCAGCAGAACGATGGGGGGAAGGAAGGCCAGCGCCAGCGCGCCGTAGCAGACCGCCGGGGTGTAAACGCGGGCAAAGCGGGTGATAAAGTTCTCGGCGCGGGCCTTCTTCATGCTGGAATTTTCCACGAGGTCGAGAATTTTAGAGACGGTGGATTCGCCGAACTCCTTAGTGGTCCTGACCTTGAGCAGGCCGCTCATGTTGACACAGCCGCTGATGACCTCATCGCCGGACCGGACATCCCGGGGCAGGCTCTCGCCGGTGAGGGCGGCAGTGTTGAGGGTGGACGCGCCCTCGACGATGACGCCGTCGATCGGCACACGCTCGCCGGGCTGGACCACGATGACGGTGCCGATCTCGACCTCATCGGGGTCCACCTGCTCCAGCCTGCCGTCCTCGCCCTCGATGTTGGCGTAGTCGGGCCGGATGTCCATCAGGGCCGAGATGCTGCGGCGGCTCTTGCCGACGGCAACGCCCTGGAACAGCTCGCCGATCTGGTAGAAGATGATAACGGCACAGCCCTCGACGTAATCGCCCAGCGCGAATGCACCCACGGTGGCGACGGCCATCAGGAAGCATTCATCAAAGGGCTGACGGTTCTTGATGCCCAGAAGGGCCTTGTGGAGCACGTCCCAGCCCACCACGAGGTAGGGGATGCAGTAGAGCAGCAGCTCCACCGACGCGGGCAGAGGCGGCAGCAGCTTGAGCGCCAGCACCAGCGCCAGAGCGGCGATGATGCGGTACAGCATTTTCTTTTGTTTTTTTGTCACGGGTACCAGCCTCCTTTTGGGGCAGTTTTCTCAGATTCAACAGGTTTTCCCCACAAGGGGCTTGCTTTTCACGCTTCCCCCGGCTTTTCCACGAGGTTTTCCCGCAAAAAGCCGCAAATGCGCGTTCATTTTTCTTTTTTTGCACCCAGAATGTTGAAAACGCCGTGGAAATTGTTGAAAACTGATTTATTTTTCCACATTTTCCACGCGCATCTCGGCAGTATAAGTCGAAACTCAGATGCCGAAGATCTCGCAGTCGTCCTCGACCTTCTTGCAGGCGGAGAGGACATTCTGCATGGTAGCCTTGACGTCCGCGCCCTCATCGAACTCGACGTTCATCTTCTGGGTCATGAAGCTGACGGTGGCCTTTGCGACGCCGGCGACCGTGTTGGCGGCATCCTCCATCTTCTGGGCGCAGTTTGCGCAGTCAACTTCGATCTTGTAGCTCTTTTTCATAATAAATACCAGCCTTTCTTTCTATATCCCCGCTCCGCCGCAGGGTGCGGCAGAGCTTGCAGCGTTTTGGGGGCATCACTCTTCGATGTGGTCCATGCCCATGGAGAGGATGCTGCGCACATGGTCATCGTCCAGCGCATAGTAAATGGTCTTGCCGTCGCGGCGGAAGCGGACGAGCTTTGAGTCCTTGAGCACCCGCAGCTGATGGCTCACCGCCGACTGGCTGAGCTGGACGGCATTTGCAATGTCCTGCACGCACAGCTCATCGTCGTGGAGGGCGTAGAGGATCTTGATGCGGGTGGAATCGCCGAACACCCGGAACAAATCGGCCAGCTCGTAGAGCACCTCATCGTCCGGCAGCACCGGCGGGGCCTTGGGCAGCTTCTGTTCTGGGGCAAGAGCATTCTCAGCCATCGTTGTCATCCTTTCGCTTCAATATATGAACATCTGTTCATGTGTTCATGATAGCACGCCGTATGGCTCCTGTCAAGGGGCTTTGCGCAAAAAAACAGCATTCTCTTAAAATTGATAAAACAGACCGCAAAACGCAAGAAATTTGCAGATTCATTTTGCAGGAAGGGTGCAATTTAGGGCAAAAGAAAAAGGCATTCCTGACCGAACTGCCTTTTTCCAAAGCACTACATTCATGCCCGCTTCTTCTTTTTATCGTCCGCCGCCCACGGCAGATACATGAGGAGCAGCGCCAGCGCGGTGGCAGGCAGAAAGCCAAGGATATAATATTTTTCGCCCAGCAGGGCCGTGAAGGTGCTGGTGATGATGTTCCCGTAGGGATCATTGAGGAAATAGAAGTTGGTGTTAAGGGACTGATTCAGAAAGTAGATGGGCAGGGCAGAGCCGAACAGGAACGCCAGCACCTGCGGCACCCGCCGGGGACTGGGACGGTAGCCGCCCGCCACCAGCAGGACTGGATAGAGTACCAGCAGGGCATGGATACTGACGGAGTGCAGATTGATGAGCGTCCACCAAGAGGGGACATCCAGCCAGCTGGGGCAGAGCAGTGCCAGCATTGCGCCCGGGATACAGAGGGCATACAGCTCCTCTTTGCACCAGTTTCTGTCCGTGATCGTGTTGTACAGACAGACGAAGACGTTGATATTGCACAGGTGCAGGGGCAGATAGCCCCAATTCCACTGGCCGGTCAGGGCCATCCCCAGCAGAAGGGCAGCCTGGTCCAGCAGGAGCAAAGCGGTGACTCCGACTAAAATGCGCCGCCGGGTGCGGGCAGAACTGCGGCGATACCACAGGGCCGCCCCCACGATAAAGGCAAGCGAAATGGCCAGCTCCATGAGGTGGACCGTGCCATACAGCGGGTAGCATCGGTAATCGGCCCCGTATTCGGCGTGGGTGATGTCGTAGGATTTCCAGAAATCGTTCATCTTCTTTTCCTCCTTGTCCAGCTTATGATACCGCGTTTGGCCTCAGACGGAAAGAGTTTTGAAGGAAAATCCCGAAAACAGGTGCAATAGGGTGAGTTTTGTGGTATCCTTACAAATGTGAAATTATCTGCCGCAAACCGCGGCATCACGACAAATTAAGAAAGAGGGAATTTTTATATGTTAGAAACCGGAATCCGCGGCAAGCAGAGCGTCGCCGTCACCCCCGAGAACACCGCCAAGACCATGGGCAGCGGCACGCTGAACGTCTTCGCCACCCCCGCACTGGTGGCGCTGGCCGAAAAGACCTGCTGGATGAGCGTCGCCGACGCTCTGGACGAGGGCTGCGGCTCTGTGGGCACCAAGCTGGAGCTGGAGCACACCGCACCCACCCCCGTGGGCATGACCGTCACCTGCGAGAGCGAGCTGACCGCTGTGGAAGGCCGCAAGCTGGTGTTCAAAGTCTCCCTGTACGACGAGAAAGGCCCCGTGGGCGGCGGCGTCCACGAGCGCTTTGTGGTCAACGACGCAAAGTTTGCCGCCAAGGCCGAGAGCAAGAAGGGCTAAGACTCTTTTTTCTCGGCGAGCTCGATGGGCGGCGGGTCGGCAGCCAGCAGCTGCTGCTCGGCCCGGGCCTGAGCTTCCTGCAAAAGCCGTGCCGCCTGTTCGCTGGCACGGAACAGCTCTAAATACATCGCTTTATAGTCCGGCGCAGCCAACACCCCCTTCCGTGTCCCATCACGTTAGAAGCTGTTTTTGTAAGCAGGGTGCATCGAACGACGAGAATTTTTGCTCGCAGACAAGGCGATTTTCCGCAGCAATCCTGAGCGGATTGCAAGGGAAATCAACGCAGTATGCGGGCAAAAAGGCCGTTCGGTCGGTGTGCAATGCTTATGAAAACGGCTTCTAAAGGGTTAGTCTGCCCGGCAGGCTGCAAAAAAATTACCTGAGGATTTTATCATGAAAAAAACCAATCTCTCGTGGGTGGGTGCGTTGCTGGTGTTTGCCCTGCTGCTGTGGTGTACCGCCGCAACGCCCGGCAAAATCGACGACCCTTCCACCTACACCTGCGCCGTGTACAGCTCGGCGCTGTCCCTGCTGCCCCCTGTGGTGGCCATCGTGCTGGCCCTGAACACCAAAGAGGTCTACACCTCGCTGCTGGTGGGCATCGCCACCGGCGCACTGCTCTACGCCAACGGCAACCTTGAGCTGGCGCTGACCACCCTCTTCTTCAACGAAGACGGCGGCATGGTGTCCAAGCTGTCCGATTCCAGCAACGTCGGCATCCTCGTCTTTCTGGTGATGCTGGGCATTCTGGTGGCCCTGATGAACAAGGCCGGCGGCAGCGCCGCCTTTGGCCGCTGGGCCTCCACCCACATCCACACCCGGGCGGGCGCGCAGTTCGCCACCCTGCTGCTGGGCATCCTCATCTTTGTGGACGACTACTTCAACTGCCTGACCGTCGGCTCCGTCATGCGCCCGGTCACTGACCGGCAGAAGGTCTCCCGCGCAAAGCTGGCCTACCTCATCGACGCCACCGCAGCACCCATCTGCATCATCGCACCGGTGTCCAGCTGGGCCGCCGCCGTCACATCCTCTGTGCCGGAGGGCTCGGGCATCAACGGCTTTACCATGTTCCTGCGCACCATCCCTTATAACTACTACGCCATCCTCACCATGGTGATGAGCCTCTTCCTCATCTTCAGCGGCCTCGACTACGGCCCTATGAAGAAGCACGAGGATAACGCCCTTCTGGGCGACCTCTTCACCACCGACGACCGCCCCTACGGCGACGACGTGGACGACGGCAGCGACACCCGCGGCCATGTGGTGGACCTCATCGCGCCGGTGCTGGTGCTCATCGCGGCCTGCATCTTCGGCATGGTGTACACCGGCGGCTTCTTCGAGGGTGTGGACTTCATCACTGCCTTCGCAGATTGCAGCGCCTCTGTGGGCCTCGTGATGGGCAGCGCCATCGCCCTGATGTTCACCTTCGTGTTTTACCGGGTGCGGGGCGTCATGACCTTTCAGGACTTCGCCGCCTGCATCCCCGAGGGCTTCAAGGCCATGGTCAGCCCCATGCTCATCCTGACGCTGGCATGGACGCTTTCCGGCATGACCGGCCTGCTGGGCGCAAAATACTACGTCGCCAGCCTGCTCAGCGGCTCCGCTGCGGCTCTGCAGTACCTGCTGCCCATCATCATCTTTGTGGTGGCGGTCTTCCTCGCCTTTGCCACCGGCACGTCCTGGGGTACCTTCTCGATTCTGGTCCCCATCGTCTGCCACGCCTTCCCGGAGGGTGAGATGCTGGTGGTCTCCATCGCCGCCTGCCTGTCCGGCGCGGTCTGCGGCGACCACTGCTCGCCCATCTCCGACACCACCATCATGGCCTCTGCCGGCGCGCATTGCAGCCATGTGAACCATGTCTCCACCCAGCTGCCCTACGCCATGACCGCCGCCGCCATCTCGGCGGGCTGCTATCTGCTCTGCGGCGCAGCACAGGCTGTCCTCGGCGATGCCGCCAACACCCTGACCTCCTTCGTGCTGCTGGCCTGTGCCATCGCCATCGAACTCGTCGTGCTCAGCATCGTCAGGGCGCGGATGGGCCATACTGGGAAGGAAGAGGTCACAAAATCTTAACGGAATCGTAGATTTTTGTCTTCCCCTCCGGCGCAAATCATGGTATACTTATCAAAAGAGTAAATTTTTTGAGCTATTTGCTCACTGGAGGAAAACCCCATGCTGGAAGAAGTCTTTCAGGACGTTTATACAAAATTCAAGCTGCATTTTTATCAGAATGTATTTCAGCGCTTTGCCACCCGCGAAGCCACGCTGACCACGGTGGAGTCCTTCTGCATGGAGGGCATCATGGCGATGGGGGAGCCCACCATTGCGGAGTTTTCCCGCATGATGGGCATCTCCACCCCCAACGCGGCCTATAAAATCGGCAGCCTCGTCAAAAAGGGCTATGTGGAAAAAATCCAGTCCACCACCGACCGCCGCGAATACTTCCTGCGCCCCACCCAGAAATACATCGATTACTACAGCATCAGCTATTCTTATCTGCACACGGTCATTGAGCGTGTGCGCAAGCGCTTCCCGGCTGAGGACTGCGACAAGATGGAGCAGATGCTCTCGGTCATCAGCACCGAGCTGATGCCGGAGCTGGATATGCTGGCCAAGTGCCGCCACCCCGAAGCTCCTGAATCGGAAGAATAAAATGCAGCACAACGAAAGCCCCCGGCAACGCCGGGGGCTTTCTCATTATCCTATAAAAGCGAAGCGCGGCCGCCCCGCCGGAACGGGACAGCCGCAGCTTCATGGGAATGTAAAAGACAGAGCTTGTCTGGATGTTGGGGGTTATGCGTTCTCCTTCGCGGCATTTGCAGCAGCACGCTTGTTGATCTTGCTCTGATTGTAGACAGAGTAGACGATGACCAGGATAGCCACGCCTGCAAAGACCATTGCGATGGGAGAAGTGGTGATGGCGAAGAAGTTGCCGCGCTGGATGTTCATGTAGCGCACGAAGTTCTTCTCGCACATGGGTCCCAGAATGAGGGCCAGCAGGCCGGTCTGCGGGCTGTTTTTATTTCCTGTGAAATCATACCTTCCCGGCGCCCTTGTCCAGTATCTTGTCGAAGCGGGAGAAGAAGGTGATGGCTGTAATGGTCGCTGCCAGAATATCACTGACCGGCTCGGCGAGAAAGACGCCGAGGCACTTATCTGCCGTGAAGCAGGGCAGGATAAAAATCAGCGGAATCAGCAGGATGATCTTCCGCAGACAGGCCAGCAGGAGGCTGACTTTGGCCTGGCCCAGCGCCATAAAGCTCTGCTGGCAGGCGATCTGAACGCCCATGGCGAGGATGCCCGCCATGTAGATGCGCATGGCCCATGTGGTGTATTCGATGAGGGCGGCATCCGAGGTAAAGATGCCCGCCACCACGCCGGGGGCCAGCATCATGAGCAGCCAGAACAGGGTGGTATAGCCGAAGCAGAGGGTGAGCTGGAAGCGGAACGCCTCCTTGACGCGGGGCTTTTTGCCTGCGCCGAAGTTGAAGCTCATGACCGGCTGGCCGCCCTGACAGATGCCCTGAATCGGCATGGTACAGAGCTGGGACACGCTGGTGATGACGGTCATCGCGCCCACCGCCACATCGCCGCCGTAGCGGGCGAGGCTGGAGCTGAAACTGATGGAGAGCAAACTCTCCGTCGAGAGCATGACGAAGGACGAGATGCCCAGCCCCAGCACCGGCAGGATGATGTTCCACTCCACTTTGAGGTTTTCTTTCCGCAGCTTGAGGATGGTCTTGGGGCCGGTGAGGAACTTCAATATCCAGCAGGCACCCACGGCCTGACTGAGCACCGTCGCCACTGCCGCACCCCGGACGCCCCAGCCAAGACCAAAAATCAGGATGGGGTCGAGGATGATGTTGATGACTGCGCCAATGACCGTCGTGAGCATACTGATCTTCGCAAAGCCCTGGGTCGTGATAAAGGGGTTCATGCCCATGACCAGCAGCACGAACACCGAGCCGAGGATGTAGATGCGGCCATAGGCCACCGCATAGGGGAGAGTGGCGTCGCTGGCACCGAAGAGCCGCAGCAGAGCGGGCGCACCGGCATAGAAGCCCGCCGTCAGCACCACAGCGAAAAACAGCAGCATGGTAAAGCTGTTGCCGATGATTTTTTCGGCCTCGTCTTTATTGCCCTGTCCCAGCGCGATGGCCGTGCGGGGCGCACCGCCCGCGCCGATGAGCATGGCGAAGGCGTTCAGGAGCATAAGGATCGGCGCAAACAGGCCCACGCCCGTCAGCGCCGCCGCGCCGATGCCCTCGATGTGGCCGATGTAAATGCGGTCTACGATGTTATAGAGCAGATTGACCACCTGCGCCACCACGGCGGGTATCATCAGCTGCAAAAGCAGGGGCTTGACCGGCCCGCTGCCCATATCCTGTCGATTCTGTGCCATAGGTTCTCCTTTGAGTGCATACTTCAAATTTGAAATAAATATAGCACGCCCCGCTCTGCCTGTCAAGCACAAGGGAAAGAGCTTTTTGTATTTCCAGTTGACGGAAAGGCGGGATTTTGCTATAATAATTAAGCTGTATTGTGAATATGGAGCATTACTCAAGTGGTCGTAAGAGGTCGCACTCGAAATCTAACTGGCTTTTTGGAAGTGGTTTTCCGGTTTTGCTAGGTTTCATGCGGGTTTTCCGACTTCGTGAGGGAACGATTTTCTGGCGTTCTCTCCTGCAATTCTCTCCAAAGTTTTCCCAGAATGCACGGCGCATTCTAAAATTTAATATCTGGAGCATTACTCAAGTGGTCGTAAGAGGTCGCACTCGAAATCGAGCTGGCTTTTTGGAAGAGGGAACCCGATTTTTCTAGGTTTCAAGCCACTTTTCAGTGATTGCTTCAAGGCGTTTTTTGGGGGTTCTCTCCTAAAATTCTCTCCAAAGTTTTCCCGGAGCGTTCAGCACGTTCCAACAATTTAATATGTGGAGCAGTACTCAAGTGGTCGAAGAGGCGTGACTCGAAATCATGTTTCCACTTTGGAAGTCCAAACTGCCGAAAAGCCAGTAAC
>ENA-OWPM01000205-OWPM01000205.1-human-gut-metagenome-genome-assembly--contig:-NODE-205-length-78759-cov-51.608216_pt1 | contig 78759 bp, 74 predicted proteins | sample MGYA00248267_ERZ651852 | MGnify/ENA primary metagenome ERZ651852 (study PRJEB26924, sample SAMEA4378228) | human gut metagenome | biome: human gut; feature: human-associated habitat; material: faeces... | reverse complement strand
TCACAAATCTTATATCAGTTTTTAACGTTTACACAAAACTTGAAACGGTCTCAGAGCTTGTTGTTTGTATGCAAAGCCGATATTCCCATATATTCGTAAAAGCTGATGTTTTTCATTTTCTGCATAGGATAATGCTTTATTATAATACCTAAAAGCTTCATTCATATTATTTTGATTTCTGTATATATTAGCAATATTGTCCAGAACGTTAGCTATTTGGTCATTTAAATTTTTACCTGTAATTTTTGTTAAATATTCATATTCCTCTAGAAATGATTTTAAACCTAATTCACTTTGCCCACAGTCTTTTTGAATAATACCATATGTATTTTTATAGATTGCTAATAGATACCATTTCTCTTCATCAGATAAGTATTTTGATTCTTGTACTTTTTGTGAAAAAAAATCAAGAAAATTAAGGGCATTTGTGTCATTACCTAGGTAATGAAATGATTGCGTATAAAATATTATCATTTGTAAAAATATAAATGGAAGATTATCAATATCAAATTGTTGTAGATGTTTATTAATAAACTCTATTACATCAGTATATTTTCCTAATAGATATAATTTTGAAGCAGTATTTCCAACAAGAGATAGTGCATTTTCATTATAAAAATCTTTATTATAAGATAATAACTTAAGCGTATGCTTCATAAGTAGGTTAGCAAAATCTCTTTCATTGGAATTAGTTATTTTTTGAGGAAGTAAATCATTAATTATTGATAATGTTTCTTCAAAATAATTCTGATATTCATTATTATGATGCATTTGATTACGTATGAATTCTTGTGTAATGCTATGCATATTCGCCATTTTTTCATTTATTGAAAATAATGAATATTCAGTAATTGCTATAATAATATGTTCAAGATTATATTGCGAATATTGGTCTTTATACAAAAAAATATTATATATAGGTATGTCACAGGAATCTAGTAAAGAAACTATGTTTAATATGTCTTTTGCACTTGTTGATTGTTGAAGAATTTTTTCGTATGATATTTTCCAAGCAGTATAAGCAGTTTTCTTATAACTAGTTATAGGGCTGCTTAATATATCAAATTTGTGTTCACTATAAATCTCTAAATATTTACTAAATGAAATTTGCGTTTGGTTTACATAAGCTCTAGCATATTCTAATGCTAAAGGATAATTTTCTAAGGTATTTGCAAGAAGTAAAACAGTTTCATTATCTGATTCTGTTTTCATACGTTTATTTGTATATTTTAGTAGAAATGCTTCACTTTCTTCTAAGTCAAAGTTACTAATCGGGATAACAGGAAATTCATCAGCATCAATATTAGAGTTTTGAGTAGTTACTATTATATCTGAATTTTGAAAAAAATATTTTTCAACCAATTTATTGATGGGGGTGTCATCTAAACCATCGTAAATTACTAACGAAGGTGAATTATTGTCAATAAATGAAGAAAGTAGAGACATTAATCTATTTGAATCTTCACATTTTTCTTGAAGCAAATCAAAATAAAGAGCAGCTTTGTTAAATTCTTCAAGTAGTTCATTTTCTGAAGTAGCTGTAAATAAAAAGATTGAGTTATATTTATTATTATTGATTGAACGTATAACATATTCACGTGCAATTTGTGACTTTCCTATTCCACCAGGACCAGTTAAAAAGGACAATTTATATTCAGTCATATTCTCGGTTAAGTCAGATAGAGCTTTTTCACGACCCCAAAAAAGATTATTTTTTCTTGGAATATTATAAAACGGTGAAATAGATAACGGAGGCTTTCTATCAGGTGAAGCTATGATTTCTTTCAAATTATTAATTTCATTTTTTATTTCCTGCTGAGAACCATGAATTTCATTAATAATTTTAGAACTTGTAGTATTAATTTGATTTACAATTATTTTACCTTCAGCACTTAATAGGTTATTAAGAAGTTCATTGAGTTTATCAATATATGTCTCAAGGCATTGGTTAATTCTTTTTGAACCAATACTGCGTAAGTCGGGATTTTTTTTGTAAAAATCATCTATAAAATTTATTTTTTTATCATCATCAATAAATTGATAGTTTTGTTTGAAATAAAGAGGGTGTTGTAGTATAAATTCTTGTGCTTTTTCAAGTTCATATTGGTCTTTGATTGTATTCCTGATGCAAGAAAGAATGGATTCATCAAAATCATCAAAATATTTTAATGTTATTTTCTTATTTTGATAATCACATATTTTTGATGCAAAAACTGATTCAAATACAGCTAAAGAAGCTTTTACTAGTTCATCCACTAGTTTATTTTCTAGAATTGGCATAAACAAATCTCCTATATTATTTTGGGTCATTTTTAGATTTTGGGATTCAATCCCATCTTATCCATAAATTCATCATGTGTTTTCTGTATCTGCAAGTTCATAGGAAATGGTTCCGATTCCGGATAAATATCCATCCAAAGGTTAAAGTCCGCTTCAGCTTTTAGCAAAGCTTCCCCACGTTTCTTAACATCTTTTATTTCATTGCATTTCTCAACTTCTTCCATATATTCTTCATAGCGGTCTAACCATGATCGCATCAAAGACAATGTTCCAAAGCTGATTCCAACCATATCATTTCCATCTTTATCCTGGTATTCAAAGAGTTGTCCATCGTATTGCCGGAATATCTGAAAAAGTCTGTGTATGGCTTTTATGCCATCAAAATCAGAGTTCGCCAGTACTTCGGGATTGACAGATAAAGCGTCTGCTATTTTTTCAAGGGATGATGGCTTTGGATTTCTTCTGCCGCTTTCGTAAGCACGAATGTAGGCTTCGCTTGCACCAACCATTTCTCCTAATTGTCTTTGGGTAAGATTGCGTTCCTGCCGGATACGTCTTATGTTTTCCCCGACTGTCATAACAACATGCCTCCTGCTCTAAAGCTATATTTTTGTGAAACTGTTCAACATCATATATAGGATAACACACAAGAACAAAAAAATAAAGCAAAAAGATATTGACACGAAACAAAAGCTACGATATTATAAAAACGTAACAAAATGATACTATGCAGAAACAAAGAAAGAAACAGGAGGAAACAATATGGATGAAAAAATCTATTACAGTGCAGAGGACATTGCAAAAATGCTTGGTGTGAGTATGGGGAAAGCCTATAAAATCCTTAGAGAAGTGAATAAGGATTTGGCAAGTAAAGGATTTCTCACAATCGCCGGAAAAATTCCGGTGGAGTATTTTAAGGAAAAATGGTACGGAGGAGCAAAGGAGGTAAGTGCATGAACTGCAATGCAAAGAAAGATCCCAATGGTACGTGGCGGATACAATATCGTTGGACAGATTGGACGGGAACCAAAAAGAAATCACAAAAAAGAGGTTTTAAGACCAAGAAAGAAGCAGAAGAATGGTACGCACATTTCATGTTGCAGCAATCATCTGATCCGACGATGACACTGGCGGACTTTTGGGAGATTTATAAGGCGGATATGGAAAAGCGCTTACGAAAAACTACCATGAAGCAAAAAGAGTATGTAATGAATGACAAGGTGCTACCATATTTCGGAAAGACGCCAATTAATGAAATCACAGCTCCCATGATACGCAAATGGCAGGGAGAAATGATGGAAAAAGGTTTTAAGCCCACATATCTGAAAACAATACATAATCAGCTTAGTGCGATTTTGAATTATGCAGTAAATTTCTATGATTTGCGTTCCAATCCCTGTCGTAAAGCCGGAAGTATGGGAAAGAGTAAAGCGGATGAAAGACCGTATTGGACGCTGGAGGAGTTTCAGAAGTTTTCAGATGCGATTATGGATAAGCAGGATTCATGGATTGCTTTTCGGATTTTATTTTGGACAGGTATGCGGATAGGAGAATTACTTGCGTTACAGGTGAAAGATATTGATTTAGAACAGGGAACCATAACTGTTGACGAATCTTTGACGAGGCTTGATGGAGAGGATCTGATTACGGCACCAAAGACGGAAAGCTCGGTTCGGGTGATTACGATACATAAAGAATTGCAGGAGGAACTTAAGGAATATATTGCGACATTGTATCATGTGAGACCGGGAACACGTCTTTTTGCCGGACGGACAAAGAGCTTCTTTGAGCACGAAATGGAGCGTGGAATAAAGATGTTGGGAGTAAAGAAAATTACAGTCCATTGTACTCGTCACAGTCATGCAAGTATGCTTGTGCAGATGGGATTCAGCCCAGTTGAGATTGCAAAACGGTTAGGGCATGGAAAGGTTACGACTACGATTGAAACCTATTGTCATCAGTCTATGGATGCGCAGGTAAAAATTGCAGATAGACTTGGAAAAGTGGAAAGAGGTGAGGAGAGTGGCGTGTAAACGAGAAGACAGGTTTAGGCGCAATACAATTGCCTTTTGGCTGAGTGACGAAGAGAAAAGCCAAGTGGAATCGAAGATAATTTTATCGGGGATATCGAAAGGTGAATATTACCGGAAAGCAGTTTTAGGGCAAGAGGTAACGGTTATTGCCGGAAATTATATGTCGGTCAGGGTGGCAAAAGTATTGGAGCAGATATTGGCACATTTACAGAATGGCAATACAGAAGAGGAAAGATTACTGCTGGAATTGGTAAAACAGTTGCTGGAAGTAAATAAAAATGCCCCTGCTGGTAACAAGGGCATTCAGGAATAAAAAGGATAAAGCCTTTCTATCCAACACACACATTTATTATAGCAAAGGCTTTCTCCGGAGGAAAGGAGAAAATTGCATATTGAATATTTTTTCAGAGGTAAAGGAGTATCTAACGGCGAGACAGGTAGCAGAAAACTATGGTCTGCAGGTCAGAAGAAATGGGTTAGCCTGTTGCCCTTTCCATGATGATAAGCACCCAAGCATGAAGATTGATAAGAACTATCATTGTTTTGCCTGTGGTGTGGGAGGGGATGTGATTGACTATGTTTCCCGGATGTTTGGTTTATCACAATATGAGGCGGCATTAAAGATTGCAGAAGATTTCCGTCTTCCGATAGAGGTCAAAGGAAATAAGGGATTAAGCGAGCAGGACAGGGAGCATATTCGTAGAGAACGGACAGAACGTGAGAGGCTGATACACATCAGGGAGCGTTTTGACAGATGGTGCAATCACAGTATTGAGAGTTTAAGGGATGGTTTGTTACTGATAGAGCAGATGGGTATTTTCCTTAATGGAAAGCCGCCGGATATTATTTTTTCAGAGGACTATGCACGGATGCTTCATGCGGAACCGATTATGAATTACTGGCTGGATATTTTGTGCATGGGTAGTACAGAGGATAAACAGGAACTTTTTATGAAAGGCAGGAAGGAGGTGGAAGAAGTTGCAGAGAGAGTCAGAATCGGAAGAGAGCGTATTATGGAACGAAATCGGGGAAGTGCTTGATACGGAAATGAGCACGGTAGAGGATATTCGGGCAGATTTGGCTAGAAATGATAAAGGCAATACCTGTCAGACAATCAATAACTGTATGCTGGTATTTCAGCGTGATCCGGTGTTAAAAGGTGCAATCAGAAAAAATGAGCTGTCCGGAAAGATTGACATTGTCGGTAATCTCGGATGGCAGCGCACATCTTCCAGCCTGACGGATACTGATGTGTATCAGATACATTGGTACTTAGAAAAGAATTATGGTCTGAAAAACGACCGTAACATCAACAAGGCTATGAATATTGTTGCAAGTGAAAATAAGTATCACCCTATTCGGGAATGTCTGGAAAAACTTAAATGGGACGGACAGCCACGCATAGACAATCTTTTGCCCAGGTATCTGGGTGCTGATCACGATGATTACACGAAAGAAATTATGCGGCTCTTGATGCTGGCAGCTATCCGCAGGGTGTATGAGCCGGGATGCAAATTTGAAATCATGGTATGCCTTGTAGGAGGGCAGGGAGCAGGAAAGTCAACATTTTTCCGCTTCCTAGCCATCAATGATGAATGGTTTTCAGATGATTTGAAGCGGATGGATGATGATAATGTCTATCGGAAGATGCAGGGGCATTGGATTATTGAAATGTCGGAAATGATGGCAACAGTGAATGCCAAGAGCATTGAAGATATTAAGTCTTTTATCAGCCGGCAAAAGGAAACGTACAAAATTCCTTATGAAACTCACCCGGAGGACAGACCAAGACAATGCGTATTTGTGGGTACTTCCAACAATATGGATTTTCTTCCTCTTGACCGTACAGGAAACCGGAGATTTGCCCCGGTGCTGGTACATCCGGAACGGGTGGAAAAGCACATTCTTGAGGATGAAAAAGAATCAAGGGAATACATATGTCAGGCGTGGGCGGAAGCGATGGAACTATACCGGAACGGTTCTCATGAGTTAAAGCTGTCGAGGGAGACGGAAGAATACTTAAAGGAGATGCAGAAGGACTTTATGCCGGAGGATGCAAAGGTCGGAGTGATACAGCTCTGGCTGGATGAACTGGCAGAGGATTATGTATGCAGCATTATGATTTACAAGGAAGCATTTTCACACGAGTATGACACACCAAAGGATTGGGAACTGAAGGAAATCAATAATGTCATGAACCACAGCATTGTCGGGTGGGAAAAGGTTTCTTCCCACAGATTTGCCGGATATGGCACACAAAGAGGGTGGCGCAGGGTGGCAGGGAAAAATGAGTTTCAGAAACTGCCGGAGGATGCGGTAATACTCTTTGAGGAAAGATAAAAGTTTTTTATGTTGCGTTTACAAATTTTGTTTACAGGCGTTCGTTTACGGAAATGTAAACAATCCGGTTTACAAAAGAATGCAGTAAAATTAAGGCTTTGAGGCTTTGTAAACAGAGTAAACGGAAATTTTTCAAAAGAGTATTTGTAAACAAAACGTGTAAACGGATACGTAAACAGGATATTCAGGAGGATATTTTAATGGAGAAAAATTATATTCAGAACAACGGAAAAGCAAAAGGAAAAATTTATATCGGTTTGGATCATGGGTATGGGAATATCAAGACCGCACACAGAGTATTTACTACCGGAGTGGAAGCGTATGATGAGGAACCGATTGTCAGCACCAACTTTGTAAAATACCGGGAGAAATATTATGTGATTGGCGAGAGCCACTTGGTATATCAGGGCAACAAAACAGATTCCGATGATTTTTATATTTTGACATTGGCAGGACTGGCAGAGGAATTGAAATTCCGGGGACTTCATGAAGCAGAAGTCGTGCTTGCAGTAGGACTTCCGCTTGCGTGGGTAAAGTCACAATCTGCCGATTGGAGAGCATATTTGATGCAGGAGAAAGAACTAGATTTCATGTTCCAAAAGGAACGCTATAAGGTGCATCTATGTGGTGTGGAAATCTTTCCGCAGGGATTAGCGGCTGTACATAATCAAGGTGCAATGCCGGGAATGAATATGCTGGTGGACATTGGCAACGGAACCATGAGCATTCTTGAAATTCACGATGGCAGACCGATTGAAAAGAGCATCAGCACAGAAGTATTCGGAGTACATCATTGTATGGAAAAAATACAGAAAGAGCTGTCTAAGAGAGGCGGTGTGGAAGTGCCGGAAATGTTAATAGAACCTCTGCTTAGAAATGGCATAGGTGAAAGAACTGATGATGTAGCAATGGTCACGAAACGAATTGCGGAAAGTTATACAGAGGAAATCATGAAAAAGCTGACGGCACATGGCTATAAGGAAGATCTGGTTCATCTCTATATCATTGGCGGTGGTGGCTGTCTGCTGAGACACTTTTCAGATATGACAGAAAAGGGAAATGTAACTGTCATTTCCGACATTTGTGCAAATGCAAAGGGCTATGAGGCTTTGACAGAAATGAAGCAGCGCATGAGAGGAAAAATTGCATGAGGAAAACATACAAATCAAGCAACGTTCGCTTTTGTATGGAGGATGAGAACCAGCGCCGGACATGGGAGTACCTACAGAGTTTGACCCGAAAGGACAGCTCCTATGGAAAGGCACTTTCGGATGCCTTTGTATTAGTTTTGGATAGTAAGGTACCTATGGGGGATGCAGGAGAAAAAGAGGAGGCTTTTTATGCCGGGTTGAAAGTGACAACGGAACATATTGAGGAAAGCGTTGCAGAACGAATTTCAAAGATGCAGGAAGCACTTTTAAGGCAGTTGACAAAGGAACTTGAGGAACATGCCCTAAGAACCGTTTCGGGCGAGTATATGCCTCACAGAGAGCAGTACGAGGAAGAAACGGAGCAAGTGTCAGAGACGGATATGTCGGATGCCATGATGTCGATGGCACTTGGCATGGGTGAATAGGCGGTACCGAAAATGGGAACCCACTTTGGCGCTTGGTATCCACTTTCAAGGTGGAAGCCTATGATACGGTACCGAAAGTATTTTATTCGGTACCGTCACTCATAGCGAATGACGGGGTATTTTGCCGGAATGAGCAGTCTGCCATGGGGATTTTGCAATGGCAGACTATGACACTCGCAGAGTGGCATCAGCCTCGCAGAGCGCCTACCTTTGATACGCAGTGTCAAAGGTAATAAGGCGTTACTTTTGACAAAAGTAACAAAAGAGCCAGCAGAGCTGGCGATACTTCTCGAACTGCTAATGTTCGAGAAGGTTCCTACACAGCAGCATTTAGAGCACGAACAGAAGAAAGAAGGTGAGATAATTGGGAGCAAAAACGATTTCTTTCCCCAAAGGGAAAGGGCATCTGACACATAACAACCGAGATTTTATCAGCAAAAATGTGGTACCCGAAAGGACATCTTGGAACCGAATTTATATGCAGGAATCTTTGGAACAAGCATATGAGAAATGTTTTGGGCAGGCGCTTATGGATTATAATGCAACGCAAAAGCGTAAGGACAGGAGAAAAGAAAATTATCTGAAGGAGATAGAAAATTCCGGCAATAAGGAAAAGACATTCTATGAAAATATCGTTCAGATAGGAAAAAAGGAAGATACTCCAGTGGTGGATGCGGATGGAAATCTTACAGAGCAAGCGAAGGTAGCAATTGAAATACTGGAGCAGTATGCAAAAACCTTTCAAGAACGTAATCCGAATTTGTATCTGTTCAATTGCGTCATGCACCTGGATGAAGCGACACCGCATTTACATATTGATTACATTCCGGTGGCACATGGATATAAAACAGGCATGGAAACCCGCAATAGTCTTACAAAGGCACTACAGCAGATGGAATTTGCAAAGGCGGTCAGTAAAAAGGAAAATGAAACAGTTGCGTGGCAACAAAGAGAACGATCCTATTTGACGGAGCTTTGCCGGGAGAAAGGCATTGATATAGAGGTGCTGGGAATACAGAGAGAGAATCTTAGCCTGCCAGAGTATAAAGCTGCAATGCGAGAAGTGGAAGCGCTGGAACAACAGGCAGAGGAAATGGAGATACATAACAGGGAACTTGCTACACAAGCCGGGGAGTTGGCGAAGCAGATTGATGAACTGGAGGTAAGGGATAAAAGCAATCAGGAATTACTTGAAAAGCATGATCTGAGAGCAACTACCTTAAAGACCATTTCAAAAGAAGTAGATGCAGAAACCAAGAAGATAAAAAGTGCAGCAATTCCGGTCAATAATCTGTTTGGCGATGAGAAATATGTCAAGGTAAAGAAAAGTGATTGGAATAAGATTATTGATGCTTTCAGCCGGGCAGTATCAAGGAATCATTTGTTGGAAAAATATGAAAAGAAAATATCTGTTTTGGAGAAGAAAATAGCAACTCTTACTGACCAGATTGAGAAGATGAAACAGTTTGTGGCAGCAAGGGGGCTTGGAGAGGCGTTTGTAGAGTTTGTAAAATCGTTGGCGCCAAAATCCTTCAAGCAAAAACTGGAAGAGAAAAAAGCGGATGCAGCGGAGCAGAATCGGCAGAGAAAGACAGCACAACAGGAAATGCCGGATAAGAAGAAAAAATTGCAGCAGGAAATGTAAATTCGAAGAAAATGAGGAATGGACAATGAATTTAACTTACGAAAAATGTGGAGATTATTTGATACCAAACATAATTCCTGATCCAGAGTCGGAAGGCGAATTGAAAAAGTTCGGATTAATGCGGAAACATTATCTGAAAGAATATAAGAGTGGCATTTATCAGGGGATGGTTCTAAGTGGAAAGATAAAGGAACATCTGCTCATGGTGCAGGAACGGGCAGAATCACAGCTTGATGTGCTGGTGGAGCAGATGGCAGAACGTGAGGGAGTAACGGAGCAGTTGAAAGAAGAAAATCAAATGCTTTGGGTGCAGAGGATGAATAATATTCGGACGAGAGCGGAAGAAATTGTAAAAGAAGAGTATATATATTCTTTATAGCAAAGGGGCAGAGAAATCTGTCCTATTTTTTATACTGGGAATTTCTCTTTTGAAAATGACATTTTCAACAATGCGTAGTATAATTATCTTGAAAAATTGTGCGAGATTATAAGCAAAGATAGGAAACTTGTTTTGTATCAGATAGAATATGATAATTATCTTTTTGAGAGTGTTATTGATTTAGAGCCTAAATATCACAATTTGGGAAAATACATAAATAATATGCTGAATATTTAGGTACAAAACTACTAATTATAAATTGGAGGAAAACTAGATGCTAGATGAAAGTGTAAAAGCTCAGATAATTGCTTGTTTGGAGAATGGAGAGGCGATTCCAGAGGAGTATAAAACACTATTATTTCCAATAAATAATAAAGAGTATGAATTAAACTATTTTGGGAAAATGAGAAAAGAGGATATTTTATCAGATACTGATGAGGTGAATAGTATCCCTTTTCAATTGGAAAGAACAATAGGTGATGCATCAGATGACGAATGGAGAAATTTGCTTATTTTTGGAGATAATTTACAAATTCTTAAATCCTTGTACTTTAATCAAGACCCTTTAATTGCAGATAGAGTAAAAGGAAAGGTTAAACTTGTATATATAGATCCCCCATTTTCGTTAAAGCAAGAGTTTAAGGGGAAGAAGGGAGAAAAGGCTTATGCGGATAAGGTTAAAGGTGCAGAATTTGTAGAATTTTTGAGAAGAAGATTAATTATTCTTAAAGAACTTTTAGCAGATGATGGCTCTATTTTCGTTCATTTAGATTATCGTAAGAATCACTACATCAAAGTTGTAATGGATGAAGTTTTCGGTGAAGCTAATTTTATAAATGAGATAACTTGGAAAAGAACGAGTGCCCATAATGATGCAGGAAAATTTGGAATAAATACCGAGTATATATTATTTTATGCCAAAAATGCTGAGAATTATACTTGGCATCAGCAATACGCTGAGTATTCTGAAAAACATTTGAAGAGATATCGTCGTAAAGATAAAGACGGCCGTCATTGGACGGACAGTCCATTGACGGCAAAAGGGCTTTCAGGGGGAGGATATACATATACATATAAGGGAGTAGAAGGTCTTTGGAGATGTCCGGAATCCACAATGAAGGAATACGATAAAAAGGGGTTATTGTATATAACCAAAACAGGGGGAATTCGTATTAAGAAGTATTTAGATGAACTTAAAGGTACTCCGTTGCAGTGTTTATGGGATGATATTGATCCAGTTAATTCGCAGTCGAAGGAGAGAGCTAATTATCCAACTCAAAAACCGGAAGAACTAATTGAAAGAATTATTTTATCAGTAACAAATCCAGGAGATATTGTATTAGATTGCTTTGCGGGATCAGGGACAACATTGGTAGCTGCTGAGAAACTTAACAGAAAATGGATTGGGTGTGATATCGGAAAGCTTTCGATATATACAATTCAGAAGCGTTTATTAGAAATTAAAAGAAGTAAGGCGTATACATCCTTGGAAAATATATCTGCAAACTCTTTGTATGGCAAAGATGTTAACCCTTTTTCAGTATTAACAGCGGGGTTATATGATCTATCTAAAGTATTTTCGATGGATGAGGGAGAATATAAAAAGTTTGTAATGTCTTTGTTTGATATTGAAGATATTGGACAGAAAAATATACATGGGGTTAGCATTGATGGTGAGAAAAAAGGGTATTATGTAAAAATATATCCATATTGGGATGAAAAATTTAGAAGTGCTGATATAGATGAAGAGTATGTAGAGGAACTGCATAAACATATTGGCAGTTCATTACAAGATAGATTTTATATTGTAGCCCCAGCAACCTGTGTGGCATTTATAAACGATTATTATGAAATAGATGGTGTTAAATACTATTTTTTGAAAATTCCTTATCAAGTAATAAAAGAACTTCATTCCAATTCATTTAAAAAGTTAAAGCAACCACAAAATGAGAAGGAAATCAATGATTTGGAAAATGCAATTGGTTTTCATTTTATAAGACAGCCTGAAGTTGAATCTACAATAGTAAAAAAGGAAAAAGAATATTTTTTGAAAATAACAAAGTTTTTATCTGATTATGACTATGATGAAGATGGTGAGATTCTAAAAAATTTTGAAAGTTTATCTATGGTTTTAATAGATAATTGTAATAAAGAAGGAAATGTGCCTTTTAATATGTCTGAATACTATTTTGCAGAAGATTTATTAGATAATAAGAAGGATAGTAAAAAAGATAATAAAAAAGATGAGGAAACAGTAAGAGAAAAACTGAAGAAATGTAAACATATTTTAGTTCCTATAAACTCAAACACTAATATGGTAAAAATTGTATATATAGATATATACGGGAATGAATTTATGGAAACAAAAATTTTAGAGGAGTAGCCAATATGGAAGGTGTTTTAAAAATTGAAGAGTCGAATATTGTGCTTAAAGTCAAGACAAATTTTGATCCAAGTAGATTAAATCTTAATGAGTGGGACAAGTATTTGGATTGTCTTTGTGGAAATAGGGAGTATCAAAAAGAAGCCATCAAAGCGGCTGTTATTTATATGGCTTCCGGTGAATATGAATCCATAAATCAATTGGCAAAGGAAAACTATGCTACAAATAATGCATTGCAGCAAAAATATTCGAAGGAAATAGACTTAATTAACTCAATACAATTACCTAATAAATTATCTGGAGTTATTGATTTGGCAACAGGTACTGGGAAAAGTTATGTGTTGTATGGTATAGCACAAATAATGCTTGCAATAGGTTTGGTAAAGAGGGTATTGCTTTTATGCCCATCTGTTACTATTGAAAGAGAATTAAGAAATAAATTTGTGTTATTAGCAAGTAGAGCTGATTTAAAGGCATATATCCCGTCATGGTGTGTTATAAAGAATCCTAGAATAATTGATGCGAATGTTACAATTAAGTCGGGAGATATTTGTATTGAAAATATTCATGCAGTGTATGAAAATACAGGTTCATCTATTAATGACAGTTTTATAAATGGTGGTAGTGATACATTGGTATTAAATGATGAGATTCATCATGCTTACAATGTATCATCTGACAAAGATATTAAGAAATGGAAACAGTTTTTATTAGGGAAAAATTGTTTTAAATACATTATAGGTACGACGGGGACGGCGTATATTGAGAATGATTATTTCACAGATGTTATATATAGATATTCCCTGAGGAAAGCAATAGATGATGGAGTTGTAAAAATGGTCGAATATGTCGCAAAAGACGAAGGTTTAGACCAAAATGCTAAATTCCAAAAGATATATGATAATCATGAGGAATTTTGCAGAATATATAGTAGCATTAAGCCAATAACGCTTATTGTTGGTAAGGATATAAAATCTGTGAGTAATTTATGTGAGGATTTTATAGAATTTCTCATGAAGAAGGAAAAAATTGAGAAAGAGGTAGCAGAAAAAAAAGCTATAGTTGTTACATCTGCATCAAAACACAAAAAAAATCTTGCTTTACTAAGCAAAGTTGATGAGAAAGATAGCAAAGTTCAATGGATTTTTTCTGTATCGATGTTAACAGAGGGCTGGGATGTTAAGAATGTTTTTCAAATTGTACCATGGGAGGATAGAGCATTTAATTCAAAACTATTAATTGCGCAAGTCTTGGGGAGAGGATTAAGGGTGCCAGCAGGATTAAATAGTCAGCCCAAAGTAAGAGTATACAATCATGCGAGTTGGAGTAAAAACATTCAGTCATTAGTTGATGAAATTCTTGAGATGGAATTGACTCTTACAAGTGATATTTCAAATTCTAATGAAAGAAAGAAATATAATTTTGTTGTTCATTCCATTGACTATACTAAAGAGGAACGTACAACGAAGAAGACATCAAGAATTACACAAGAGGTTTTCGATTTGACAAATGGAATGAAACTAGTTTCTCAAGCAGAAGAAGAAGCTCAAGAAACAGAGTACGAAAATATCAGGGGAAGTATTGTATCCAAAACAACAACGGTCAAAAAGGAAATGGTTACTGTTGATGAGGTTGTGAGAAAGATATCTGAGAGCTTTAAAGGAAGAGCGTTAGAGGCTAAACTTATTTTTGAAAGTGGGGAATATGAAAAAGAAAAGCTTCCTCCTATTTCTGAAATCAAAAACTTTATTGAAAAGTCTATGCAAGAATGTGGAATTCAAGGAAACGAATTGACAATTGAAAATGCTAATAAAATTTATGGCAAATTTTCAGGATTACTTCGCAGAAAACCAGCAACGCCTGTTTTTAATAAAAGAGTAAATGATATTATTGAAATTCAAACTAACTCTATGAGAGCATTAACAGAGAGATATAGTCGTATTAAACAATATATTACTATGTTTTTTTCGAGTTCATATGCATCTGATATGGATGAAATTAAGAGAGAGACGTTAGAAAATGTACGTGATGAAATTGTAGGCAAACAGGTGAAAGAAGTGAATAAGTATAATTATAAAACTCCTGTAGATATTGTATTTACAGTGCAGGAGCCGGAAAGAAAGTTTGTATCTTATTTGATATCAGACGAAGTATCGCAAAAGATAGATGCATGGATAAAAGCTAGGGATATAGGATTTTATTCAATTGACTATCAGAAGAATAAGGGAGCTGCATTTAAAGGCTTTAATCCCGATTTTTTCATTAAAATTGGAACGAATATTTTAGTAGTAGAAACAAAGGCAGACGGAGATATTTCAGAAGAGAATTGTGCTAAGTATAAAGCTGGGAAAAGACACTTTGAATTACTTAATGCAGAATTAGAAAAATCAGATATAGAAGAAAAATATTACTTTAATTTCTTATGCCCATCCGATTATACTGCTTATTTTCAATACATTAAGGATGGAAGAATTTTTTCTTCAAATTTTCATGGAATATTAGAAGATGAATTGGAAAAAGAAGAGAATAATAGATATTCATAAATTAGCAAACAGTTTTTTATGTTTGGTATATATTGATTTTTCAGCGTCGGCTGTGTCGCACTTTGGTGGAAAAGGTGTAGATAAGAATTTAAAAAGTAGTGTTTAAAAGGGAGACGATATTTATGGCAGTGCGAGGAAAAAGCATTAATCTTTTTCTTATGGATGGTGATGCTACTGGAAGAATAAAATGTACACTTGCAAATTGGACTGGCATTGCATATAAGATTCCGAGGACTGAACTGGATAAGTGTAAAGAACGTGATGACTTAAAACAAAGTGGCGTTTATTTTCTATTTGGTATGTCGGACGAAACAGGAAAAAATGTTGTATATATAGGTCAAGCGGGTGCAAGAAAAAATGGCGAAGGAATTTTGAATCGCCTTCAGGAGCATAAACGTAATCCAGAAAAGGATTACTGGACAGAGGCAATTGTGTTCACTACATCAAATAATTCTTTTGGTCCTACGGAGATAAGTTATCTTGAAAATCGTTTTTGTAATCTTGCTGTTAGTGCTAATCGTTATGAGGTAAAGAATGGAAATGATCCAACACTAGGGAATATAACTGAAGAAAAGGAATGTGAAATGGAGGAATTCATTGATTATGCCAAAGTTATTATGGGAACGTTGGGTCATAAAGTTTTTGAACCATTGACAAAGCCGATGCCAATGAAGAAAGAGGACAAAGAGGATGTATCTAATGAAGATAGAAAACTGTTTTTGAAGCGAACAATTAAGGGAGTAGGAACAGTAGAAGCAGTTGGAAGTCAGACAACAGAGGGATTTGTAGTATTTGAGGGGAGCCATATATCTCCAACGGACGATGACACAATTCCTGTTGCGATTAAGGATCAGAGGAAAAAGGCAAATGTTGATGTTGAAAATATTTTGAAAGAAAATATTCTGTTTACTAGCCCATCATATGCTGCAATGTTTGTTGTTGGAAAAAGTGCGAATGGTCTTACAAGTTGGAAGACTGAAGATGGTAAAACACTGAAAAGTTTGGAAAGTGAAGAATAATCAGCGGTAAAGATATTTAGATGAATTTGGAAAGAAGGATGGAAATGAGAAATGATTTAAATGACCTAGAAATGGCGAAAAAACGTGATCATAAGATAATGATTACAGATGAAGCAATTAATAAAGTACCGCGAGTTCAGTATAAGGAGATAGCCGAAACAGAATATGACAATCTTCAAGAGCTGGCGAGGCAGGTCCTTCAAATATCTAAAGACGAAAATGATTCTAATGAAGTGGCAGTTACCTATAGCTTGGAGAGCACTAGGTTGATAGAAAAGGGAGAACGTTATATCGGTATTGCTTTGGGGGCAGAGCATGATGTTGATCCTTTGAGTGATTCAACATCATATCATTTGATTCGTACTTCAAGAGATTGCGTGGTAATTGCATTGCATAATCATCCGTCATTGTCAGCTTTTTCGCTACCAGATATACAATTTTTATTGAGATATGAATCTGTAAAAATGATGGTTGTTGTTACAAATTTAGGTAGTGTATCATATTTGGTAAAGAATGGAAAGTATGATTTTGAAAAAGCTGTTATACTTCTTAATGAGGCAGTGGATTTAAATAATAAAGCAAAAAATATAAAAGATTTGCAAGATGCAGCGGACTATTTTTTGAAAAACTGTTATAATGTAGGTATAAACTATGAAAATCGATAGGAGGTGCATATTATGACAGAAGAACATGTAGTATTAAGTGAACGCCCGGAAGACCAATTGAAAGCGGTAGAGTGGGCTCGTGAACAAAAGAAGAAAATTCTTGATGACAAAAGCAGACGTATTGCAGATGCACTTATGGAAACAATGACACCTTTGATTTTGAAAAATAGCGCACAAAAATAGCGTGGGTACAATTTGGGTACAGCAGCTTTGAAACCATATTAACAAGACACAAAAACGTATCAAAATGATACGTTTTTGCAATGCGATAACAACAGATTTACATGAAAAATCAAACCAGAAAAAGAGTTTGAATAACGGACAGAAATGCCGAAAACCTGTATTTATGCGGGCTTCCGGCATTTGTTTTATCAAATGGCTCTAGTTTGGCTCTATTTGTGGGAACAATAATGATAATTAGAAGAAATTTAATAAGGAGCATTATATGACGAAAGTGAATTTTTATGATAGCATTGATGATTCAATGCTAAAGTTTGCAGTTATTATTGCAAAACATAATGGAAAATGGGTATTCTGCAAGCATAGAGAAAGAAGTACATGGGAAGTGCCGGGAGGACATAGAGAACAAGGTGAGGATATTCTTGAAACAGCAAAGAGAGAATTGTATGAGGAAACAGGAGCCATTAATTTTGAGATAAATCCGATATGTATTTATTCTGTGACGGCGCCAGACAACTTTGATGGGAAAGAAACCTTTGGAAAGTTATTTTTCGCGGAGATACATACGTTTGAAAAAGATTTACATAGTGAGATAGAGAAAATAGCAATTATGAATGAACTGCCGCTTAATTGGACATATCCGGAAATTCAACCAAGACTGCTAGAAGAAGCGAGACAAAGAGGATTTTTGCCTAAGAAGGATGAAATAAAATGGTTATTTTTTGATGTTGGTTCGACGCTTGTTGATGAAAGTAGCGTTTATGAAGATAGGATGAAAAAAATAGCTGAATTATCTAGTCTAACTCCGCAGCAAATTTATGAACATGCGATATCATTATACAGGAAAAATAAAAAAGGTGATTTAGAGATAGCAAAACAATTGGGGATAGAACTACCTAAATGGGAATCACAATATGAAAAGCTGTATACAGATTCTGAAGATTGCCTGAAAAGGTTAAGCAGAAATTATGAAATTGGTATAATCGCAAACCAACCATTAGGAACTTCTGAAAGATTAGAAAATCTCGGAGTGCGAAAATATATTGATTTAGTCATTGCATCAGCAGAAGAGGGTGTTTCAAAACCGGACAGACGTATATTTGAAATTGCTTTGGAAAGAAGTGGCTGTAAGCCGGAAAATGCTGTAATGATTGGTGACCGCATTGATAATGATATTGTACCAGCAAAACAGTTAGGAATGAAAACGGTATGGATAAAACAGGGATTTGGAAGTTTGTGGACTGTAATGGACGAGAGTGAAAAAGCTGATATTGAAGTTAATAACTTATCTGACATTTTGAATTATCTATAGGAGGGAAAGTGAATGTTCAAGGTTGCTATACTACAAAAACGTCCTATTAATGAACAAATAGATAAGAATATTGAAACTATCATTATGGCAATGGAAGAGGCTTCGGAAAACCATGCAGATATTCTATTGTTGCCAGAATGTTTTATTACAGGATATGATTTGCCTATGTCATATGAAAAAAGCATTGCAGATAATGATATAAGAATTGCCAAAATATGTGAGAATGCTAAAAAATATAAAATAGGCGTAGTACTTACTGCGTTTACAAAAGGTAGTAAGCAACCACAGAACTCAGCCTTTGCTATCAATAAGTCGGGAAATATATTGATGAAATACTCTAAGGTGCATACCTGTGATTTCGCAGATGAAAGAGATGTTGAATCAGGGAAAGAATTTAAGGTGTGTGATTTTGAAGGAATACAATTGGGTATTATGATATGTTATGACAGAGAGTATCCGGAAAGTGCAAGAATACTGATGTTAAAAGGAGCTGAGGTTATTCTGGTACCAAATGATTGCGGTTCTATGCAACCAAGAATCAAAGCACTTTCGACAAGAGCATATGAAAATATGGTTGCAGTCGCTATGGCAAATCCGAATGGAGATAATGCTGGATGTTCCTGCGCATATAGTCCAATTTGCTGGGATAGAAACGGAAAATGTGTTGATAACACAGTTTTGCTGGCTGATGATAAAACTGAGGGGATTTTTTATGCGGAGTTTGATATGGAAGCTATTAGAGAATACAGGAATCGGGAAATGTTAGGAAACACATTTCGTAAGGTAGAATCATATAGTCGGTTGTTAAGTAAAGAAATCAAGGAACCATTTATAAGGGATGGGCAGAATAGATAAGCCAAGGGGAGAGTGCTTTAGGTCAGTAGAGTTAAAAAGAGGAAGTGTGTGTGTTGACAAGAATGTAACAGAGATGGTTGACGAATCATTGGCTGGTTACACATATGATCATATAGAAAGATTTAAATATAAGAAATAGATGGAATGAAGATTGCAGGATATTTGAGTCATATAGGATACGCATTGGCTGGAAGTGATGTGATAAATGCAAATTGGCTTACGGGTGCAGATAAATTTATTATGTTCGGTTCAGCCGGTTCTTTGGACAGCAATGCGACGGATGGAAAGTTTGTTATTCCAACAGCGGCTTATCGAGAAGAAGGATTGAGTTATCATTACGCTGCACCAACAGATTACATAGAGATTAAGAATGCAAAAGCAGTGAAAGCAATTTTTGATGAATTGAATCTTCCAAGTGTGACAGGTAAAGTTGGACAACCAATGTCATTTAGTTAGCAATCAAGATATGCTTGACCTACTCTGGGATAGAGCATTGGTCATGCTCTTGCTACTATAAACCAAATGAAACCGGAACTTTTTTGATTTTTATGGCATGACAAAAAGACAGATTGCGTGTCTGCCTTCTAAAAGTTATAATGATAAAGATGTTTATGCAGCCCGATATATGAAATATCGTGGTTTCCGGAAATGAGCAGTTTGAAGCCTTGGGTATTGGCGGTCATTTCGGATAGGGATTAATTCTTTTTGCAGTAGAGACATCACATCATATTGGTCTTTCTCCGTGGTCAGGCGGAGAAAGACTCTACAGATATGTGCAGCCATTGTAAAATTGACTTTATACTCATGCTTTGTGGCATGTGTTTCCAGCACCGTACAGTTTATCATGGTTTCCGTTATGTTATAGGCAATGAGTTTTGCCCAGATCTCCTGTTCGATGTACTGGTTTATAGGAATGAAAATTGCTCAGCCCTACCGTGTATTTCAGCTTTCTAAAAGAAGATTCGATTCCCCATCTGGTGTAGTATAATTCCTTGATACGTTCCGGTGGGAACTCATCACGTGGCAGATTTGCAACAATGCATTCGTAGGTTGACTCGGTAAGAGGAAATCTTATGATCCGAAATGCAAGTTCATAGGTATCATAACTGCCATAAGAGATATAATCAAAAGCAGATGCCTAATCCACAAAGCGTTTGTAAGTACCAGGATCAGTCATGACTTTTCTTGAATGACTGCGAACCAGGGAGACCCGGACATCAATATCAAAAGCTTCTTCTTCTGGAAAATCGAAATTGCTGACTAAGCCCCTGGAGTGGATATCTTTCGTACGGAACAGAAAGAACTGCTTTTGTTCGAGCACATGAGCCATGTTGTTGTAGGAGCAATAGCCACGGTCACCAATATAGACGTTCTTTTTTCCTGCAGGAATCTCGTGGCGGTCAACCATGTTACAAAAAGCACCAAATTCATTTTTTTCATGAACAGGCTGGATCATGGCATCCGTATATGGGTGTGTTGTAAGATCATAAAAAGCATTCAAATACATGCTGTAGACGCCTCTGATAGAATTTCCGGGTGAGCAGTAATAGTCAGCGGAAGAAAAAAATGGTGTACTGAAATAAGTGCAGGTCGAACCGTCTGCAGCCAGAAAACGGTATTTCCTATCACTTAAAGTACTTGGGAGCAATCCTATGGCAGATGAATTAAAATGTTTGAACACAGCTTCCAAGGCAGCCGGTTTCAGCTTTTGCCACTGCTGGTTAAGAGCGGAAGAAGCAGGCATGGAAGAAGCATCCAATCCCCAAAAGTCCAGCATTTCAACTTTTGTGGATGAAGAATCCTGCGAGACGAGAAAAAAAATAAGTTTTTGAGGAGAGATCTTTCGGTTCCTCTGAAAATCAATATCCGGATGAATGGAATAATTCGAGATATTAAAACAAACATGTTCTACAGATGACATAAACAGATTTTTGATTTTTTGATGGATCATAATGGTGTGCCTCCTTGAAAAAGTGATATATCGCTAATTCAAGGGCTGCTCTCGTTACCTCTAAAACCAATCAGTAACGAGAGTGGCCGCACATTCTATTGTGTTTGTCAACCATAAAAAAATGGTTAGACCACTTATTGAAAATCTAACCATTTAAGATACGCAATGCTAACTAAATGACATTGGATGCGGAATATCCTAAGTTTGTCAGACAGGAATTGATCGTAAATGCAGTTACTCATCGTGCTTACAGTATTACCGGTACGGATATTCAGATAAAAATGTTTGATGATCATATAGTAGTTGAAAGCCCGGGAAAACTTCCGGGGCTTGTAAGAGCGGACAATATACGTTTCACACATTTTTCCAGAAACCCTAAGATTGCAGAGTTTTTAAAGAATTATAAATTGGTAAAAGAATTTGGAGAAGGTGTCAATTGTATGTGTAATGAGTTGGAGCAGGTGGAATTAAAAGATCCAGTTTATTATACAAATGCTTTTATGTTGCAGGCGGTTATTTATAATTCAAAAGTTGGAAAAACTATTGTTGAAAAAACCGCTGATTCATTAAAAAAATTAGCTGTTGCAGTCAATAAGTCGTTGATTGATTACCAAAAGCCGGCGATTGGAGAAGAAAAGTCGGCGATTGACGATAAAAAATCGGCGGTTGATAGGATAAAGTCGGCGATTGAGCAACAAAAATATAATGAACCTTCGAAGGCAAATATTCTTAAGGTGTATGATGAAATAGAGAAAAATCAGATTTTTGGAACAAAAGAAATAAAAGAAATTCTTGATTGCTCACCATCCACAGCAAGAGCAGTCATGACAAAGCTTAGAGGCATGAAAGTTGTTAAAGCAGTGAATGGTAAAGGAAAGGGAAAGTATGTATTCATAGAATAAAAATGAGGTATCAGAGAAATTCTGGGAACTTGAAAAACGGATAAAAGAAGATAAGCACCATCCAGGAGTTATCATGGAGTTGAAAAAATCAGAGGTAATATGGGATATTGTTCGTCTTATAAGATTGAAAGTAATTACATATGATGATTTATCAGACTTCAGTAATGAATTACAGATGGAAGTGAAAAGAATACTTGAGATGAGCAGGTGATACATATGGAGATTGGTGCAACAAAATCAGTTCAAGATCGACTAAAAGCAACAAAGATTGAAGAAAGCAAAGGTGCTTCTCTTGTGTTTTGCTGGGATACACATTTAACGAAAATAAAAGGAAGAAATGTTCTGTTTATTGTAAATGCCAGCAATCGATATACAATAGCAATGACAGATATAGAACCAAGAAACTGGAATTACTATACAATGTATATCAGCCGTGTGATTCATGGCGTGATGCAGGAAATGGGATATTCTGAAGAACAGATAGCACAATATTTTAAGATGTCAGGCGATATGATTGTGACAAAGACACATGGTAAAAAATCAGTTGGCGGCATTAATAGAATGGTAACGGATGCGCAGTATTTTGATAAGAAGCTGGAGAAAGAAGCAAAGTATCAATGGGAACTTAGTGAATATCTGAACAGCGATATTTGTCAGCCAGAGGGATTCGATGCATATGGATATCCCAGTGAACTCTTTAAATTAGACATGGAACGATTAGGAATTATTCCTAAGAGAAAGCCTGCAAAGATAATTGATTTTACCAGATACATAGATACTAACCATTAGCGCAAAAGAATTGTTAAAGCAATTGTTTGGGCATAAGAAGTTAGTTTGCAATGACGAAAAGCAAGATGTATAAAATAATTCGTCGCTAAAAAGGCGACGAAAAAAGCGACGGAAAAGGAGAACATTCATGAGCATAACATTTGAAATAGTCAAATTTAAAGAGCCAACAAAAAATGATTTGTCTAAGATACATATGTTTAATCCTTATAGTTCTATTCCAATATTAGATGATGATGGCGATAGTACAGGATGGAATATTTATATGTTCAGGGCAGATGATAAGGGCATACAGAATATTATAAATAGTTGTTATGCAGTCAGAATGGAACTCCCAGAATACATTACAGATTATGATTGTTTTTTTGAAGATTTGGGATTCCCTAAAGAGGCAGTAAGGAATGGAGATGTTCGCATTATAAAATCCAACTCCAGATATATTACTATTTCTTATGGCGACAAATCAAAGGAGATAGAAAAAGGCAGACTTGAAAAATATAAGGTGACTGTTCAAACAAAATGTGTTGTTTTGAAGATTAAGTCTTTATGGAACAGCAGTGAAAATAATCTATATGGTATAGATAAAAAGAGAGCCATAAAGTGTATACCAGATATCGAAAATTATGAATATGTTCCAGTTAATAATAGTATGCTGGCAAAAGCAGAAATTCCCTTCTTGATATTTGCAAGAAACAGGGGGAAATGTTTTATAGAGATGTATTGATAGAATCTAGAGAAAGGAATGCTTTTATGAGCAAAGAATTACAGATAAGAAATAGCACTGTTGATTTCTTGGTTTTCACGCGAGATGCAGGAGAAGACGGAATAGAAGTCAGGGTTCAGAATGGTGATGTCTGGTTGACACAGAAGGCAATTTCACAGCTGTTTAATGTAGATAGAAGCGTGGTTACAAAACACCTGAGTAATATTTTTAAAGAAGGCGAATTAGATGAAAATTCAACTTGTGCAAATTTTGCACAAGTTGCCGATAATGGAAAAACATACAATTATAAGTTCTATTCGTTAGCTGCCATTATTGCTGTGGGGTATCGCATCAATTCAGAACGGGCAATGCAGTTTAGAACATGGGCAACAAAGGTGTTGGACACATTTACAAAGCAGGGCTATGTACTTGATAAAAGCAGATTGATTAATGGACAGATTTTCGATGAAGATTATTTTGAGCATCTAATTGCTGAGATTCAGGAAATTAGAGCAAGTGAGAGAAGATTTTACCAGAAAATTACAGATATATATGCAACATCAGTTGATTATGATAAGAATTCACAGGTGACAAGAGAGTTTTATGCTACAGTACAGAACAAGATGCATTATGCGGTTCATGGTAGTACAGCGGCAGAAGTGATTGTTGCAAGAGCCAATCATAATAAGGAACATATGGGACTTAAATCATGGAAAAATGCGCCGGATGGTAAAATTGTAAAAACAGATGTATCAATTGCAAAAAACTACTTAGAAAAAGATGAACTTGCAGAATTAAATGAGATTGTGACAATGTATCTTGATTATGCGACGAGACAGGCACGCAGACATATTCCTATGACTATGGAAGATTGGAAAGCAAAGCTGGATGCATTTCTTAAATTTAATGATGCAGAAGTATTTCAGAATAAAGGAAAAGTAACAGCAGCTATTGCAAAAGAATTTGCGGAAAGTGAATTTGAGAAATACAGAGTTATACAGGATTCGCTGTATGAAAGTGACTTTGATAAATTGATGAATGATATGGAAAAGGATGGTACTACCTATTAGTACCACAAAACTTCTAATTGAAGAAAAACTATCCGGAGATTATAATTTTAAAAGGTGGACTTGCAAACATTAGTATGAGTTAAAATGGAGGTTCAAAATGTTATTTTTATGTTATCCAAAATGTTCAACTTGCCAGAAAGCTAAGAAATGGCTGGAGAAACACAATATAGAATTTACCGAGCGTCATATTGTGGAAGAAAATTCTGACTTTGATGAACTACAGGTATGGTATAAGCAGAGTGGACTTCCGCTTAAGAAGTTTTTCAATACAAGTGGATTAGTTTATAAAGAAATGCAGCTAAAGGATAAGCTGCCATCGATGAGTGAAGAGGAACAGTTAAGACTTCTTGCTACAAATGGAATGCTTGTAAAACGTCCAATGGTCATAAGTGAAGATAAGGTATTGGTGGGCTTTAAAGAATCAGAGTGGGAAGAACTTTTGAACTGACAGTCAATAAGTTCAGAGGTAGAATGTCAGTTGCTCTATATAATGAGTAATCAGGGATGAATTTAAAGCATAAATAAAATGTTGACATGAGGAACTATGGGTAGTAGACTTACTATCAAAATTACAAGGAGAGCATACAAATGAATCATAACTTACATTCAAGACGTTATATGTACATGTATGATAGATGTACTGGGTTATAAGCTGTGCAGGGTTAATGCATTGGCTTATAGCCGGTAGGTCTGTTTGTCTAGTGCATAAAACCAGAATGTAGGTGATATTTTTAATATAATGCATCCTAAATTGGGATTATCGCACTGGACAAAGAATGTTTGGAGCGATTTTTTTTGTGGAAGAGATGTAGGAAATGAGTGATTTGATCAAGCTGAAATTGGTAACTGAAGGGGAGGCTGAATGTCTGCATAAACTGCTGGTAGAAGCATTTATACCATTATATGAAAAATATCAGGATGATGATACAAGTCCAGCAAAAGAAAGCCTGGAAAGAATAACAGAAAAAATTATCGAGGATAATTCAGATTTCTACTTTATTATATTTCATGGAGAAAAAGTTGGAGGAGTGAGAGTTAAATGGCATCAAGGCAAAAATGTGCATGAAAATGTTAAGTGGATATCGCCTATTTTTATAAACCCTAAATTTCAAAACAAAGGGATTGCGGGCAGGGTGATAGAACAATTATCCGAGATTTATCCTGATACCACAGAATGGTGTTTAGATACGATTAAGCAGGAAAAAGGTAATTGTCATTTATACGAAAAGTGCGGATTTGTCAGGGTTGGCAAGGATATAGAAGTAAATGAAAAAATGACATTGGTTATGTATGTAAAAAGTATGAATGTGCGAAAATTTTCAGAAGAGGAGGTATCAGTTTAAATGATAACAGATGCATTTGACAATTCAGAGGTTTTATTTGGAACAAAAGATTTTTATGGAGAACAAAAACATTTATGCGATAAGTGTATGATCATATTTTCAGAACAGATATTTGAATACATGCTTGATACATATGAGCATCAGGAAGTTGGTGTGATAAGATGCTGCAATGGGATTACACCAGTGTATGTGTTTGACATAGAGGGAATGAAAATAGCCGGATATTTAAGTCATATCGGTTCTGCACTGGCAGGTGGAGATGTAATAGATGTGAACTGGCTTACTGGTGCTGTGAAGTTCATTATGTTCGGCTCGGCAGGATCATTAGACAGTGGGCTGACAACAGGTAAATTTGTGATACCGACACACAGTTATCGGGAAGAGGGACTAAGTTATCATTATGCGCCTCCGGCAGATTACATAGAGGTGAAAAATGCAAAAACAGTCAAAGCGATATTTGATGAATTAAAACTTCCAAATGTTTTGGGAAAAGTCTGGACAACGGATGCAATATATCGGGAAACAAAAGCCAAATTTGATGCGAGAAAAAAAGAGGGCTGCATTGCTGTGGAGATGGAACTTGCCGGAGTTCAGGCAGTCTGTGACTTTTATGGATGGGAATTATATAATTTTCTAGTTACCGGGGATGTATTAGATCAGGCAGTTTATGATGTTTCCGGGCTTGCGGATGCCAATCATAATATGGATAAACTATATGTTGCAATCGAGATTGCGAAAAGAATTTGAAATAGGGAAGGAGGAAGTGCTTTTGACACAAACGAAGAACTTGCAGAGGCGATCCGCATTCTCTTGGACAGCTGCTATGATGAAATCGTAGAGCTGATCGACAAAGACGAATTTACCGAAGATCCGGTGAATGCATATGAATCCGGAAAAGCATAAAGAATATACAGGTCATGATAACCTCAGAATGTTGGAGAATGCACTCAGGGTAGCCCACAGTGGGCAGACAGATCCACATATTGCCTTATCATAACTTTGGTCAGGGAAAATACGAAGGATTGAACAGAGACTATCCAATAGGAGATACAGAGAAGCCTTCCAATGAGCAGATGAAGGCATTTCAGGAAATGATCCAAAAAAATACGTCATTACATTGCCAGATTGGTGGTTAACGGAACGAAATTCGGGTATACTATGTTGTGGTATACCCGGTTTTTTATGTAATAGGAAACTTTGTTTCCATTACATAAAAAATGCTCCGCGAGGATCGCACTGCGGCGGATAAGAAACATGTCGCATATGCGACCCGCCGCAGGCGGAGAATCTCGCAGGCGAGATTCTTTTTTAACTGATAGAAAATTTTGTTGATTTTAAACAATTGAAAGAAGGGTATGAGGAGTTTCGCAATTACCCATTTAATTTGGAAAGAGGAATAGAAATGAAGAGAAAAAAATTAATTTTATGTTTTATTGGGGCAGTTTTATTAATGACCGGATGCGGTGGAGAAGCGTCATTGCCGGTATATAGTAATCTGTCAGAGGAACAGGTACGTGAGCAATTTGAGACAGAGCTTATTCAGGCAGGAGCAGCAGAAACAGATGCACAAAAAAGTATGGCAATCGTGAAAGAGTACAATGATGCCATACAAAACACCTCACTTGTCGAAGAAGGATATGCATCGTTTGATATGACAATGCCGGAATATGATATTGATGCAATACAGGATTTATGGATGAAAAACAATCCGGATTTTATCGGATACAATTGCAGGATCACTGCATTCGGACTGATGAAAGATCTGATCATGGTACAGGATACAGGCGGACGTAATACAGAGTATCTGTTTTTGGATGAAGCTGCGCTTGATGCAGGAGAGCTTTTTACGGCAGAGGAAAGAGAAAAGTTTGAAACAGTTTTCTCTGAGATAAAAACTGACGCATCAACAGATACGAAGAAGCAGATCGGGGTGCAGAGAGAATATTGGAAAAAAGCGGGTGTGACATTTGACGAGGAGAGTAAGTTGTCCCTGATCACAGTATATCTTCATTCGCATATCGACGAGAATGAGAACAGTCTGATTGCCGGACATGCAGGGGTGCTGTTGGATACAGGAAATGAAATTCTTTTCTTTGAAAAAATTTCATTTGAGCTGCCATATCAGCTCATCCGTTTTGAAGACAGGGATCAGTTAAAAGAATATCTGATGAGGTGCTATGATGTAGATACTACCGGCGAGTGTGCAAGCCCATTCATTTTAGAAAATGACAGGGTATTGTAATAAAATAGGGTAGTCTGTTCCGCTGGAATATTACAAAAGAAACTTTAATGCTTTAAATGAAAAAAGTGCTTGCCAATCCGCAAAAAAACGTATATCATGTTTGATAAATACAGAAAACGAAACAAGGAGAGGGTTAGCATGGAAAAACGTATTTCAGGTCACACAGGTTTATTGGCATTGATCGGATCACCGGTCGGACATTCAGGTTCACCTGCAATGTATAACTACAGTTTTGAAAAACTTGGTCTTGATTATGCCTATGTGGCATTTGATATAAAAGAAGATAAGGTGAAAGATGCGATCGCAGCGATGAAAACATTCAATATGCGCGGGTGCAATGTGACGATGCCGGACAAGGTAGAGGCAGCAAGGTATATGGATGAACTTTCCCCGGCGGCGCAGATCATCGGTGCAGTCAATACGATTGTCAATGATAACGGGAAACTGACCGGATATATTACAGATGGCGAGGGATTTGTCCATAACTTAAGAGATCACGGAATTGAGATCAAAGGCAGAAAAATTACAGTAGCCGGAGGTGGGGGCGCAGCGACTGCGATTCAGGTACAGTGTGCATTAGACGGAGCACGTGAAATTTCGATTTTCAATATCAAAGACGCATTTTTCGAGCGCACTCTGCAGACCGCAGAGAAGATCAGGAAAGCAGTACCGGAGTGTGTGGTCAATGTATATGACATTGCAGATACAGCAAAAATGACGGAAGAGATCCAGTCCAGTGATATTTTTGCAAATGCTACCATTGTTGGAATGAAGCCGATGGATGACCAGAGTGTTGTGAAAGATCTGTCTGCATTCCGCCCGGGACTTGTAGTTGCAGATGCAGTTTACAATCCGGAGGAGACAAAGCTTTTAAGAGAAGCCAAAGAAGCAGGATGTACCTGTATCGGGGGAAAAGGCATGTTGTTATGGCAGGGGGTTGCTGCATTCAAGCTTTACACTGGTCAGGACATGCCAGTGGAGGATGTGAAGAAGCTGTTCTTTAGCTAAAGATTGAATAATTCTTTTTCCGAAATAACAAAAATCCAACCAGTTTTGCGCTGGTTGGATTTTTTTGTGCCTTACGGCATATGCCTGTCTGCCGGGAAGGGGTGGCAGACAGCGTGTCTCCCGGGGAGATCACATTCTATTTATAAGGAGAAGTTTATAGAAAATTGCTAATGTTAAATGGGTTACAAAATTTTATAAGTAATCGTGACGGGCAAGTACGTTTAAGATATTTCTGCCTTCCTCGGTACCCTCGATAATCCTGCGGGCACGTTTGCTGTCTCCGATATTAACGATCTCTACGTTTGTATCGCTGAAAGCTTCCTCGATTTCACTTAAAACAGGAGTGTTAGCTCTCATGCCAAGGCAGATGAAACCATAATCAAATGGAACTTCCTCAATCTCACCTTCTGGATTTTTCACGATGAAACGATCATTTTTTACTTCCTGTAAAGCAGTGTTTGTCATCTGTTTGACATGGTATTTTGCCATTTTAGCGTTTGTGTCACATTTTGTGACAGGATCAAGACCATTACCGATCATTGGAAGCATCTCAACCATAGAAACTTCTGCACCTCTCTCGGTGAAGAATTCCATAACGTCAAGTCCTACAGCACCACCGCCGATGATGGAAACTTTTTTACCGGTCATGTCTTCTGGATACTCATTCAGGCGCTCGATCATCTTTAATACAGTTGCAACATTTGTGCCATCTTTGTCAACAAGATCATGCAGACCTGTGATCGGAGGAAGTGTTGGAACAGAACCGGTTGCATTTACAATGATATCCGGGTTTAAGCTCTTAACGAGTTCTGCGGTTGCACTTGTATTTTTGAAAATAAATAAGTTGTGAAGTTTGCTTGCACGATGAATCATGTAGTTCGGGAAATCAGCAAGACGTTTTTTGTCCGGAATCTTGGAGATTACGGAAGCAAGTCCGCCGAGCTCTGCTTTTTTCTCAATCAGGAAAGTGGTGCATCCAACTTCTGCTGCGGTACAGGCTGCTTCAAGACCAGCAGTACCACCACCGATGACAACAACGTTGCAAGGTTTGTTTACTTTCTGTTTCATGTAATCTTCGCCAGTGTTAACGGCTGGGTTTACGGTACAACGGATTGGCTGGTTTAAACCGATTCTGTGTCCTGCACAACCGATGTTACATGAGATACATTTACGGATATCGCACTCGTTGCCGAATTCAACTTTATTTACCCATTCAGGATCAGCAATCAGTCCACGTCCCATTCCGATAAGGTCTGCATCACCTCTTGCAAGAATATCTTCTGCAACTTTCGGATCACGGATATTACCAACAGTCATACATGGTTTACCGTATTTTTCTTTTACAGCTTTTGCCATGTAAGAACGCCATCCGTCCGGTAAGTAGTTAGCGTCGATCTGGTACTGGATAGAACCATTTAAACCACAGGAAACGTCAAATACGTCAACTTCTTTTTCAAAGTACTGTAAGTATTCTAAGGTATCCTCTAAGGTGTTACCGCCTTCCATTAACTCATCAGCACTGATGCGGACGAAGATTGGGAAGAATGGTCCAACCTGTTTACGGACTTCCTCGATGACTAATTTTGCAAATCTTGCACGGTTTTCAGCGGAACCACCAAATTCATCTGTTCTCTTGTTTGTAAGAGGAGAGAGGAACTGGCTGATCAGATAAGAATGTCCGGCGTGGATCTCTACTGCGTCAAAACCACAGATCTGTGCACGTTTTGCAGCCTCACCGTATTTTTTTACAATGTGAAGGATTTCTTCTTTTTCCAGAGGTCTAGGGATTTCTCCGCCTGCCTTGGAAGGTACATCAGATGCGGAAACCGGCTGCATTCCGATACGGGAAGACATTGCAGAAGCACCTGCGTGGTTTAACTGGATCGCGATGCACGCACCATGTTTGTGAATGCTCTCGCATAATTTGAAAAGTCTTGGGATGTAGTTGTCAAGGTCGATACGAAGCTGTGTTGTTCCGTTAGAACCCTGTGGGGAATCGACACTTGCGTTCTCAACGATCAGAAGACCTGTGCCTCCCTTAGCTCTCTGCTCATAGTAGTTAATATGAAGGAAACTCATTTCACCATTCTGTTCACCGTAGTTGGTTCCCATAGGTGTCATGACGATTCTGTTTTTTACGGTCATTCTGCGGATGGTCATTGGTTCAAAAATGTGTGGATATTTGTTTTTCATCGTAAAATAATCTCCTTTTCCCTGAAAAAATGTGTTGTACATTTTCTTTTGTGACTGGTTTTTTTGAGATTGTCTGGAAATGCGCTTTTATTGCACTATTCCGGGCTGTATTCCATACAATATTTGCTTATGGAAATACCTAACGTGGGCAGACGTTAATTTTTTAACAAATGAGAAGTGCTTTGTTCTTCCCGTTACATTCAACTTATATGCAAATGAAAAAAAAGTCCAATTGTTATTTTTGCCCGAAATGATAGAAAAAATCTATGAATTGATTTATAATTGCCTAATACAGACAATTTTAAGGGGAGGCAGTTATGGCATTTTTTTCAGAAATCAGCACACAGAAAAGAGATTCGGCGAGCGAGGCAGATGGAGAAATCCTTTTTAAGGGAGCAGCGTTTATTGCAGCGGGAGTACTGGCGGCTTCGTTTGTGACAATGGAACTTGCTTCTGTGTTAAAAATCGTGCTTCTGGCAGTGGGAGTACTGCTTTGCGTTATTGGTGTGACATGGCTTGCAAAGTACCGTAAAGCGGTGAAGGCATTTGAAGAATTCGTTCCGGAGTGGGACAAGGGGCGCGGCATGTATGACCGTTTCGCAAAGGAACTGAATCTGTGGTATGAAAGGGGAATCACACCACAGAACTGCGACGGAGACACAGCATATTTTCTCCGGTTGCAGAAGGAACGTTTAGATAAAAAAGGATTGAAACTGCAGGAAAAGGTAGTGCCGTCCAAGGGAAGCAGTTATGGAACCGGAAAGTTATCCAGAAAATCGCTCTGGTATACAACAGACATGTTGTATGAAAATGTATCCAGAACACTTTCTTTTGCAGACGAAAACGGTCCGGTTTATGAACGGAACACAGACATGGTCATGTATGAGATTGTTGCACATTCTCCAAATGAAGCGCAGACACAGCTCATCCGTGTGACCTGCCCAAACTGTGGTGCAGTGAATTCCGTCTCAAAACTTGGAGAGGGATGCCCGTATTGTGGAACGGTATTTAAAGTCAAAGATCTTTTCCCTAGGGTGATCAATCTTTTCTTTATAAGAAGTAACTCGATTGCAAAAAACGGACAGATTTTTAAACAGAGCATGACGTTTAGTATGCTGGCAGTATTGATTATTTCACTCATTGCAAATGTTGCAGCACAAGAAATGCCATTGCCGCTTTGCCTGTTTTCCAGTTACTTTGCGGCGCTGCTTGTGGGAGGCTTTCTTGGATTCATCATTGCAGATATCCGGCTGGTGGCAACGCTTTTTGACCGGGACGGGATGAAGCATTTATCACCTTTTAAATGGAGCAGTTCAAAGCGGAAAATCAAAAACACAATGCTCCGTTATGACAAAAATTTTTCCTTTGATAAATTCGAGGGACAGTTAGTAGCACTTGTGCGTATGGCAGTGCTGGCAGAAAAACCCGAAGATCTTGCCTGTTACCGGGCAAATGCGCGCGAACCACTTTTTTCAGATATTCTTGAGATGACTTATACGAATGGCATCTGCCTGAATGGAATCCGGCAGGAGGGAGAGGTCATGCACCTTTCGGTCCGGACATGGTGGGTAAATTATTATGAGGAGCATGGAAAAGTAAAAAAGAGCGGTGACTGTATCGATGTTACTTTCCGTAGAAATATTGCAAAACCGGAGGCACCTGGATTTTCCATTACCTCTGTTTCCTGTCCGGGCTGCGGAGGCAGCTTTGACGCGGTGCGACAGAAAAAGTGTCCGTATTGTGGAAATGAATATCATATGGATGAGGAAAGCTGGGTGATCGAGGAGATGCATCTGATCCGCTAGTGAGATGATCGGTTTACATAATATCAGAACAGGGGGGGGAACACCATGAATCTGAATCAGTTACAGTATTTTAAGGTTCTGGCACAGGAAGAACACTACACGAGAGCTGCGCAGATGCTTTCCATTACGCAGCCGTCCTTAAGCCATGCGATTGCGCAGTTAGAAGAAGAACTCGGCACAAGGCTTTTTGAGAAAAAAGGAAGAAATATTGTTCTGACACGTTATGGGAAGCTGTTTCTTCCTTACGTGGAGGAATCCTTAAAAGTGCTTGAGGAAGGGGCGCAGCGTACAAGAGAATTGAATGGAAGCAAGGAAGGTATCATTCACCTTGCTTACATTTATACAATGGGAAGCAATTTTACACCGAAAATGGTGCGCAATTTTCTGGATGCTTACCCGGATTATCACATTGATTTTCATTTTACCGTGGGAACAACCGGAGACATTTTAGCAGGATTAAAGGAAGATAAATACGACATTGTATTTTCCTCTTATCAGGAGGGGGAGCCGGATATTGATTTCCGGAAGATCGGAAACCAGAAGCTTGTAGTGGCAGTACCGAAGGATCATCCGCTTGCCATGCGCGACAGCGTAGATCTTAGGGACACAATTGCGTATCCACAGATTTATTTTGAAAAAGGAAGCGGGCTTCGCCCGGTAATTGACCAGATGTTTGAGGAGATCAACCAGTTCCCGAAGGTTGCCTTTGAGATGGAGGAGGACTCCAGTATGGCAGGTCTGGTCGCTCAGGGATTTGGTATTGCCGTTATGCCGGACATTCCAATCTTAAAGTCACTGAACCTAAAGACACTCGAGATCAGTTATCCGGTGTACGAGCGGTCGGTGTATCTCGCCACCCTGAAAAAACATTACCTTTCCCCTGTGGCAAAGTCATTTATCCAATTCGTCTGTCAGCAGACCGAGGGCAGGTGAGAGGTGTGCAGGCGTGATCCGGGACGTTATGTGGAAAAGGAAGTCCGGATATTTGCACGGAAAGAAATAAGTGTTCCTACGCAAGCCGGGATTGCGGCAGAGGGAGTACAGAATGAAACTTGTTCGAATTGCTAATTTATCTGAGTCCCAACTTGGACTTTACGATTACTTATGTTCATTCAAAAATGGACAGTCCGCACAATGTGTCCGCCTATAAAACACACGACTTCTTATCTGTATCGTGCAGGAGTTAATACCAGAAAATCAGCAGAGAAGCAGGTCAAAAGTCAACCCCCTTTTTGACTTTTGAGCCTGCAATAAACGATGCTGATTTTTTGGTATTTACTCCTGCTAGAGACAGATAAAGCGAGTGTTTTATAGGCGGACACATTGTGCGGTCAGTCCATTGATGAATGTACATAACCTGACAGTCCAAGTTGGGACACAGATAAATTTACGCAATCCTCACAAAAGTTTCATTCTGTACTCCCTCTGTCACACCCCCGGCTTGCGAATAAAAGTTTTACCTCTTTCCGTGCAAATATCCGGGTTTCCGATATAGCCATCAACCCGGATCACGCCTGCTCATTTCTCACGAAGGCGATGAACCGCTGGACAGCCGGCAACTGGTATTTGCCGCGTATATAGCCCATGTAGACGGTGTGTGAGAAGGATTCACTGGAGATCAGCGGGCGTATGCAGATGTCGTCACGATAGATGGTGTCAACGTCAGCCACAAGTGCAATCCCAAATCCCTGTGCCACAAGAGAGGCAATTCCGTTTTCATCCGGGGATTCGCAGATGAAATTTGGTGCGATCCCGTGTTCTTTGAAGAAACTGCGTGTGTACTTGCCAAGACCGGAGTGGCGGCTGTATCCAAGCACCTGATAGTCGGCAAAATCGGTGGCTTCCACAGCCTCTTTGCGGCTCAATGGATGCCCAATCGGGAGAATGGCAACAATTTCCTGCTTTATAATAGGTACAAACTCAATATTCGGTTCGTTGGCGGAATAGGAACCGAAGATCAGATCATAGGAACCTTTTTTTAAGCCTTCAATATTCACGGATGTGATGTCCTGATTGAAATTGAAGGTGATATTCTTATTCTGCTCAAGTGAGAGAAAATTCCGGACAGTGCGCGGAATATACTCTCTTGCCAGAGGGGATACATAGGCAATGTCGATATGCCCACCGTCGGTGGCAAGATGGTGCATCTTGTTCTCTGCACGTTTCACATCATCTAAAATCTGCGTGGCATGTTCTAAAAAAATCTCACCTGCTTTTGTCAGGATCACGTTTCTGCCTCTTTTTTCAAATAAAGTTACCCCAAGTTCATCTTCTAAAGCACTGATGGAACGGCTTAAACTTGGCTCTGAAATATTCATTTTTTCTGCGGCCTGATTGAAGTGCTGTAACACCGCTGCCTGGTAAAAATATCCTAATTGATTAAGCGTCATGCATAAATCTCCTTGAATTAATAGAAAATATCTATGGGTTACAAAAAAGATGTGCTGATTTTGTGTATATTATACCTTAATTAATACATAAAAGCTATTAAAAAAACACAAAATTAGCATTGGATGTATCAAAAAAAGCGTTGTATAATATCATTATCAGAGGTTGTTAAGTTTTTAACGAAGTGGGCAGACGAGTTAAGAACCAGAGTATAACAATATAATAAATCACGTACATAATCATTTTTTTTAAGGGAAAAGGAGAAAAAATTATGGCAGAGAGAATTACAGGACACACAGAACTTATCGGATTAATGGCTTACCCAATCAGACATTCCAGCTCACCGGCAATGCACAATGAAGCATTCGCATACTTAGGACTTGACTATGCATACCTTGCATTCGAAGTTGACAACAGCACACTTGAAGATGCAGTAAAAGGTATCCGTGCATTAAAACTGGTTGGATCAAACGTTTCCATGCCAAATAAAACAGTTGTAGGACAGTACTTAGATAAATTATCTCCGGCAGCAGAGCTTTGCGGAGCAGTTAACACAATCGTAAATGAGAACGGTGTATTAACAGGACACATCACAGACGGTATCGGATTTATGCAGGCATTAAAGGACAACGATATCGATGTGATCGGAAAGAAAATGACGATCGCAGGAGCAGGCGGAGCTGCAACAGCAATCGAGATCCAGGCTGCATTAGACGGTGTAAAAGAAATCTCTATTTTCAACATTCATGATAAATTCTGGGCAAACGCTGAGGAAACTGTAAAGAAGATCAACGAGAGAACAAACTGCAAAGCAACTCTTTACGATCTTGACGACAAAGAAAAATTAAGAGAAGAAATGGCTGACTCTTACATCTTCGTTAACGGAACCGGCGTTGGCATGAAACCTTTAGAGGGAATGTCCGTTGTACCTGATAAATCCTTCTTCCGTCCGGAACTGATCGTTGTAGATGTACCTTACTCTCCACTTGAGACAACCATGCGTAAAATGGCAAAAGAAGTTGGATGCAAGACAATGAACGGACTTGGAATGATGTTATTCCAGGGAGCAGCAGCATTCAAACTCTGGACAGGAAAAGATATGCCGATCGAGCATATGAAAGAAGTATTAAACATCAGATACGATGATTAATCACAGGATACCGAATAAACTATTTATTTTGAAATCACGAGGAGAAAAGAGATGAATAAAAAATATTTACCTAGTGCCATGATCCTTTATTTAAATTATTTCATTCATGGTGTTGGATGTTCTATTTTAGGACAGGCAGTGATCAAGGAAGCTCTTGCAGCATCCTGGGGTGTAGAAGCAATGGCAATCACAGCAATTTCCGCAGCACTTGGACTTGGACGTCTGATCGCCCTTCCATTTGCAGGGCCTCTTTCCGATAAGCTTGGACGTCGTATCTCCACAGCAATCGGTAGTGGATCTTATGCGATCTACCTGATCGGACTTGCACTTGCATTCAATGCAGGAACAAACGGTGGATACCAGATCGCATATGTATGTGCAATCGTTGGTGGTATCGCAAACTCCTTCCTTGACACAGGTATTTATCCGGCAGTTTCCGAGATCATTTACAAAGCACCGGGCGTTGCAACTATGGGAATCAAATTCTTCATCGCAATTGCACAGATGATCTTACCATTTGTACTTGGTGCAACAGTAGCAACAACAGCAGCAGGACTTACTTCTTATAATATGTTGTTCTACATTTGCGGAATCGCTTATATCGTACTTTTAGTATTAGTTATGATTTTCCCACTTCCAGATGCAGACCAGAAAGCAGCTGGTAAGAAAGAGGGACTGATCGACAGCTTAAAACATACACATTTCTCTATCGAATCTGTAGCAATGATCTTAATCGGATTCACATGTACAGGTACTTTCCAGTTATGGTTAAACTGCGCACAGAACTTTGCAAAAGAGAATGTTGGCTGGGCAAATCCTTCTATCATGCAGACATACTACTCTGCTGGTACAATGATCGCACTTGTTGTGACAGCACTTTTAACAAGAAAAATCAAAGACGTAAGATTTATCTTGATTTACCCGGTTATCTGCCTTGTAACACTGATTGTTGTATTAACAGGCAAGAGTGAAGCACTTATGATCGCCGGAGCATTCATCATCGGATGGGCAGGAGCAGGCGGACTGTTACAGATCGCAACATCTGTATGCAACATGTTATTCCCGAAAATCAAAGGAACTGTTACAGCACTTGTTATGATCGCATCCTCACTTTGCAACTACACAATCCTTACAGCAGCATCTAAAATGCAGCCGGCACAGGTTATGGTTATGAACATTGTCCTTACTGCAATCGGTGTACTTCTTGGATTGTTCGTAAATATCCGCTATGCAAAAATGGTAGAGCAGGCAGAAGCTGAGAACTAAAAACCAGAGTCCGCAGGCTGCGGACGCTAAGGATTAAGAAGAAAGGTGATGAAAATGAATACAGTTAAAGTAAGAGATATCGAGATCGGTGCAGGCGCACCTAAGATCATCGTACCTATCGTAGGTGTTACAAAAAAAGATATTATCGACGAAGCAAAAACATTTGATTCCATTCCTGTTGATGTTGTTGAATGGCGTGTGGACTGGTTTGAGCATGTTTTTGAGTTTGACAAAGTAGAAGAAGTTTTAAAAGAGCTTCGTGAGGCACTTGGAAATATTCCAATCCTTATGACTTTCCGTACTTCCAAAGAGGGCGGCGAGAAAGCAATTGAGCCAGAAGCATATGCAGAGCTTAATATCAAAGCAGCACAGACCGGATATGTTGATTTTGTTGATGTGGAAATTTTCACAGGTGACGAGATCGTGAAAAAAATCATTGACGGCGTTCATGCAGCAGGTGTAAAGGTAGTTGCATCTAACCATGATTTCCACAAAACTCCGGCAAAGTCTGACATCATTTATCGTCTTCGCAAAATGCAGGATATGGGCGCAGACATTCCAAAAATCGCTGTTATGCCACAGAATAAGAGAGATGTCTTAACACTTCTTGCAGCTACAGAGGAAATGGTTACAGATTATGCAGACAGACCGATCATCACAATGTCTATGGCAGGAACAGGCGTTATCAGCCGTCTCTGCGGAGAAGTATTTGGATCTTCCATGACCTTCGGAGCAGCAAAGAAAGCATCTGCACCAGGACAGATGGGAGTTGCAGATCTGTCAACTGTTTTAGATTTACTTCATAAGGCTATATAATGACGTTAAAAAGATCTCATAAGGGATCCGAAAATAGATGCCGGGCAGACTTTTTGAAAAGAGAAGCGCTGCCCGGTTTTTCTATCATATAAAGCAGGTTATGTTTAATCGAATAAGATGTAAAAAATAAGGACGAAAGAAATGATAGAATTGCGCTTGCAATTTTGTTAACATATAAGATATTAAAAACGCATTTTTATACAAAACAGAAAGGGGATTTATTACATGAAAAAAGCAATACACTGGCTGGATGAGTATTTAGAAGAATTTCTGATGGTTGTGTTTTTGATTGCAATGACCCTCATTATGGGAATTCAGGTGTTTTCCAGATATATTCTGGAAGTATCGCTTTCCTGGTCTGAGGAGATTACGAGATATTTATTCATCTGGTCGGCATTTTTAAGTGTAAGTTTATGCACGAAAAAGTGTATTTCCATTAAGATCGATCAGTTTATCCAGTTATTTCCAAGGCGCGGAAAATCTTTGTTTAAGGTCTTAAACCTTACCGTTGAATTTATCTTTTTTGTATATCTGATTCCATATGCCTATCTTTATCTGAAAGCGACCATTGAGAGCGGACAGGTCAGCCCGGCATGTGGACTTCCAATGTATTATGTGCAGTCAGCACCGCTTGTGTGCTTTATCATTACGGCTTTCCGCATCGCACAGCGCTGGTTTGGCGAGTGGAGGATCGTGTTAAACCGTGAAAAGAAGCCAATGGAAGAGGGCAATATCGCATCTGTAATTGAGGAAGCAGTTGTGGAAGACACATTCCGTGAAAAAGAACTCGCAGAACTGGAAAAAGAGGAAGGAGGAGAGAAGTAGATGTCAGCAGTTGTTGTATTTATTTTATTTGTTATTTGTTTAGTAATCGCAATTCCGGTGTCTATCTCTCTTGGAATTGTTGCCGTTTTACCGGGCGCGTTTGATCCTTCGTTTACCGCAAGCGCAAGTTATGTCATCCGTTCCATGTTAGGCGGAATCGACAGTTTTCCATTACTTGCAGTACCAATGTTCGTGCTTGCCGGAATCCTTATGGCGCACGGTAAGATCTCCCAGAAGCTGTTTGATGTGTTTGTTTATTTTATTGGAAAAAGAATCGCAGGAATCCCGTGTGCCGTGATCATCACCTGTCTGTTTTACGGTGCTATCTCCGGCTCCGCACCGGCAACTGTGGCAGCAGTCGGAAGTATGACGATCCCGCTTCTGATCGAGCTTGGCTATAAAAAAGATTTTGCAACCGCGATCGTTGCAGTTGCGGGCGGACTTGGTGTTATCATCCCACCGAGTATTCCGTTTATCATGTATGCAATGGCAACCGGGGAATCTGTCAGTGACTTATTCTTAGCAGGGATTGTTCCGGGACTTATGATCGGGGCACTGCTGATGTTTTACGCTTATTACCATTGCAGACGCTATGGCGAGGACAAGGAAAAAATTGATGCAAAAGTAACAGAACTCCGCGAGAAAGGTTTTTTAAATATTTTAAAAGACAGTATCTGGGCGCTGATCAGTCCGGTGATCGTACTCGGCTGTATCTATGCAGGAATCGCATCTCCGACAGAGGCGGCAGTTATTTCTGTATTTTATGCATTATTTGTCAGCCTGTTTATTTATAAATCCATTAAAGTGAAGGAAATCTGGGGCATTATGGTGGAAGCCATGAAAACATATGCACCGATTTTGTTTATCCTTGCTGCATCCACTGCCTTCTCAAGAGTGCTGACTTTAATGCAGGTTCCGCAGACAGTGAGCGCATGGATCTTAGCACATTTCAGTAATGAGATTGTCTTACTGATCATCATTAATGTATTCCTTCTGATCGTTGGAATGGTCATGGATACAACACCGGCAATTCTGATCTTAAGTCCAATCCTTCTGCCAATCGTGCAGAGCATTGGAATGAACCCAATCCATTTTGGTGTGGTAATGATCGTAAACCTTGCAATCGGCTTTGTAACACCGCCGATTGGTGTCAATCTGTTTGTGGCAAGCTCGCTGACGGATGTTCCGGTTATGCATATTGCCAAAAAAGCGATGCCGATGATCGGGTACTTTTTACTGGCACTGCTTTTGCTGACATTCATTCCGGCGATAAGTTTGTTCCTGCTTTAAAACATCAGAGGATGATTGAGAAACTCATAGATAAAGTAGATTGAATTGTGAAAAATGTGACAAAAGCATGAGAAAACACTAGGGAGCGGTCGGTTCTTAGAAGGCAGGAACAACGATAAGTTGTGACTGGCTTCTTAGTACCGTTACCAGCGACATGTAGCGAAAGCGTGTTTTCGAAAATTTTGTTACATTTTCACAATATTCATAACTTAAATTAGAGTTTCTCAACGGAGTTTATGCAAATAACAAGAAGGGAGAAAGGACGTTTTATGAATAGAAGAAGATTGGTTTCGGCGGTTCTTGTAGTGGCGCTTGCCTGCGGATTGACGGCGTGTGGAAACGCGCAGGGCGATCAGGCGGATGCAAAAGAAAGCGAAGTACAGCGTTATGCATGGCCGCTTGGAAGTTCAAGTCCGGAGGATACGGTGACACAGATTTATGCAGAAAAGTTTGCAGAGGAAGTGGATCGGTTAAGCGGCGGCAGTATGAAGATCAGTGTCTATCCGAACAGTGTACTGGGCGGTGACCGTGAACTGTTAGAGTCGTGCAAGGATGGCGACATTCCGTTTGTGGTGCAGAATACAGCACCGCAGGTGACGTTTATGAAGGATACCGCAGTTTTTGATATGCCGGCATTGTTTGAGACAATTGATGAGGTGAGGGAGCATGTGGATAATCCTGAATTTATGGAACTGATGCAGCAGGTCTATCATGACGGCGGTTACGAGCTGTTAGGTTATGCGGATCAGGGATTCCGTGTTATGACAACCAATAAAAAAGTGGAGAGTCTTGCAGATTTTAAAGGACAGAAGATCCGTACCATGGAAAATTCCTACCATATGGCATATTGGAAAGCACTTGGCGCAAGCCCGACACCTATGACATTCTCGGAAGTGTATATCGGTCTGCAGCAGGGAACGATCGATGCGCAGGAAAATCCTTATGAGGTCATTGTTTCCAATAAGTTATATGAGCAGCAGGACTATGTGGTAGAGACAAATCATCTTCCGCATCTGATTTCGCTGATTGTCAGTGAGGAGTTTTTTGATTCGCTGACAGATGAGCAGCAGCAGATCATCAAAGAGGCGGCAGATACGGCGAAAGAGTACGCAAGAGAGCAGTCGGATGCCCGTATCGCTTCCCGAATGGATACGATCCGCGAGAGCGGAACGGAGATCATCACACCGAGTGAAGAACTTTATAATGAGATAAGAGAATTATGTAAACCAATATATGCATCGATCGAAAATTCTGTATCGCAGGAGATTATTGATGCGTATCTTGGAGATATGCAGGAGGAGCTGCAGTAATTCCAAATCATGTTCGCAGGGCGGAAATAATGGCTTTTTTGGTATGAAAAAAGGCGATTATTTCCGCTTTAGTGTACTAAAATATTTTTCTTGCGCAATGTTTCCGAACTTGCTATACTGAGAGCAGAAATTGTAAAAAGACAGTGGTTTTACGATAGAATATGTATACAGCGAGGAGATTAGCAAAACGATGGACAGAATTGAGGAGATCCGTGAAAAAATCGGAGAATGTGATGATATTATTATAGAGCAGCTTGCAGTCAGAATGTCTCATATCCAGGAGATCATTTCCTATAAGAAGGCAACCGGTATCCCGATTTTACAGCCGGAGCAGGAGAAGAAGCAGACGGATGCACTGGCACAAAAACTTGGCGACAATGAGTTCGAGGAAGAGATTCTTGATATTTTCAAATATATCATGAAGAACAGCCGCAGGATCCAGGCAAAGAGCCTGTTCGATTACAATATTTTCCTGATCGGTTTCATGGGAGCCGGAAAGAGCACGATCGCAGGAGAACTGAAGGATAAGCTTGAGATGGATCGTGTCGAGATGGATCAGATGATCGTGGAGAAGCAGGGTATGTCTATCTCAGAAATTTTTGATGAGTATGGGGAAGCTTATTTCCGTAACTTAGAGAGCAATACACTGATCGAGCTGCAGAAGAGAAAGCAGACGATCGTTTCCTGCGGTGGTGGTGTTGTCATGCGGGAAGAGAACACAGACCATATGAAGAAAAATGGCCGTGTTGTTTTACTGACAGCGAAGCCTGAGACTATCTATGAGCGTGTCAAGGACAGTGACGAGCGTCCAATCTTAAATGATCATATGAATGTGGAGTTCATCAGCAGTCTGATGGATAAACGAAAAGAACGTTATGAGGCAGTTGCGGATATTACGGTGGCAACAGATGGCAAGAATGTGACACAGATCTGTGAGGAGATCATTTCGAAACTGATCGCACTCGACAATGCAAAAGAAGAGCAGGAAAAAACAAATAGCTGAAAACAGCTTTTGTCAGTTTGAAAGCGGGGATAAAAGGGAATGGAATATGATGCACAAGTATTTAAGATGAAGGCAAACAAAAAGGCGCGCAATGTCTGGATGGCATTATCATTGATCCTTTCACTGTCGTACACGTCAGATACGGCAAAGGGATTACATACGCTGCCTTACTATGCAATGTTTATGGCGGTCTGCTGGATCCCGTTTTTGTTTGGGGTGGTGGTACTCCGTCTGCAGGGAGCAGCAACGCAGTATTATAAATTTATTGTTGCGGTCGGGTATGGTGTGTTTTATGCATTTGTTGTCTGTACGAGTGAATCGATACTGTCGTTTATGTATATATTTCCTCTGACGAGTATGCTGGTTTTGTTCAAAGACAGGACGTATATGGTGCAATGTGGCATTGGTACATTAGTGATCAGTATTGCCAGCAGTGTACATAAATTTATGAACGGAATGAACAGTGCATCCAATGTGAATGATTATACATTGCAGGCATCCTGTATCATACTCTGTTATATCTGCTATGTTGTGTCGATCGACCATCTGAATGAGTCAGACGGTGCATTGACCAATTCCATAAAAGCGGATTTAGAGCGGGTGGTTAGGACTGTTGAGCAGGTAAAAGGTGCCGGTAATCAGATCATGGACGGAGTTACGGTTGTCAGGGAATTAGAGGATGAAAACAGACAGAGTTCCACGACAGTTGTGCAGGGAATGAGTGAACTGACGCAGAACAACAACGTCCTTCATGATAAGACAATGTCCTCGATGGACATGACAACCAACATCAATGAGCAGGTGGAACGCATGGCATCCCTGATGGAGCAGATGGTCACTCTGATGAACGAATCCGCAGACCATGCAAATGAAAGCTCCGGAGAATTATCCAGAGTGGCAGAGACAACAATGCTGATGGCAAAGCTGTCCGACGAAGTTGAGACGATCCTCTCAGAATTCCAGAAAGAGTTCGAGCGTGTGAAAACAGAAGTCAGCACCATTGAATCCATTAACTCCCAGACGAATCTGCTGGCATTGAACGCATCGATCGAAGCAGCGAGAGCAGGAGATGCAGGAAAAGGATTTGCAGTCGTAGCAGATGAGATCCGGAATTTAAGTACAGAGACGCAGGAGTCTTCGAGCCGTATCATGGCAGCACTTGCAAATCTTGGAACTACTTCCGTTAAGATGACAGATTCTATCGGACAGACCATCGATCTGATCCAGGAGACCTCTGAAAAAGTTGCAGCGGTCAACGAGAGTGTGTCAGGAATTGCAAAAGATGCAGCGGAACTTGAACAGCATCTGAGTGTCATTGATTCCGCAATGCAGGATGTAAAAGAATCCAACCATCAGATGGTTTCCAATATGGAGGGAATCTGTAATGTCATGAATGCCATGACAGACAGCATTGGAAGTGCAGATGGCGCAACAAAGACAATGCTGAACAAATACGATGAGTCCTCACGCAATGTGAATAAGATCGAGACCGTTGTTCAGGATATGATGGAAAAACTAGGTGTCGGTGGCTTTATGGGTATTCAGGATGTCAAACCGCAGATGCACTGTGTTTTGGTCAGAAAAGGAGAAACACGGGAAGAGTATCATGGAAAAGTCGTAAGACAGAATGGCAGCGAGTTATGGCTTCAGATGGACCGGGAGGCATTGGGCAGCATCCGGGAAAAGACACCATATGATATTCAGATCGTGGTTGATAATGTCCTTTACAACTGGTCGGATGTTCTGGCAAACGTGGAAAATCAGCAGGGAAGAGATGTATGCCATTTAGTGGTAAAAACAACACCTGTCATTGCAAACAGAAGAAAATATCCGAGAATGCCGATCGCAAATTCCTGTACGATCACGAGAAAAGATACGGATAAAACATATTGCGGAAAAATGGTCAATGTCAGTGCGAATGGATTTGCATTTGCAGCAGCATCAGACGATTTTGCGGAACTTAAGGGAACACAGCTGGTACTTGACATTCCAGATTTTCCGGTAAAAGAGGAACGCACCATGGAAGGCGTGGTGATCAGAAGCACGGACAATCACGGAGAATATATTGTGGGATGCCGTATGCCGGAAGACAGTCCGACCATTCAGAAATATGTAAATGATAACTATAAGGAATAAAAAATGTCTGGCGGGAATTTTTTCGCCAGACATTTTGCTCGAAAAGCAAGGAGGATATATGACGTATCATCGGTTAGAAAACAGTATTATTGATGTGATCAAGGAGGAGCAGGCAAAACTTGGATACCGCAAAGAGGAGATTCGTTTGTATTATCCGCTCAGCTCCCTGGATCACTTTTTTGAGACATCGGCGGATGCAGAGGAGATGAAAAAGAGCCTGGCGGGATTTGGTGCATATACAAAGGAAAAACTAGGCAATGTGCTGGTATCCAATAAAGGGGATCGATTCTGTTTCCATATTCCGGAGCAGGGTGCAGAATATGTACATGCACATATGAAGCCGAATGAGTTTATCCGGGAGTTGGTAGAGCTGGTCGGAAAACATGGCTGTACGATGCAGCAGGTGAAAGACCTTTTCCTCTCAAAGGGAAAGCCGGTTCAGATGGAGCCGGTGGACAATGGTGAGTTTGATCTTATGATACGCTTTGAAGGAGATGGAGAAGATCCGTATTACTATTGTTTTAAAGATGAGGGATGTCACATTATTTATCACAGATTTTTGCCGGAGGATTATGCTGACTTCGGTTTTTAGTGGAAAGAATAAAAAAATAAAAAGTGCAAAAAATATATTGACAAATAAAATTAAATTGTGTACAATTCATTTTAGAAGAAAACATTGCACACAATTTAATTTGAAACGATAATAACAAAAACAATTATTTATAATGAAGACAGAAACGGAGGTACAGATGGAGCGATATGATATAGCGATCATAGGCACCGGACCGGCAGGGCTGGAGGCAGCGATCACAGCGAAAATCCGTAATAAGAAGATTATCTTATTTGGAAATAAAAATCTGAGCCTGAAAGTGGAAAAAGCGCATACGATTCAGAATTATCTGGGACTGCCAAACATTGGCGGTGAGGAACTGAAAGCTGCTTATGAAGCACATTTAAAATCGATGGATATTGAGATCACAGAAGATAAGATCAACGCAGTTTACGCGATGGGCGAGTATTTTGCCTTGCAGGGAAATGGAACAAACTATGAGGCACAGACAGTCATTCTTGCAACCGGAGTCAGCACTGCAAAGGCATATCCGGGTGAGGAGCAGTTTTTAGGCAGAGGCGTCAGCTATTGTGCCACCTGTGATGCACCTTTATACAGAGGAAAAACGGCAGCGATTATCGGTTTTTCTCCGAAGGAGGAAGCAGAAGCCGACTTTATGGCAGAGATGGCAGACAAAGTTTATTATGTTCCAATGTATGAAGCCGATGTCAATGTGGCAGATTCCATCGAAGTTTTGAGGGAAAAGCCAGTGTCCGTCGAGGGATCATTAAAGGTTCAGGAACTTGTGACAGACCGGAACCGTTATGATGTGGATGGAGTATTTTTTTTAAGAGAAAGTGTTTCTCCTGCACAGTTAGTGCCAGGACTTAAAATAGAGGACAATCATATTGCGGTTGACCGCCAGATGCGCACAAATCTTGCAGGTTGTTTTGCCTGTGGCGACGCGGTCGGTGCACCGTACCAATATATCAAGTCTGCAGGAGAGGGCAATGTAGCCGCACTTTCAGCAGTTGCATATCTGGCAGAGAAAAAACGCCAGACAAAGCAGTAATGCAAATACCTATTTCAAAGTAAATGATAAGAAGGAGAAAAAATTATGGTAAAGAAAATTTCACAGAACGAATTTAACGAAGTAACAGCAAGTGAGGTAGCAGTTATTGATTTTTCTGCTACATGGTGTGGACCATGTAAAATGTTAGCACCTGTATTGGAGGAAGTTTCCGAGGAATATGCAGGAAAAGTGGACTTTTTCAATGTGGATGTCGATGAGAACCCGGATCTCGCAATGCAGTACAAAATCATGAATATCCCGGCACTTGTCGTATTGAAAAAGGGTGAAAAGGTCGATACACGGGTAGGTTTCGCTCCAAAAGAAAATATTGTAGAATTTATTAAAAAACAGTTATAATAAAAGAAAGCGGCGCTTACCACAGTAAGGGCAACAGGATGACAATATGGAAAAATACGATGCATTGAAACTGGAGAAACAGCTTTGTTTTCCATTGTATGCAGTATCAAAAGAAATTGTAAAAAAGTATAAGCCATTTCTGGATGAACTGGATCTGACTTACACACAGTACATTACCATGATGGTCATGTGGGAGCATAAGGAGATGAATGTGAAGGAGCTCGGGGAACATCTGTACCTCGACTCCGGAACACTCACCCCGGTTTTAAAAAAGCTGGAACAAAAAGGCTGGGTAAAACGGAACCGGGCAAAAGAGGATGAGAGAGTTTTGATCGTCACGCTCACCACAGAGGGTGAAAAGTTAAGAGATAAAGCCGTGGAAATTCCGCAAAAGGTTGGTGGGTGCGTCTGTCTTGATCAGGAAGAGGCAGCATCACTTTACAAAATTTTATATAAAATATTGGGGAATATGTAATCATTTGCAGAGTTTTAAACAGCCAGTTTTGTCAGAAATATAGTTGACTTCGGCGGAAAAAAGTGTTATTCTCCAACATAGCATGAAAAGTCAATTGTAACTGCTTTGCAGTTTACGATTATGTGAAAGCGATGATAAGAGTTAGTACGTTTTTTATGATGTACAGAGAGGAGGCGGCTGGTGCGAGCCTTTCATGATGAAAACGGAACCTGTCTTTGAGCGTGAAGTGAACGTGGATGTTAGAACTGCGGACGGCATCAGATGCCAGAAAGCAGTGGGATTCATTATTAAGCTTCATCGGGAGCTCCCGTTACAGAGCTGGCATATCGGATGTTTCCTGTATGCGTGAGAGCGGTTTTACCGAAATTAGGTGGTACCACGGACAGATAGTTCGCCCTAAGCTGATATTTTTATATTGGCTTGGGGCTTTTTTAGTGCTTCGAAAAAATAGATAATTGCAAAACTCGTCATAATCTTCTTTTAATTGTTCAAAATCAACAAAATTTTCGAAAACACGCTTTCGCTACGTGTCGCTGGTAACGGTACTAAGAAGCCAGCCACAACTTGCAGTTGTACCTGCCTTCTAAGAACCAATCGAACTTGTTCGATTTTGGCTCATCCAGTGTTTTCTCAAGCTTTTGTTAATTTTTCACAATTCAATTTACGTTCTCATGAGTTTCGCAATTATCTAATTCAAAAAAACAAGAAAAGGAGAAAGGATTATATGAAATTAGAAAAATTAGTAGGTGACAGATTCAAGGAAAGACCGGCGGATTGTCAGGTAGACAGCCATGCACTTATGATCCGTGGCGGTTACATGAAGAATGTGGCAAACGGAATTTATTCTTCTTATATGCCACTTAAGAGAATCACAAGAAAGATCGAGCAGATCATCCGCGAAGAGATGGATGCGATTGATGGACAGGAAGTACAGTTCCCGGTTGTTATGCCGGCAAGTCTCTGGCAGGAGTCTGGCAGATATGACAGCATCGGAAAAGAACTTTTACGTTTTACAGACCGAAATGGAGCACCGATGGTTCTTGGTATGACACATGAGGAAGCAGCCGTTCAGTTAGTAAGAGAATATGGACAGAGCTATGCAAAATACCCATTCATGATTTATCAGATCCAGACAAAATTCCGTGACGAGGCACGTCCAAGAGCAGGACTGATCCGTGTGCGTGAGTTTACAATGAAAGATGCGTACTCCTTCCACACAAGCCAGGAAGATTTAGAGCAGTACTATGATAAATGCCACAAAGCATATGAGAGAATCTATGCAAGAGCAGGTATTCCGGAGGTGGTTTCTGTAAAATCTGATTCCGGTATGATGGGCGGAAATGTTTCCCATGAGTTCATGCTTTTAACTCCAATCGGAGAGGATTCTATCGTAATCTGTAATGAGTGTGATTACCGTGCCAATATGGAAGCTGCCGAAAACATTGTAGAGAACGAGACAGAGGCTATGCAGGAGCTGACAAAGGTTCATACACCTGAGATGCATACAATTGAACAGGTCTGTGAATTTTTACATGTGGATGCAAAGAAATCCATGAAAGCCGTTGTTTACCAGAGAAATTCGGATGACAAATATATTCTCATTTTCGTGCGTGGTGACCTCGAAATTAATGAGACAAAGCTGACCAATTACCTTGGCTGCGATGTCCATCCGGGAGTGATCACAGAGGAGAGTGGCATTCAGGCAGGATTTATCGGACCGGTGAACCAGAATGCAGACTGCATCGTTTTATTTGACCGTTCTTTAAAGGGAACAACAAATCTTGTCTGCGGCGCCAATGAAGTGGATTATCATTACACAGGTCTGAATATGGAGCGCGAGTTCCCGGATGCAGAGTATGTTGATCTTGCAAAAGTTGTGGAGGGTGGTATCTGCCCATGCTGTGGTAAGAAATCACTGACCATTTCCCGTGGTATTGAGGTTGGTAACATCTTCCAGCTCGGAACGAAATACACCAAGACCATGAACATGACCTATGTGGACAAAGACGGCATAAGCAAAAATCCAATCATGGGTTGCTACGGTATCGGTGTCGGACGTATGGCAGCTTCCATTTGTGAAGCACATCATGATGATTATGGTCCAATCTGGCCAATGAGCATTGCTCCGTGGCAGGTTCACATCTGTGCGATGAACCTTGACAAAGAAGGTGTCAGGGAAGTAGCAGATACTTTATATGAGAATTTACAGAATGCCGGTGTGGAAGTGATCTATGATGACCGCTCCGTAAGTGCCGGAAATAAATTCTCCGATGCAGACCTTTTAGGGGTTCCGGTTCGTGTTGTTGTGAGCCCACGTAACTTAAAAGAGTCTGTTGTGGAAGTTTCCACCCGTGACAAGAGCCTTATGGAGAAAGTTCCGGTAGAAAATGCCGAGCAGTATGTAAAAGACCTTGTAGAGAAGATGAAAAAAGAGTGTAATCTGGTAAAATAAATGGAAAAAATAAACGGAATCCCGATGATTCCATTTGGACTTCTTGGCGGTTTCTGTGATCATCTGGAAATCAGAATCACAGGACTGTCGGAGGAAGGTTTTTCGTTTCGTGTACCGGAAAAAATAGAAAAAGCGGCGTGCCTTGAGATTTGTTTTTTTGACTTTTCTGCTGACTGTTACCGCAAAGTGCAGTTGGCAGAGAAGGAAAGAGAGATGAAGTTAACAGAGGAGACGCCCTTTTTCTTTATCTATTCGGTGTGGACAAAAGACGGGGAATACAGGGAGCAGGTAAAGCGTCTGGTGACAGATTATGACAACTACATATCGCTAAAACTCGCAGGAGATGATGCGTATCTTTCAGAAAAAATGGTTGGTTATCCGGCAGAATTGGACGAAGTTTACGCAGAGAGCTTCGAAGAGCAGAAGAAAGAGTGGTTCAGTTGTATTGGTGATGGAATACAGGAGTGCAGGAATACATGGGAGCATAAAAAGTGGAATATTACAGATTTACCTGAATTCGAGCTCGTCATCACAATAGACCGCCCGGAATTATATTATGATTTTCTACAAAAAGACTGGACGAGATTTTGCCACGATTACTGGAAAAACAATTTTCTGGAACATCACACATTGAGTAAGAAGAGAGTGACAAGAATCTACATTGGAAACCAGTTCTGCCACAACCTTTTTCCAAGGAAAGAATTGCTGTTTCAGGTGTTGGAGAAAGCGTTGGAGAACAATCTTGCGGTGACGCTTGCCTTCTCATATATTAGGAATCATCTGTTGGAAGAGATTGATGAACTGTTGCAGGAACTTGAAGTATGGTGCCAAAGCAGAGAAAAAGAGGCAGGCAAGGATCAGGAGGAAATTATCGTAAACGACTGGGCGATGCCTATACTTTTGCAGGGAAAACCACACTTAAAACCAGTGTTGGGAGTTCTGTTAAATAAACGTAGAAAAGATGTCCGTTTACCTTATAAACATGGTATCGGGAATCATGTGGACAGTCTGGCAGAAAATAATTTGAATTGTGGATTTTATCAGGATTATTTAAAAAATACATTCGATATACAAAGATTTGAATTTGAATCATGTGGATATAAGGTTACAATCCCAGATGGACACCACAGCCTGCATCTTCCTTTTTTCCAGACAAATACCTCACAGTATTGCACGCTTTATGCCGTTTGCAGATATGGTGACAGGGGAAAACAAAAGTTGCCGGAAAACTGCCCAAGATATTGTAACAAAAAAGTATTTCTATATCCGAAGCATTTGAAAATGGTGGGAAGATATAATTCACTGTTTGGATATGATGAGAAAATACTGTGGGATGAAAAACAATTGCAGGATTATCTCGAACAGGGGATTGACCGGATTGTTGTGAATGTTTCTTTGTAATAGTAGGACATTGTCTGGACAGGAATGCATTTTTATATAGAAAACGATTCCGCTGAAATGCAACAGGGGAGAAAAATACGATGGAGTCTGTTCTTGACCGTGTAATCAAGCAGAACACGGAAAATGTAAATTTATTAAAAACAAAAGATTACAATATTTTTTCTGTTTTACAGATACAGTCAAAGGAAGTTCTGATCTGCCGCATGATAGCTGACCTTTTAAATCCGAGAGGGCAGCATGGCGCAGGGGCAGAGTACTTAAAAATTTTCCTGAGAGATTGTCTTGGAATGGAAAAAATGGATACAAAACTGGCAGATCAGGCAATTGTGACGGCAGAATATGCGATTGATGATGAGCGGAGAATCGACATTGTAATTGAAATTGGCAGCTATTTTCTTCCGGTAGAAGTGAAAATATATGCGGCTGACCAGAAAAGCCAGTGCTTTGATTATTATCAGTATGCAAAAAGAAGAGATGCGCAGGAAAAGGTGTATTATCTGACGTTGGATGGACACAGACCGGGAAAAGACAGCACATCTTCCGGCAGCCAGTCAGTACCGGAGGAGGATATCGTCTGTCTCTCATTCCGTGAGCACATTTTAAACTGGCTGAAAGCATGTAAAAGTTGTGAAAATACAGGAATGGTTCCTATTTTGGAACAGTTTATCCAGAACATAGAACAGATCAGCGGTTATACAAGTGAGAAGGTGAGAAATATGGTAATTGATGAACTGCTTAAGTCGGGTGATTCCCTAAGAGCAGGGATGCAGATTGCAGATTCTGTCAATGCTGCGAAAGCAAAGCTGATTTATCTGGTTTCGAAGAGTTTGAAAAGCAGTTGGCAGGAGTGGCGGAAAAGAATCATTGTAAATGATGCCCCGATGCCGGATGGAAAACAGCTCTGGTTCCGTGTGGAGGTAGAACATCGTCTGTTCGCCGGATTCTGTGTCTTTGATCCGAATGCAGAATCGGAGGAAGGACACGGGGATCAGGTGGATGAATATGATGCTGCAACTGTAAAAGCAGTCGGGCATTATCTGAAAATCAGTGCGGCAGACCACAAGGACTGGTGGGCAACCTGGTGGTATCTGCCAGCCGGAGAACAGAAGCCAAACGATTCTGTTCCGAACTTTAAAATCATGAATGATGCAGCGATTGCATTGGCAGATAAAGAGTGCAGGTCGGAGTTTGTATCATTGTGTGTTCGTAACATTGAGGAGATGGTGGAGAGAGTGCTTGCTATTCCGGAATGAAAAAATTATAATAAAATAAGTATGTAGTGGATTGGAAAGGAGAAGCTGTTATGAACAAACGTAAGAAACTTCCAATTGGAATTGAGAGTTTTGAAGAGATGCGGAAAGAAGATTTTTATTATGTTGATAAAACGAGATGGATCGAGCAGCTTCTCGCCCAGTGGGGAAAGGTAAATCTTTTTACCCGTCCACGCCGGTTTGGAAAATCTTTAAATATGAGTATGCTTCAGACATTTTTTGAGGTAGGAGCAGATGCATCACTTTTTGATGGATTGTATATTTCAAAGAATAAAGAAGTCTGCAAACAGTATCTTGGAAAGTTTCCGGTTGTATCCATCAGTTTGAAAGGCGTGAATGGAAACACTTTCGACGAGGCACGGAGCTGTCTTGTAAAAGTTATCAACAGAGAAGCGCGTAGATTGCAGAACTTATCAGAAAGTGAAAAACTGACACAGGTTGATAAGGAACTTTTTGAAAAATTGCTTTCTCAGATGAAGGATGATGGAACGTTAAGCAGCAGCTTATTGGAACTTTCAGAACTTTTGGAAAAACATTATGAAGAAAAAGTGATCGTTTTGATTGATGAGTATGATGTGCCACTTGCAAAAGCAAATGAAAATGGCTATTACGATGAGATGGTACTTTTGATCCGTAATTTATTTGAAAATGTGTTAAAGACGAATCACAGTTTGAAGTTTGCTGTGTTGACAGGATGCCTTCGGGTTGCAAAAGAAAGCATTTTTACAGGATTGAATAATTTTAAAGTTTATTCCATTACGGATGTTGATTTTGATGAAAACTTTGGCTTTACAGATGATGAAGTAAAAGAGTTGCTTCATTATTATGGTCAGGATACACATTATGAGACGGTAAAAGAATGGTATGATGGGTATCGTTTTGGAAATGTTGATGTATATTGTCCATGGGATGTGATTAACTATTGCAGTGATCATATTGCAAATCAGGAGTGTGCACCAAAAAATTATTGGGTGAATACAAGCGGAAATGATGTGATCCATCGCTTTATCAATAGTATTTATGAACCGCAGAAACTCACAAAACTGGAGTTGGAACATCTTGTGAATGGTGGAAGTGTCCAGAAAGAAATCAGTCAGGAGATGACCTATAAGGAATTGTATTCATCAATCGATAATCTCTGGAGTACCCTTTTTATGACAGGGTATCTGACAAGCCGCAGCAATACGGATGGAAACAGGTATGATCTTGTGATCCCGAATAGAGAAATCAGAAATATTATCACAGAACATATTCTGAAATTATTTAAGGAGAATATTAAGCAGGATGGTCAGAAAGTAAACGCTTTTTGTGATGCCTTATTAACAGAGAAAGCGGATGTGGCAGAGAAGCTTTTTTCAGATTACATGCAAAAAACGATCAGTGTGAGAGATACTTTTGTACAGAAGCCGACAAAAGAAAATTTTTATCATGGAATTTTGCTTGGAATTCTTGGGTTTAAAGAAAACTGGCTTGTGACATCAAACAGAGAATCTGGAGATGGATTTAGTGATATCATGATCCAGGTAGGAGATTCTGAGGTCGGGATTGTTATTGAGGTGAAGTATGCCAATGATGGTAATCTGGAAGCAGAGTGCAAAAAAGCATTGAAACAGATTGATGATACAGGGTATGCAGAAGCGTTGCATCAGGACGGAATCTGTAAAATCTTAAAATATGCGATCGCATGTTATAAGAAAACCTGTAAGATTATGTTAGAGGCAGAAAAATGTTAAAAAATAAAATTTTTACATGGATGACATTGGGTGAAATATCTTTGTTATAACATGGTTCAGAGAGGATTTTTTTATGGGAAGTTATCTTAATCCGGGCAGCACAGCATTTCAGGGAAGTCTGCGGTCACAAATTTATATTGATAAAAGCGGACTGATTGAAAAGACGAACACAGTGCTTGGCACAGAGCAGAAATATGTCTGCGTGAGCAGACCAAGACGATTCGGAAAGTCTATGGCGGCAAATATGCTGAGTGCGTATTATGACAGAGACTGCGATACCAGAGAATTTTTTGATAAACTAAAAATCAGTCAGTCAGAAGGATATCTGGAACATTTGAACCAGTATGATGTGTTAAAAATTAACATGCAGGAATTTTTGAGCGCAACACAGAGCATGGAAGAAATGTTAAGATTACTGCAAAAGAGGCTGATCACAGATTTGAAAAACAGATATTCTTCATATGAGATAGAAGATAATCTGGTATTTGCGATGCAGGATGTCTATGCCAACACGCACCATCCGTTCATCATTTTAATTGATGAATGGGACTGCCTGTTCCGTGAATATCAACAGGATAAAGATGCACAAAAAAAATATCTGGATTTTCTGCGTTTCTGGTTGAAAGACAAAGATTACATTGCTCTTGCATACATGACAGGGATACTTCCGATAAAAAAATACGGTTCTCACTCGGCATTGAATATGTTTATGGAGTACTCGATGACCGATCCGGGAGAACTCGCAGAATTTTTTGGGTTTACGGAAGAAGAAGTTAAGGGATTGTGTGAGGAATATGCCATGAACTTTGAAGAAGTCAAAGCGTGGTATGATGGATATGATCTGATTTCACATAGTCGTTTTGGCGACAAAAGATATTCAATTTATAGCCCGAAATCAGTGGTAGAGGCGATGCTGCGGCACAAATTCGGCACATACTGGAACCGAACAGAGACCTATGAGGCACTGAAAATATATATTCAGATGAATATGGATGGATTGAAAGATTCAGTGATCCAGATGCTTGCAGGGGAGGGTGTGCGTATTAATATCGGAACATTCAGCAACGACATGACAACTTTTGCAACAAAGGATGATGTACTGACCTTACTGGTGCACCTTGGTTATCTGACATATAACAGTGAGACAGAGAAAGTGACCATTCCAAACAAAGAAGTGTCACAGGAATATCTCAATGCCATCAGTACCATGGACTGGCACGAGGTAATGCGTTCGGTCGAAAATTCGCGTAAGTTAGTGGAAGCATTATGGAATCAGGATGCAAAAGCAGTTGCTGCCGGAATTAATTATGATAAAAAGACAAAGACACATACCTGCGTGATTGAGAAAGTGGAACTTTAACAGATGAAAATTGTCGCAGGTTTAGGAAGTATTGATGAATATGAGACATTTGTAAAAGCGGGGGCGGATGAATTCTTTTGTGGATATGTACCGTTTTCCTGGGCGGAAAAGTACGGTGTGATCCATCCGTTAAACCGTAGGGAAGTACTTTTTTACAATGTGCAGATTGGTTCCATGAGCGAACTGCAAATCCTGAAAAAAATGGTGGACTATTATGGCAAGCCGGTAACATTGACGTTTAATTCCCTCTACTATACAGGGGAGCAGTATCCTGTCATAGCGGAGATCATCACACAGTGTATGGCAGCAGGCTTTGAAAATTTTATCATTGCAGACCCGGCACTGATGCTGTACCTCAGACAGCAGAAAATCAACTGCGGAATCCATTTAAGCGGTGAGACCGCGGAAGTGAACCGGGGAATGTTAGAACAGATGTTACCGTTTGGAATCCGCCGTGTGATTTTTCACAGAAAAAATTCGCTGGAAGATATGCAAAGTTGTATTAAAGAGGCAGGTTTCCCACATGAATATGAAGCCTTCATTTTGAATGAACTCTGTCATTTTTCCGGGGCATTCTGTAATTCCCTGCACTGTGATGAACTGACACATCTTTGCAGAGTACCATATGAATTGGGAAATCTGCACAAGAAAGAAGAGACAGATGCTGCGCAAAAAGATGTGGCAGAAACAGACAGAATACAGGGAAAAGAGGGGAAGGGACTTCCTTTGGATGAAGATGGTTATCTGACCGGCAGTACCGGTTGTGGGCTCTGCGCACTTTACCGCATGAAACAGGTCGGCATTACCCATTTAAAACTGGTTGGTCGTGGCAATTATACCGATTTTATGGAAAAGGATATAAGGCAGTTGCGGAAAGCTCTGGATATTCTGGAAAAATCAGACAATGAGTTGCAATATCAGAGGGAAATGAAAGCGTCACTTTTTCCGGATGGATGCAGTCAAAACTGTTATTATCGGTGAGAAAAGAAGATCTGAGGAACATTTTTATATATTTGAACAGATAATTATTAGTTATATCGATAAAATTCATTAATAATAATGACTTTTCAGGAAAAGAGAACCTATGCTATACTGCTATCGGATGATAGGAAAAACAGGATGAAAATATATGCTGGCAGATAGAAAAAGCCGGTTCATTCAGACTGTCTGTAACAAAAGTAAATATAACAGGAGTTTAAAAAATGGAAAAAACAAAAGAGTACACATCCCCTTATGAAATGGACGGACGGATTCCGTGGCCGAAAGCGATTGTTTATGGATTACAGCATGTCCTGGCAATGTTTGTCGGAAACCTGACACCGCTGATCGTGATCTGTGGTGCATGCGGTATTGGTGCAACATCTGATTTTGCATCGGTATATGTCGAATTATTACAGAATGCAATGATCATTGCAGGCGTTGTCACATTGGTTCAGCTTTTTGCAATCGGTCCTGTCGGTGGACGTGTTCCGATTATTATGGGAACGAGTTCCGGTTTTATTGGTGTATTTAAAAGCGTTGCAGGTGTTATGGGTGGCGGAGTGATCGCATATGGCGCGATCATGGGTGCGTCGATCATCGGTGGTCTGTTTGAGGGCGTGCTTGGATTTTTCTTAAAACCGCTCCGCAGATTTTTCCCTGCAGTGGTGACAGGAACAGTGGTTTTATCGATCGGACTTTCCCTGATCAGTGTTGGTGTCAGCTCCTTTGGAGGAGGATCTTCTGCGGCTGACTATGGTTCACTGGAAAATTTATTCATCGGTCTGGTTGTGTTGATCATTATTCTCGGGGTAAAACATTTTGCAAAGGGAATGGCAAGTTCATCCTCCATCCTGATCGGTATTATTGCAGGATATGTGTTATGTTTTATTATGGGAATGATCCTTCCGACAACCGCAGTGAATGCTGACGGAGTGGAATACACCAAAGCATGGGTTTTGAATTTTGATAAAGTGAGAGAAGCTTCCTGGTTTGCATTGCCGAAAGTAATGCCGGTAAAACCGATTTTTGATATGCGTGCGATCGTGCCGGTACTGATCATGTTTATCGTGACAGCCGTGGAAACGATTGGTGATATTTCCGGTGTTATGGAAGGCGGACTTGGCCGTGAAGCAACAGACAAGGAACTTTCCGGAGGCGTTGTGTGTGATGGACTTGGTTCTTCGCTTGCTGCGTTATTTGGTGTTCTTCCAAACACGTCTTTCAGCCAGAACGTTGGACTGGTTACGATGACAAAAGTAGTAAACCGTATGGCACTTGCGTGCGGAGCAGGAGTATTGATCCTGTGCGGACTGTTTCCTAAGCTTGCAGCATTGATCTCTATTATGCCGCAGAGTGTTCTCGGTGGAGCAGCAGTTATGATGTTTTCTTCTATCGTAGTCAGCGGTATCCAGCTGATCACAAAGGAAAAACTGACCGGAAGAAATATTACGATCGTATCTGTCGCACTGGGACTTGGTTATGGACTTGGAGCAAACAGTGACATTTTAAGAATGCTGCCGGATACCATGCAGTTGATCTTCGGTGGTTCCGGAATCGTTCCGGCTGCAATTGTTGCACTGGTCTTAAATATTGTGCTTCCTAAGGATGAGGCTTAAGAAGATAGGTAAATAGAAGAAAAAGTGTATGGATAAATAGGATTTCCTTTGTGAGCTCTGCGAACAGGAACATCCTATTTGTCCGTGCACTTTTTCTTTATAGAAGTATCAGAAATAAACTTGTGGAAGCCTTTAAAAATAGTGTATAATAGAAAGACAGAGCTTTAAACAAAGGAATTAAGATACATGATTTTAAAGAAGAAAATTCCAAATGATTTTTATAAATTATTCCGCACAAAAAACAGGGAAGCATATATGCAGTTTGTCACAGCCATTTACGAGGAAAACAATGAAGTATATGCTTCTCTCGGTCTTACGCAGGAAGAGTGTGCGCTTATTATTGAGAATACGATCGAGAAATCAAAGATCGTGTGGCAGGAAGAGGACGATATGGAGGAAGGAGAAACGCCGGATGCATTATTTCCAAGCGATTCTCCTTCCGGCATGTTAAACCACCTGATCCGGTGGGGATGGCTGAAAAGCGATTTTGATGAGAAACTGAATACCTGTGTGATCTCTTTCCCGGAATACAGCCAGTTGTATGTCGAGCTGTTTAAAAAGCTGCAGAGTGATGATGACAGCCGTGAAAGAGAGAGCATGCTTTCCATTTACAGTGCGTTGTTTACCTATCATTCCGACAATGAGAAAAACAATGATATTTTAAAAAGCGCACTGCGCACATCCAAAAGTCTTGGGCAGCTGCTGTCCAACATGCAGGATGGAATGCGTTCCTATTTTGATGAGCTTTCCTCCCAGAAACATTTTATCGGGATCCAGCAGGTGCTTGTGGAGGAGATCAACAACAGTGACAGCAAAAAATATGCAATCCTCACAACGACGGACAGTTTTTACCGGTACAAGGAGGCAGTGAAAGAACTTATCAGTGAAATTTTAAACGAAAATGATGAGAAAAAAGCAGTGCTTCTGAAAGAAAAAAAATCTCTCGAAGCAGGCACGCTTTTACAGAAGAGAAATGAGTACAGATTGCAGTATTGTGAGGATACGAGCAGGATCGTGATGCAGTTGGAGCGGGAATTTGACATGATCGAGCGCAAGTACAATAAACTTATTGAACAGAAAACCGTTTTTGCAAAGCGTGCGCTGGCCCGCATCCATTACATTTTGCAGGAGGGCGTCAGTGAGGAAGATAACATCATCAAACTGATCAATCTGTTAGACCGCAGTGGGAAAAAAGATGAGATTTTGGTGGAAATGAGAGATCGTATCCGTTTTTCTTCGCAGTTCAAAAATATTACAGATAACAGTTTTGCCGGAAGGAGAGACCGTGGGGATGGAGCGTTTACACCGGTGATGCTGGACGAAGAAATCGACGCAAGGGAACAGCACATGACGGATTTTGTTCCAAAGCCGTTGTATACAAGAAACGAGTTACAGAGTTTCCGAAGAAAAAATACCGTGGATGGAGTCTTTGTAGCAACAGAAGAGACCGTACAGTCTGTGGAGGATCTGGAAAAACTTCTTTTCCTCTGGCAGGAAGAGACGGAGGAACGTCTGGCGGAAGATACGGTATCGGTGGATGGCGAGATACGGAGTGAGGACGGACTAACTTATTCGAGACTTGTGATCGGGCAGAATAAATAAAATTGCGTTACTATACATGAAAGAAGGCATTGGAAAAAAGATGTTACAATATATGGAGACTGTCTCACAGGGCGAGGCAGAAAATATTAGAAAAACGATACAGGATTTATTCCGGCAGACCTGCATTTTACAGGTGAAATGTGACCCGGCAACTCTGGTACAGCACGACAATCCGAGGTATCAGGTGTGTCTGCGCCACAGAGAGTTTATCGCAGACTATCTGTCTGTTCTGGACTGTGAGCTTGTGCATGATCCGCAGGAACACATTTTCCGGATCACGGGGGATGGCGTTATGACAGAGCGTATGAGCCTTATGACAACGAAGCTGGTCATTCTTTTAAAAATGATTTACCGTGACAAAATCATGGGGGAAGGTCTGCATGCAACTACCACAAATCTGGCAGAAATCCGTGAGTATGGAAAAAATACAAACCTTATTACAAGACGTCTCACGGGGCAGGAGTGGAACGATGCACTTGTTTTGATGAAAACGCATCAGATGATCGAACTGCCGGGTGCCGTTGCCAATCTGGAAGATTTTACCCCGATTTATATTTACAGCACTGTAAATGTGTTCTGCTCGGCGATGGATATCAACGAGCTGGTGCGCACCTATCAGGACGAGGTGGAAGAACTTCTGACAGAAGAGGAAAAAGAGAATTAGATCATTGACAAAAGGAGCAGTACATTTGAGCCAGGCAAAGAAAATTTTCACCCGTATGTGTCTGAACAACTGGGGTGGAATTAATCATAAAGTATTAGAATTTAATGAATATGTGAATTTATTCAGCGGAAAAAGCGGATCTGGAAAATCGACCGTTATGGATGCAATCCAGGTTATTTTATATGGAAGCTTCAGTCCAAGCTTTTTGAACAAAGCGGCGGATGATGCCAAAAACCGCAGAAGTGTCTTAAGCTACCTCCGTGGTGAGCAGAAAGATGGTTCTGCAAACCGTGGAAACTGCGATTTCTGTTCGGTCATTGCACTGGAAATCGAGGACACGGGAACGCACATCACCACCTGTGTGGGCATTGCGTTTGAAGTGAGAAAAAATGATTCCGAGATCAAAAAGTTCTCCTATTTCAGCCATTCCGGAAAGATGCCGGAACCGGGGTATATCACGGAGGAAGGCTTCTGTTATTCCAATCAGGATATCAAAAGGCTGGTAAATGAGAGAGCCGTATCGAAGGACAACCGCGGAAAAGGGGATGTCAACCGTATTTACGCCTCCAAGGAAGCTTATCTTGGAACGTTGTATGATGTCATTTTAGGTTACATTGATCCAAATCGTTTTATCACGATGGAAAAGAGTGCAATCGCACTGAAAATGACAAACGGAACGGGACAGTTTATCCGTGATTATATGTTTCCAAAGAGCACGTCAGATACGATCGGAACGATCAGTGAGCAGCTGGATGCGTACCGTCAGATCAAGGAAAAAATTGAGGATATGCGGAAACGTATCGAACTTTTGACAGACGTAAAAGAGACCGGGCAGGAGCTGGTGACGCTCCAGACCGATATGATCCGCGCAGAGAGTTTTATCCGCTGCATTGATATTGAGGATCTCCGGGCGAAAATAGAGGCAGCCGAGGAGGACAAAAAAAGAATTGAAGAAGAGCAGGCACAGCTGCAGCAACAGGCAGACACGCTCGTCGGAGAGCGCGGAGAGGTCGAGCAGGAGCTGATACGTGTAAGTGCAGATTTAAAAGCCAGCGATCTTGGAAGCAAACAGCAGCAGTTAGAGGAATTAGAGCAGAGAAGCCGGATGCTGACCGATAACAGTAGACAGTGGCGCAAAATCGTTCAGGGGTTGAAACAGTGGGAAGAGGATGAGGTCATCACCGACTATATCAGCAATCCGGTTTTAAATCTCATTGAAGCGATCGAAAACGGAAATGTGACAGAGGAAAACTGTCAGGAACTGCATTTGAAAATAGAGTCTGCAAAGCAGGATATCGAAAATGAATTTGAAGATTACAGTGAGCAGAAGCGCGAGGCAGGAAAAGAACTGAAAGAAAAGCAGAAGCTTGTGGATGATATGAAAAACAACCGGAAATCCTACAGCGAGAATCTCCGTTCTGCGAGAAGTTCCCTGGAGCGGAAATTAAGCGACCGCTACGGAAGAACGATAAAAGTCCAGATTCTGGCGGATCTTTTTGATGTGGCAGACGAGGAGTGGAAAAATGCGATTGAGGGTCGTATGGGAAGGCTGAAGTTTTCTCTGATCACAGAGCCAAAGTTTGCGCATGATGCGGCGGCGGTCTTTCGTGAGATGAAACAGTTTGAGGAAGTGGATCTCATTAATTCCAGAGCGATCGCAGACAGCGAGCCGCGAGCCATGGAGAACTCTCTTTATGAGGCGGTTGAGACGAAGGAAGCCTATGTGGATGTGTGCCTGAAACGTTACCTCGGTCATATTATAAAGTGTCATTCCGTGGAAGAGCTAGAGCAGGTGAAAGACGGCGTGACACCGGATTGCTATTCCTACAGTAATTTTATTTTCCGGCATCTGCGGAAAAAGGATTATACCACAAATGCCTGCATCGGAGAGAAAGTGTCAAAGGCACGTCTGGCAGAGTACGAGGCTGACGTGGAGCGGCTTGGGAAACAGTATCAGGAACTGCATTACATGACCGAACGTTTAAAGGCGGCAAGGGATTTTGAAAGCCTGAAAGAGGAAAAGGAATATTATGTAAACCTTTCCGGCGCGGAAAAAGAGCTTGGAAAAGTCAATAAGAAAAAAGCCACACTTGAGGAGACAATCCGCACTTTGCAGGAAGGGCAGTATAAGGAATTACAGCAGAAAGAGCAGAGCCTGAAACAGCAGATGCGTGAGCTTCAGGCTTCGATCGGCGAAAATCAGGGACAGATGAGTGAGAAAATACGCCGACACGAAAATCTTTCCGGCGCAAATGACCAGCGTCGTCTGCAGTTAGAGGAGATGCTGCAGGGATACGTGCCAAATGAGGAAATCGAGCAGGAGGTACAGGAGCAGTTGAAGAAACGCTCCGGCCAGTCCTTGAAGAACCAGAAAAACGCAGAACTTGCAGCCCTTTCGGCAGAAGAGCAGGAGAAAGCCGAGACACTGCGCACCGCCAGAAACCGTTACATTTTTGCTTATCCGTCCAGCCAGTTTAACGGTTCAGAAAAGTCTAATGAAGCCTATGAGAAGCTTTTGGAAGAATATCAGACGGACTACGAGCCGGCGTATGAAGCGGAATTTGAGAAACAGTGTGATTTTATCTATAAGAGTCTGCGGGAGAATGTGATCGCAACGATTCATGGAGATATCAAGGCGGCAAAACGTCACGCATATGAGATCAACCGTTTGCTGCGTGAGACGAACTTCTCCGACAGTACCTACCAGATTAAGATCGAGCCAGCGAAAAATGAGAATGGTCAATTCTTTGAGATGTTAATGGCAGAGGAATTAGACAGTAAAAATCTGGATAATGCCGGTTTTGATGGTCAGTTGAGCTTTGGGGAGGACACGTTCTATCAGAAATATGAGCAGAAGATCAAACTCCTCACCGATAAATTCATGCCGCCGAGAGACGAGGACGAGCAGGTGCGCGCAAAGAAGCGTCAGGAGATGGAGCAATACGCGGACTACCGCAATTATCTCTCCTTCAGCATGTTTGAACAGGTGACAGACGAGCAGGGGAATGTTATCCGTGAAAATTTTGTCGATGATATGGCAGGAAGAGATTCCGGTGGAGAGGGACAGAACCCGAAATATGTGGCACTTTTGGCAGGTTTTGCAATGCTGTATATGCAGCAGAGCAACCGGGATTCCAAGATCAAGCTTGTGCTTTTGGACGAGGCATTTTCTAAGATGGATCAGGAGCGGAGTGCCGTCTGCCTGAAATATGCAAGAAAAATGGATCTTCAGCTCATTGTCTGTGTGCCGGATGAACGTCTGCAGTCGCTGATCTGCAATGTGGACTGTGTCTACGGATTCAGGCGTCATCAGAACCAGATCTCCATGATGCATATTGATAAGGGAGATTATTTAAAACTCATGGAAGGTGAGCATGGACAGGGAGAGCCGGAAACTGTAAAATAGTGTAAGAAAACCATAGTCAGGGAGGAGACAGCATGCAGACAGGAAAAGGAATTTTAATACCATCTATATTAAAAGTTGGAAACGGTACTTTGAAAAAAATCGGACAGTATCTTAAGGCAGAGAATCTGGAACAGGTCGTAATCTTTTTCGGAAACGGACTGATCGACCTGTTCGGCATGGATGTCATGGATTCACTGAAACAGGAAGGAATCACGGTATTGGAGTACAGCGAGTTGGATACGGTCGATATCGATGATATTATCACGCTGGCATTTGCAATGCCGAATAAGACACAGGCCGTGATCTCAATCGGAGGAGGAAAAGTGATCGATGCCGGAAAATACGCAGCTTTTCTGCGCAATATCCCATTCATTAGTGTTCCGACTTCAAGTTCCAGTGATGGATTTTCCAGCGCAAGCGCATCTCTTCTGGTGCATGGAAAAAGAACTTCCGTTCCGGCAAAGCTGGCATATGGAATTATTGTGGATACGCAGGTCATAAGGACTGCACCGGATAAGTTTATCTATTCAGGTATTGGTGATATGATCTCAAAGATCACAGCGCTCTATGACTGGATTTTTGAGGAGAAAAGCGGATATTCAGAAGTGAATGATTTTGCGGTGATGATCGCGAAAAAGGCAGTGAACAGTTTTGTGCGGACACCGTATGAGACGATAAAAGATGAACTGTTTTTGAAAGAACTTGTAGATTCTCTGGCAATGAGCGGAATTGCAAACGAAATTGCAGGAAGCAGTGCGCCGACAAGCGGCAGCGAGCATCTGATCTCGCATGCATTGGACAAAATATTAGAAGTTCCGCAGCTTCATGGTATCCAGGTCGGCATTGCAACTTATATCATGAGCAAAGTGCAGGATCACCGCTATGTGCGTGTTGAGACCGTACTCCGTGAAACGGGATTCTTTGACTATGCGGCGACACTTGGCATGAAGCGTGAAGATTTTATAAAAGCCATCGAGATGGCTCCGTCGATCAAACCATTCCGCCATACTTATCTCCATGAGGAATCATACCGGGAGCTTGCAAAGAAGATTGTTTTGGAGGATGAGGTGCTGCAGAAGGTATTGGTGTAAGGAAAAATACATTAATCGCAATGTTAGAACTTTTATTTTCCAAAACACCAAAAGAGGAAAAGAAAAGGCAGTTAGAAGAAAATGCGGATACGATCAAACCTATTTACGAAGTTGTAAAACAAGGCACTTTTGATTGCACCCCGGAAGAGATTTATAAGAAACTGTATGGATAGCATGATAGAAAGGAAAAACAAATGAAAAAGAAAAAATTCTACATGGTTACATTAATCGTATGGATCATTTTATTAATCTGTATGCTTCTTATGGACTTTCAGATCATACCGGATACAGAACCTAATTCCATAATGTATGCCGTGATCATCTTTGGAATGATAAATTCTATTGTCCAGGTATTGCGTAAAGAATAAAAAGAAAAGAGGAAACTACAATGAATTTTAACTATCATGAGCAGGAATATGAAGAATTTCCAAACTTTAAAGGCGGAGAGAAATCGCTTTACGCCAAAATGTTCCATGATGAGAAGAACCGCATTATCTACGGAAAACTGATACCGGGAGCATCCATCGGCGTACACACGCATGAGACTAACAGTGAGATCATCTATATCACAAAGGGAACAGGCAGAGTTCTTATGGATGGGGAATATGAGAAACTGGAAGCGGGTATGTGTCATTATTGTCCGAAGGGACATACCCACAGCCTCATGAATGACAGTGATGCAGAACTTGAATTTTTTGCAGTTGTCCCGGAGCAGAACTAGCTTTCATGATTGATTGCAAAGGAAGAAAAGGAAGATAGCTTATGACACTTCAACAGTTAAAATATGCATTGACGATCGCCGACTGCGGTTCCATGAATGAGGCGGCAAAACAGCTTTTTATCTCGCAGCCAAGTCTGTCAGAGACGATGAAGGAGCTTGAGACAGAGATAGGATTGGATATTTTTCTGCGTTCAAACCGTGGAATCGTCATCACGCCGGAGGGCGAAGAATTTTTGGGATATGCCAGACAGGTGACAGAGCAGTTCGGGCTGTTACAGTCCAAGTATATCGATAAAAAAGTAAAAGAGAAGTTCAGCGTTTCCACACAGCATTATACGTTTGCGGTGAAAGCGTTTGTGGAGACGGTCAAACAGATCGGTATGGAGCAGTACGAATTTGCAGTGCATGAGACAACGACCATCAGTGTGATCGAGAATGTAAAAAACTTCAAGAGTGAGATTGGTGTACTCTATGAGAATGATTTCAATGAGAAAGTCTTAAATAAAATGTTTAAGGAAAATGGGCTGGAATTTGTGGAGCTGTTTTCCTGCGATACATTTGTATATCTGTGGTCCGGACATCCGCTGGCAAAACAGGATGTGATCACAATGGAAGAACTGGATGAGTATCCGTGTCTTTCCTTTGACCAGGGAAAAAATAATTCCCTGTATCTGGCGGAAGAGATGAAGAGCACCTATGAGTATAGGCGGCTGATCAAGGCAAATGACAGGGCAACGCTCTTAAATCTGATGATCGGACTGAATGCCTACACGCTCTGCTCCGGTATTATCTGTGAAGATTTAAACGGCGACGATTATAAAGCAGTTCCGTTAAAGGAAACCGAGAAAATGAGAATCGGATATATCAAACGAAAAGGCGCAAAAGTCAGTCATATCGGGGAATTATACATTGAAGAACTGAAAAAGTATAAGGAAAAAGTAATGTAGATATAGGTACAACCTATAACAGATTCAAGGTTTCACGTATTAACACATTTTAAAAACTCTTGCTATAATGGTCAATGTGAAAGGGAGATACAAAGCACATGGATCAGAACAGCAGGAGTTTTGTATTTTCAAAAAGCAGAAGAAGCAGAAAGGGGAACCGGGAATGAGAACAGCTATTTTTCCTGAAAACGGCAGAAGAATGATGTCAGAAATGATGTGCATGTGCAGATGTATGTGTATGTCTTGTATGTGCTGCGGAAAAGAAAAATGTGCGCCAGATGTTTCGGTTTGAATTTTGCTTTTATAGATAGAGCATAATAGACAGGAATCATCTTCGCGATGGAGCCTGTTATTTTTTTGTGTAACAGTCGTAAATAAAAATCAATAGGTTTTTATTTTTGAAAAGAAAGGATTCGATATGTCTGAAATAGAAGTAAAACATTTGTCCAAGACATTTGAACAAAAAGGTGTTCATGTGGATGCCTTAAAGGATATTAACCTCACGATCGGGGCGGGCGATATTTACGGGATCATCGGAATGTCCGGTGCAGGAAAAAGTACTTTGGTACGATGCCTGAACTTTTTGGAAAGACCGACTGACGGCCAGGTGCTGATCGAAGGAAAAGATCTTGGAACTTTAAATGAGAAAGAATTGAGAAAACAGAGAAGCGATATTGCGATGATCTTCCAGCATTTCAATCTTTTGATGCAGAAGAATGTGATCGACAATATCTGTTTCCCATTACAGATTCAGGGTGTTAAGAAAAAAGAGGCGAGAGCCAAAGCAAGAGAACTGTTAAAGACAGTCGGACTTGAGGAAAAAGAGAAGGCTTATCCGGCACAGCTCTCCGGTGGACAGAAGCAGCGTGTTGCCATCGCAAGAGCACTTGCATCCAACCCGAAAATACTTCTCTGTGACGAGGCGACCAGTGCACTTGACCCACAGACGACTGCTTCTATCTTGGAACTTCTGAAAAGCATCAATGAGCAGTTTCAGATCACGATCGTGATCATCACACACCAGATGTCCGTGATCCGCGAAATCTGTAACCGGGTAGCAATCATTGAACATGGAGAACTGGTGGAAAACGGTCTGGTAGAAGATATTTTCAGCCATCCAAAGTCGAAGGCAGCCAGAGAACTGATCTTAAGAGATGTTCCTGAAAACAGTGGAAAAGCAGAGGGCGCAGTTGCAGCCCAGATGGAGAGGATCCAGGGAGATAAGAAGCTGCGTATTGTATTTACAGAAAATTCCGCATTTGAGCCGGTGATCGCTAATATGATCTTACAGTTTGGAAAACCGGTCAATATTTTAAGGGCAGATACAAAAAATGTCGGCGGTGTAGCCAAAGGCGAAATGATCTTAGGCCTGCCGGATGACAGACATCTTCAGATTGATATGGAACAGTATCTGACAGAACATGGACTTGAGATTGAGGAGGTGACAGGCGATGTGGAGTAGTGAAGTGACAAATATGATTATTACCGGTATCTGGGAAACTCTTTATATGACATTAGTATCCACATTGGTTGGTTATGTGATCGGACTTCCGATGGGAATTATCCTTACGGTATCAGACAAAGACGGGATTAAACCAAATGCAGTATTATATAAGATTTTAGATGTGATCGCAAATATCGTGCGGAGTGTACCTTTTATCATTTTGCTTGTATTGCTGATCCCATTTACAAGATTAGTCGTAGGAAAGAGTTATGGTTCCACGGCAACAATCGTTCCACTTGTGATCGCAGCAGCACCATATATTGCCAGAATGGTTGAATCTTCTTTAAAAGAAGTAGATGCCGGTGTGATCGAGGCAGCAAGATCTATGGGAGCATCCAATTTTACAATTATTACAAAAGTAATGTTAGTGGAGGCAAGAACATCCCTTTTAGTGGGAGCAACTATTACATTGGGAACAATCTTAGGTTATTCCGCAATGTCAGGAGCAGTTGGCGGCGGCGGTCTTGGCGCTATCGCGATCCGTTATGGATATACCAGATGGCAGACCGATATTATGATCGTCACAGTCGTTTTGTTGATTATCTTATTCCAGATTTTCCAGACAGTTGGAATGAAACTGGCAGATAAGTTTGATCATAGAAAATAAAAGAGGAGAGATTAAAAACATGAAAAAGAGAGTATTATCAAGTATTTTAGCAGGCGTTTTAGCAGTCAGCGTATTCGCTGGATGCGGAAGCAAAGCAGAGGACAACACACAGGCAGCAGATGACAACCAGACAGCCGCAGCAACAGAAGCAGCAGGCGGTACAGTAGAGACAAAAGGAACAATCAAAGTTGCCGCATCTGCAACACCACACGCAGAGATTTTAGCAGCAGCAAAACCAATCTTAGCTGAGCAGGGCTGGGATTTAGAGGTAACAGAATTTGACGATTATGTATTACCAAACGAGGTTGTAGAGAGTGGCGAGATGGATGCAAACTACTTCCAGCATGTACCATATCTTGACAGTTTCAACGAGGAGAAGGGAACTCACTTAGTTGAAGTTGGAAAAATCCATTACGAGCCATTCGGAATTTATCCGGGAACAAAGAGCAGCTTAGATGATATCGCTGACGGTGATGTAATCGCTGTTCCAAACGATACAACAAACGAGGCACGTGCACTTTTATTATTACAGGATAACGGAATCATCACATTAAAAGACGGCGCTGGTTTAGAGGCAACTGTAAATGACATTGCAGAGAATCCTTACAATGTTGAAATCCAGGAGCTTGCAGCAGAATCTGTAGCAAGAGTAGCAGACGAAGTAGCTTATGTAGTATTAAATGGTAACTATGCATTACAGGCTGGTTTCTCTGTAGCAAAAGATGCACTTGCATATGAGAAATCTGATTCTGAAGCAGCAAAAACATATGTTAATGTAATTGTTGTAAAAGAAGGAAATGAAGACAACGAAGGCGTAAAAGCATTAGTTGACGTATTAAAATCTGACGAGATCAAAGATTTCATCAACAATACTTACGATGGAGCAGTTATTCCATTCGAGGAGTAAGAATGATAAACCGGAGGTTAACTGGGTAATGTAGGCAGATTTTATAACTGCCTTATAGGTTGTGAAGGTCATAGATCAGGGTGCTTTCACATATTATATGTTAATGAAAAAGAAAAATCGTACAGACGAAATATGATGTTCCTGTTCGCAAAGCTCACAAAGGAAATCATATTTGTCTGTACGATTTTTCTTTTATTTACACTGAGAATAACTTGTGAAAGTCCCTGATACATACCAACTATACGATTATGAAGTAGTTATAAAATCTGCTTTTGGTATTGTCAAGGCAATCAAAAACTAGAGGACAGATTGATAAACTGGAAGTTGACATACCGCCTTTATTATTTTATCTACATCCTTTTTTCTTGATAAAAAGATAACTTTATTGTCATATCTATCTAAAATACTTCTTATTTCTTTCAGATTTTTATTCTGAAAAGTTTCAGTCCATTTCAAAAGGTCATAGACCGATTTCAAAGTTTCTTTTTTTCCCATTTCTATTCCTAATTTTCTTTTTATAAATCGCATAATAATTCTACTTTTGCATAAATAGCTAGGCATATCTAAAACATATATTTTATCAGCTTCATCAAGACTATGCTGTACCCAAGCATAATATACACCCTCAATTATCCACTCATCATTATTACATAATATTTCTTGTAATAACGCTTTTCGTTCATCAAGTGTTCTCTTTTTCCCATATCCTTTGGCGTTATTATCCCATTGAATATCGTCTAAGTCGAAATGAGAAATATTATACTTCTTTGAAAGTGCATTTGCTAGATAGGTTTTTCCAGAACCACTGCAGCCAATAATATGTATTTTCATAAGTCAGTATCCTCCACAAATTGAATTTATAGTATTCTTTATAACGATTGCTATTCAAATTAACTCTCCACTAAATTTTCATTTATATATTCAAAATATGGTTTCTTATTTACCTCTGCGCTATGTTCCAAATACCATTTAACACTATCTCTCAATCCGTCTTCTAATGATGTGGTTTCTGGATATATTTTACTTTGACGTGATACATCCAAATAGTACTCATAGTTGTAAAAACTAAAATAATTTCTCTGTTCAATCTCCTCATAAACATTTACAAATTCCGGTATTTTTCCTAAGCTTTCATAGCATTTTGTTACCCAATCTTTAATAGAAACTGTTTCAACATTACCAACATTTAAAATATGTTCTTTAGGCTTTTCTTTAATTATTACCTCCATCAACCTGCATAAATCTTTCACATGAAAAAATTGTAATTTCATACTACCATCTTGTGGTAAATAGAATTTTCTGTCTGCCAAGGCGCAATCAAATACAAAAGCCTCTCTATACACATTATTCATTGGTCCATATAAATAAGGCGGTCTTAATATATATGCATCTTTCACTCTTTCAAGCAATGCCTTTTCAGCTGCTATTTTATCAGTTCCATATGCACCCCAAAACTTATTTTTGGATTTCTCTGATTCTTCCAGAAATGGCTGAACACCATACTCTGGATAAACAGCACTCGAACTAATCATAATATACTGATCAAAAGAACCTAATTCCTTAACAAAATCAATTATATCTTTATCGTTATAAGCCGTTATATCAGCTACAACATCAAAGAATGTATCCTTCAATACACCACCCAAATTATGCCTATCGCCTTGAATAAGTTTTACTCCCTGAACTTGTGGTTTAGAATTTCTGTTAAGTACAAATACTTCATAACCCGCATTCACAAAATATTCTGCCACATATTTACTTACAAAAGTTGTTCCACCTGTCACTAATATACTTTTCATAAAGTTCTCCTTTACAAATTTCGATTGAGATTACACCTGTTTTATGAGATTTAATAACTGTTATACTTTGTTATTAAATTCACTGTAAACCCTTGAAAACGCTGGATTTGTCGCAGGTGAGCTTTCCCTTATTGTTTCCCTTGTGTTATATCGTCCCACCAGTGTTTACGAACTCTGATAAGGGAAAATACAAGGGCAAAAAAATTATATAAAACAGTATAACACAAAATAAAAGTGACATGGTGAACTGATTGAAATGCTTCTGATTTTTGTAACTGATGATTGATTGAATGATAAGGAGATTTGATACGATGAAAACCATATTTGCAGAATACAATCCACAACGCAACAGTATTGATGTTTATACTTCTGCTGGCTACATGCTTCGCATTGATTGTTGGGAAGCTGAGAAGGATTTAAAAACCACACCCGGATCAGACTGTGCATTAAACGCACTTGCCATTGATGAACCACTTGAATATGCAAGATTATATCTTGATGGTACTATGCAGATGTGGGTAGATGCGGAAAATTCATTAGAATTATAACCACAAGCAGCCAGTATGCTTTGTTACATACAGGCTGCTTAATTAGATTCATTATAAAAATTCAATTTCAACCAGTCCTCTGCTATATGAAACATGGGCTTTAGAGATTCCTGCCATGTTTCCTACCTAAAACTAAAAGATTTACATTTTTAATTTTTCTGCTGTAATATTGCATCAGACAACCTGCAATACAAATTTTCATCACCATCTTCCCTGTATGTCTCAAAAGTTCCTTCCACTACGATTTCTGCATTATCTTCCGGGTACTCATCCGGATAAATATGAGAGCCATCATCCCATATGAATTCCATTCCCTGAGCACAACAGGCTGTTGCATCCTGAATAATGCAATAGAAATAGTATTTTTTTGTAGCTTCGTAATAGGTTGCATAAAAATTTCCATCAATACGGAATGTTTTTCCTTCATACTCTTCTGGTGTAACCATCATCTGATATACTGTTGCATACACCATGTCACTGCTCATTTGCGTAAGGTCATAGTCAACTGTTTCGTCTGTATCCCTGACGTTTTCTGCCCCACTTATTGTGTCTTCAATATCTTTGTTTGATTCGACATCGGATGAGGCTTTCTCACTTTCCGTAGTCTCAGTTTTACCATCTTCATTCGCTATCTGATTATCTATTACTTTTTCAATCGAATTTGTATTGTTGACACCTTTTCCGTTCGTGCCTTTTTTATTACTACATCCAGTTATCAGGAGAATGCATAAAAGCAAAACCATACATTTTTTCAAATTTTTCATGCTCTTCCTCCTGCCACTTTTCCCACAGCACAGCTGATCATAAATGCCACAATGTCGATTGCTACAATCGTCGAGCCTACTGGCGTACCTGCCAGAATGGACAATAGAATCCCAATAACTGCACAGAGCACAGATAATACGACTGAACAAATTGTAACACTAAAGAACGTCTTATATACACGCATAGCTGACAATGCCGGAAATATTACCAATGCCGAAATCAGCAAAGATCCAACTAAATTCATGGCAAGAACAATGATTACCGCTGTAATAACAGCTATTAGCAGATTGTAAAAGTCCGTTTTCATTCCTGTAGCTTTTGCAAATGTTTCATCAAAGGTAACACAGAAAATTTTCTGATAAAATATAATAAAAATAGCCACAACAATAACTGATAAAACACTGCATAATACCACCTGCCCTTTCGTCAAGGTTAATATGGATGTTGAACCAAACAGTGTACTGCACACATCTCCTGAAAGATTCGGACCTGTGGAAAATAAATTCATGAGAAGATAACCGATTGCCAACGCCCCTACAGAAATCATGGCAACCGCTGCATCTCCTTTAATTTTTGTGTTCTGCCCTGTCCGCAGTAACAAAACAGCACAAATAACCGTTACGGGTAAAATGAATATCATATTATTTGTAAAATTTAAAACTGATGCTACCGCCATAGCTCCAAAAGCAACGTGTGATAATCCATCTCCAATAAAGGAGAATCGCTTCAGCACTAAGGTAACACCGAGTAAGGAAGAACAAAGTGCGATTAACACCCCAACAATCAGAGCATATCTTACAAATGGATATTGAAAATAAAAAATCAATTTATCAATCAATAGTACACCTTCTTTCATACTCTTGCCGTGTTCCATAAAATATTTCTTCTCCAATATGCAATATATGGCTGGCATAGTTCGTTGTTGCCTTTATATCATGGGAAATCATAATAATTGTAATCCTATCCTCACAATTTATTTTCTCAATAAGACGATACATCTCCTCGGTTACTTTGGGATCCAGTCCCGATACTGGTTCATCTAATAATAATATTTTCTTTGTTGCGCATAATGCTCTCGCAAGTAAAACTCTCTGCTGCTGTCCACCTGATAGTTCACGGTAACAGCGATTTTCCAGATTTGTAATCTGCAGCTTTTCCATCATTTCACTCGCACACTTTTTCTCTGATCGGTTATAAAACGGACGCATCCCAACACGATTCTGGCATCCGGAGAGAACGATTTCTCTCACTGATGCAGGAAAATCTTTTTGTATTACGGTTTGTTGAGGTAAATATCCGATTTCATCACTCTTTACTCCAGCTCCATATAAAATCTTCCCACTAATAGGTTGTTGCAGATTCAGTAAAGTTTTCATCAAAGTTGACTTACCTGAACCATTTTCTCCTATAATACAAAGATAGTCTCCACTTTTCACAGAAAAGTTAATATCTTTTAACAGAACCTTTCCATCATAACCAATCGCCAGATTTTTGCAGGTAATCTGTTCCATGCTTCCTCCTACTACAATACTTCTTTTTTCATGCCAATGACTTCTCATGTAAGCAGATTTGTAATCTTGAAATTATCTGATCTCTATCCAAATTTTTCCCTATGAAAACAATCTGATTGAGTCTGTCCCCGTATTTTTCGTCCCAGTCTTCCAGAATTTCCGGATTTTCCCGTATTTCACGTTCTCTTTCTTTTTCTCCAAATGCCGCCAGCCAATTTGATACAATCGTTACCGAAGCATTTCTTCCCGCCTGTTCAAAAAGCTGTACATGTATATCATCGTCATAAAACCACACATATCCTTTTGCACGAATGATTTCTTCCGGATAATCATTTTCCAGAAATGCCATAAACTTGTCATAATCAAATGGCTTTTTTTCTTCATACAAAAAAGAAGTAATTCCATGCTCATCTTGAATTTCTTCCTGCTTTCCCCTTGAAAGCTGCTCCTGAATTCTTGATGACTGCATGATTTTTTCAAAATCAAATTTTTTATTATTGAAAATTCTGTCCGGATTTACCTTGCCCTGAATACATTGGATAATATCTGCATCCTTTTGCAGTGTCCGTATGGTCTTATATACCTGTTCTATTTTATCCGCTGACAGCAAATCACATTTATTTAACAGTATGGTATTGCAAAATTCAATCTGATCGATTACCAGATTGATGATATCCGGATCCTGGTCTGCATATGTACTGTCTGCTTCTTTTAAATCATCTAAAAATTCAGTGTAAATTCTATCTGCATCCGCTACACATACAATAGAATCCAAATACACATTCTTACTCAGTCCCATCCTCTGATATTCTATAAACCCGGCTGCTATAGCAGACGGATCACTGATCCCAGATGCTTCAACCAATATCTTCTCAACATCTTTATTATCCGCAATATTGTTAATCTGATTCATAAATGCATCCTGTAACGTACAGCAAATGCATCCATTGGATAATTCCACCATGCTCACATCATGTTGCGCTACATTCGTACTTTTTATAAGGGAAGCATCAATATTGATGCTCCTCATGTCATTTACAATAACTGCTATTTTTTCAGAACCTTTATTTCTCAGCAGTTCATTCATAACGGTTGTTTTTCCCGATCCAAGATACCCTGTGATGATTGTTACGGGTTTTTTCTTTCTTTTAAACATTTGTATGCTTCCCTTTACTTTGTTTCTTTATGAATGGTATATCTTCTTAATCTTGGACAATATTTTCTAACTTCCATCCGTTCTGGATGAAGTCTCTTATTTTTCGTTGTTGTATAATTTCTGTCACCACATTCTGTACACGCCAAAACGATTTTTACTCTTGCACTGTTTGACATCTTTTGTCTCTCCTTACTGCATTGCCTTCTTTAAAACATCTAAGTTGCTTTCCATAACAGAAAGATATGTTGTTCCATTTTTGACATCTTCAGAAGTTGTAGACTGCATGGAATCTAAGGAAAGAATTTCCTGATTTTTATCTTTTGTATTGTCACGAATCGTTTTTGCAATTTTCTGATCTGAATTCTCAATCGTCATAATATTTTTCAAGCCAAGTTCATCTACCTTCTTTGCAAGGAAAGAGATTGTTTCAAAACTTGCTTCACTTTCAGCAGAGCAGCCTGCAAACGCCGCATAATATTTTAAGCCATAATCATCCACCATATAACGGAATGGGAAACGGTCTCCAAAAAGCAACGTTTTCTGTGAAGCGTTCGCTACCGCATCCTGATACTGACCATCAAGTGAAGAAAGTTTTTCCAGATAAGAATCAACGTTTGCTGCATAAACATCTTTATGCTCAGGATCTGCTGTTTCTAAAGCTTCAGCGATTGCTTTACAAAGAGTCTGTGCATTCTTTAAAGAAAGCCATACATGTTCATCGTACTCTTTCTCCTCATGTTCTAACATATCTTCAGCAATCTCTTTGCCTGACATATCTGCCGGATAGTAAGTTGGCCAGTTTTCCATCTCTTCAGACAACGCATCAAATCCATCATTTCCGGCATAGATATGAAAATGTTCTGCCTTTCCCGGAGCAATACCGTGGTCACTGAACTGAACATATTTCGGTGCATCAGCATCACCACTCGTTGCTTCAAAGAAATAACGGACACCTCTGCTTCCTGATTCATAATCATATATCTGATAACCCTTATATTCATAAGTTGCTTTTGATGCAACCCCATTTTTTACAAAGCACATGGTATTATTTTCAGCATCAATGGTAATCTGAGAAACATCTGTCTTGTATCCATTCTCATAATACTCTTTATATTCTTCTGCTGTTTTTTCTCCGCTTTCTGCTTTTTTCTCCATGACCTCATCTAAAACACCATCCTGCAGATAAGGATACACAGACTGCCAGTCACCATCCCAGTCGGACAATGTTCTATCCTGTACATCACTATCCTCAAAATGAGCATAGCCATGATTATGTCCTTCTTCTGCCTGCATCCCCGGCATAGATTCTTCGGTTTTAATGCTGTCCTTTAAAACATCAAGCAAGTTGATAACCTGCATATCTTTGTTGGTGGCGTTTTTCAGAGCGTCATCTACCCAGCTATCGGATTCGCCACCAACATAAACAAAAAGATCACAATCCGATATTTTCAGAATATCCTCAGAAGTAGGCTGGTAACTATGCAAGTCCACCCCATTATCAAGGAGCATGGTAAGATCAATATTAGAAATTTCATCCCCTGCAATTTCTTTTACCCAATCATATTCTGGAAATATTGTTGTAACAACTTTGAGTTTTCCATCATCTGTATTATCAGCCTGTTCATTGGAATTTTTTTGACCGCAGCCTGCAAGGCATCCTACTGCCATAACTGCCGCTAAAAGAATAGAAATATATTTTTTCATTGAATAAAACCTCCGTTTTTATCTTCACTTTTTCTAAAAAAGAGTACAAAAACAGAAAGGTACACCCTTAGGACTACCCTTTCTGCTTAAGGAAATTTTTTTCAATTATTCAATCTTACCTTTTGACTTACAAGAGATGTGTTTGAAACAACAAAAGCCTGACCTGCTATTGCCAATACAAACATAAACAGCACTGGATTCACGGTTGCATGAATAACCATACCGGCACCCAAATTTCTTAATGTCTGCTCTGCCTGATGAATATTGGCGCAAATAGGACAGTCTTCCCCTGTACAGTTGTGGTTTTCTTCTTTGATAATATAAAAAAGAGAAGCAAATGTAACAAATAAAAATAAAATACATACTGCCATTGAAAATACTCTTTTTTTCTTCGTATTCATTTGTTCTCCTTTCCCACAATCATACTGTGTTTCTAATTCTGTGTTTCTTTGCATTCACTGCATATTCCATAAAATACTGTACGCAGCGAATCCATCTCAAAACCATGATGTTCCATCATATGTTGCTTCAGACTTTCTACTTCATTGCACTGCAAGTGAATCAATTTTCCACACTTTTCACATTTGCAATGATAACATACTGCCTGAGTTTCTCTTTCGTGACCGCCTATATATTCAAAGCAGGCAATGCTGGTTCCATCTACAACATATTTCGCAACTACACCTTCTTTAACCATCTTCTCTAAATGGCGATAAATTGTCGTTGTCCCAACTGCTATCCCCTTCGCCTGAAAATAGGCACAGATATCGCTTACGGTAACATGGCTGCCTTGAACTGATTTCAAAAAGGTAAGTAATTCGGTCATTTGCTTTGTCTTATAAGGTGCTTTAGCCAAATCAATCACCTCCTCCAATTTGAAAACAGTTTTCATTTTATCACAAAATTAAAATTTGTCAATATAATTTGGAAATCATTTTCATATTAAATCTGAGTTTTGTATCACTTTTAACGATAATATCCCCTTGTTTCCCTCCATCCCTTTACATACCACCTGATTGCAACATACACCAGTTGTACGAATAACAAGAGAAGCAGCAGATTGAGTGGTAATGCTGTCTTTATCCAATCTCCGAAGTAGATTGCTATTGCCATGCTTATAAGTATCACCATTATGGTAATCATATCCCAACAGTATTTCTTA
>ENA-OWPM01000195-OWPM01000195.1-human-gut-metagenome-genome-assembly--contig:-NODE-195-length-80941-cov-6.687053_pt1 | contig 80941 bp, 69 predicted proteins | sample MGYA00248267_ERZ651852 | MGnify/ENA primary metagenome ERZ651852 (study PRJEB26924, sample SAMEA4378228) | human gut metagenome | biome: human gut; feature: human-associated habitat; material: faeces... | reverse complement strand
AGAATTTAAGAATTTAAGAATTTAAGAATTTAAGAATTTAAGAATTTATATTCTTAAGAATTTGCTTATTTTATGGGGATTAGAAGGAATTATTATAAAGGAAACACCTACTCATATACATTCGTAGGTGTAAGCGATTCGCACCAAATGCAAGATTTGGGCTCTCTGCTTAAGGAAACATCTTCATCGGTAGATGAAGATGGGCTATACTGCTAGGCTCATACCTCACCAAGCATTATATTCAGAGGAGTTTTAATTATGGAGAATAGTGAAATATTACTTTCAAATTTACATAAAGTGCATACTACTAAAATGGGTATTGATAGAATAAAAGAGAATCTTAATTTAGATATAGATGATGTTGTTGAATGGTGTAAAACTAAAATTAAGGATTCTAATTGTTCTGTATCGCGAAAGGGAAAGAATTGGTATGCTGTTATTGATAGTTGCATAATAACAGTTAATGCTTATAGTTACACAATTATTACTGCTCATAAAGTAAAAAAATAAAAATGTGAATAGATAGTAGTTCTATAAGCAAGTCACATTAATATTGGAAAGGACTAATTAGGTTCAACAATTATGGAAGAAAGAATTTTTGATGAAGATTTTTTTGCAAGGCTAAATAAAATAAATTTAAATATAAATCTAAGATTGTCAAATGGAATGCAAGGTGGAAGAAAATCTAAAGCAAAGGGAGCATCAGTTGAGTTCTCAGATTTTAGGGAGTATACATATGGAGATGATTTTAGGCGAATAGATTGGAATGCTTATGGAAGATTTGATAAGCTGTTTATAAAAATATTCATGGAAGAAAGAGAAGGAATATTTAATTTATTTTTAGATAAAAGCAAATCTATGGATTTTGGAAAGAAAAGTAAGAAGAAAACTGCGCTTCAAGTATTAGGTGCTTTATCTTATATAGCAATGAATAATCTAGATAGAGTTTATATTAATATAGCCAGTGAAGAAAATTTATCATTACTGCCAAGCTCAAATGGGAAAAAAGGATTTCAGATGCTTTTAAAAGAACTCGAAAAAATTGAGTTTAGCGGAAAAACAGAACTTTCAAAGGCGATTTGTAAAAGAAAAATTAACAATAAGGGTGTATCGATTGTAGTTTCAGATTTTTTTAACAATGAAGGCGTTGAATCGTTAGAGGAAGGTATAAAATATTTAGCTTATAAAAAACAGCAGATAGTCTTAATTCAAGTTTTATGTGAAGAGGAGGAAAATCCTTCATTAGAAGAAGAAGTGACATTAATTGATTCTGAAACTAAAGAAAAGATTAAATTAAATCTTAATTATAAAATGATACAAGCTTATAAGGATGAATTAAAAAAATATAATGAGCGATTAGAAAAATTAGTAATGAAATATGGTGGGATTTTAGTTACTGTAAACACAAATAAAAGTATAGAAGAAATAATATTAAATGATTTTGGAAAGAAAAAAATTATATATTAATGAGCGAAAGGATTGGATGAAGTTTGGGGATTACAAATCTGTGGCCCTTAGGATTACTTAGTATAATTCCAGTAGTAATTTTACTTTATATATTAAAAAGAAAATATAAGGAAAAGGAAATATCATCTTCTTTGCTTTGGAAGGAAGCATATAAAAATACACAAGCTAATACTCCTTGGGAAAAATTAAAAGTGAATATTATGATGATTATTCAAATAGCAATATTTTTAATATTAATTTTCTCAGTGATGAAGCCCTTTTTAAAGTTTGGTGGAAAAGAATATAAAAATTTAATTGTTGTTATAGATAATACGGCAAGCATGAGTACTTTATATGAAGATGATAAAAGCAGATTAAATGAAGCTAAAGAACTTTCAAGAGAATATATTAAATCAATAAATTATGATACCAATAACTTCATAATTAAGTATGATGGAAACTCTAAATATGAATCTGTAAGTAGTCTTAATGACATACAACAAGGATATGGTACTGGTGATATTAATGAAATATTGCCTTACATACGTTCAATGGGGGAAGGTCTTGGTGGATACGAAGTTTTAATTATAAGTGATAAAAATATTAATTTGGGAGATATAAACGGAAGAACTATTTCTTTAGCTAACAGTGGAGAAAATGCTGCTATAAGCAATATATCTCATAAAGTTGTAGATAAAGAAATTCAAGTTATAGCTACTATAACTAATACTGGTGAAGAGCATTATAATGGAGATTTTTCGCTATATAATGGTTCACAACTACTAGAAGTAACTTCTTTAGATCTGCCAAAAGGAGAAAGTATAACTTTAAATTATACTTTGGATAATTATGATGGAGATTATATTAAGGGTGAATTATCTAAAAAGGACTTAATAATTGATGATAATGTTTATTATGATGTTATAGAAAATGAAAAAAGTAAAAAAGTTTTATTAGTAACAGAAAAGAATGTATTTTTGGAAAAAGCATTAAATACCATAGAAAATATTGAATTATATAAAACAAACGATATCTCAAATATAACAGATGAAAAGTATGATTTATATATATTTGATAATGTTACTCCAGAAAGTATACCTTCTAGTGGAAATGTGCTATTTGTAAATCCTGATTCTAATGAATTTTTTAGCGTTGAAGATAAAAATAAAGTGGGAGAAGCAGTTGGACAAAAAGATACATTATCTAAATATGTTTCAAATATGAAATTTACAGTCTCAAGTTATAAAAATATCAAAGTACCATACTATGGTAAGGCTTTATTAAATGTCAATGATGATGTTATTGGATTTTTAGGAGAAAACAATGGAAGAAAAATAGCAGCATTAGGATTTGATATTCATAATAGTGATGTTGCACTTAAAAAGGAATTTCCTATTTTTATTTATGAATTAGGAGAGCAATTGATTGAAGGCGGACTTTTATATAAACACAACTATAAATGTGGAGAAGATATTATAGTAAAAGGAACTTCACAAGCAGAAAGTTTAGAGATAACATCGCCAAGTAAAAAAGTAAAAGAAATAATGCCAGGCTCAAATTATAATAACGTAAATGAGATTGGAGTATATAGAGTAATAGAAAAGCAAAGTGGCGAAGAAAAATTAAAAGAAGCATTTTCTATTAATTTTCCATCAGAAAGTGAAAGTAATGTTAGTAGTGAGGCTGTAAGCCAAACAAGCAATTTAGAAAATGAGAGCAAAACTTTACGAAAAGGGTTAAATTTGATGCCACTACTTTTATTATTCGCTTTAATAGGATTAATCACTGAATATATATTGTACTTAAAAGGAAATTAGGTGTCGCTTATGGGAATAGAAATAACAAGAGCATATGCATTAGTATTAATACCGGTGATGTTATTAATTTTTTATTTGATTTCGAAGAAATTGAATGGAGTAGTTAGAAAAGATAAACTTGTATTAATAAGCAGAATATTAATTTTAATTCTTATTATATTAGGAGTTTCTGATATAACCATAAATTTAAAAGGAAAGAATATTGAAACTATATTTTTATTAGATGTCTCAGAAAGTATGAGTGAATTTAAAGATGAAGGGTTGAAATTTATAGATAATTCACTAAAAGAGCAGCCTAATCACAATAAATGTGGAGTAATTTTGTTTGGAGACAATGCATCTGTGGATAAATACATGGACGCTTCTAAAAATTATGAAGAATTTAAATCATCACCGATTACTATAGCAACTAATATTGAAGAAGCGATAAACTCATCTTTTTCTTTGTTTGATAAAAGATCATCAAAAAGACTTATTCTTATAACTGATGGTGAAGAAAATAAAGGTGATATGCTAAAGACAGTCAATTTACTTAAGAAAGAAAATGTAGATTTGAAGGTATACAATGTTGATAATTTTAAAGGTGATGAAGTTTATATTGATAACGTAAGTGTACCTGATAATATTTCAATAGGTGAAGAATTTTCAGTTATTACTAAGATACAATCCAATATTCAGACAAAAGTTAAGCTTACACTATTTTCAGGAAGAGATAAAAAAGGTGAACAAGAGGTAGAAGTACAAAAAGGTGAAAACACATTTGTCTTTAAAGATGTTCAGACTTCAGGTGGATTTAAATCATATAGGGTTTTGATAGAACCTGAAAAAGATAATAATAGCAGAAATAATGAATATAGCTGCTTTACAAATGTAATTTCAAAGCCGAATATTTTAGTAATAGAAGGAACTAAAAATAGTGCTTTAGGTGTAGTAGAAGCGTTAAAAGCAGCCAATAGTGAATTTACAGTAATATCTGGAGAGGCTACACCAAAGACCTTAAATGAAATGCTCCAATATAAAACCATTGTTCTTTGTGATGTTCATATTGATGATTTAGGAATTGGTTTTGTAGATAACATAGAAAATTACGTTAAAGAATATGGCGGAGGATTAGTTACATTTGGTGGAGAAAATTCTTATGCATTGGGTGGATATAAAGATACAAATTTGGAAAAAGTATTACCTGTAAACATGTATAAGAAGGGAAAAAATGAAATACCTAAAATAAGTATAAGCCTTGTAATAGATAAATCAGGAAGTATGAGTTCTGGTGATGGAAGTGTAAGTAAACTAACTTTAGCTAAAGAAGCAGCAATGAAATCATTGGATAATTTAAGGTCAACTGATGAAATAAGTGTTGTGGCATTTGATGATAAATATCAAAGAGTTGTTGATAGACAAAATGTTAATGATAAAGAAGGAATTAAAGAACTTATCTCAGGAATTGGTGAAGGTGGGGGAACATCTATATATCCAGCTTTAAATGAAGCTTATGCAATTCAATCTGAAAGTAATGCTAAAATAAAACACATCATCCTTTTAACTGATGGCCAAGATGGATTTGGATTAAGCAATTATGAAGATTTACTCAATAACATAAATAATGCTGGAATAACACTATCAACAGTTTCTGTTGGAGAAGATGCAGATTCAAATCTTCTTGATGAGTTAGCAGCTGAAGGAAATGGAAGAACTTATCATACAGATAGATTTACTGATATACCTAGAATATTTGCAAAAGAGGTACTATTATCTACAGGAACTTATATTATTAATGAAGAATTTACGCCTAAGCTTGTTAGTAACAATGAAGTGATGAATGGAGTTTTAGATGAAAATTATATTCCATCATTACTTGGATATGTAGGAACATCTAAAAAAGATAAGGCCATAGAAGTTCTATGTTCAAGTCATGATGAGCCTATACTTGCAGTGTGGCAATATGGAATAGGCAAGAGTGCAAGCTGGACTTCTGATATTAATGGTCAGTGGAGTGGAAACTTTTTAACATGGGATAAGGGTGCTCAATTAATAAAGAATATAATTTACTGGACAATAGAAGATCTTAGCAATGAAGGAAAGCTTTCAATTACTCAGGATGGAAATGAGGCAGTTGTAGAATTCTATACCGATTCTGCTAAAAATGGATCCAAAGTAAATGCGGTTTATAATGGTGAAAATAATCAAAGTGGAAAGTTTGAATTAATACAAAAAGAACCAGGAAAGTATGTTGGAAGAGTTGAATTAAAAGACCTTGGATTTTATAACTTTAATGTAAGAGAAGAAAGTGATGGACAAGTGATAAATAATTATAATGGCGCTCTCTCACTTCAATATTCTAATGAATTTAAATTTAATAATAACAAAGAAAAACTAAATACATTGGTAAATGAACTTGATGGAAGATTTATTAATAAGCCTAAAGAAGTGTTTTTAGGAGAAATGAAATCATCAATTAAGCCAGTTAACTTAACAATACCGTTAGTAATTTTAGCAATATTTTTATTTTTATTGGATATAGTTTATAGAAGATTAAATTTAGATTTATGGACATATATTAATAAGATAAATCTCAAAATTAATAAGAATCATACAAATAAGAAAGTAAAAAGGGCTGTAATAGAAAGAGATGTTAAGATAAATGAGAAACAAGATTCTATAAAAACAGATAATAAAGAAAATACTCAAGTTAAACATCAGAAGAGAGCTGAAAAAAATAAGAAAGACAAAACTGAAATACTTGATACATCAGCATTATTAAAAAATAAAAATAAGAGATAAAGCAAAAAAGATTAATGATTTTATATCATTAATCTTTTTTATTTTCAATAAAAAAGTCTTATTTAAGACCAAATCTCTTATTGAATTTGTCAACTCTACCGCCAACATCAACGATTTTTTGCTTACCAGTGAAGAATGGGTGGCATTTAGAGCATATTTCAACTTTAAGTTCTTCTTTAACAGAACCAGTTGTAAAAGTGTTTCCACATGCGCACTTAACCACTGCATCGTGATGGTATTCTGGATGTATGCCTTCTCTCATATTTTTCACCTCTTTCACGAATTCATAACTATTTGATTATAGCACGATAATTATGTAGCGTCAATAAAGCCAAATTCTAAATTTATGTGTAAATTAAATGAAAAAATGTATTTAATGATATAGCCAAGTCATAAAAAAGAATTTAATTTATTAAATTATTGTAATTAATATTAATTAAAGAGAAATCTTGGCTTAAGAGATTATCAGCAACTTCATGAAATAACCAGTTCTCTTTTTTATTATATATAAAATATTTTTATATATAAGTAAGTTTAAGTGTATATTTCATATAGAGCTGATATTATATTTGACTATTGAAGAAATAAATATAATATTTATAAAATATTTACATAAAAACTATAAGAATGATATTATTATACTTAAGATACAGTTTAGGAGGAAACTTATGTGGAAGTTACTTATTGCTGATGATGAACCTAAAATACGAAAAGGAATAAGAAGAATTATTAATTGGGAACAATACGGAATATGTGACATAGTAGAAGCAGAAGATGGTGAACAAGCATTAGAAATAATACAAAATAATAATATTAACATTATGCTATTAGATATTAATATGCCTTTTTTAAATGGAATTCAATTGTTAGAGAAGATACAACAAATAGACTCTAGAATAAGTATTATAATTATAAGTGGGTATGATGAATTTTCTTATGCACAAAAGGCATTAAAATACAATGTTTTGGAGTATATCTTAAAGCCAGTAAATAAGAATGAACTTGAGAATGTTATAAGAAAAGCGTTAGATAAGATTGAAAAAGATCAGAAAGATAAAAATTATTTAGAATGGGCTAATAAGCAACTAGATACAAATTTAGAATACTTTAAAAATACTATTTTTAGTAAATGGTTATCAAATAAATTATCGGACAAAGAAATGCTAGAGGATTTAAATTTTTTAGGAAAACGATTTGATAATAATATTGGAATGATCTTAATAAGTACAATGAACAAAAATTCAGAATCTAGATATAATAAAAAATGGAATGATAGATTGATAGAGTTTGCAATTGAAAATATTGTAAATGAAGATTTTAAAGACATTTCTAATAAGATAATATCTATTGATGATAATGATAATATAATTATTATATTAGAAATAACTGATGTATCAGAATGGATCGCCTATAAAAGAGAATTAAAAAAGAAGATAAATTTATATTTAAAATTTGATGTTATACTTGAACAAAAAAATACAGATGAAGGAATATTGTCAACAAAAGTTATCTATAATGAAATTTTAGAGTGTATAAAGAATAAAAAGAAATATAGCAAATTAGTCTTGCATGTAATCAATTACTTAGAGACGAATTATTATCTTAGTGATATCAATATAAATGATATTGCTAAAAACCTAGAAGTTACCCCATCATATTTAAGTAAGTTATTAAAAAAAGAAACGGGATTATCCTTTGTTGAATATTTAACTGATATAAGAATAAAAAAATCTATAATTCTTATGATGGATACCACAATAAAAATTTATGATGTTGCAGAGTTAGTTGGATATAGCAATCAACATTATTTTTGTAGAGCGTTTAAAAAGATAAAAGGAATATCTCCAACAGAATATAGGAGGAGTTAGATGTGTATGAATAAAAAAAAAGTGATAATTTCAATTTTACTTTTAATATGTATCATAATTTTTTCAAGTAAATTCATAATAAATATTATAGAAGATAATGATTCTAATAAGGTATTTGTAATTGGAATGTCTCAAGCAAATTTATATGAGCCTTGGAGAATATCCATGTATAATGAGATAAAAGAAGCAGCAAAAAAGTATGATAATATAAAAGTTATATACAAAGATGCTGGTGGAGATACGGACAAGCAAAAAAAAGATATAGAGGATCTTATTGATTTTGGTGCTGATTTATTAATTGTATCCATAAATGATTCTGAAAAGTTAGAATCTGTTGTTAAAAAAGCATATGAATCTGTACCAGTTATCATGCTAGATAGAGCGGTTGAAGGGTATGACTATACATTATATATCGGATCTGATAATGAGGCTATAGGGAGAAAAGCAGGAGAATTAGTAGTGGAAGCATGTAAAGGTAAAAAAACTAATGTTGTTGAAATACAAGGCTTTCTAAACTCTAATCCGGATGAAGAACGCAGTAAGGGCTTTAAGGAAGTAATAGAGAATGAGAAAAATATAAACATTGAAAGAACTGTTGTAGCTGAATGGCAAAAAGATGTTGCACAAGATAAGATAGAAAATATCATAAAGGAGGAACGTGATATTGATGTAATCTTTGCCCATAGTGATTATATGGCATTGGGTGCATATAATGCTCTAGAAAAACTGGGAATAGATAATGTGAAGATAATAGGAGTTGATGGTCTTCCTGGATATAATGGAGGAATTGAATTGGTAAATAGAGGGATTTTGTATGGAACTTTTACATGTCCAACTGGGGGAAAAGAAGCTATAGACTACGCTATAAAAATATTGAATAAAGAAGAGGTTCCTAAAAAAGTTATATTAAAATGGAAGATCATAACAAAAGAGTAATTCTACAATTAGAATTTAAAAATAAATTAATACCCCAAAAGTGCACAAAATATCCAAATTGTATAAATACATTACCTAAAAAAAATTATATAATTAACTCATGAAAACGAAAACAAATACAAATACTAGGAGGAGTTAAGTTATGAAATTAAAAAGGGTGATATCATTAATAGCGGGGGTAGTATTATGTGTAGGAATGCTTGCAGGTTGTGGAGGAGCATCAAATAGTGGTGCATCAGGAGATAGTTCAGCAAGTTCTGGTGGATCTGAAAAAAGAATAATCGGATTTGCACAGGTTGGTGCAGAAAGTGGATGGAGAACTGCAGAATCAGAATCTATTAAATCAATACCTACATTAAACTCAAACTATGAAGTAAAATTCTCTGATGGTCAACAAAAACAAGAAAATCAAATAAAAGCTATTAGAAGCTTTATTGCACAAAAGGTAGATTTAATTGCATTAGATCCAGTTGTTGAAACAGGATGGGACACAGTATTACAAGAAGCAAAAGATGCTAATATTCCAGTAGTAATAGTCGATAGAAATGTACAAGTTTCTGATGATTCACTTTATAGATGTTTCTTAGGTTCAGATATGGAAGAGGAAGGAAAGAAAGCAGCTCAAATTGTAATTGATCAGTTTGGGGCAGATGCACAATTAAATATTGCAGAACTTCAAGGAACAGTTGGCTCAACAGCTATGGTTGGAAGACAAAAAGGCTTTAATGCAGTTATTGAAGAAAAAGCTCCTAATTATAAAATAATAAAATCACAAACAGGTGATTTTACAAGAGCTAAAGGTAAAGAAGTTATGGAAGCTTTCTTGAAATCTGATGGTGATAACATAGATGTCTTATGGTCTCACAATGATGACATGGCAATAGGAGCAATTCAAGCTATTGAAGAATATGGATTAGAACCAGGAAAAGATATTTACATTATTTCATGTGACGGTATTAAAGATATGTTCGAATTAATGGCAGAAGGCAAATCAAATGCTATAATAGAATGTAATCCGTTGTTAGGACCACAATTATTAGAAGTTTCAGAAAAAATATTAAATGGTGAAGAACCTGATAGAGTTATAAAATCTAATGAAGGTACATTCTTACAAGCTGATGCTGAAAAAGAATTACCTAATAGAAAATATTAATATAAATGCATAGGGGCTGGATTTACATCCAGCCCCTATATAAAAAATAGTAGTACGTACAAGTTGTAGGAGGGAGATATATATGAATGATTCTAAAGTAGTTTTAGAAATGAAAGGTATTACTAAAATTTTTCCAGGTGTTAAAGCTTTATCAAATGTAGATTTTACATTAATGAGTGGTGAGATACATACGTTAATGGGAGAAAATGGGGCAGGAAAGTCTACACTTATTAAGGTATTAACAGGCGTTTATGAAATAGATGGAGGACAGATATTTTTAAGAGGAAAAGAAATAAAAATATCGTCAACTCAAGAAGCACAGAGACACGGAATAAGTACTGTATATCAAGAAGTTAATTTATGTCCTAATTTGACAGTTGCTGAAAATATTTTTATTGGCAGGGAGCCTGTTAAAGGTGGTTTTATAGATTGGAAAAAGATGAATGAAGATTCAGAAAAACTTTTGAAAGAGAGATTGAATTTAGATATAGATGTTAAGAAGGCATTGAATAATTATTCTGTAGCAATACAACAAATGGTTGCTATTGCACGTGCTGTAGATATGTCAAAAGGAATACTGATTCTTGATGAGCCAACTTCAAGTTTAGATGAAAATGAAGTAAAGCAATTATTTAAAATTATGAAAAAATTTAGAGAAGAAGGAATGTCAATAATATTTGTTACTCACTTTTTAGATCAAGTTTATGAAGTATCAGATAGGTTAACAGTTTTAAGAAACGGAGAATTAGTTGGAACTTATGATGCAGACAAGTTATCACGAATAGATTTAGTATCTAAAATGATAGGAAAAGATTATGGTGAGATAGTTAAATCTAATAGGATAAAAAAAGAAGTTAATAAAAATCTAACTGAAACATTAGTTACAACAAAGAATTTCGGAAGAATAGGTTCTATAAAGCCATTCAGCATAGATATAAAGAAGGGTGAAGTTATAGGATTCGCTGGATTGCTTGGATCAGGAAGAAGCGAAAGTGCAAAGGTTATATTTGGAGTAGATAAATCAACAAATGGTACTATAAATATAAATGGAAAAGAATATTCATATATCTATCCTAAAAAAGCTATAGAAGAAGGCTTTGGATTTTGTCCAGAAGATAGAAAGATTGAAGGAATAATAGGAGATTTAACAATAAGAGAGAATATTATATTAGCACTTCAAGGAAATAAGGGAATATTTAAATATATACCAATGAAGCAGCAGCAGGAAATATCACAAAAGTATATTGATTTGCTTAAAATAAAGACACCTAGTATGGAGCAAAAGATTAGCAATTTAAGTGGAGGAAATCAACAAAAAGTTATACTTGCAAGATGGCTGGCAACTAATCCTAAACTATTGATTTTAGACGAGCCTACTAGAGGTATAGATATAGGTGCAAAAGGCGAAATAACAGAATTGATTTTAGCACTAGCTAAACAAGGAATGACTATTTTATTTATTTCATCAGAACTTTCAGAAGTAGTTAAATGCTGTGATAGAGTAGTTGTACTTAGAGATAGAAATGTTATTGGGGAATTAATTGGCGATGAAATCCAAGAAGAGAGCATAATGAAAACAATAGCAGGAGGTGCAATATAATATGAATAGTAATAACTTATTTATAAAATTTTATAAATCAAAAATATTTTGGCCTTTAATAAGTCTTATAGTATTGCTTCTATTTAATTTTATAATGACACCAAGCTTTTTGAAAATTAGCATGAAGGATGGTCACTTATTTGGAAACACAATAGATATTTTAAATCGTGCAGCGCCGCTTATTATTATATCTTTGGGAATGACTTTAGTTATTGCAACACAAGGAATTGATATATCAGTAGGTTCAATAATTGCAATAAGTGCAGCCATGTCAGCAACAGTTATTGTTGGAGGTGGTTCTGTTCCGATAGCAGTAATTGTAGGTATTATTTGCGGAATTATATGTGGTGCTTGGAATGGATTATTAGTTTCATATATTGGAGTTCAGCCAATGGTAGGAACACTTATTTTATATATTGTAGGTAGAGGAATAGCACAATTAATTACTGGAGGACAAATATTAACATTTACACACAAGGGATTCATTTTTATTGGAACAGGGTATATATTACTTCCAGTTGCAATATTTATCACAGCAATCATTGGAATAATAATGTATTTTTTAATAAGAAGAACTTCATTAGGATTATTCATTGAATCTATAGGTGTAAATAGCAATTCATGTAAATATGCTGGTATACAATCTAAAAAGATAGTATTTTTACTTTATGTTATTTGTGGTTTACTTGCCGGGGTAGCTGGAATAATTCTTTGCTCTAACATTAAAAGTGCTGATGCTAACAATGTTGGATTATGGCTTGAGCTTGATGCGATTTTGGCAACGGTAATTGGAGGTACATCAATGTCTGGTGGAAGATTCTATTTAGGAGGCACAGTTGTTGGGGCGTTATTTATTCAGACATTAACAACAACTATATATAGTTTAGGAGTACCACCAGAAATAACATTAGTTGTTAAAGCTATAGTTGTTATTGTGGTATGTACAATTCAGACTCCGCAGTTTAAAAAAATGATAAATACTAAGAAAGTAACAATATCAAATAATAATGTAAAAGAAGGGGAGGTGGCTAAAGCATGAATAAAAAAGGATTGAATACCAAAAAAATAAAGCTAAATAGAGATAATATCTCAATATATGCTACTGTTGCTCTATTTTTATTGTTATTCATAATAGGTTCGGTAAAATATAGAGGATTTTTTTCATCACAAGTAATAGCTAACTTATTTATAGATAATGCATATTTAATTGTTGTAGCAATTGGTGAGGCTGTAGCAATATTAACTGGTGGAATAGACTTATCTGTTGGAGCAATGATTGCATTTGTTAGTATGATTACTGCAAGTCTCTTAGAAAAAGGTCTTAATCCGTTTTTAGTTATTGGTATTGTATTAGTAGTTGGAATAATATTTGGGACTGTTCAAGGAATTTTGATTCAAAAATTTGGACTACATCCATGGATAGTAACACTTGCAGGAATGTTCTTTGCAAGAGGTGCTAGTTACTTGATTAGTATAGATACAATAATAATAAATGATCCAACTTTCAGTAAGATATCATCTTTCAGAATCCCAATATTGCCAGGAGCATTTATTTCAATAAATGTTGTTGTAAGCTTGATTGTTTTACTTGTAGCAGTATATATGCTTAAATTCACTAAGTTTGGAAGAAGCGTATATGCATTAGGTGGAAATGAGGCTTCAGCTAAACTAATGGGATTATCTGTTGAAAAAACAAAAGTACTTGTATATACATTTTCAGGATTTTGTTCAGCTTTAGGAGGATTGCTATTTACCATATATACACTTTCAGGATACGGACTTCATTGTAATGGCATGGAAATGGATGCAATTGCAGCCTGTGTAATTGGTGGAATATTATTGACAGGTGGATATGGAAATATAATAGGACCATTATTCGGTGTATTAACAACTGGAATTATTCAAACTTTAATAATGTTTGATGGTACTTTAAATTCATGGTGGACAAAAATTGCTGTAGGTATGCTACTATTTATTTTTATAGTTTTACAAAGAGTTATTGTTCTGCAAGATGAAAAAAGAAAAAGTATAGCAACTTAGAGATATACTGAATTGGCAAATGTAAATAATATATTTAGCATATACATCTGATTCTACACCAGGATATAAAGATAACAGGTTGACTTAGAATATCTTATGCTATTTCTTGCATAAGACTAGTTACATTAATAAATAGATGTGTATAAATGCAGAACCTTATAATAATGGTTCTGCATTTATCGACTATTTAGATAGATGATATTTAGGATTACATTATTTTAAGGAGGATTTTATGAAAGGATATAAGAAAAATTATTTTAATATTAGAGATATTAGGGGATATATCAAAAAAGACTAATTTACTTTCACTTAATGCATCAATAGAAGCAGCAAGGGCGGGAGAAGCAGGCAAAGGATTCGGAGTAGTTGCAAATGAAATTAAAAAATTATCAGACTCATCAGATGAAGCAACAAAAAATATATCAGATATAATAATGTCTATAAAAGATGAGATTAATAAGAATGTTAGTATAATGAAAAGTGTTAAAGACGTATCGGAAGAACAATTTCTTTCAGTTAAACATGTAAATGAATCATTTAATAACATATTAAAATCAATTCATTGTATTATTGATATAATAAAGGATATAAATGAATCTGTTAATGAAATGAATGAATATAATAATTCTATTGTAAATTCAAGTAATGATATATATGATATATCAAAAAAATCAGTATTAGAAACTAGTAAGACTGCTGTGTCAATGGGAAACCAGATGCATAAAATAAGTGATATTGCTAAACAAGCAGAAGATTTAAACAATAAAGCCAAAGTATTAGAAGAAAAACTTAATAGATTTAGCATTGATTTAAATTGGTTTAATAGAGTCATTCTGAGTTTAATAATGTTCTAGACAAGCATTACTGAATTTAGAATGACTTATTTATTTCAACATATGATTCTATATTATTATAATAATGTAAAATATTATGTTAGAATAAACATATATTCATAATTGAAAGATTTAAAATGAACATATATGGTGGAGGAAGAGTTATTATGATAAGCCTAAAAAAAACTTTTATGAACAAAAGTATTGGAGAAAAATTGATAATATATTTTTTGGGAATCATATTAACTTTAACTCTTACTATAACATATTTTGGGAACTTAGCTTATAGAGAATCTATAAATAAATCACAAAATGAAAATACTAACCAAATAATAAAACAAATAAGTAATAACATAGATTTTTATGTAGAGAAATCTGAAAATATAATTAATTATATGTCAACAGATCCAAGAATATTAAAGTTTCTTAATGACAATGAGAAAGAAAATCATAATATTGAGGATGAAGCATATAAATCAATTTATAGATTTACTAAATTTAATTCGGAAATAGCTGGAATTATGGTCGTTAATATGAATGGTGGATATATAAGTGATGTCATGAATAAGGTATCTAGAGATTCATTAACTAATGAAGAATGGTATAAAACGTCAATTGAAGATCCGGAAAATATACATATATATACTAAGCCAATTGGTAGAAATATAAATAATATTTTTAAATATTCAGCAGATGAAGTTTTTTCAATGTCAAAAGCAGTAATAGACTACGAAACTAAAGAAATTATAGGTGTAATATTAATAGATATTAAGTTAGATGTCATAAAGAATGTTATTGAGAATTCAAAACCTGGGATAGCAGGTTTCGTATTTATAGTAGATAAAGATAGTGAAATAGTATATACCCCTGTAAATGATATTGTCTATAGAATTAAAGAAGAGTGGATAAAAGATATTAGTAATGAAATAATAACTAAAAAAATTAAAGGTGAAAATTATCAGCTGACTAAAAATACATCTCAATATACAGGATGGGAAACAGTTGGTGTATTTCCAGAAAAGGAAAGCTTAAAAGTTATAAAAAGTATAACTATGATATCATTTGCTATAGGCGGAATAGCATTAATATTCTCTACTATTTTAGCTATTGTATTTACAAATAGCATAGCTAATCCAATTTATAAATTAAAAAGTCTTATGAGACAAGCACAAAATGGAGATTTAGATGTATATTTTAATAGAAAATATAATGATGAAATAGGCGATCTTGGAGATTCTTTCAATAGTATGGTAAAAGAAATAAAAAATCTTTTAAGATTAATTAAGATAGAAGAAACTAAAAAAAGAAAAGCAGAAATGAATGTACTTCAGGCTCAAATAAAACCACATTTTATGTACAATACACTGGATACTATAAGATGGATGGCAGAAGAAAAAGAAGAAAATGATATAGTTGAAATAATAGAATCATTTACTAATTTGCTTAGAATAAGTCTAAGCAAAGGTAAAGAAATTATAACAATTAATGATGAATTGAATCATATTACAAGTTATCTAAGAATTCAAAAAATTAGATATGAGGAGAAATTAGACTATGAGATACATTTTGATAAAGAAATTCTGAAATATAAAGTCATAAAATTGATATTACAGCCGTTAATTGAAAATGCTATTTATCATGGAATAAAGGAAAAACGAGGAAATGGGAAAGTTGTAGTAATTGCTGAGAAGAGTGAGGATATGATATACTTTTCAGTTTGCGATAATGGCAAAGGAATAGATGAAAGAAAGCTAAAGGCAATAAACGATATGCTTGAATCTGGAAATATAAAAGATGATCAACTTGGATATGGTATCTTTAATGTAAATGAAAGAATAAAGTTAATGTATGGGAAAGAATATGGAGTAACGTTTAAAAGTATCTTTGGAGAAGGAACAATGGTTGAAATTAAACATCCAATAATTGAATAACATATATTTTAATAAAGTTCTTTTTATGATTATTATTAAATGCTATAATCGAGTATGAAAAGTAAATAAGGAGCGAACGACTAGATGAGTAAATTATATTTCAGATATGGTGCTATGAATTCAGGAAAATCAACGCATCTAATGCAGGTAGCGTATAATTATGAAGAACGTGGGATGAAAGTTCTAATAATAAAACCTATGGTAGATAAAAAAGGTGGTGACACGCTTGTTTCTAGATTAGGTGTAGGAAGAAAAGTAGATTTATTGTTAGATGAAAATGATAATGTACTTGATATAATTAAGGAAAGATTAAATGCGAATAAAAAAATAGATTGTATATTAGTAGATGAAGTTCAATTTTTAAAAGAAGCTCAAATAGATGAGCTATTTGAAATCGCTGTTACTTTAAATATTCCGATAATATGTTATGGACTAAGAACAGATTTTAAAAGAAATGGATTCGAAGGAAGTACAAGACTTTTACTTATAGCACATAGTATAGAAGAAATGAAGACTATATGTGCATGTGGTAAAAAAGCTATTTTTAATGGAAGAAAAATAAACAATAAATTTGTATTTGAAGGTGAACAAATTGCCATTGATGAACAAAATGATGTTAATTACGAATCGCTATGTGGAGAGTGCTACTACAAATATAAGTTACAATAAATAATGTGAAAGTAGTGATGAATTTATGAAAAGATGTGATGTTGGAGGTCAGGCGGTAATAGAAGGCGTAATGATGAGAGGTAATAAAGGCCTTGCAACTGCTGTTAGAACTCCAAAAGGAAAAATTGAAATAGATATGAAAAATGCAAAACCATTAACGAAAAAGTATAAAATACTAGGGTTACCACTTGTTAGAGGTTTCTTTTCACTTATAGATTCTATGAAAATTGGAATGGATTGCTTAAATTATTCGGCTTCATTTTTTGAAGATGATGAAGATGAAGAGCCATCAAAATTTGAAAAGTGGTTAGATGATAAATTAGGTGATAAAGCAAATGATTTTATAATGGGCGTGACAATGATTATTTCATTTGTGTTCGCGATAGGACTGTTTATGTTACTTCCAACAGGAATTGCTTCATTATTTAAGTTTACAGGAGTATCTAATATTGGACTGCACTTTATAGAGGCATGTATAAGAATAATACTATTGCTTGGATATATGTTTCTTATAAGTAAAATGAAAGATATTTATAGAGTGTTTCAGTATCATGGCGCAGAACATAAAACTATTTTTTGTTATGAGGCAATGGAAGAATTGACAGTAGAGAATGTTAAAAAGCAGCCAAGGCTGCATCCAAGATGTGGAACCAACTTCATGTTTTTGATTATGATTGTAAGTATTTTAATTTTTTCATTAACAGGATGGGGGAGTCTTTTAGAAAGATTATTATTAAGAATAATTTTAATTCCAGTTGTTACAGGCGTAAGTTATGAATTAATAAGATTTCTAGGAAGAAATAATGGGAATTTAGCTAAAATCATAGCTTATCCAGGGTTAAAGCTTCAATTATTGACAACTAAGGAACCGGATGATAGTCAAATTGAAGTCGCAATTGCAGCTCTAAAAGCAGCTGAAGGAATTAAAGATCCTGAAAAAACTATCGAAAAGCTAATAACTTATGGAACTAATATTTTAAAAGAAGAAAAAATAGACACAGCGAGATTGGATACTGAATTATTACTTGGATACGTAATCGAAAAAGACAGATTATATTTAATAACTCATAAAGAAGAGAATGTATCTAAAGATAAAGAAGAAAAGTTTATGGAATTAATTGAACAACGCAAAAATAGGAAACCTATAAAATATATTTTGAAGAAATGTGATTTTATGGGGCTTGATTTTTATGTTGAAGAAGGTGTTCTGATTCCAAGAGGAGATACAGAAATTTTAGTAGATGAAGTTCTTAAGCTTATACCAGAAGATTCAAATATGAATGTTTGTGATTTATGCTGTGGATCAGGAGCAATTGGTATATCATTAGCGCACAATAGAAAAAGTATATTTGTTGATTTAGTAGATTACTATGATATTCCTGAGAAAGTAACTTTAATTAATATAAAGAATAACAATGTAGAAAATTCAGCAAAGTTTATTAAAAGTGATTTGTTAGATGAAGCAATAAAAGATAACAAGACTTATGATGTGATAGTTTCTAATCCACCATACATAGAAGAACATGAAATAGAAAATCTTATGGATGATGTAAAAAAATATGAGCCACACACTGCTTTAAGTGGTGGTAAGGATGGTTTGGATTTTTATAAGAAGATAGTAAAGCAAAGTAAGGATGTATTAAAGGAAAATGGAATATTAGCTTTTGAAATAGGTTATAATCAAGGTAATGAAGTAAAATCGTTAATGATAGAAAACAATTTTAAAGATGTTAAAATTATTAAAGATTTTGCAGGTTTAGACAGAATTGTAATTGGAACGTCAATTAATACTAGAGTTGATTGATAAAGATATAGTGTTTGTGATATAATATATAAATGCTAAAATTAGAGTACGGAGTGATTACATGTTATTAGATAAGTTAGAATTTATAGAAAATAAATATGACGAACTATCAGTTAAAATCAGTGATCCATCAATAATGCAAAACCAAAATGAATGGAGAAAGCTTTGTAAAGAGCATGCTGATTTAGAAGTAATAGTTAATAGTTATAGAGAATATAAAAAAGTTACACAAGATTTACAAGATAATAAGGAAATGCTTTCTATGGAAAGTGATAAAGAGATGAGAGAGATGTTAAATGAAGAAATCTCATCACTTACAGCTAGAGAGGCAGAACTTGAAAGAGAAATTCAAATATTATTATTACCAAAAGACCCTAATGATGAAAAGAATGTTTTTGTTGAAATTAGAGGTGGTGCTGGTGGAGAAGAAGCAGCATTATTTGCATATAATTTATTTAGAATGTTTACAAGATATGCAGAAAATCAAAGATGGGCAGTAGAAATAATGAGTTTAAATGAAACTGATCTTGGTGGTTTTAAAGAAGTTGTATTCATGGTAAAAGGTAATGGAGCATATTCAAAACTTAAGTATGAAAGTGGAGTTCATAGAGTACAAAGAGTTCCAGATACAGAATCAAGCGGTAGAATACACACTTCAACAGCTACAGTGGCTGTACTTCCAGAAGTTGATGATGTTGAAATCGAAATTAATGATAAGGATATTAGAATAGATGTATTTAGAGCATCAGGTAATGGTGGACAATGCGTTAATACTACAGATTCAGCAGTTAGAATTACGCATTTACCAAGCGGTCTTGTAGTATCGTGCCAAGATGAAAAATCACAATTAAAAAATAAAGAAAAAGCAATGAAGGTCTTAAAAGCTAGATTGTATGAACAAGCTGAAAGAGAAAGAGCAGACGGAATTGCTGAAGATAGAAAGAGCCAAGTAGGTACAGGGGATAGAAGTGAAAGAATAAGAACTTACAATTATCCTCAAGGAAGAGTTACTGACCATAGAATAGGATTAACTCTATATAAATTGGAATCATTCCTAGATGGAGATATGGATGAAATGATAAATGCTCTTATAACAGCAGATCAAGCAGAAAAAATGAAACTTATGGGTAATACAGAAGCTTAATAAATTAAAAGGGGATTGTAACAAAATAATTAACTTAATGTTAGATTTTGATACAGTCCCATTTTAATGGGCAATGGTTTGAATTATAGTGCTTTAGGGGGATTGTATGGATATATATAAGGCGATAAAGCTAGAAAAAAAGCGACTTAAGATATTTTTGATTCTTATGTTTATGATAGCATTAATTCTTCCAATAATTTTAATATTCACTAATTTATTCACTTTATTTTATATATCATACCTAATTATAATTGAAATATTAATATGCATGTCAATTATAATTAAGTTCAATTATTATAAGGTTGAATATAGATGTGTGAATAATAGGCTGATGTTTAAAACTGGAATTTTAACCAAAGAAAATTTGCTTATGTGTGATAAAGTTTGGTTAGTACATACTAATAACTGTGATTATGATTTAGAGATTATTATAATTACAAATGTTGTTTTTAAAAATAAATACTTAAGACCGGTTGAAGAAAATTTCTTAAGAAGGTATCCACAAATAAAACCGTATTACAAAAAGATAAAAGAAAAAAATCCAGATAAAAAATATTATTTTCAAGTTATAAAAAGAGGTGGACTGAAAAAATACTTATTATTAGATTCAATATATAGAAATTGTGTTAAAGCAGTTTATACTGATGAAAGTATACAAAATATAAAGATCGCGAGAGGTCAAATGATAGTGTAAACTAGAAAGAAGGTAGGATTTTGAAAACTAAAATTAGTATGATAAAAAATGCTAGTGAAGATGAAAAAGAAATACAAGAGGCAGCAGAAATAATAAAAAATGGTGGAACAGTAGTATTTCCAACTGAAACAGTTTATGGTTTAGGCGCTGATGGATTAAATTCAGAAGCAGTAAAAAAGATATTTGAAGCCAAGGGAAGACCTCAAGATAATCCGCTTATTATACATGTATCATCAAAAGATCTTAACTTATATGCTGAAGAAGTACCACAAATTGCAAATAAGCTTGTAGAAAAGTTTTGGCCGGGTCCACTAACAATAATATTAAAAAAGAAAGATATTGTACCAAATGAAACAAGTGCAAGTTTAGATTCAATAGGAATTAGAATGCCTAATAATGAAATTGCATTAAAACTAATAGAATTAAGTGAGACTACAATTGCTGCACCGTCTGCTAATATAAGTGGAAGACCAAGCCCAACAGATCTTCAAAGGTGTGTTGAAGATCTTGATGGAAAAGTAGATTGTATATTAGGAGGAGAGCAAAGTGATATAGGAGTGGAATCAACTATAGTTGATTGTACAGTTAATCCACCTTTAGTTTTGCGTCCAGGTGGAGTTACACTAGAAATGCTTAGAGAAATAGATCCTAATATAAATATAGACCCTGCAATAATGAAGAAGCCAGAACCTAATTTAAAGCCAAAGGCTCCAGGAATGAAATATAGACATTATGCTCCAAAAGCTAAAGTTACAATAGTTTCTGGAAATAAAAAGAATACTATTGAAAAGATAAAAGAAATGGTACATTATAATATAGAGAAGAAGAAAAAGGTTTGCATATTAACAGTAGATGAAAATGAAAAAGAATATAGTGAAGGAATCAAAATTTCTTTGGGAAGTTTAAATGACTTATCTACTGTAGCGAGAAATTTATTTGAAACATTAAGAAAATGTGATGATATTGGCGCGGATGTTGTTTTTGCAGAAAGTTTTGAACAAAAAGGTGTAGGAATCGCTATAATGAATAGACTAAATAAAGCAGCAGGATTTGATATTGTAGAGGTATAATTATTAACGTTAGTAAAATTTAATTATCAATGTATTAAAAATCACTATAGTCCCCATTGATAATTAATAAATTATAATTAAAATATTTTTGGAGGTAGGAGTTATGAAAATAGCTATAGGATGTGACCACGGTGCTTTTAGATTAAAAAATGAAATCATAGAGTTTTTAAACAGTGAAAATTACGAAGTTAAAGACTTTGGAACATATTCTGAAGAGTCTTGTGATTATCCAGACATTGCACTTCCAGTTGCAGAAGCAGTTGTAAATAAGGAATATGACTTTGGTATATTAGTATGTGGAACAGGAATAGGTATTGGTATTGCAGCTAATAAGGTTCCAGGAGTAAGAGCAGCCCTATGTTCAGATACTTTTAGTGCACATGCTACTAGAGAACATAATAATGCAAATATATTAACTATGGGACAGAGAGTTGTTGGAACAGGTCTTGCATTAGATATAGTTAAAACATTTTTAAATACGGAATTTGAAGGTGAAAGACATCAAAAAAGAATTGATAAGATATCAGAAATTGAGAAAAAATACTCAAAATAACAAAAGCTAAATAAAAAATGATTTAATGAAAGTTGGAGGAATATAAAATGAGCAAAGTTACAGAGATAAATCATCCATTAATATTACACAAACTATCTATTTTAAGAAGTGAAAAAACAGGTTCTAAAGAATTTAGAAAGTTAGTAGAAGAAATTTCTATGTTAATGGCTTATGAAGTTACAAGAGATTTAAGTATGGAAGAAGTAGAAGTAAAAACTCCTATTTGTACAACAAAGTGCAAAGTATTAGCAGGAAAGAAGATGGCTGTAGTTCCGATACTAAGAGCTGGTCTTGGAATGGTAGATGGAGTTGTAAATATAATTCCAGCAGCTAAAATAGGCCATATTGGATTATATAGAGATGAAGAAACACTTCAACCAGTTGAATATTTCTGCAAATTACCACAAGATATTGCTGAAAGAGATGTATTAGTAGTAGATCCAATGCTAGCAACTGGCGGATCATCAATAGATGCAATAACTATGTTAAAGAAAAGAGGAGCTAAGAGTTTAAAATTAATGTGCTTAGTAGGAGCTCCAGAAGGAATAGAGGCAGTAAAAGAAGCTCATCCAGATGTGGATATTTTCTTAGCATCAATAGATGAAAAATTAAATGAACATGGATATATAGTGCCAGGACTTGGAGATGCTGGTGATAGATTGTTTGGAACTAAATAATAATATTTAGGAGAAATGATATGGAGAGACGCGATAAGCATAACTATTACTTAGATATATCTGAAACAGTTTTAGAAAGAGGAACTTGTTTGAGGAGAAATTATGGTTCTATCATAGTAAAAAATGATGAAATAATTTCTACAGGATATACAGGGGCACCTAGAGGAAGAAAAAATTGCATAGATTTAAATTTATGTATAAGAGAAAAGCTTAATGTACCTAGAGGAAAACAATATGAACTTTGTAGAAGTGTACATAGTGAGGCAAATGCAATTATCAGCGCTTCAAGAAGAGATATGATAGGCGCAACTTTATATCTAGTAGGTAAAGATGCTAAAACTGGAGAGTATGTTGAAAATGCAAATTCATGTTCAATGTGCAAAAGACTTATAGTAAATTCTGGAATAAAGAATATAATTATAAGAGATAGTAAAGATAAATTCAGGGAAATAAATGTTGAAGAATGGATTGAAAATGATGATTCTCTTGAAATTATGAAGGAAGCTGGATATTAAAAGAACATATTAAGAAAACCCGATTGGTGATATTTTGCCAATCGGGATTCTTTTAGTGTATAATACCAATATGGAATGAAATTTTTATACAATATAAGGATAAATAAGTATTTAAAGTCTTGTAGCTGTGTTCAATGAAATGGAGGAAACAGAGTGGGTAAAAAGAAGATAATAACTATATTTGGAACGAGACCAGAAGCAATAAAAATGGCACCGTTAGTAAAAGAACTTGAAAGAAGAGAAGAGATAGAATCAAAAGTTTGTGTAACAGCTCAACATAGAGAAATGCTTGATCAAGTTTTAGAACTATTTGATATAACACCAGATTTTGATTTAAATATAATGAAAAGCAAGCAGACTTTAACAGGAATAACTAATAGGGTTTTAGAAGGACTAGAAGAAGTATTTGATATAGAAAAGCCTGATATGATTTTGGTACATGGAGATACTACGACTACATTTGCTGGAGCCTTAGCTGCTTTTTATAAACAAATAAAGGTTGGGCATGTTGAAGCTGGTCTTAGAACATTTAATAAATATTTCCCATTTCCAGAAGAGATGAATAGAAAATTAACAGGAAGCTTAGCAGATTTACATTTTGCGCCTACAAAAGGATCAAAAAATAATTTATTAAGAGAAGGCGTTAATGAAAATGATATTTATATCACAGGTAATACTGTAATTGATGCAATGCAGCATACTGTTGATGAAGATTATATTTTTGAAAATGATGAATTAAATAAAATAGATTTTGAAAATAAAAAAATTATAATGATTACTGCCCATAGAAGAGAAAATTGGGGGGAAGGAATAGAAAATATTTGTGAGGCTTTAAATAGAATAGTTGAAGAAAATAAAGATGTAGAATTAGTATATCTAGTACATTTAAATCCAGTTGTTAAGGATGTTGTATTTGAAAAGTTAGGTAATAAAGAAAGAGTTCATTTATTGTCGCCTTTAGATACTAAAGAAACTCATAATTTAATGAATAGGTCATTTATGGTAATGACTGATTCAGGTGGATTACAAGAAGAAGCACCACACTTAGGGAAACCAGTTTTAGTGCTAAGAGATGTTACAGAAAGGCCAGAAGCAGTTGAAGCTGGCACAGTTAAATTAGTTGGAACAGATGTAGCAAAGATAGTTGAAGAAGCAAATGAATTAATTAATAATATAGACGCGTATAATAAAATGAGCAAATCTATAAATCCATATGGCGATGGATTAGCGTCTAAGAGAATTGTTAATGCTATATTAAAGTACTATGGATTAAGTGATAATGAAATAGAAGAATTTATAAGATAAATAAAATGCAAAGCAACTTTCAATGAATAATTATCAATTAATATAGAAAAAATTTCAGTTTATCTTGAAATTTATTATTGTGTAGATTTTGTTTATGCAAAATCTACTGCTTTTAAGTCTCTAAAATATGAGCTTTAGAAATTTTCTAAAGCTCATATTTATATAGTGCAGATTTTTCTTAAAGAAAAACCATTTATAATTGATCACTGAAAATTGATCATTAATAATTATAAGTTGCGTTGCAACTTATTTAAAGTATGTTTAAAATTTAACAAGATACTTGCTAAAAAAACTATTAATGGTTATAATTATATTGTGTTAATAATTTAACGAAATAGAAAATAATATAATATATATGATTATGGAGGTTAATTTATGAAAGACGTAGTTATCGTAAGCGCAGTAAGAACTGCAATCGGTACTTTTGGTGGATCTTTAAAAGATGTACCAGCAGTAGATTTAGGAGCATTAGTTATTAAGGAAGCTGTTAACAGAGCAGGAATTAAACCAGAATTAGTTGAAGAAGTTATCATGGGTAATGTTATTCAAGCTGGTCTTGGTCAAAACACAGCTAGACAAGCTGCTGTAAAATCAGGTTTACCAGAAGAAATTCCTGCTATGACTATTAATAAGGTTTGTGGCTCAGGATTAAGAGCAGTAAGCTTAGCAGCTCAAATGATTAAAGCTGGAGACGCTGATTGTGTTGTTGCTGGTGGTATGGAAAGCATGTCTAATGCTCCATATGCAATAAAAGAAATGAGATGGGGACATAAAATGAATGCTACAAAGACAGTTGATACAATGATCAACGATGCTTTATGGGATGCATTTAATGACTATCACATGGGTGTTACTGCTGAAAACATAGCTGAAAAATGGAATTTAACTAGAGAAGAATTAGATGCATTTGCTGCAAGCTCTCAAGCTAAAGCTGAAGCTGCAATTAAAGCAGGAAAATTCAAGGATGAAATAGTTCCAGTTGTTATTCCTCAAAGAAAAGGAGATCCAAAGGTATTTGATACTGATGAAGGCCCAAGATTTGGAACAACTGCAGAAACTTTAGCAAAGTTAAAGCCATGTTTCATTAAAGATGGTAAAGTTACTGCAGGTAATGCGTCAGGAATTAATGATGGAGCTGCTGCATTTGTTATCATGAGTGCTGATAAAGCTAAAGAATTAGGATTAAAAGTTATGGCTACAATTAAATCTTATGGTTCAAGAGGATTAGATCCAGCAATAATGGGATATGGACCATTCTATGCAACTAAAAAAGCTTTAGAAAATGTAAATATGGAAGTTAAAGACTTAGATCTAATCGAAGCTAATGAAGCATTTGCTTCTCAAAGTTTGGCAGTAGCTAAAGATTTAGGATTTGATATGGACAAGGTTAATGTAAATGGTGGAGCTATTGCTTTAGGACATCCAGTTGGAGCATCTGGAGCAAGAATATTAGTTACACTTCTTCACGAAATGGAAAAGAGAGATGCTAAAACAGGTTTAGCTACTCTTTGCATAGGTGGAGGAATGGGAACAGCTCTTATTGTTGAAAGATAGTGTTCGCTTATAAAAAAGCCAGAGAAATATCTCTGGCTTTTTTTATAAATATGCTTGTAAACGTATATTGTAGAATATAGTGTTATATGCGAATAATGTGTTGAAAAAATAAAAAATAATAATTGAATAAGTACCATTGTTGATATTCAGTAGCATAAAAAGAGATAATAGTAAACCGATAACTATATATTAAAAAAAGAGAAGATATTTACTGTTTTAAATAGATATATTACATATAATGGAAAAGAATTCAAGTGAAAATGTTATCACAAAACAGAAAGAGTTTATTCATATAACTAAATATTCAGACAATTGAATAAATGGATATTACTTTATGTAAAAATAAAGAAAAAATGAGAAAATACAAACATTATCTAAGGATTTAGGAGAAATGTAGAGTTATTTTCCCACAATTACCCCAAAAGGATAAATTCGACTATAAATCATGATTTGTTAAAAATTATAAAACGAGCTATAATTCTGATATTGGATTTAGCAATGATCTTAAAGATATGAATAATCTTATTTCATTGATGATAAACTATAAATATATGGATGGATTATTGATGTTTTTATGAAAAAGCTTTATTATCCTTCAAAAATTATGTGGGTCTTTCAAACAATTAAATTAATTTTGAATGATTGCATAAAGTAATGAAAGGGAGTGTTTAATGTGGAAATATCTTTGACGACTGGATATCCATTGGGGTTAAGCAGTGAAATTGTGACTCAATGGGTAATTATGTTGTTCTTAGCTATTGGCGGATTTCTATTAACACGGAACTTAAAAAACGTTCCTGATAAAAAACAGGCAGCGTTAGAAAAGCTGTATGTAACGATAGAATCTGTAGTAAAAAGTACTATGGGTGAAAGTTACACAAATTTTATTCCATATGTAGGAAGTTTAATCATTTATCTATTATGTATGAACTTTACTGGGTTAATTGGAATAAAACCAGCAACCCAAAGTTTAAGTGTAACAGCTGGATTAGGATTAACAACATTTATGACTATCCATTATACAGCCATAAAGAGAAATGGTCTTTTTGATTATGCAAAAGGCTATGCACATCCTTTTATAGTAATGTTACCAATAAACATAATGGAAAGAGTTATGCTTCCAGTATCGTTAGCTCTTCGACTATTTGGTAATATGTTAGCTGCAACATTGCTAGTAGATATGGTCTATGAAGCATTAGCTGGTGTAGCAAGTATTGCACAAATAGGTTTACCAATTATAGTACATTCATATTTCGATGTTTTTGATGGAACAATTCAAATGCTCGTTTTTTCAATGTTAACTATGATTCAAATAAAATTAGTTTCTGAAGAGTAGAAAAATAAAATTATTATTTATTTAGGAGGAATTATAAGATGAGTTTAGGAGTTTTAGCAGCTGCAATAGCAGTATTTACAGGAGTAGGTGCAGGAATTGGTATTGGTATAGCAACAGGAAAGGCAACAGAAGCAATTGCTAGACAACCAGAAGCAGCAGGAAAAATTCAAACAGCATTGATTATCGGTGGAGGTCTTGCAGAAGCAACAGCAATCTATGGATTAATAATCGCATTTATGTTAATGAATAAATAATCAATTAATATAACTTGAGTTGAGTGTATTGACTCCGAAGGGAGGAAGAAAGTAATTATATGGAGAATATAGAAATTGGAATTAAAATTTCTACGCTGATATATACGATAATAAACTTTGCAATATTACTTTTGATTTTAAAACACTTTTTTTGGGATAAATTAAAAGGAATTATTGAATCAAGACAAAGTGAAGTAGAAGATATGTTAGCTAAGGCCGATGAAGATTCTGAAAAAGCTAGAATGTATTTAGTTCAAAATGAAAGAATATTAAAAGACGCCAAAAAAGAAGGTAAAAAGATTACTGAAGCTCAAAAGAAGAAAGCTGAAAAAATTTATGATGAAATATTAGATGATGCAAAAAAAGAGGCAGATTCACTTGTTGAGAGAGCAAAAGTAGAAATAGGCAGGGAAAAAGAAAAAGCTGAATATGAAGTCAAAAAACAAGCTGTAGATTTAGCAGTAGAACTTTCTATAAAAGCTTTAGATACACAAATTGATGAAGACTTACATAGAAAACTTATTAGCGACTTTATTGCTAAGGTAGGGATGTAATTATGTATGAATATTTAGATAGAAGATATGCTTTAGCTCTTTATGAAGTTGCTGAAGGAAAAGGAAAAGTTCAAGAGTATTTAGATGATTTAAGGGAAATATGTGATTTAATTGAAAATAATCATGATTTCTACGAAGTAATAAAGCATCCTCAAATTAGCACAAGAAGAAAGAAGAAGACATTTATAAGTATATTTAAAGGTAAAATAGATGAGGAACTTCTTTCATTTCTTTTAATACTAATAGAAAAAAATAGAATATTATTTCTAAGAGAAAAGTTATCTCAAATGGAGTTAATTGATCTTGAAAGAAAAAATACTGTAAAAGGATTAATAAAAACAGCTATTCCGTTATTACCAGAGGAATTAGATAAGCTTCAAAATTTATTTGAAACCAAGTATAACAAAAAAATTATATTTGAAACTCAAGTTGATAAAGAAGTTTTAGGTGGAGTTTATATAAGAGTAGGCAATGATGTAATAGACGGAACAATAAAATCTAAAATAGATGAAATAAAAGAATTAATTCTTAAAAAGAAATAGAGGTGAATCCATGAATATTAAACCAGAAGAAATAACTTCTATTATAAAAAAAGAAATAGAAAAATATGAAAAGCAAATAAAAACAGTAGATTCTGGTACAATAATCCAAGTTGGAGATGGTGTTGCGAGGGTTTATGGATTAGATGAATGTATGGAAGGTGAACTTCTAGAATTCCCAAATGATGTATATGGAATGGCACTAAACCTTGAACAAGATAATGTAGGATGCGTTCTATTAGGTAGTGAAGAGGGAATCAAAGAAGGAGACATTGTTAAAGGTACAGGTAGAATAGTTGAGGTGCCAGTTGGTGATGAACTAATTGGTAGAGTTGTAAATTCACTTGGTGAACCTTTAGACGGAAAAGGACCTATAAATACAAATCAAACAAGACCTGTAGAAGTACCGGCGCCTAGTATTATAGAAAGAAGCTCTGTTAATGAACCTCTTCAAACTGGTATCAAAGCAATTGATTCTATGATTCCTATAGGTAAAGGACAAAGAGAACTTATTATAGGTGATAGACAAACAGGAAAAACAGCTATAGCTATTGATACAATATTAAACCAAAAGGGAAAAGATGTTATTTGTATATATGTAGCAATTGGACAAAAGCAATCTACAGTAGCTAATATAGTTAATACTTTTACTGAAATGGGAGCTATGGACTACAGCATAGTTGTATCATCTACAGCTGCAGACTCTGCACCACTTCAATATATTGCACCATATGCAGGTTGTAGTATTGGTGAATATTTTATGAATAAGGGTAAAGATGTATTAATAATATATGATGATTTATCAAAACATGCTGTTGCCTATAGAGCAATGTCATTACTACTTAAAAGACCACCAGGCAGAGAAGCTTACCCAGGGGATGTATTCTATATACATTCAAGATTGCTTGAAAGAGCGGCTAAATTATCGCCAGAATTAGGCGGTGGATCATTGACTGCACTACCTATTATAGAAACATTAGCAGGGGACATCACAGCTTATATACCAACTAACGTAATTTCAATTACAGATGGTCAAATATTCTTACAATCAGATTTATTCTTATCAGGACAAAGACCAGCTGTAAATCCAGGTATTTCTGTATCAAGAGTTGGTGGTAACGCTCAAATTAAAGCTATGAAGCAAGTAAGTGGTACATTGAGACTAGACCTTGCACAATATAGAGAACTTGAAGCATTTGCACAATTTGGTTCTGATATGGATAATGATTCAAGCAGAAGACTTGAAAAAGGTAAGAGATTAGTCGAAGTATTAAAACAAAGTCAATATAGTCCAATGGATGTTGAAAAACAAGTAATAATCTTATATGCAGCAGTTAATGATTTCTTATCAGATATTAAAGTTAAAGATATAAGAAAATTTGAACAGGGACTTTTGGAATATATAGATACTCATCATAGAGAAGTTGAAAAATCTATAATTGCAGAAAAGACTCTTACAGATGAGATAAAGAAACAATTAGAAGTAGTTATAGTTGAGTTTAAAAAGATATTTTTACAAGAAGCATAGCTTATAATAAGCTATGCCATTCTTTAGGAGGTAATCATGGGAGCAGCTGGACTTATTGATATAAAAAGAAGAATAAAGTCAGTAGAAAATACTAGAAAAATTACAAATGCCATGGGACTTGTTGCTACTTCTAAGCTACGTAAAACTAAAAAAGAATTATTAGTAAATGAAGGTTTTGTAAATTCATTAGAACCTATTGTTAAAGCACTGTCTGCATCTTTTTCTAAAGATGATGAAAATATATATTTTGATGGAAATAAAAGTGAAGATAAATTATATATAGTCATGACATCTGAAACAGGATTATGCGGTGGATTCAATGCTAATATAGCTGCATATCTGAATGGTTTAATTGGTAATGAAAAAGCCAATAGCAAAGTTATGGTTGTAGGAAATAGAGGTATAGGTTATATTAAAAGAATTGGTCTTGATACGGTTGAAGAATATGTGGATATATCAGATCTACCAACTGTAAAAGAGTGCAAGGTTATTTTTGAAAAAGCATTTAGCATGTATATTAGCGGTTCAGTATCAGAAATAAATGTTGTATATACAAAATTTTATTCACCAGTTAAACAAGTACCTACATCTGTAAAGATATTACCAATAGAACGAATAGAAGATAAAGAGCATATATATACAATTGAACCAAGTGTAGATATTGTATTAGGTGATGCAATTAACCTTTATTTAAAAGCTAAAGTAAGAAATCTTTTGTTAAGCTCAAAATGTAGTGAACAAAGTTCAAGAATGACTGCGATGGATGGAGCTACAAGTAACGCAAATGATTTATTATCTGATTTAAATCTTAAATACAATAGAATTAGGCAAGGAATTATTACGCAAGAAATAAGTGAAATAGTTGGAGGAGCAGCAGCTCAAAAATAGTAAGGAGGTATCTTATGGCTGAACATATTGGAAAAGTAGTTCAAGTAATTGGGCCAGTAATAGATATAAAATTTGATTCAGATTCTCTTCCAAATTTATATAATAGCATACACATAAATTTGGGTGATGGTCACGAATTAATAGCTGAAGTTGAGCAACATGTTGGTGATGATATAGTTAGATGTATAGCAATGGAAGCTACAGAAGGTTTAAAAAGAGGAATGAAAGCAGTAAATATGGGAAGACCAATTTCAGTTCCAGTAGGAGAAACTGTACTTGGAAGATTATTTAATGTTTTAGGTAAAACTATAGACAATGCTGGGGAAATTGATGTAAAAGAAGAATATCCAATACATAGACCAGCACCTAGCTTTCAAGAACAATCTGTTGAACCACAAATGTTCGAAACAGGTATCAAAGTTTTAGATTTATTAGCACCATATCAAAAAGGTGGTAAGATAGGTCTATTTGGTGGAGCCGGAGTTGGTAAGACTGTATTAATTCAAGAACTAATAAATAATATAGCTAAAGAGCACGGTGGATTATCTGTATTTACTGGAGTTGGTGAAAGATCAAGAGAAGGTAATGATTTATATCATGAAATGAAAGATTCAGGGGTTCTTGCTAAAACAGCTTTAGTCTTTGGTCAAATGAATGAACCACCAGGTGCAAGAATGAGAGTTGCGTTAACAGGTCTTACAATGGCTGAATATTTCAGAGATAAGGGTCAAGATGTATTGTTGTTTATTGATAATATATTTAGATTTACTCAAGCAGGTTCAGAGGTTTCAGCATTACTTGGAAGAACACCTTCAGCAGTTGGATATCAACCAACACTTGCAACTGAAATGGGAGCATTACAAGAAAGAATTACGTCTACAGTTAATGGATCAATTACATCAGTTCAAGCGGTTTATGTACCAGCTGATGACTTGACTGACCCAGCACCAGCAACAACATTTACTCATTTAGATGCAACAACAGTTTTATCTAGAAGTATTGTTGAACTTGGAATATATCCAGCAGTTGACCCATTAGAATCAACTTCAAGAATATTAGATCCTAGAATTGTTGGAGAAGAACATTATCAAGTTGCTACTGATGTTAAGAATATTCTTGAAAAATATAAAGAACTACAAGATATAATTGCAATATTAGGTGTAGATGAATTATCTGATGAAGATAAGATCACTGTTGGAAGAGCTAGAAGAATTCAAAGATTTTTATCTCAACCATTTACAGTAGGAGAACAATTTACTGGTATGCCGGGTAAATATGTTCCTGTAAAAGATACAGTAAAAGGATTCAAAGAAATATTAGAAGGTAAATACGATGACTTACCAGAATCAGCATTCCTTTTTGCTGGATCAATCGAAGATGTTATACAAAAAGCTAAATCTATGGAATAAGGAGTTGATTAGTAATGGGCAAGACATTTGCACTAAAAATTGTAACTCCTAGCCATGATGTATATGATGGAAATGCTGAAAAAATATTTTTAAAGAACTCTAGTGGAGAACTTGAAATATTAGCTAATCATGAAAATATGATAACTAGTACTGTACCATATATAACAAGATTTTTAGATGATAAAGGAACAGAACAAAAGCTATTCATTTCATCAGCTATAGTTTATGTTTCAGATGGTAATGTAACAGTATGTACAGATGCGGCAGAGTTCCCAGAAGATATTGATTTTGATAGAGCTGAAAAAGCTAAGGATAGAGCAGAAGAAAAACTTAAAAATGCTGAAGATTATGAGAGAAAGATATATAATTTAGCATTAGCAAGAGCAGTAGAAAGATTAAAATTAAAAAAATAAAAAATAGGTATCTTAAAATGATTTTTAATCATTTTAAGATACCTATTTTTCTATATTATGAGCACTATTTTTATATTAATTTAAGATAGTGCTTTTTTCATGCTTAAAATAAGGTATTTATAGATATTCAATTTAGCACAATTTGTTAAAAGATTTATATATTGATAGTATAAAGATAAATAATATTAGTTGGAATAAAAATTGATAAGGCTGACCATAATTAAAAAATGATAAAAAGTAATAGGGGGGAGAATGATATGAAGCTAAGAGTAAGTATTGTTATTCTGCTTATAATGTCATTTTTAAATATGGGATATTCTTGTAATATTTTAAGCTATGTAGATAGCTTTTATAATTTAGAAACTAATGTTAGAGAAAAGAGTGACTTTGTAGAGAATGCAGTAGAAGCTAAATATAAAACTAAAAACAATACCTATATAGAATATGAAAAGATTGATAAGGCTTTTTCTAGCTTAGGATTTAACAAGGGAGATAGTGACTCATCAGATAATTTAATATTTTATAAAGATAAACAAAGGATAGAAGTTAATCAATGGAAAGAAAACAATAATTCTTATATTAATATCACTATATATAATAAAAATTCTAAATATAAAACAGTAGATCTAAGAAAGATATTATATAAGATAGATGATAAAAATTTAGTTTTAAATGAGTGTTATTCATATTATAAGGGCAAAAGTGATGGAAACATTATTGGAGAATTAAATGATGAGGGAATTTTAAGAAGTAGCAATTTAATAAAGATAAGTAATGGTTATACAGGAATAGCAAATTTAAATGCTGATGAAAAAATTAATTTTGCAGAAATAAAGTATGATACAGGCTCTTATATTATAATTGCTACACCGATTATATTCACAACATACTAACAATAATATATGGAGGATAATATGGAGAAAATAGTGGTGAAGTGTATTAATGAATTAAAGGGTGAGGTAAATATTAGTTCAGCCAAAAATGCTGTTCTACCGATTATTGCTGCAACTATATTATGTCCACAAAATATTACTATAGAAAATACACCAATGCTAGAAGATGTACGTGTAATATGTAGGCTATTAGGTGAATTAAATTGTGATGTAAACATATCACAATTTGATGATAAATTAGAGATCAATACTAAAAATATAGTTCCAATTGATGCTGATATAGAATTAATAAGAAAAATGAGAGCATCATTTTTAATTATGGGACCTATGCTTGCAAGGTTTGGTTATTGTAAATTATCTATGCCAGGCGGATGTAATATAGGCAGCAGGCCAATTGATTTACACTTGAAAGGATTTAAACTGCTTGGAGCAGATGTAACGTCAGATCATGGATTTGTAGAGGTTAAAGCTAAAAAATTAACAGGAAATAGAATATATTTAGATTTTCCTTCAGTGGGAGCTACAGAAAATATTATGATGGCCTCAGTTTTTGCAAATGGAACTACAATTATAGAAAATGCAGCTGAAGAACCTGAAATATGGGACTTAGCCAATTTTCTAAATTCAATGGGTGCAAATATTAAAGGTGCTGGATTTGGTAAGATAACAATAGAAGGTGTAGATAAGCTAAAAGGGGTAAGTTATACACCTATTTATGATAGAATTGAAGCAGGAACCTTCATGGTTGCAGCTGCAATAACTAATAGTAAAATAAAGATAAATGGATTTAATGAAGAGCACTTAAGACCATTAATAGAGAAACTTAAAGAGTGTGGAGTCAAATTTGGGAATTATGAAAATAATTCAGTAATAGTTGACGGAAAAGTTGAAAAAAGACCACTAGATATAAAGACTCTTCCTTATCCAGGTTTTCCAACTGATATGCAGCCACAAATGATGAGTTTGCTCTCTGTAGTAAATGGAGTAAGTGTAATTACAGAAACTGTATTTGAAAATAGATTTATGCATGTAGCAGAATTACAGAGAATGGGAGCAAATATAAAGATTGATGGAAGAACAGCTGTAGTTGAAGGTACTCTTAAACTAACTGGCTGTGAAGTAAAAGCAACAGATTTGAGAGCCGGTGCTGCAATGATTTTAAGTGGATTAATTGCTGAAGGGGAAACAATTATAGGCGATATATATCACATTGATAGAGGTTATGTTAATATAGAAGAAAAATTCTCAAAGTTAGGCGCAGAAATATATAGGGTAAAAATGTAAAAAAGATTATTGCGTCTATAAAATAATGCATGATATAAAGCGTATTACTTAATTATTAATAGCTTCATATGATGCATTTTATTATTTGTATTTTAATATTTTGACTTAATGAAGAGAAATTAAATACTCATAAATATAAACATAAAACATATAGTATACCGTGCATAATATTTGGGAGGTATACTATGGTAAAAAATAATAAAAGAATGATTGATGATAATATAAGGTTAGTATTAGCAATGACAATTATAATTATAGTAATGATTATCTTATTGCCATTCGTATTTTTGGATAAGAATGGTTCTAGTAATAAATTTGAATTAAATAATAATAATATAATTACAAGCTCGGCTATACAATTTCCGAAGAATGGAAAAGTGAAATTATATAATAGTGAAAGTAATAGTGCTGAGGAAATTGATTTAGAAGAGTATATAATGGGAGTAGTTGCAAGCGAAATGCCAGCAAATTTTAATGAAGAAGCTCTAAAGGCACAAGCTGTAGCTGCTAGAACATTCTATATAAATCGTAGAAATAATAAATGCTCAAATGCAAGTTCACATAATGCTGAAATCTGTGATACAGTACATTGTCAAGTATATATGGATAAAAATAAAAGATTAAGTTTGTGGAACAGCAAGGATGCAGAAAAGAATTGGAATAAGATAGAAAAAGCAGTGATGGACACAAAAGGACAAGTTTTAACCTACAATGGAGAAGTATTAGAATATCCTCAATATTTTGCAGTGAGCTTTGGCAAGACAGAAGAAGCAATGGATGTTTTATCTATAGATATCCCCTATTTAAAATCTACAGATAGTAAAGGTGAAGAAATAGCTCCTAAATTTAAATCAACTAAGCAAATGAGTGCTGAAGAATTTATAAGTGAGATTAAAAAAAAATATCCTAATGTAGATATAAGAACAGAAAATATTAAAGAGGGCATCTATGTTGAAAAATATAACAAAAGTGGTAGTGTAAATATAATTAAGGTAGGAGGAATTTCCATTAAAGGAAGCGAGTTTAGAAAATTATTTAATTTAAACTCAACTTACTTTACATTAGATATAAGAGATGATATAGTAACAATGTCTTGTACAGGCTATGGCCATGGAATTGGCATGAGTCAGTGGGGGGCAAATGTTATGGGAAAGAATGGTTACACATATATAGATATTCTTAAACATTATTATTCTGGAATTGAAGTTGAAAAATTAGAATACAATTAACCTTTATCTTTGCATAATATTATAAATTGTTTTAATAAAATCAATTACTAAGCTTCATTATAGCTAAAAGAGTATTATGACATGTAAATTATTTAAAAGTTAGATGCTGATTTATACAATGCTAATGTAATAAAAAAGAAAAAAAGAAAAAAAAAGAAAGTAATATGAATATCTTTTATAAAATAATTAAATATTCTATATTTTTGTATTAGAAATACCTAATGACACATCCTTCTAAAAAAAATTATTAAAAATAATAAATAAAAAATGTTATATATGTATTATTTTTCATAAAACGGAAAGAATAGAAGAAGGAGGTGTTCATGGATGAACAAAAATTTTAAACAAAAATTAAGAGATTTATTTAAGAAGGAGGGGTTTTATATTGCTTTATTTCTTTGTCTTTGCATAGTAGTCACAGTAGGAACTATCTCTTATAAGATGTTATCTAAGAATCATGTAGATGATTCACAAAAGAATTTAAATAATCAAGTGACACTTAACATCGATGAAGAAAAAAACAAAGATATGGCTACTACAGAAATTCCTAATGCAGAAAGAGTGGAGAACAAAGTTCAACCTAATAATGACAAAGAAAGTGAACCTAAAAAAGAAGAAAATAGCAAACAAAGTTCAACTTCTGTATCAACAACAGCAGTAGTTAAATTTATTAATCCAGTAGATGGTATTGAAAGTAGAACTTATACTTATCCTAAGCCTGTTCAAATTGAAGAAAATACATTTAGAACTATTAGGGGAGTTAATATAGATGCTAAGATCGGAACTGATGTTAAAGCAGCAGCAGAGGGCGTGGTAAGTACTGCTTCAAATTCTGGAGTAGAAGAAGGTATAGTTGTAGAAATAAAGCATGCTAATGGATTAAAGACAAGATATAGTAATCTTGATCCTAATGTTTCAGTAAAAGAAGGCCAAAAAGTTACTGCCGGCCAAGTAATTGGTAAAGTGGGAAATACTGCTAAGGTTTTTGATGAAGAAACATTTGGACAATTTTTAAATTTACAAGTTATTGATGCAAATGGAAATCAAGTAAATCCAGAGAAATATTTTGAATTAAAAACAAAATAATAATTATATTTTATATTAATCAGTCAGAGGCTGGTTAATATAAAATACTATTTTTCAATAATCGTAGAATAATAATTTAATAATTACGAACAATAAGTAGAAAATAAAAAATTAAGATAAATGTATAAGCTAGGAGGAAAAAATAATGAAAGATTATATAGAAGAAAGAGTTTTAGATGTTGCTAAATATATAATTGATTCTAAAGCAACAATTAGAAAAACAGCTAAAGTATTTGGAGTAAGTAAAAGTACTATACACAAGGATATGACAGAAAGACTTCCCAAAATTAATCCTGAAATTGCAGAGGAAACACACTCAATTTTAGAATTAAATAAATCAGAAAGACATCTTAGAGGTGGAGAAGCTACTAAAATGAAATATAAAGCTATTGAATCTTAGAAGAATAACGACTATAATATATAATTAGTAGAATTATGTAAAGTAAGGAAGTAATATGTATTATAGGAGTGAATAAAAATGAGCTTTTGGAGAACGGGGACAGATCTTGCTATAGATTTAGGAACAGCAACAGTTCTAGTTTATGCAAAGGGAAAAGGTGTAGTTTTAAAAGAACCATCAGTTGTAGCAATTAATAATAATAATAAGAATATATTAGCCATTGGTGACGAAGCACGAAAAATGATAGGTAGAACCCCGGGAAACATTGTTGCAGTAAGACCTTTACGTGATGGTGTTATATCTGATTATGATCTTACTCAAAAAATGTTGAAGGAATTTATTAAAAAGGCATCTGGCAAGCGAAATTTAAGAGCACCAAATGTTGTCGTATGTGTACCATCAGAAGCAACAGAAGTAGAAAAAAGAGCAGTTATTGATGCAACTATGAATTCAGGTGCTAAAACTGTTCGCATAATAGAAGAACCTCTTGCTGCTGCTATAGGAGCAGGAATTGATATCACTAAGCCTAATGGATGTATGGTGGTAGATATTGGTGGAGGTACTTGTGATATAGCTGTTATATCTTTAGGAGGAGTTGTTGAAAGAGAATCAATTAAAATTGCAGGAGACAAGTTCGATGACTCTATAATAAAGTATGTAAGAAGTGAATATAAATTAATGATTGGCGAGAAAACTGCTGAAGAATTAAAAATAAATATTGGTTCAGCATTTAAAAATGCCAGAAATTTATCATGTATGATGAAAGGTAGAAACTTAGTTACAGGTCTACCAGATGAAGTTGAAATTAATACAGAAGAAATACGACTTGCAATACAAGAGCCAGTGCAAAGTATAGTTGACTGTGTAAAGATCGTTTTAGAAAGAACACCACCGGAATTAGCAGCAGACATTATTGAAAAGGGAATTGTAATGACTGGTGGAGGTTCATTGATTAATGGGTTGGATAAGCTTATTCAATTTAAAACCGGTGTAGCAGTGACAGTTGCAGAAGGGGCAGAAGAATGTGTTGTTAATGGATCAGGAGAAGTATTAGGGTATTTAGATAGATTAGATAGAGAAGTAAATTCACAACAAATAGTTCTTATAGAATAAAACATCGAGAGATTTTCTTTTTATTGAAAATCTCTCGATGCTTTTTATAAAATTAAAAAAGTAATTAAAGCTTAGGTATTAATTCAAATGTCTAGCGAAAGCTTAGGAAATAAATCATTATTTAAATTATAAGCATTAATTAATGATCTAGATATAATCTTTGCCATATCCATAATAAAAGATAATCGGATGCTTCTAGAAAAGAATAAATCAGAATTTTCGCTAGAATCTACAATACCTATTACAGAAGCCATACCTACTTCGGGAAGCTCTTTTCCTACTCCTTTTCCAGGATGAATAGCATAGTCTCTAATGCGAATTTCACCTATATCATCTTGATTTCCAAGACATGCATCTATACCTATGATATTAGCAGTTGGATGAAGTTCTTTTATTTTATTTAAACGTTCATCTATATTTAGTGCGTGGATTGGTTCTGATAATGTCCCGTATACTGGCAATGGAAAGAAATTTTCAGTTAATATTGAACCAACTAATGGACCAAGGCAATCACCTATGCATTTATCAGTGCCAATACAAACAATTATTGTATTAGAATTAATGTATTTTTCTAATTCATGAGATAGCTTGTATGAAAAGCTTTTGGAACTATGGTTATTATCTAAATTCATTAAAGGCATCCCTCCTTATAGAATATGTATATTTAGGAAAATGAAAAAATAGTATATAAAAATAAATAAATGGCAATAAATACTAATGTAAGGAGGAGAAAATGAAAAAAATTATTATATTTATAATATTTACACTTACTTTAATAATGAACATGTCTATAGCATTATTTTGGAATCCAGATATAGATAATAAAAAAGATGATCCAATGCAAAGCACTGAAGTATTTAGTGATACAAGATCTTTGTGCAAAGTTGATGATGTAATTCTGTTAGAAGAACTAGATAATAGTCAATCAAAGGAACTTGATAGTATACTTTCACCATTATCAACATTTGAAATAGAGTTAGTAAAAGAAGAGCTTAATACATGTAGTGAAGATGAAATCATAAAAGCGTTCAGAAAATTAAAAAGGAGATTGCCTGAAAGCGAATATAAAAAAATAGAAGAAATATTAAGTCCGCTTATAGATATTGAAGAACTTAATTCTATACTAAAAAATAAATATGTTTAGTGTATTAAAATGAAGAAATAAAGAGTAAATAGAATATATAGCGATATAATTTATCTAAATAAGCATATATGAGAGTTGAAATATAAGTACTTTGAATATATACTAACTATTGTTGATGTGAACAAAAACACCAACAAAACTTAATGGAGGAATTCCCGAGTGGCCAAAGGGGGCAGACTGTAAATCTGTTGCGTCTCGCTTCGATGGTTCGAATCCATCTTCCTCCACCAAAACTCAGAATTATTATTCTGAGTTTTTTATTTTATCTTGAAATAAAAGTTGAAAAGTAAATAGTTGTATCAATTTATGCATGAATAGAATATATTATAGATTATATGATATATTATGTTTATTGTATAATATTGACCATAAAAATATTATGTGGTAGAATAAATTACGAAAATAAAATATTGTTACTCTTATCAAGAGAGGTGGAGGGATAGGGCCCAGTGAAACCCGGCAACCTGTTTAATTACAAGGTGCCAATTCCTGTAGAAAGATTTTCTACAAGATAAGAAAGTATTGTGTAATCGCGCTCTTCTTATCGAAGAGTTTTTTTATTGCATATAAAAGGTATTTCTTTTAAGACAGTATAAAAAATATTAAGAAGTGTGAGATTTTTCACTTTTACTCGAATTATTTCATGATTAAAGATAAGGAGTACAAGCGGAAGGAGAAAAATATGAGAAGATTATTTACATCAGAATCAGTTACAGAAGGTCATCCAGATAAAATGTGTGATCAAATTTCAGATGGCGTATTAGACGCAATTTTAGCACAAGATCCAAATGCTAGAGTAGCATGTGAAACATGTACAACAACAGGAATGGTTATGGTAATGGGAGAGATATCAACAAATTGTTATGTTGATATTCCTAAAGTAGTTAGAGAAACTGTTAGAGAAATTGGATATGATAGAGCTAAATACGGATTTGATTGCGATACTTGTTCTGTTATGACAACAATAGATGAACAATCAGCAGATATTGCTATGGGTGTTGATGAAGCTTTAGAATCAAGAAAAGGTGAGAAAGATGAGGTTGAAGCAGTAGGTGCTGGAGACCAAGGAATGATGTTTGGTTTTGCTACAAATGAAACTGATGCATATATGCCGTTACCAATTCATATGGCTCATAGATTATCAAGAAGACTTACTGAAGTAAGGAAAGATGGTACATTAGGCTATTTAAGGCCTGATGGTAAGACACAAGTAACAGTTGAATATGAAGATGAAAAACCAAAGAGAATAGATACAATAGTAATATCTACTCAACATGATGAGCATGTTACATTAGAACAAATAGAAAAGGATCTTAAAGAACATGTTATTAAAGCAGTAGTACCACAAGAATTATTAGATGATAAAACAAGATATTTTATAAATCCAACTGGAAGATTTGTTGTTGGTGGACCACAAGGTGACTCTGGATTAACTGGAAGAAAGATTATAGTAGATACTTATGGTGGATATGGTAGACATGGTGGTGGAGCATTCTCAGGAAAAGATCCAACAAAAGTTGATAGATCTGCTGCTTATGCTGCAAGATGGGTTGCGAAAAACTTAGTGGCTGCTGGATTAGCTGATAAGCTTGAAATACAATTAGCTTACGCTATTGGAGTTGCTAAACCAGTATCAATAACTGTTGATACTTTTGGAACAGGAAAACTATCAGATGATAAAATAGTTGAAATAGTTGAAAAGGTATTTGATTTAAGACCAGGAGCTATAATAAGAGATCTTGATTTAAGAAGACCTATATATAAGCAAACAGCTGCTTATGGCCACTTTGGCAGAACAGATCTTAATCTGCCATGGGAACAATTAAATAAGGTAGAAGAAATCAAAAAATATATTTAGTATTTATAGAAGCAGGAAGTTTTAATTAATTTCCTGCTTTTTTAAAATTTAAAATATGTGACAATCGTTTATAAACATTGACTTAAATTAGAAATATATATTTTGAGAATATGGATATAAAAGAATATAGGATGATATATTCCTGTACTTATATAATAGAAGAGAAGTATTCAATAAATAGTATAAAATTATAAATTAAACTTATGATATAATTAAAATAATATAAAGAGAAGTATAAGTTTAAATCATAGTTTGGAGAGATAGTAGTGGAAGTTCTTAATGGTTTTGTTGAAAATATTGTTTTTAAAAGTGAAGAAACAGGATATGTTGTATGCAGGATTAGAGCTGATAAAAATTTAGTTAGCGCTGTTGGTACAGTACCTTTTATAAAGGAAGGTCAAAATGTAAAGTTAACTGGATACTGGACAGTGCATAAACAATTTGGTAATCAATTTAATATTCAAGACTACGAAGAAATTCTTCCAAACTCAATTGATGGGATTGAAAAATATTTAAGCGCAGGTGTGATTCATGGAATAGGTCCTATAACTGCTAAGAAGATAATAGAAAAGTTTGGAGAAGAAACTTTAGATATAATGGAAAACCATATAGAGAGACTCATGGAGATAGAGGGAATTGGAGAAAAGAAATTTCAAATAATATATGAATCATATATTGAGCAGCAAGGTTTAAAAGATATAATTTTATATTTTAGCAAACATGGTGTTACAAGTAATCAATGTGTGAAAATATATAAGAAATTTGGACCAAATGCTAAATATATTGTATCTGAGAATCCTTATATACTTTGTGAAGAAATATCAGGAATTGGTTTTAAAACAGCAGATAGGATAGCTATGAGTATAGGTATAAAAAATGATTCTGATTTTAGAATTCAAAGTGGAATAAAATATGTTATGAATCAGTTTTGTGCCTTAGGAAATACCTTTATGCCAAAAGCTAATATAATAGAGGAATGTAAGAAAAATATAATGGTACCAGAAGAACTTATAGAAAAAAATTTATATGATATGTCTGCTAAGCAGAAAATAGTTATAGAAAAGATAAATGATACAGAAATGGGATTTTTATTGCCATACTACTATTGTGAGCTTGGCGTTACTCAGAAAATTATTACTCTTGGATTACAAGAAACTCAAACTATCAATTCTGATATAAACTTTGAAATAGGGGTATTTGAAAAAGAGCAAAAAATAAAATTTGCAGAATCACAAAAAGAAGCTATAATTGGAGCATTTAATAGTGGAATAGAAATAATAACAGGTGGACCAGGAACAGGTAAAACAACGATAATAAAAGCTATCATTCACATATATGAGAATAATGGAATGAGAGTGCTTCTAGGAGCACCTACAGGAAGAGCAGCAAAGAGAATGACAGAGTCTACAGGAAGAGAAGCGAAGACAATTCATAGGCTTCTTGAAATGGGAGTATCTGATGAAGACGAATCTGTTTTTGAAAAAGGTGAGTCATCACCATTAGACTGTGATGTTATCATTATTGATGAGGCATCTATGATTGATATAATGCTTATGCACAATCTATTAAAGGCTATAAAGCTTGGTACACGATTAATAATTGTAGGCGATGTTGATCAATTACCATCTGTAGCGCCAGGAAATGTATTAAGAGATTTAATAGAGAGTGAATATATTAAGGTAGTACGTTTGAAGGAAATATTCAGACAAGGAAATGAAAGCTTAATAGTTGTTAATGCTCATAGGATAAACGAAGGTGAAATGCCAATATTAAACCAAAAAGATAAGGATTTTTTCTTTATAAATCAGGAGAATATAGATAACATTTTAACTACAATTATAGATTTAATGAAGAGGCGTCTTCCTAAATTTAATACAGAGTGGGATGTATTAAAAGACATGCAAGTACTTACACCTATGAGAAAAGGAGTGTTGGGGGTAATTAATCTTAATGAAAGATTACAAGAAGTGTTTAATCCCCCTAATCCAAATAAAAAAGAAATAAAGTCTAGAGATATAATTTTTAGAGAAGGCGATAAGATTATGCAGACTAAAAATAATTATTCGCTAAAATGGATCAGAATTGGTGGATTTGGAGAAGACGAGGGTGTTGGTGTGTTTAATGGTGATTTAGGATTTATTCAAAATATTGATGAAGAAAAGAAGAATTTAACAATAATTTTTGATGATGAAAGAAAAGTGTTTTATGATTTTAACTTTTTGGATGAACTAGATCTAGCTTATGCGACTACTATTCATAAAAGTCAAGGTAGTGAATTTAAGGTTGTAATAATTCCGGCATTTATGGGATCACCTTTTCTCATGAATAGAAATCTGTTATATACAGGTATAACAAGAGCAAAACAGTTAGTTGTAGTAGTTGGTTTTCAAAAGGCACTTTTATATATGATAAATAACACTAATAGTATGGAAAGATATTCAGCGCTTCAATATCGAATTAGAGATATAATAAATGATAATGTCATAGAGTAAATAGATGGAAGGAGATATTTATGGGGGTAGTATGTAAAGTTAAAGAAGAAAATCTAAAATATGCAGTAGATAAAATTAACTATTGGTATAGAAAGAATATAAAGTATCTAACTATAATTACAGTTCCATTTAATACTTCATGTATTTTTTGTGATATTATAAATACAATTTCAAATAGTAATAAAAAAATATTATATGTTTGGGGAAAAGGTGTTGAGAATAGGGAACTAATAGCAGCAATTAGAGAAAAAAACTCAACAATAACTCATTCTTTTATTGAAAGAGGTAGTAGTTCATCTGATATTACATTTATTAACTATAAAAATATAGCATATATAGAAGGCGAATATGAATTAGTTATCTTTGACGATATAACATACTTTTCTAATTTAAATGGAACTATAATAAGAGAATTGTTAGAATTTTGCAGTAACATGGGAAATAAGATTATAGCTTACTGCATAGAAAAGATATCTCTTATAGGTGAGAAAATTGAATTAGCTGCTTATAACTATGAACAACCATTTGTTGAACCAAGGATAATAACTACAAGGATAAATTTAAATACAGATATACCATATACATTATATGATTATTTAAAATGGTTCAAAGATAGTAAACATAAGGTTGCGATTTATGTTCCAGATAAGGAAAAACTTGATTCTGTATATGAATATTTTATAAAAAAATTAAAAATAAAAGATGTTAAGATAATAAAAGCTAATAAAATAGAAGAAATAAAAAAGTGTGAGAGAGTATCAAAAATTAAGGATAAGGCAATATTCATAATAACAAATAAGATAGAGGAGTTACTTGAATACTGCTATATGGATGATGCTGTTGTTTTATTTAGTGAAGATCAAAAATATACATACAAGAAGATCTTATATATATGTGGACAAATGAGAAGTGTCAATCTTACTTTACCAGAGGTTTTGCTTGTGTGTAATGAAGTTTCTGAAGATATTGAGAAAGCGAAAGATATGGCAAGAGATTTCAATAAAAAAGTATGGGAAAAGAAATTGAGAGAATTATAAAAAAATCTAAAATGCATATTAAATTAATTCGAAAAATGGTAAATGTATTTTTAGAATCCTTATTAGAATTAATATATCCAAGTGAAAATTATTGTATAATATGTAAAGCAGAAGATTGTCATAAGATATGCTTATCATGTTTAAAAAGCATTAAGAAAATTAATATAATAGATTCAGATATAAGTAGTTATGGATATTATGGCGGTGTTTTGAAGCAGCTGATATTAAATTTAAAATACAAAAAGGATTTTTCAGCTGGCGATATACTATCGGATTTTCTATCAGATTATATTAAAGATAATATAGAATATGATAATTACATGTTGTCCTATATTCCACTTTCGAAGAAATCCAAGAAGAAAAGAGGATTTAATCAGTGTGAATATATAGCAAAAAAAGTATCTGAGAAGCTAAATATAGAAGCTGTTGAAATTTTAATCAAGTACAAAGATACAGCAGAACAAAAGACGCTTAATAAGCATGAACGTAGTGAAAATATAAAGGGCGCATTTAAAGTAAAGAAAGGAATTAATGTGATTGACTGTAATATTATACTTATAGATGATGTAACCACTACTGGAAGCACAATGATTGAGGCTTATAAAATACTACAAGAAAATTCGGCAAAAAGTATAAAACTCTTGACCTTAGCTAAAAGTGCTATATAATAATAATGTAAAGCTAGGTTTGTGGTTGAAAGTCGATGCTAGTCGCAGGCAAAACGATCCACGTAATTTAGGTAAAATACCTAAGGAGCATGGTGCGGTATAGAAGTAAGTCCTGCCAACTTTTATGTTGAGAGGGTTAGTAGTGAGGAATTAATTTTTAGTAGCAAAAGCTCCAGCAGGCGAGTGTGGGGTCAAAAACCAGGTCAACTAGCTTTACTTTATTTTTAGAATAAATTATCTGAATTTACTGAAAATTCTCTTGTTTACTTTAGAAAAGAGTGGTAAAATATATTTAAGTTAACAAGTTAAATATATTTTAAAATTTAAAATATACTTTTAACAAACTTTTTTCATATTAGAGAGGGGCTGAATTTATGAAAGTCACAGTTATAGCAAAAAATATTGAGTTAACAGCTGCATTAAAGGAGATAGTTGAAAAGAAAATAAGTAAACTTGGAAAATATTTTGATTCTAATGTGGATGCGAGAGCTACATTAAGTGTTCAAAAGAATAGACATATAATAGAAGTTACTATACCTTTTAATGGAATAATTCTAAGAGGAGAAGAAGCAACCTCAGATATGTATAAGTCTCTAGATTTAGTTGAAGAAAAGTTAGAAAGACAAATAAGAAAGCAAAAAACAAGATTAGCAAGAAGAAATAATGGTTCATTTAAGTTTGCAGAACTAAATGATCCAGCTAGTAAGATTAATGAAGAAGACGAAGGAAAGTTAGTAAAAGTTAAAAAATTTGGGGTAAAACCAATGAATTCAGAAGAGGCAATACTTCAAATGGATCTATTAGGACATAACTTCTTTGTATTCCAAGATGCAGATACCAGTAAAGTCAATGTTGTATATAAAAGAAAAGATGGAGATTATGGTTTATTAGAACCGGAATTTATATAATGTAAATGTAGTCTATCCTAGGAGTTAGGATAGACTTTTTATGTTTTACAAATAAAAATTATTATAATATTAAAAATAAATTACTATAATATATGAAATTTTTAAAATAAGATTAAAACTGTCACAATATATACATAATTTTAATGTAACATTAAAATAAGGACTAAAATAACAATTTGATTATTGTATATTATTAAGAATATTTTAATAATAAGATATATTTAATATAAAAATGTATACTTTTATTGAAACTTATGTAATCTAAATGGTATAATTTAAGAATGCGTAAGTTATATAAAGCTTTTTTTAATGCAAAATATATATAATTTTGAAAGGATGACATTATGGGATTTTTAGAAGCCGTATTTGGAACATATAGTGATAGGGAAGTAAAAAGATTACAACCTATTATCAAAAAAATAAATAGTTTAGAGGAATCTATTAAGAGTCTTTCAGATGATGAATTAAAAGCAAAAACTGATGAATTCAAGGAAAGATTAAGCAATGGAGAAACTTTAGATGATATTTTACCAGAAGCTTTTGCAGTTGTTAGAGAAGGATCTGTCAGAGTTTTAGGAATGAGACATTATGATGAACAGCTTATGGGTGGTATCGTACTTCACCAAGGAAGAATATCAGAAATGAAAACAGGTGAAGGTAAAACATTAGTTGCTACGGCGCCAGTATACTTAAATGCATTAAGCGGTGAAGGTGTTCATGTAGTAACAGTAAATGATTATCTTGCTAAAAGAGATGCTGAGCAGATGGGAGAGCTATATGGTTTCTTGGGTTTAAAGACTGGGGTTATTGTTCATGAATTAAATAATGAGCAAAGAAGAGAATCATATGCAGCTGATATAACATATGGAACAAATAATGAATTTGGTTTTGACTACTTAAGAGATAACATGGTTGTATATAAAAATGATAGGGTACAAAGACCATTAAATTTTGCAGTTGTTGATGAAGTTGACTCAATCTTAATTGATGAAGCTAGAACCCCACTTATAATCTCAGGTCAAGGAGATAAATCTACAGAGTTCTATAAAGTTGCGGATTTCTTTGCAAAAAAATTAAAGGAAGAAGTTGACTTTACTAAAGATGAAAAAGCTAATGCAGTTATGTTAACTGAGGAAGGTGTAAAGAAAGCAGAAAAAACATTTAATGTAGAAAACTATGCTGATGCTGAAAACTTAGAATTACAACACTATGTAACTCAAGCATTGAAAGCAAACTTTTCAATGAGAAGAGACAAAGATTACATGGTTAAAGATGGAGAAGTAATCATTGTTGATGAATTTACAGGAAGACTTATGGAAGGTAGAAGATATTCAGACGGTCTTCATCAAGCAATTGAAGCTAAGGAAAATGTTAAAATAGCTAGAGAATCAAAGACATTAGCTACAATAACATTCCAAAATTATTTCAGAATGTATAAAAAGCTATCTGGTATGACTGGTACTGCATTAACAGAAGAAAATGAATTTAGAGAAATATATGGATTAGATGTTATTGTGATTCCAACACACAAACCAATAGCAAGAAAAGATAATCCAGATTTAGTCTTTAGTACTGAACTTGGAAAGTTTAATGCTGTTGCTTCTGAAATAGAGAAAGCATATGAAAAAGGTCAGCCAGTGTTAGTTGGTACAGTAAGTATTGAAAAGTCAGAATTTCTTTCAAGTCTACTTAAGAAAAATGGAGTGCCACATCAGGTTTTAAATGCAAAATATCATGAACAAGAGGCAGAGATTATAAGTCATGCTGGTGAAAAAGGTATGGTTACTATAGCTACTAATATGGCTGGTAGAGGTACTGATATTAAGCTTGGAGAAGGTGTAGTAGAGCTTGGCGGACTTAAAATAATTGGTACTGAAAGACATGAATCAAGAAGAATAGATAACCAATTAAGAGGACGTTCTGGTAGACAAGGAGATCCAGGTGAATCAACATTCTTTATTTCACTTGAAGATGATTTAATGAGAATATTTGGTTCAGAAAAGATCCAAGGTGTTGTTGAAAAATTAGGACTTCAAGAAGACGAAGCTATTGAAAGCAAAATGGTTAGTAAGGCCATAGAAAATGCTCAAAAGAAAGTTGAAGGTAATAACTTTGATATAAGAAAGACATTATTAGGTTATGATGACGTAATGAATATTCAAAGAGAAGTTATATACAAGCAAAGATCGGAAGTTCTTGAAGGTGAAGATATAAAAGATGAAATACTAAGCATGACTAAAGATATTATAAGTGATGCAGTTAATCTTCATATAACAAATGATGCAGAGGATTATAGAGAACAATTCTTACATTTGATGGTTTATTTACAAGACATATGTATTCCAGCGAATACAGTTAATTTAGCTGAAATGGAAAATATGTCAAATGAAGAAATAACTGAAAAATTCTATGAAGCTGCAGTTAAATTCTATGAAGCAAAAGAAGAAGAATTTACTTCAGAAAGATTAAGAGAAATTGAAAGAGTTATTCTTTTAAAATGTGTTGATAGCAAATGGATGAATCATATTGACAGTATGGATCATTTAAAGCAAGGCATTGGTCTTCAATCATTCAAACAAGTTAATCCAGTTGAAGCATACCAAATGGAAGGTAGTGAAATGTTTGATGAGATGATTAAATCAATCAAAGAAGAGACTGTTAAATTATTATTCCACGTTAAAATAGAAAGAGCACCAGAAGAAAGAACAAGAGTTGCTAAAGAAACGGCTGCTGTTCATGAAGGTCCTGTAGCAGGTCCAAGTGGAAGAGTGGTAGTAAGACAAGGAGCTCCAGGTGCAGTTTCAGCAGGACCAGGACCAGCACCAGGAAGAATGGCAGGACCAGGTGGTGGAAATCCAGGAATGGCATCTCAAAATGGACCAGGTGGAGAAAAAGCTCCAGCTGAACCTATAAGAAATGAAGATAAACATGGAAGAAATGAACCTTGCCCATGTGGAAGTGGTAAGAAATATAAAAATTGTTGTGGAAGAGAAGTTTAGACAATTCATAATGTACACTGCACAATCCACAATTTAGGATGAAATTCTTATAGAATTTCTAGAAGTTTATTTACAAAGAAATCTCCTTTTAAAAAAGGAGATTTCTTTATAAAATTTCTAATATAATTTATATAAAAAAACAATACTATTATTAATCGTGAATTGTGAATCGTGAATCATGAATTGTGAATTGAAAAAGGGGTGGTATAGATGAATATTGAATTAGAAAAAGAATTATTAAAACTTCCTAATATAAAAAAATCTATAGAGGAAATGGGGGCTTCACTTTGACAAAAATAGTCTTGAAAGAAAAATTCATGAACTAGAATGTCAAATGCAAGAGCCAAACTTCTGGAATGATTCTAAAAGAGCAGAAGAAGTTACTAAGGAAAGTAAAGCATTAAAAGATAAAATAACAAATTTTGAAAGCTTGAAAAGTAAGATAGAGGATATTGATGTATTAAAAGAAATGGCAGAAGAGGGCGATGAAGATTCTGCTTTAGAAATAATAGAAACAATAAAATTTTTAGAAAAAGAAATTGAAGAATATAATATTAAGGTTTTATTATCTGGAGAATATGATAAAAATAATGCAATACTAACACTTCATGTAGGTGTTGGTGGAACAGATGCAAATGATTGGACTGAAATGCTTCTTAGAATGTACACTAGATGGTGTGAGAAACATGGATATTCAGTTGAAACAATAGAGCTATTACCAGGAGATGAGGCTGGAATAAAGAGTGCTACCTTGAAGGTAACCGGTGAATATGCGTATGGATATTTGAAGGCTGAAAAAGGAATACACAGGTTAGTAAGGATTTCGCCTTTTAATGCTAATGGTAAGAGGCAAACCTCTTTTGCATCTATGGAAGTATTGCCAGAATTAACAAAGGAACAAGACATAGAAATAAGACCAGAAGATTTGCAGATAGATACGTATAGAGCTTCTGGAGCTGGTGGACAGCATATAAATAAAACTGAATCTGCAGTTAGAATAACTCATATTCCAACAGGATTAGTAGTTCAATGCCAAAATGAAAGAAGTCAGTTTGCAAATAAAGACACAGCCATGGAAATGCTAAAATCTAAGCTTGTTGAGTTAAAGGAAAGAGCTCATAAAGAGAAGATAGAAGACTTAACCGGTGAGCTTAAAGATATGGGATGGGGAAGTCAGATAAGATCATATGTATTCCATCCATATAGTATGGTTAAGGATCACAGAACCAATATTGAAACATCCAATGTTAATGCTGTAATGGATGGAGAATTAGATATGTTTATAAACGGTTTTTTAAATTATCAAGATTAATAAATTAAATTTAGTTTATATTAGACAAAACATTGTAGTTTTTTACTAAGATGTTTTGTCTATTTTTATGATTAATTAAATTAGTAATAGGAGTATTTAATTAAAGAAATTATCATAAACAATATAACAATGAATTTAAGAGAAAAACAAAGAAATAGTTACTTTTATAAAGATATTTTATTAAAATAAGGTTATACAATAAAAGGTCAAAGATAGTCAAAGAAAAATGTTTTTGACCTTCTCTGACCTTTAAGTTATAATAAACTTGTAATTAAGGAAGAGATAAAAGAAATTAAATAAATCCTTAATTAAAAACAATTTTAATATAAGATTTAAATTTAAGGAGGTCGTTTTTATGTATGGATTAATACCATTTAAAACAAATAATTTACAGGAGAGAGGCTCTACATTTGATAATTTATTTAGCGATTTCTTTAATGATGATTTTATAGCACCATTAAATAAAGAGATTAGTAAATTTAATACAGATATAAAAGAGAATGAAAATGAATATGTAGTAATAGCAGAACTTTCAGGAGTTAAAAAAGAAGATATAAATGTTGAGTTCAAAAATGATCAATTAGTAATTTCGGCAAAAAGACAAGAATGTAAAGACGAAAGCAAAGAAGACTATATAAGAAAAGAAAGATGTTATGGAGAATTTCAAAGATCTTTTAGATTTGTAGATGTAGATAATAAAAATATAAGTGCTAAGTTTGAAAATGGAGAATTAAAAGTAACAGTACCTAAGAAAATAAAGGAAAAAGAAGCATCTAAAATCTCTATTCAATAGTTGATTATTAAAATTTCATAATTAATAAATGTTATATTTGAGGAGGTCATTTTTATGTTTGGATTAGTACCATTTAGAACTAGTAAATTAAATGGAAGAGGTGATGTCTTCCAAGATTTCTTGAGTGATTTTTTCAATGATGATTTCTTTACATCATTAAATACTATTAATTTAAATCAATTCAATGTAGATGTAAGAGAGACGCAAAATGAATATTTAGTAAGTGCTGAATTACCAGGCGTTAAAAAGGAAAATATAAATCTTGACTTTAGAGATAATGAATTAATTATTTCAGCTAAAAGAGAAGAGTTCCATGATTCTAATAAAGATAATTACGTCAGAAGAGAAAGAAGTTATGGAGAATTTTCAAGAGCATTGAATTTCAGCAATGTAGACAAGAAAAATATAGCAGCTAAATTTGAAAATGGAGAACTTAAGATTATTTTACCTAAAGAAATCAAAGGTCAACAGGATAGTTCAAAAATATTCATTCAGTAAGTAAATGACGAAAATTTTAGAGTTTAGTGGAAAAACAAAGAAATTCAATATATGAATAGGCGTAGTATTGTATTAAAAATTTAAGATTTTAAATTCTTAGAGAGAGGCTGTTCCAAAATTGTTTGTCCAAAATTTGCTTTTGAGAGCAAACATTTTTGGGTGCAGCCTCTCTCTTAGAATTTTTAGCTTGAATTTTCTTACAATCGAGCCTATCATATATTGAATTTCGATTATTATCCACTAAACTCTGATATTATGTTATTTACTTATGTTTTAAGATTTTATTGAAGCAGATATTTGTTTTAGAATTGTATTTTTATATTTTGGTATGAAGATTAAAGTCATGAATGTTATAAGGAAGAATAAAGTGATATTTGTATTATAAAAAAATATTATAATTGGGCTGTATGCAGAATTAAAAATTTCATCTTTAACTATGGAGTATACATCATTAATAGCAGTAGTATCAATATATTTAACTGTATCATTAGGGGTATGAATTCTAGAAAAATCACCATGACAAAGGGTCAAAGCATCAATGCCATTTGATGAAAAGCTAGCATGATCACTAGAATTTTGATATTTAATTTTATAATCAATATTATACTTAGTACAATATTTTTCAAAATCACTAGCTAGTGATGAATTAGAAGTATTTTCGCCACACATTAATATTAAAGGTACGTCTTTAGCACCTATCATATCTAAATTAATGACTTTCGAATTTTTAATTAAGCTCATATTTTCCTTTGCAAATTCTTTTGAACCTAATAAACCAAACTCTTCTCCAGTAAATCCAACAAATATAATATCCATTTTGGGCTTAGGAAGACTTGAAATGTTTTTACACAATTCCATCAAGAAACTTGTACCAGAAGCGTTATCAAGTGCACCACCATAACAATTGCCAATGGCATCAGAACCTACGTGATCAAAATGTGCAGATATTATTAATGGTGAAATATTACTATGTGATCCCTTTATGACTCCAATTATATTATCAGTTTTACTAGGATATAGTCTATATGGAAGATCAATTTCAACTGTATTATTGTTTTTTAGATTATTCAATATATCATTGTATACTTGATTTGTTATAGCTAATGAAAATTCATATATTGAATCTTTATTAAAAGAACTTCTAAAATTTAAGTTATTGCTTGAATCAATATAAAATAAGTATTTTTTATTATTACTAGTTATTATAAATGAAGTTGATAATATGCTTATGCTATCTTTTTTACTAAAAACTGCTGATGAAGTACGACAATTTGACATATCTTCTTTAAAATCAGTACCATAATTATAATTTTCTATAATATTGCCATTGGAATCTTTTATATTTAATTTGGCCTTTTCAGATGTTGTTGCTATCGTTGTTACATTAAAAGATTCTCTGTAATTATTATTAAGTGGAATTAGTTTATATTTTTTAAATGTGTCTTCAATTAATTGGGAGGCCTTATAATTTCCATATGTCCCAGTCAAACGACCATTAAATTCATCGGATGATAAGAATGCTATATTTTTTTTTACCTTATCGGGTGAAAAATGGTAGTATGTAAGTTGAAGAAAAAAGGAAGACGCAAATCCAAGAAAACATATAATTATGAATATATAATAGAAAAATTTTTTCTTAGAAAATCTCAAAAGAATACCTCCTAAATTACTAATTATCATAATAAAGTTTATTAATAACTTAGAAGGAATATTCACTAATTTGCTTTATAAAACATGTCAACTAATGAATATATAGCAGTAAATATTGCAGATACATATAGAAATATATTAAAAGTATTTTTGATTATAGCACCTACCCCTCCTATAGCTAAACATGCCATAATAGCTATACTTATAAATTTGAAAAAGCCAGATTTATTTGTTAGTAGTGTAGTTACAGAAGAAAACATTATTAGTAAAAGCGATAAAAAATAAAAAATATATTCTAATTGCGTTGAATAAGATATTATCTCAAACTGATTTAAGCCTAAGACTGCAAAGAGGAATAATAAAAGAAATGAACATATCTTGCTTACATTATTTATCATATCAATCACCTCTGGAAAATATTTACATAATAATTATACAGTTTGTTTCAATTTAGGGCAAGAAAGAAATAGAAAATACTTTTAATTTATAATACTTTCAATTTCTACAATTTAAATATTATGGTAGAATATATTTGTAGAAAAAGAGAGTGGGGGAGGCAAGATATGAATATTTTAATTGCTGAAGATGAAGATGATATAAGAAAGTTAATATCTCTTCATATGAAAAAAGAAGGTTATGTTGTTTATGAAGCAGCAAATGGTGAAGAAGCTCTAAAAATTTCTGAAAATGAAAGTATAGATTTAGTTCTATTAGATATAATGATGCCTAAGATTAATGGGTTAACATTAATAGAAAAAATCAGAGAGGTATCAACTATTCCCATAATATGCATAACTGCAATGGGAAGTGACTCGGATAAAGTATTAGCATTAGGACTTGGAGCAGACGACTATTTAGTCAAGCCAATAAGTCCACTTGAATTATGTGCAAGAGTAGAATCTAATTTAAGGAGATGCTATAAGTACACTGAAAATAAGAAAACGGTATACTCTACAGGAGAATTAAAATTATTTGAAGAGACATTTGAAGTATATAAAGGTGAACAAAAAATAGATCTCAATCCTAAGGAATATAAAATACTAAAATTATTAATTTCTAATTTAGGAAAAGTATTTACTAAAAAGCAAATATATGAGAATGTATGGGAAGAGATGTATATAGGAGATTCAAATAATATAATGGTTCATTTGAGTCATTTGAGAGAAAAGGTAGAGGATGATCCTAAAAATCCAATATATATAAAAACAATAAGGGGAATTGGATATAAAATTGAGAGGATAACTACCAATGAAAACAGCTAAAAGAACTAGAAGTGTTACAACCGAATTGTTTTTTATTTACTTTTTGGGATATATATTAATAACGGTAATAGTTATTGTATCTATATTCTTTTCTTTAATTATGTATGAAGTTTTATGTGGACAAAGAATGTATAATTCATATTTTGTACAATTAGAATCAAAATTAATAGAAGATTATAGAAGCATTACAGAAGAAGATTTAAAGCATATTAATGGTTTTTTAGTTAAAATAACTAATCAAAATCAGATAAGTTATTCTGTAGGAAATGTAATAGATGAGTTTAAGCAGGTGGATATAACAACATATATGAAGATTTTTGGAGTTGAGGAAGACAATTCAGTATTGTTAAATTCAGATTTAAGATCTTCAACTGCTTTTTTAGATTTAAATAATTCAATAATTAAAACGAGAAAAGATATAAATTATTCAATATATAGTATGTATTTAAAAGAAGAAACTGCTGTAGTAATAATAGGATGTCCTTATTCAGAGGTAACAAAGCCTAATGCAATAACAAGAATAATACCACATAATTTAATTATAAAGATGCTAAGTTTTTTTAATGTAGTTATTATATTACTTATGGTATATTTACTAGCAGGTCTTACATCTAAAGTTTTTGTAAATCCTATAAAAACTTTGTTAAAAGGGGTTATAGCCATATCTAATGGAGAGTATGATGTTAGAATTGAGAGTGAAAGAAAAAATGAATTTGCTGAATTATCTAATGGATTTAATAAGATGGCAGAAACAATACAATATGAGACAAATAAGAGAGAAGAATTAGAGAAAATGAGAGAAGAACTCATATTAGATGTTTCTCATGATTTAAAGAATCCATTGGCATCGATTTTAGGATATAGCGAAACTATGATTAATAATACATTAACTGAAGAAGAAAAAAATGAATGTTTACAGATAATAAATAAAAATTCACATAAAGCTAATAAATTAATCAATGATTTATTTGAATTTTCATTATATAATAACATTAATTATAGATTAAATTTAGCTAAAATAGATGTATGTGAATTTATTAGAACATTAATTGCAAATTATATACCTGAGTTTGAATATAAAGAATTTGAATATGATTTTGATATTATGGAAGGACCAATATTTATATTAGCCGACGAAGAAAAATTAACAAGAGCTATAAACAATATATTTGATAATAAAATAAAGTATAATGAAATTGGAAATAAAATAATAGTAAAAACTGAAATTAAAGAAAAATATTTTTATATATTATTATCTGATAATGGAGAAATAATGCCAAGAGAATATTGGGAAAGAATATTTAATCCATTTGTCAGAGTTGATGAGTCAAGAAATTCCAAAACTGGAGGAACTGGATTAGGTTTATCTATAACCAAAAAAGTAATACTCAAACATTATGGTGATGTAAAAATTATTGACAGTTTGGAAGGGACAACGTTTGAAATAAAATTGCCGCTTATAAATAATTAAGTATAATTTAATATTGTAATAAGTGAAGATTAATTATTGTAAGTTATAATTTTTATTATATAGCAAAACCTTTTAATGAATAGAAAGGAAGCGAAAAATTTTGGAATTAGATAAAGTATTCAGGGAAGTTAAAATTAGACAAATAGTTTTTATGTATTTAATTTCTTTAGCAATTACTACAATTCTCACATTTATTATTATAAAAAATATGAATGTAGAAGTTAATGATAGTACAATAAATAGTATTGTTTTATTTAATCAAGTTTTAATTACTATAATGTTATTTTATAAATTGGATATATCAAAGAAAACTATGGCTGTTTTAAGTGATGATTTTAAGAAAAAAATAGATATGCATGAAATTATATATGTTATTATTATGAATATTTTATTATCTATTGGTGGAAGCAACGTAATGATGGGAGCGATTTATTTGATAAGTCCATCTTTGGCTGATGAGTTTCTTTCTAGTTCAGCTATAATTATAAATGGATATTTTGATTATTTTATTTGTTTTATTTTTGTAGTTGGAATATCTCCAATAGCAGAAGAATTAATATTTAGGCATGTGTTATTAAAAAGATTTACAGAAAAATTTAATGTATACGTAGGGCTTTTTGTATCATCAATAATTTTTGCATCTCTTAATGCAGGATCTGGAATGATAGGTGCTTTAGGGTTTGGAGTGGTTAATTGCTTTTTGTATATTAAATATAAGAACATATTAATACCTATATTTGTACATTTGATTAATAATTTATTAGCTCTTACAATATTTTTCAAAGTGTCGGATTACTCAGGTAATTTAATTAGCATTCAAAAAGATATTGCTATTATTAATGGAATAAGCGGAGTTATAATCTTAAGTATAGGAGTAGCATTGTTAATTCATTTTATTAAATTAAATAAAAAATATGTAAAAGAAATCTATGTAGAATAGTTATAAAAAATCATGAGCAAATCTCATGATTTTTTTATGATTAATATATTTTTTTCTAAGGAGTGGTATTTTATGAGTTTTTTGAAACGAAGATAAATACCATTATAAATAAGCCTTAACACCAAAATGTGATCTTGACAGAATTAAGATGTCAATGCAAGTTTATTACATTCTAAAAAAATCTTGCTTCATATTGTCAAGCACAGCTTTTAGTGTTGAGCCATAAATAATATGAAAGGATAAATATATATAAATATTCCTTGATAAAAAATTCCAAAAAAATTATAATATGAATATATGTTTTAAATTATTGCCATTACTAAATAATAGTAATGGCAATAATTTGTTAATAGTAGAGAAGTTGTATTATTAAAGCTTTTTTAGACTTAGGAGGAAAGTATGAATTTAATAGAAGAAAGAATAGCAGAAGAATTAGGAATAAAATTATCACAAGTAAAAAATGTTATAGAACTTTTGGATGGTGGAAATACAGTACCATTTATTTCAAGATATAGAAAAGAAGCAACAGGTGGACTTTCTGATGAAATTTTAAGAAAACTTGCAGAAAGACTTACTTATTTAAGAAATTTAGAAGAAAGAAAAAATGATGTTAAGAGATTAATTGAAGAACAAGGAAAGCTTACTGAAGAATTAATTATTGCTTTAGATAAATCAGTAACTTTAACAGAAGTTGAAGATATATATAGACCATATAAACCTAAAAAGAGAACTAAAGCTATAATTGCTGCTGAAAAAGGATTAAAACCTTTAGCAGAATTAATTATGGAAAGTTCATTTAAAGGTGATTTAAATGAAGAAGCTTCTAAATATATAAGTGAAGATAAAGGAGTAGCAAGCAGTGAAGAAGCTATATCAGGTGCTTTGGATATAATTGCAGAAACTATTTCTGATGAGGCAAAGTATAGAAAATATATTAGAGAAATGGTCATAAGAGAAGGTAATATAGAATCTAAAGGAAGTTCAAAAGAACCAACACCTTATGAAATGTATTATGAATATTCAGAAGGTGTGAATAAAATACCACCCCACAGAATATTAGCTATAAATAGAGGCGAAAAAGAAAAAATATTAAGTGTTAAGATAACTGCAAATGAAGATAAGATAATAAATTATTTAGAAAAAAATATATTAACAGGAAATGCAGTTTTAGATGAACAATTGAAGCTTGCAATTAAGGATTCATTAAAAAGATTAATATATCCATCAATTGAAAGAGAAATAAGAAGTGAATTAACTGATATTGGTGAAGAAGGTGCTATAAAGATATTTAAGGAAAATTTAAAGGCACTATTATTGCAAGCACCTATAAAGGGTAAGGTTGTAATGGGATATGACCCAGGATTTAGAACAGGATGTAAGATTGCGATTTTAGATGAAACAGGTAAGTTCCTTGAAAATACAGCAGTTTATCCAACAGTTCCAAAGAAAGATATTGAAGGAACAAAGAAAAAATTAAAAGAATTAATTTATAAATATAATGTTGATGTGATATCACTTGGAAATGGAACTGCCTCAAGAGAATCAGAAGAAGTTATCGCTGAAATGATAAGCGAGATTAAAGAAGAGACAGGAAAAGAAATTGCATATGTTATTGTTTCAGAAGCAGGAGCATCAGTTTATTCAGCATCAGAACTTGCTACAAAAGAATATCCTGATTTAGATGTTACAGTTAGAGGAGCTATTTCCATAGGAAGAAGACTTCAGGATCCGCTTGCAGAATTAGTTAAAATTGATCCAAAGGCAATTGGGGTTGGACAATATCAACATGATGTTACTCCTAAAAAACTTGAAGAGTCTTTGGCAGGAGTTGTAGAGGATTCAGTAAATACTGTTGGAGTTGATTTAAATATTGCAACACCATCACTTTTAACACATATTTCAGGAATTAATGCAGCTATAGCTAAAAACATAGTTGATTATAGAGAAGAAGCTGGTCATTTTACTTCAAGAAAAGAATTATTAAAGGTTAAAAGATTAGGACAAAAGGCTTACGAACAATGTGCTGGATTCTTAAGAGTTGCAGAGAGTAAGGAACCACTTGATAATACATCGGTACATCCAGAATCATATGATGCTGCTAAAAAATTAATAGGTGTCCTTGGATATGATAATGAAGCACTTAAGAATAATAAGTTAGGTGATATAGATGAAAAGGCTGAATGTTATGGAATAAGCAAACTAAGCAAAGAGCTTGAAATTGGAGAAATGACATTAAAAGATATAATAAAAGAATTAAAGAAACCAGGTAGAGATCCAAGAGAAGAAATGCCAAAGCCTATACTTAAGACTGGAATAATTGAGATGAAAGATTTAAAGCCAGGAATGGTTTTATCAGGAACAGTAAGAAATGTTTCAGACTTTGGTGCATTCGTAGATATTGGAGTTCATCAGGATGGATTAGTTCATAAAAGCCAAATGGCAAATAGATTCGTAAAACATCCACTCGATATTGTTAAAGTTGGCGATATAGTAGAAGTTGCTGTTTTAGAAGTAGATGAAAAAAGAAAAAGAATATCATTAACTATGAAAGACGTACACAAATAAAAAGAGTGGCTATGCCACAATACGGAACTTTCACAAATAAAAAAGGAAACTCCTATTCACATTCGTTCATAGGAGGGCTATACTGCTAGGCTCGACACTCGCCAAGCATTATATGCCAAAGAGTGGCTATGCCACAATACGGAACTTTTGCAAATAAAAAGAGTCGCTATGCGTAAGATGGAAGCGTGGCGAAGAAAATAATTTACAATTAATATGATAAATTTTAAAGATATAAAAGAAAAGTTGATTATTTTATACACCTAGAGATAAGACTGGTATATAATAAATAATAAGATGAGGTTTAGAGCGTGATAATTCTAAACTAAGTATGATTTAGGAGGAAATGAAATATGAAAGTAAAATGTATTGATAACAATCTTTGTTCTACTTTAACTCTAAATAAGGAATATTCAGTTGTTGAAGAAGCTACAGAATATTATGTTATCATCGATGATAAAAGAGATGAAATTACATGTAGAAAATCTAGATTTGTAGTAATTGAAGATGGTGGAATAACTAAAAATGCAAAAGCTACAATAACAGAGCTAAATTATCAGATAGAAAATGAATTTAAAGATATAAAAGATTTTGTTATAAGAAAGAATTCAAAAGGCGAAATAAAAGAAATATCAATAAAATTCAAATATTAAGTGATATTTTATAAGAGGGTCTTAATACTGTATGTATTTGGATCCTTTTGTTATATAATTGTTATATCATTATAAATGTTAATAATTGGAGAAGTGATAAAAGCTGAATTAATAAAGGAGTTAGAAATTTTGTAATAGGTCTTGGTGGCAGTTCTACTAATGATGCAGGATTTGGTATGTTAGAAGCTCTTGGGGGGATGTGAGATAAAAATAATGATGAAATAAAGCTTGATGTTTAGAAGTAGATAATTTAAAATATCAAATCTACAAAATATATCTAATGTAGTTTTTTTATAGTCTGAATAATATTGGAAAATAACATTTTATAACTAAATAAAAAATGTTAAAATTATATTGAGAATAAGAAAAGGTGGTATTGGGTTTGACAAAAGAGAGGAAAGTAAAAAAAAGAGAAATTTATGATGAAGAAATAAGTAACGTAATCACAGAAAACGATATAAGATTATTTAAAAGTGGAATTCATTATGAGATTTATAAAAAGCTTGGAGCACATCCAAAAAGGATAGATGATCAAGATGGGATAAGTTTTAGTGTTTGGGCTCCAAATGCACAAGAGATTAGTGTAATTGGGGATTTTAACGGGTGGGATATAGAGAATAATAAAATGAATCCAATTGGAGATAGTGGAATATTTGAATTATTTATTCCAGGTGCATTAATAGGACAAAGATATAAGTATGCAATTAAAACACTTAATGATGAAATATTGCACAAGTCCGATCCGTATGCTAATTATTCAGAGAGACGTCCTGGGAATGCTTCAGTAGTAACAGATATATCTAATTTTAATTGGTCAGATAATCAATGGTTGAAAAAAAGACAAAAGCTAGATTTAAAAAAGAAACCTATGTCAATTTACGAAGTTCATATAGGATCTTGGAAAAAACATCGTAATAGAGATGAGGATGGATTTTATAATTATAAAGAATTTGCACATTCTTTGACAGAATATATATTAGATATGGGATACACTCATGTTGAACTTATGGGGATTGCTGAATATCCATTTGATGGTTCATGGGGATATCAAGTAACTGGATATTATGCTCCAACATCTAGATATGGAACACCTGAAGATTTTATGTATCTCATAAATTATCTTCATAAAAATAATATAGGTGTAATTTTAGATTGGGTTCCTGCACATTTTCCTAAAGATGAACATGGATTAGCAGAATTTGATGGTACATGTCTCTATGAGTATTCTGATAAAAGAAAAGGAGAACATGCAGATTGGGGAACTAAGGTATTTGATTATGAGAAACCAGAAGTAAAAAACTTCCTTATTGCCAATGCTTTATTTTGGATTGAAAATTTTCACATAGACGGTCTTAGAGTAGATGCTGTTTCTTCAATGTTGTATCTGGATTATGGGAGATGCGGAGGAGAATGGATTCCTAATAAGTATGGTGGAAATCAGAATCTTGAAGCAATTGAATTCTTTAAGCATTTAAATACAATAGCAATAAGACGTAATCCTGGAATTATGATGATTGCTGAAGAATCAACAGCATGGCCTAGAGTTACTGATGCAGCAGAAAATGATGGATTAAATTTCACTTTTAAATGGAATATGGGATGGATGCATGATTTCTTAGAATACATGAAATTAGATCCGTATTTTAGAAAAGATAATCATAATAAAATGACTTTTTCTATGAGTTATAACCATAGCGAAGAATATATACTAGTTTTATCTCATGATGAAGTAGTTCATTTGAAATGTTCTATGATTAACAAAATGCCAGGGGAATTAGAAGAGAAATTTAAAAATCTAAAAGTAGGATATGCCTTTATGTTTGCCCATCCAGGAAAAAAGCTGCTTTTTATGGGACAAGATTTTGCTCAACTTAGAGAGTGGAGCGAAGAGAGAGAACTAGATTGGTATCTATTAGCAGATGAAGATCATAGACATATAAATAATTTTGTAAAGGCTCTATTAAAAATCTATAAAAAGTATTCATGTATGTATGAATTGGATAGAAATCCCAATGGGTTCAAATGGATTAATGCTAATGATAATTATAGAAGTATCTTTAGCTTTGTAAGGTATTCAGAAGGCATGCAAAATAGTTTGTTATTTGTTTTAAACTTTACACCAGTTGAAAGACCTGATTATAAGGTTGGGGTTCCAGAAGAAAACACATATAGACTTATTTTAAATAGTGATGATATAGAGTTTGGTGGAAAAGGAGAAAAAAGAAGACGGGTTTATAAAGCGGTGAAAGAAGATTGTGATGGATATTCTTATTCAATTAAGTATAGTTTGCCAGCTTATGGAGTTGCAGTATTTGTTTTTAAGTAAATAACATGAAAAATACAGCTAATATCAAAATTATTCAATGTTAGCTGTATTTTTCAGTATAATTTTAGAAATCTTCACATTTAAGAAAATAATCTATTAAGTTTTCAATTGTAATAATACCTATAACAGTATCACCTTTAAGAACAGGCATCGCAATGATATTATGTTCTCTTAAACGTTTTGCAACATTGATAATATCATCATCATATTGAGCTGTTACAACTCTTTTTGTCATTATCAATTCAACTGGATAGTCAACATAATGTCCAGGCTTGGTTAAAAATCTATATGCATCTGCCTTGACAACTATGCCTACAAGTTTAGTATTGTCATCTACTACCGGGATACCGTTTACATTAAGAGTATTCATTAAATTTAATGCTTCATCAACAGAAATATTTTTATTAATAGTATGGAAATGTAAATTACTTATATCTTTTATCAGCATACTAAACCTCCTAAATCTATATAGTAATAGTATATCATAAATATTGTATATTTTGATTTATTTAAACAATATAAAATAGATTTAACATAAATTATAGTGATATTCTATAAACTATAGCTTACCTAGAAGATTAAATTTATAATATGATATCATTTTATTGTTGTAAAATGAATTTAATTAATAAAATATGTGGTAATATTTATATGTCTATTTACAGTAAATGATAAATATAAATTGTAGAAAGGAACGTGGGAATGGATAAAGAAAAGTTTTATACAAATAGAAAAAACATAGTTTTTTTAGCAACAATATGTTGTTTTTTATGGGGGAGTGCATATCCAGCTATTAAAGTAGGGTATGAGCTTTTTAATATATCTTCAAATGATATTCCATCAAAGTTGATATTTGCAGGTTATAGATTTGCCTTGGCAGGAATCATTGTACTTTTATACGAAACTATATTAAAGAAAAATATATTTACTTTTTCTAGAAAGCAATATTCAAAAATAGCAGCTTTAGGACTTATTCAAACTACTATTCAATACATATTTTTTTATGTTGGAATGTCATATACAACAGGAGTTAGGGGATCTATAATAAATGGAACAGGAACTTTTGTAAGTATAATATTAGCTCACTTTATATATAAAAATGATAAGCTTAATTTTAATAAAATACTGGGTTGCATAGTTGGATTTTCAGGAGTTGTATTGGTAAATTTAAATGGGAAAAGTGGAGTAAATAATGTTGGTTTTACATTTAAGGGTGAAGGCTTCATTGTTATAGCTGCTATTACTTTTGCATTAGGAGCAATATATAGTAAAGAAATTACAAAGAAAATGGATGCATCAACAGTAACAGGATATCAATTATTTATAGGTGGACTTATATTAATTGTTCTTGGGGCTGTTTTTGGTGGTAAATTAAGTTCATTTAATTTTAAATCTATAATTCTATTAATATATATGGCTTTATTATCATCTGTAGCATTTGTAATCTGGACGCAATTATTAAAATTCAATAAAGTAGGAATGATTTCTGTATTTAATTTTTTAGTGCCTGTATTTGGAACATTGCTTTCAGGAATATTCTTAGGAGAAAATATATTTGATATAAAAATTCTAATATCTTTAATATTAGTTTGTATAGGAATTTATCAAGTTTATAAAGTGAAAAAATAAGTTTAGCCATATTTGATTAATGATATTACAATAATTACATATTATAAAAAACGAGATATAATATACTTGTTATACTAATTTAAAAATAATAAAGGAGAATATTATGGAATCTGAATTTTTAAACATAGTAATAATATTAATATTAATTTTAGTTAATGCCTATTTTGTGGCTTTAGAGTTTGCAATAGTTCAAATAAGATCATCTAAAATAGATACATTAATAGAAGATGGTAATAAAAGAGCAAAAAAATGTAAGATTGTTAAAGATAATATAAATTCATATCTATCATCAACACAGCTTGGAATAACTTTAGTTGGATTATTATTAGGATGGCTTGGTGAACCAACTGTATCTAAGCTTATAGATCCATTACTAGAAATGATAACTTCAAATGCGGCACTTAAACAGAGTATTTCTTTCATAGTTTCATTTAGCTTGATTACATTACTTGAAGTTGTATTTGGTGAGCTTGTTCCAAAAGCAATAGCATTATATGAAACAGAAAAATGTAATTTACTTTTGGATGGATCGTTAATTTTATTTCATAAACTAACTTATCCTATAACTATGACTTTTGATAAATTGACAGAACTATGTTTAAAACCATTTGGAATAGAGCCTGCTAATGAAGCAAATGAGACTTATACGCGAGGAGAATTACAAATGCTGATAAACCAAAGCATAGAAGATAGTGGGGATCAGATGCTATTATCTAATGCATTTCAATTTTCAAACCGCAGAGCAGAAGAGATAATGATACATAGAACAAAAATGGTTTGTATAGATATAGATTCAACTCAGGAAGAAGTATTAGAAATAATAACAGACAATGGATTTACTAGATATCCTGTAATAGATAAAGAAAAGGATAATGTTATTGGATTTGTTCATGTCAGAGATATCTATAGGGATGTAGTTTCTGATAACAAATTGGATTTGAAGTCTTGTACAAGAAAGGTAAGTTATTTTACTGAAAGAATGCAAATAAGAAATATATTTAAAGAGCTTAAAGAAAAGAGAGAGCAGTTCGCAATAATAGTTGATGAATATGGTGGAACTAGTGGGTTATTAACATTGGAGGATATAATCGAAGAATTAGTTGGGGATATTGAGGATGAATTTGATGAATAGACATAAAGAATAAGTTTACTAAGATAAAAACAAGTGATTTTTGATGTTAGATTAAAAATAAATATATTAAGATATAACAAATATAATACAGATATACAAGAGTGCATAAAAAATAAATATATTAAGATATAACTGAAGGTAATATGTAGATTAGTCTTCAGTTATTTTGGATTAAAATATATATAAGTTTTAATTTTAATATAGTTTTATGAAACAATATTTTATTAGGCTGGGTTTAATACCCAGTCTAATTTTTTTAGATATTAATCACTCATTCTATTAATATTAGAATATAAATTGATATAATTTATATATAAATATTTTTAGTCAAAATTAAAAACATTACTATGTAATAAGAATGGAGAATATATATGTTTAAGTATGTTGGAGATATAAGTAAGATTTCTCATTATATAATAGATCAGTTTTTAGAAAATAAAAATATAGCAATAGATGCTACATTAGGAAATGGATATGATACAGACTTTCTTTCAAAAGAATTCACTAAAGTCTATTCATTTGAAATACAAGAAGAAGCATGTAAAAACTATTCTGAAAGAAAAAATGAAAATGTCATTGTAATAAACAGCTCTCACCACTTATTAAAGAGATATATAACTGAAAAATCAGTTGATTGCATTATGTACAATTTAGGTTTCTTACCAGGTGGAAATAAGAAAATTACAACAATGTCAGAAACATCTTTAAATAGTATTATTGAAGGTCTAGAATTATTGAATCATGGTGGAGTAATGACTATTTGTCTTTATAGGGGACATGGGGAAGGGAAAGAAGAAGAGAGTGTAATTATTCCATATCTTAAGGATCTTCCAAAATCAAAATTTGGGGTCATGTATCATGAGTTTTTGAATAGAAGTAAAGAAGCGCCTATTTTAATTGTTGTGGAGAAAAAGTAAATTACTCTACTGAATATAATATTATGGTAACATACTTGAGAAACATGCATTTATAAAAAGATGGTTACTATAAAAATTAAATGAGAAAAGATGTAATGTTGTATGAATAAAGGTGTACTATTACATCTTTTACTTATTTAATATTATTATAATTAAAGCTTAGATTAGAAAATTACTCCTTTTGAAGAATATTAGAGTAGAAGGCATGTATAAATTTTAATATAATGAAAACGTAATCAATAAGAGCGATAAAATTAACTTTATTTAAAGAGGAGAGATGAAATATGAAAAAAATAATATCATTAGTATTATCAGCAACATTGGTCATGACAGCATTAATTGGATGTGGAGGAGCAAATAGTGATGGTGAACCACAAGCCGAAGGTGTTGAGTCAAAAGATATTATTGTTGGAGTTTCTATGCCTACAAAATCATTGCAAAGATGGAATCAAGATGGTGCAAATATGGAGGTATCACTAAAAGCAAAAGGATATAAGGTAGATTTGCAATTTGCAGAAAATGAAGTTGAAACACAAGTAAACCAAATAGAAAATATGATAACGAAAGGAGCAAAAGTACTAGTGGTAGGATCCATTGATGGTGGAGCATTATCATCGGTATTAGAAGATGCAAAAGCTGAAGGAATAAAAGTAATAGCATATGATAGACTTATCATGAATACAGATGCTGTAAACTATTATGCTACATTTGATAATTTTAGTGTAGGTGTAATACAAGGAGAATATATTGAAGAAAAATTAGGATTAAAAGATGGAGCTGGACCTTTTAATATTGAAATCGCAACAGGTCCATTAGATGATAATAATGTAGTTTATTTTTATGGTGGTGCTATGAGTATTCTTCAACCATATATAGATAACGGTCAGTTAGTAGTTAAATCAGGACAAACAACAAGAGAACAATGTGCAACTCCAAATTGGGATGAAAAAGAAGCACAATCAAGAATGGATAATATAATTACAGCTAATTATACAAGCGATAAATTAGATGCAGTATTATGTTCAAATGATTCAGTGTCATTAGGAGTACAATCATCATTAAAATCTGTTGGATTTGGAACAGCAGATAAACCAATGCCAATACTTACTGGACAAGATGCTAATATAGCAAATGTAAAAGCTATTGTAGCTGGAGATCAATCAATGTCAGTGTTTAAGGATACAAGAGCATTATCAGAAAAAGTTGTAGAAATGGTAGATTCTATTGCAAATCAAAAAGAACCAGAAGTAAATGATACTGAAACATATAATAATGGAACTTATGTAGTACCTTCATATTTATTAAAGCCAGAATTTGTAGATGGCAGTAATTATAAATCTTTACTGATTGATTCAGGATATTATACTGAAGATCAATTAAAGTAATTATGTTAGCGGTTATGCTTAAGTATTTTTATGCTAAGCATAACCCATTTATAAGAAAAGAAGAATAATTTTACTTAAAGAATATTCATGGGAACTATTAAGCTATTGACAAATACTAATTATGCTGTTTAATAGCCTATTTAGTTATTTTATATTTATATTACTTTTGAAGAGTTGTACAAATTGTTCTATACTATTCAATTTTAATTATTACACTGCACATTGTAATTTTTTAAATATATAAATCAATATATAGTGGCTGAATAGTTACTATTCATGTATATTGAGCAGAATGGAGGTCAGAAAATGAAAGAAGTTATTCTAGAAATGAAGAATATAGTAAAAACTTTCCCAGGTGTAAGAGCTCTTGATAATGTAAATGTAAAAATAGAAAAAGGAACAATACATTCTCTTGTAGGAGAAAATGGAGCAGGAAAATCTACACTTATGAATGTACTAAGTGGCGTTTATCCATATGGTACATATGAAGGGGATATAATTTATAATGGAGAAATATGCAAGTTTAAAGATATAAAAGAAAGTGAAACTAAAGGAATTGTTATAATACATCAAGAATTAGCCCTTATCCCATATTTATCAATAATGGAAAATATATTTTTAGGAAATGAGCAAGCTGACAAGGGAGTGATAAATTGGAGTAAAGCACGATTTGAAGCTAAGAAACTAATGAAAATTGTAGGATTGCATGAAGATCCGGAAGCTACTGTAAATACAATTGGAGTTGGAAAGCAACAACTTGTAGAAATTGCAAAAGCACTATCAAAGAATGTTGAACTTTTAATATTAGATGAACCAACAGCAGCGCTAAATGATGAAGATAGTGATAAATTATTAAATTTAATTTTAAAATTAAGAGAAGAAAGAGGAATGACGGCAATTATAATATCACATAAATTAAATGAAGTAACAAAAGTCACTGATGAAATTACCGTAATAAGAGATGGTGCAAGTATAGAAACATTAACAAAAAGTTCAGGAGAAATATCAGAAGATAGAATTATACGAGGAATGGTTGGTAGAGATATTGTTGATAGGTATCCAAAACGAGAATGCAATATTGGTGAGGTTTGCTTCCAGGTAAAAGATTGGACTGCATATTCGGAAGAAATTAGTAGTAAAATTGTAATAAATCATGTGAATTTTAATGTTAGAAAAGGTGAAGTAATAGGAATTGCAGGTTTAATGGGAGCTGGAAGGACAGAACTTGCTATGAGTATTTTTGGTAAGTCATATGGACGAAATATATCTGGCACAATAATCAAAGATGGCAAAGAAATATCAATAAATAGTGTTGGGGATGCAATTAGAAACGGAATTGCATATGTAACTGAAGATAGAAAAGCTCAAGGGCTTATATTAATAGATAATATCAAAAGAAACATGACATTACCAAGTTTGAATAAAATTAGTAAAAAGATTGTAATAAATGATAGTAAGGAAATAAGCATTGCAAGAGATTACATGAAAAGACTTAAGATAAAGGCACCTAGCATTGATCAGTATACAGGAAATTTATCTGGAGGAAATCAACAGAAAGTAATGTTAGCAAGATGGATTTTTGCAGATCCAGATATATTGATTTTAGATGAACCAACAAGAGGTATTGATGTTGGTGCAAAATATGAAATTTATTGCATAATTAATGAACTTGCAAGTCAAGGAAAGTCAGTTATAGTTATTTCATCAGAACTTCCAGAAGTATTAGGTATTAGTGATAGAGTATATGTAATGAATGAAGGATCATTTGTTGGAGAATTATCTAAAGAAGAAGCAACTCAAGAGAATGTTATGAAATGTATTATGCAAAGTAATGTTAAGGAGGCTATATAATGAATACAGAAGCAGTAGCAAGAAAATCAGAAGAAACAAATGTTAAAAAATTTAAATTTGATACACGTAAATATGCAATGTTTATTGCATTAATAGTAATAGCACTTTTATTTCAAATTTTAACAAAGGGTGTCTTACTAAGGCCAATGAATGTAACAAAGCTTATACTTCAAAACAGTTACGTTTTAGTATTAGCAATAGGTATGTTACCTTGTGTTTTGACTGGGAATATAGACTTGTCAGTAGGATCTATAGTAGCTGTAGTATCAGCAATATCAGGAGTACTTATTATATCAATGGGAATATCAATTCCAATAGCAATTATTATATCACTTTGCATTGGTGCATTAATAGGTGCTTGGCAAGGCTTCTGGATAGCATACGTAAAGGTACCAGCATTTATTGTAACTCTTGCAGGTATGTTAATTTTTAGAGGGATTACAATGGTAATATTACAAGGAAACACCATTTCTCCATATCCTGCAACATTCCAATATATGTCTATGGGCTTCTTGCCTGAGATTGGAACAGGTAAAATTCATCTCTTAACTTTAATAATAGGCGTATTTGTTTCGGTAGTATTTATAATATCTGAAATAAAAAAAAGAGTACAAGCAAAAGAGTATGAAATTGATCAATGTGCAAACAATGTGTTTGTAGCAAAATTGGTAGGAATTACTTTAGTGATAATGTTCTCTGCATATTGGTTATCTAGATATAAAGGAATGCCTTTTGTATTTATAATTTTAGGAGCACTAATTTTATTTTATTCATTTGTAACTAATAGAACAGTTATAGGAAGACACATATATGCTTTAGGTGGAAATGAAAAGGCAACTAAATTATCAGGAATTAAAACCAAGAGAGTTATGTTTATGGTTTATGTAAATATGGGGGTTATGGCTGCTCTAGCAGGATTGTTATTTGCAGCTAGATTAAATGCGGCAGCACCAAGTGCAGGAGAAGGGTTTGAGCTTGATGCAATAGCAGCTTGTTATATAGGTGGTGCATCAGCGTCAGGTGGAATTGGAACTATTGTAGGAGCTATTATTGGTGGACTTGTAATGGGGATATTGAATAATGGTATGTCTTTAGTGGGGGTTGGTGTTGACTGGCAACAGGCTATTAAAGGACTAGTATTATTGGCGGCAGTAGCATTTGATATATATAATCAATCAAAGAAATAGTATTTAGATATTTTCAGTTAATAATTTTTATATTCATAAATATACTTGATGCAATTCTTAGAAGATAGGATATATAAATAAATTCTATCTTCTAGTTTGTTATATTTTAAGACAAATTGAATATGAAATGATGCTTTACATATAATGTATACAATTATGGAGGAGATCCCATGGCTTTTAAAAATGAATTTAAAAGATTATACAATAGGAAATTAAATAATATTAATATAAAGAAAAAAATGATTATATCATTTTCTATAATAATAGTAGTTATGACTTTTGCGTTAATAAGTGAAGTAGGTTTCTCAATGTATAATAGTAATAACTTTAGATATATTCTAAAATATTATGGATTTTCACAAGGGGATATAGGAAAGCTTAACAGTGAGTTTCAAAAATCAGGATCTCTTATTAGAGATAGAATAAATGCTAGAGATGATGAAAAAATAAAAAAATTAGATGCTAATATTATGACTAGTGAAATTAATATAGAGAATTATATGAAAAAAGTATCAAAGACAATTAATAATAATGAATCGAAAGAAATTAATGACAACATTCAAAACTATTGGGAAGAATATAAATTGGTAAGTCAGAAGGTAAGGACTTTAGCTAAATTAAACAAGTACAGTGAAGCGTATGAGCTATTTAGTGATGAAGGAACAAAAATTTCTGATTTAATAGGGAATGATATAGAAAGGCTATTTGATCTAAATATTAGTAATGGAAACATGGAATTAAATAATATTAAAAAAATTGAATTATTATTTATAGGCATTACTACAATTTCTATAATATTATCAATAGTAATATCAATATTCATATCGAAGAAAATAGTGAATGATATAAGTATTTCGATTTCAATGCTTGTAAAAGCAGCAGAAAAAATTTCAAATGGGGATTTTAATATAGAAATAAATTATCCATATGAAGATGAAATAGGAATTCTAGCTAAGACTTTTTCAAAAACAATATATACATTAAAAATATATATAACAGAAATAACTAGTATATTAAATAATATAGCGAATGGAAATTTAGATATAGAAATAAAAGAAGACTATAAAGGTGAATTTATAAAAATCAAAGATTCACTTAATAATATAGTATTTTCTCTAAATGATTTATTAGGAAATATAAATGTAACAGCTAGTCGTGTAGCAAATGGATCAGCTAAAATGGTAGAAGAGTCAAAGAAAGTATCTGAGGCATCAATTAATCAATCAAATTCAGTTGAAGAATTATTACAATTAATGAGTTATGTATCGAATAAAATAACTGAAAATGAAAAAATTCTATAAGTACAATAGATATTACTAATCAAGTATTAAGTGAAATTAGAGAAGGAAATAATAAGATATTAAATATGATATATTCAATAGATGAAATCTCAGAATCATCAAATGAAATCGGTAAAGTTATTGACGTAATAGAAGATGTATCTATGCAAACAAACATTTTGTCAATAAATGCTTCAATAGAAGCAGGACGTGCAGGTGAATTTGGAAAAGGGTTTGAAGTTGTTGCTAAAGAAGTAGGAAACTTGGCTGCAAAAAGTTCTCAAGCTGTTACCAGTACTAAAAATCTAATAAATAAATCAATTTATTCAGTTGATAATGGTATTGGAATAGCTAAAGAAACAAGTGAAAAACTATTGCTTATTGTAGAAGACACAAATAAATCAACAAAATTTATAAATGAGATAGCAAAAGCATCTGGTCAGCAATCTCAATCAATTGTTAACGCAATTAGAGTTGTTGAGAAAATTTCGGAAATAGTAGAAAAAAATTCTATAATAGCTCAGGAAAGCTCATTAGAAAGTGTAGAGCTTAGCGATCAAGCTAAGTATTTAAAAGATGTTGTTAAAAAATTCAAATTGAAAAGTAATTGCAATTAAAGAATTTCATTAATATTAACAAAAAATGTGAAAATATATTATAATATAATTTATTAATAATATTAAAAGTATTATAATAAAATAAATTGGGATATTTCTTAAATTGTAATTTTGTTAAATAATTATATTTTTTGGTGCAATTTGGCTGAAGACATATATGTAGGGGAGAGTATTTGAAAGTTTAGAACTGTTATAAGTTAATGAATTATTTAGAAAAATATAAAGCTGGAGTAGCTAATGTAGCGAATAGTAGAAAACGTATACTTAAGGCGGAGAGAAAGTAATTTATATTTTCGCTAATATGTAGAGGAAATATAAATTACAGAAAAATTTCCTAGTGTTTCAAATTCAATTTTAAATTTAATAATAGAATGTATTTCTGGAAAAGTAAATTGTAAGATAGTAGCTAATAAAACTCAAAATTCAACAAATGAGACTATTTAAAGAGGAATTAATTATATGTTTAAATTAGAAAAAGTTAAAACTATATTTGAAAAAGAAAAGGAGAGTTTAAAATATAAACTTATAGTAAGTTTTCTTGTTATTTCAATAATTCCTTTCTTTATTATGCAAATGATTTCATACTATTCCATAACTGAGAATATGAAAGATAATATGCAGGAATTGGTGAATTCAAATTTAATACAAACTCAAAAAACATTGAATTTAACATTAGAATCATATGGAGATTTGCTATACCAAATTTATAGTGATGAAGAAATAATTCAGTGTGTAGAAAATATAAATAATAATGTTGATATTGAAATTAATACGAATATGCTTAGAAGAAAATTAAAAAAATTATGTAATGCTAAAAGTCAAATACAGGCGTTAACATTAATGACTGATAGTGGACAAACTATTTTTTATGATAAATTAACATCTTCATCTACTAAAAGCAGTTGGATTAATATTAATCAATATAATTATGAAAATGTGATTAAAAATAATGAAAGGATACTTATTCCAACGCGATTTGCAGCAAAAATAGAAAAGTATAATTATTATATTTTTCATATGGCACACAGGTTTGTAAAAAATACAGATATAGACAAAAGAATCGGCATTATAATAATAAGTATAGATGCAAAAGTATTAAATGAAATTTGTAATGAAAATGATTTAGGAAATAAAAAAAATGGGATAACCTATATTTATGATAAATATAGAAATATAGTTTTTTTCCCTGATAGAAAAAAGATGGGTAGGAATTTAAGCTATTATCATCTTGAAGAGGTGGAAAATGCTAAGAATTTTTCAGTGAAATTAATGGAAAATAATCAATATACTACAGATCAATTAGAAGTTCCTAAGAATGCTCATATTGGAATAACAGAATTAAAGGATAAAAAAACTAATTGGACTATCGAATATATATATGATCAAAGCGAATTGTATAGATCTATTAATTTGCAGAGAAAAATATTTTTATTAGTAAGTTTTATTACAATTAATATTTTGCTTTTAATAATTTTAGGTGTAACAGATAGACTAACTAGCTCAATTAGAATAATTTTAAAAGCTATGAATAGTGCAGGAGAAGGTGAATTATCAGTAGTGATTAGCATTACTGAAGATATGCATCAGGAAATTAGGTTGATTGCTGAACATTTTAACAGAATGATAGCCAACATAAGTGATCTTGTTGAAAAAGTAAAAATTATAACGTTAAAGCAAAAAGAATCAGAGATAAAAGCATTAGAGGCACAGATAAATCCTCACTTTTTATATAACACTTTAGATACTATAAATTGGAAAATTATTGAAAAGGAAGAATATGAGATTAGCAATATGATAAATTCATTAGCAACAATTTTACGATATGCAATTCAAAATAGCAGTGAGTGTGTAAAAATTAGAGAAGAATTGGAGTGGGTAAAGAAATATGTATACTTACAGCAAAGTAGATTAAGTGTACCTTTTGAATTTATTTTAAATGTTGATGAGAGCGTGTTAGAAAGTATGATTCATAAATTAATTCTCCAACCTTTTTTAGAAAATTCAATAATTCATGGTTTTTATAATGTTGATAATACATGTTTATTATGCATAGAAATTAAAGATGAAGGGAGCAAGATAAGAATTAATATAATTGATAATGGAAGGGGGATGGATAAAGAAACAATTGAGAAAATAAAACAAAATAAAAAGGTGAATGATTTGGATGACTGTCATATTGGAATTGATAATGTTATTGGGCGGCTAGAAATGTATTATGGTAGTAGTGCAGAATTTTTAATAGAAAGTGAGATTGGGAAGGGAGTTAAAATTAGTATCACTTTGCCCAAAATTTTAAGAAAATAATGAGTTTTGTAATAAAAAGGGGATATAGTATGAGGGTTGTTATTGTAGAAGATGAAGAAATTATAAGAAATGGGCTTATTAAATTATTAGGAAAGATTGATAAAGATGTAGAGATAGTAGGTAGTGCAGAGGATGGAGAGGTAGGATTAGAAATTATAGAGAAGGTAAGACCTGATTTAGTTATTACAGATATTAGGATGCCAAAGATGGATGGAATTGAAATGTTAGGCAGTGTAGCTAAAATGGGAATTACACATAAAACAATAGTATTAAGTGCATATTCAGAATTTGAATATGCCCAAAAGGCAATTAAATTAGGAGTGAGTGAATATATATTAAAGCCTATTTCAATTCAAGAAATTGCACAGTCATTAAAAAAAATTACCAATCAGTTAAATTATGAACAGAATAATAAATTAAAAAATCCAGAAAGGCTTTTCAACCTTAAGCATATATTTCAGAGCAGTTTGTTCGAGGAATTAATTATTGATGGTGATATTGAGAAATTATTGAAGGAAAATTATAAAATAAGCGTTAATGATATCTTTGAGGTATTTGTAATATATTTGGGTAATAAATATGAGCAATATCATATCAAAATAGAAAACGATATCAAAATCATTTTGAACGATACAAATAATTTTGAATTTAAAATGTTAGAGTTACCAAGTTGTAATGAGATTGTGATGATATTTTTTAATTTTAAAATAGAAATTAACTTACTAGAGTATGTGAATAATTCTCTTAGACCTAGGATTAATTATATAGATTCCAATGATATGGTTTTAGGATATATGAGGTGTGAAGGGATATTGGCCTTAAAAGATATTATTCACAAACTTAATAAAGAATTACATTGGAATATAGTTTTAGAATCAAATGATATTGTTAATTATCCAGAAGTTTTGAAAAAATATACTTTACCAATATCATATCCAATTGCCATTGAGAAAGAATTGAAAACAGTAGTATGCACAATGCAATTAAACAAAATTGATAAGATAATTGATAAGTTTATTCATTATTGTAAAGATATTCGAGGGAATCCAAAAGGAATTAAAGAAAATTTTGTAAGGTTTGCATGGATAATTATAAGCTTTACAAAAGAAATCGATGAGACTTTATATAGCGATTTGGATTCGCAGCAACTTTTAACTAACATTATGTCAGCAATAACATGGAACGAGTTGGAGGGAGCGCTAAAGATACTAATTCAAAAAAATAATCATCACAAAGATGTTTCATCGGTGAGTTGTATAAGTCTTTTGGTTAAAAGGAGTCAGTGCATTATTCATGAATTTTATAATAAAGGAATTACTCTAGATGAAATAGCACTTAAATTAGGCGTTACTCCAGAATATTTAAGCACACAATTTAAAAAGGAAATTGGAGAATCATTTAGCGCTTATATAAGAAGTTATAGAATAAATAAAGCAAAAAAACTACTTATATCAACAGAGTTAAAGCTTTATCAGATATCTGAACAGGTTGGTTATAATGATCCAAAATATTTTAGTAAAGTATTCAAAGAAAATACTGATCAATTACCTGGAGAATATAGAAAAATATATAAGTAATTAATATAATATTAAATAGAAAAACTGTGTAATTATTTACAATAATTTTATTGACTTATTATAGAATAGAGAGTATATTATACTTATAAAACAACATTTAAAAAGTAATTTTAAAATATATTTAATAAATTTAAAATGAAAGATTTAGGAGGAGTACTATGCGTTATTTATTAGGCTTAGATATTGGTACATCTGGAACAAAAACAGCATTATTTGATGAAAATGGACAAACTATATCTACTGCAACTTATGGTTATGATTTATTCCAACCACAAGCAGGATATGCAGAACAAAATCCAGAAGATTGGTGGAATGCTTGTGTAAAAGGAATAAGTAATGTTATACAAAAAGCTGGTGTACAATCAGAGGATATAAAAGGCGTAGGATTAAGTGGTCAGATGCATGGACTAGTTCTAGTAGATAAAGATTACAAAGTGATAAGAAATTCTATAATATGGTGTGATCAAAGAACTGAAAAAGAATGTGAAGAAATTACAAACACTATAGGAAAAGAAAGACTAATTCAAATTACAGGAAATCCAGCTCTTACTGGTTTTACTCTTTCTAAATTATTATGGATTAGAAATAATGAACCTGAAAATTATAAAAAAATATATAAAATTCTTTTGCCTAAGGATTATATAAGATTTAAGTTAACAAATGTATTTGCAACTGAAGTATCAGATGCTAGTGGTATGCAAATGCTTGATATAAACAAAAGAGACTGGAGCGATGAACTGCTTAAAGATTTAAATATAGATAAATCAATACTTGCAGATGTATATGAATCAGTAGTTGTAAGCGGAAAGGTTACAGAAGAAGCCGCTAAATTAACTAATCTTTCAGTAGGTACACCAGTAGTTGGTGGTGCTGGAGATCAAGCAGCAGGAGCAATAGGAAGTGGAATTGTAAAAGAAGGTGTAATATCAACCGTAATGGGAACATCAGGAGTAGTATTTGCATCAACAGATTCTCCTAAGTTCGATAAGTATGGAAGAGTTCATACTTTATGTCATGCAGTACCAGGTAAGTGGCATGTAATGGGAGTTACTCAAGGCGCAGGATTATCACTTAACTGGTTTAAAAGAACTTTCTGTCAAAAAGAAATTGAAGAAAGTGAAAAGCTCGGCAGAGATATTTATGATTTATTAACAGAAAAAGCAGCTAAATCAGAACCAGGTGCTAATGGCGTTATTTACTTGCCATATTTAATGGGAGAAAGAACTCCACATTTAGATCCTAATGTAAAAGGTGGATTTTTTGGAGTATCATTGATTAATAATCATGATGATTTTATTAGAAGTATCTTAGAAGGGGTTAGTTTTAGCTTAAAAAATTGCTTAGATATAATAGAAGATATGAATGTTAAGGTTGAGGACATAAGAGTTAGTGGCGGTGGCGCTGAGAGTGAGATATGGAGACAAATTTTAAGTGATATTTTAGAATATCCGTTATCTACAGTAAAAGCCTCAGAAGGGCCAGCGCTTGGAGTAGCAATACTCGCAGGGGTTGGAGCTGGTGTTTATGATTCAGTTGAAACAGCATGTGAGAAAATTTTAGGCGGAAATGATAGTGAGAAGGTTGTTCCCAATAGAGAATTAAAAGAAGTTTATTCAAAAGTATATGAAATTTATAATTCACTATATCCAAGAATAAAGGATATTTAACTAGCACAGTAATAATGATATCATATTAAGTATAATATGGTTATTAAATGCTAGAGGGGAGTAATTTTAAAATTGATAGAAGTAAATCATAGCAAAATTAAAGAAACAAATAGGAAAAAAATAATTAAATTATTACTAGAAAAAGATGAAATTACAAAATTAGATATCTCTAGAGAATTGGATATAAGTATAACAACAGTATCTACTAATATTTCAGAATTAAAGAAAATTGGAATTGTTGAAGATGTCAGATCATTAGAATCTACTGGTGGAAGAAAAGCTATGGCGATTAAGCTAAATGAAAATTGCAAATATGGATTAGGAATAGCGTTAACACCAAGGCATGTAAAATTATCATTAATAAATCTTAGAAGTGAAGATGTAGAATTACTTAGAATAAGACATGATAATAACAGCATAGAAGACATAATTAATATAGTAAGTTATAATATACAAAGCTTGTTAGAAAAAAATAATGTAAAAGCTGATCAGTTACTTGGAATAGGAATATCAATACCAGGTACAGTAGATACACAAAATGGGATAATAAAAAATTGTTATTTATTAAATATAAAAGATTTTAATATAAAAGAAAAATTTGAATATTTAAATGTTCCAATTTATGTAGATAATGAAGCAAATTTATCAGCATATTATGAGTACTTAAATAAAAAAGATATTGTGGATAATCTTTTATATGTATCTATAACAGATGGTTTAGGACTTGGAATAATTATAAATGGAAGAATTTATAGAGGTAGTAATAATTCATCTGGTGAAATGGGACATATGAAGATTAACCTAGATGGTAAAGAGTGTAAATGTGGAGCTAAAGGTTGCTTAGAAGCATATGCATCTAAAAATGCTATTCTGGATGAATATAATGATAAAGCAAAAAGCAAAATTAGTGATATTGAAGAATTTGAAAAATTATGTGATTCATTAGATGAGATAGCATTAGATGTACTTAAAGAATATATTTCTATTTTAGGTGTTGGCATAAGTAATCTTACAATGATATTAGACCCTAACAGTATTGTTATAGGTGGAGAAATAAATAATTTAATAGATAGAAATTTAAACTATTTAAAAGAAACGATATATAAAGATAACTTGTTTACAAATGAAAATGATTGTAAGGTAGAAATAACTAAGTTTAAAGAGTCATATTTATTAGGAGCAGCAAGACTTCCAATAGAAGAGTTTTTAACAATAAAATAGCATTGTGTAATATCTAATTTAACATTAATATTGTAAATTAGGTATAGAAACTTTTTAAAATAATTTTTAAAAGTATATTTAAAATAAATTTAGTCAGTAATGTGAGTCTTAAATTTCTGATTGGAATTCTGGAGTTAAGACAATTTTTAAATAAACCTAATTAGAGATTTAAATAAACTATAAGTCTATAAGTAAAGAGTAAAAATATCAAATAAAAGGGAGAGGTATCTAAAATGAAATTTTTCTTAGACACAGCAAATGTAGAATATATTAAAGAAGTAAATG